>SDGW01000056.1_pt1 | contig 41514 bp, 42 predicted proteins | sample 2873831 | NCBI WGS metagenome assembly SDGW01 (sample SAMN08132700, study PRJNA421101) | hypersaline lake metagenome | isolation source: celular fraction 0.22 microns magnesium sulfate-rich crust from ephemeral... | place: Spain: Penahueca Lagoon, Toledo | collected 2011-07 | reverse complement strand
AGTCCGCCCAGCACCTCGGGCGTCGCGTCGTCGAGGTTCGTCTCGAGCACTGCGATATCGTCCTTCACCAGCGCACCCTCGCCGGTTCCGATCAGTGCCCGCAGCACGTTCGGGTGCGGATCGAGGTCGTAGCCGCCGGCGCCGTAGCCCGACGCCTCGAGATTCAGCGCGGGCAGCGAGTCGACGCCGTCGGCGAGGTGTCCGAGGATCGCCGCGCCGGTCGGCGTCAGGAGTTCCGCGTCGACGGGGCCGCCCCGCAGCGACCAGTCGGCACGCTGGGCGATCTCGACGACGGCCGGCGTCGGAACGGGGTACTCGCCGTGGCTCATCGACACCGTGCCGCCGCCGGTCGCGAGCGGGGTCGTGACGACGCGGTCGGGTTCGAGGTCGTGGAGCAACGCCGCGGCCCCGACGACGTCCGCGATAGCGTCGTCGGCACCGACCTCGTGGAAGTGGATCGACTCGAGGTCCTCGCCGTGGACGCTGGCCTCGGCCTCGCCGAGCAGTTCGAAGATCGCGAGCGCGTCGCGTTCGACCCCCGGCTCGAGGCCCATGTCGGCGACGATCTCGCGGACCTCGGTGTAACTGCGGTGGGGGCCGTGGCCCTCGGCCCGGACGCCGTCAGGGTGGTCGTGGCTGTGTCCGTGATCGTGCCCCCCGTGGTCCTCGTCCGCGTGGTCGTCGTGATCGTGATGATGGCCATGTCCGTCGTCACCGTGGTCGTGGCTACGGTCGTCTCCGTCGTCGTCCCGCTCGTCGGTGCCGTGGTCGTGTCCACCGTCGCCAGGGCGTTCGTCCGACAGGAACACGTCGACTGTCGTCGCGGCGATGCCGCTCTTCTCGGCGTCGTCGATCCGATACTCGAGATCGAGGGCGTCCGCGATGGGCTCGAGCGCGTCGGGGTCGGCTCCGGCGTCGATGAGAGCAGCGAGGAGCATGTCGCCGCTGGCACCCATGCGGCCGTCGAAGGCCAGAACTCGCATACGTACGATGGGGCGTGGAAGCCGCAAAAACCCTCTCCTCTCGCCCGCTCGAGCGGCTGTCGATAGGGCCAAAACCCTCCGAGTCCGGTACATCTTTGTAGCGTCCCGACTTAAGTAACTATGGTACCAACTAGCATAGATATGTGGGCTAACACAAAACATATCCGCTCACGAATCGGAGTCATTGACATCGCCGTCCATCCCTAAATCATGAACGAAGTCCAACTTGAGGTTGCCAAGGCGTACCCGAACGACTCGGGTCGTGGTATCGCCCGACTCGACCCGGACACGCTGTTGCATCTGAAGCTCAGTCCGGGCGACATCATCGAAATCGAGGGCGCAGACACTACTGCCGCGAAGGTCTGGCGCGCAGACCGGCAGGACTGGAACACGGATACCGTCCGAATCGACGGCTTCACCCGCCAGAACGCCGACGTCGGCATCGGCGAGCGAGTAACGATTCGCAAGGCCGAAGCGACGAAAGCCGACAAGCTCACCCTCGCGCCGCCCGAGGAGGCGTCGGTCCAGTTCGGCTCCGACGCCGCCGGCATGGTGAAACGACAGATCCTCAAACGGCCGGTCGTCGGCCGCGACATCGTCCCCGTGATGTCCTCGACGAACCACCCGTTCATGCGCTCGCCGGGGCAGGCGATCCCGCTGATCGCCGTCGAGACCGAACCCGAGGGCGTCGTCCTCATCACCGAGGACACCGACGTCGAACTCCGCGAGGAACCCATCTCGGGCTTCGAGAAGACCGGAGGCGGGATCACCTACGAGGACATCGGCGGCCTGCAAAACGAGATCCAGCGCGTCCGGGAGATGGTCGAACTCCCGATGAAACACCCGCAGATCTTCAAGAAGCTCGGCATCGAGCCGCCACAGGGGGTCCTCCTCCACGGCCCGCCGGGGACCGGGAAGACGCTGCTCGCGAAAGCGGTCGCCAACGAGACCTCCGCCAGTTTCTTCTCTATCGCCGGCCCGGAGATCATCTCGAAGTACTACGGCGAGTCCGAACAGCAGCTCAGGGAGATCTTCGAGGACGCCACCGAGGAGTCACCGTCGATCATCTTCATCGACGAACTCGACTCCATCGCGCCCAAACGCGAGGACGTCACCGGCGAGGTCGAGCGCCGCGTCGTCGCCCAGCTGCTGACGATGATGGACGGTCTCGAGTCCCGCGGCCAGGTCATCGTCATCGCGGCGACCAACCGCGTCGACTCGGTCGACCCCGCACTGCGTCGCCCCGGCCGGTTCGACCGCGAGATCGAGATCGGCGTCCCCGACGAGACGGGTCGCGAGGAGATCCTCCAGATCCACACCCGCGGGATGCCGCTGTCCGACGACGTGAGCCTCGGTCACCTGGCCGACGAGACCCACGGCTTCGTCGGTGCCGACATCGAGAGCCTCACGAAAGAGGCCGCGATGAAGGCACTGCGGCGCTACCTCCCCGAGATCGATCTCGACGAGGAGGACATCCCGCCGAGCCTCATCGACCGGATGATCGTCAAGCGCGAGGACTTCCGCGGCGCGCTGAACGAGGTCGAGCCCTCGGCGATGCGCGAGGTCCTCGTCGAACTGCCGAAGATCTCCTGGGACGACGTGGGCGGGCTCCACGACGCCAAAGAGCAGGTCCAGGAGTCCGTCGAGTGGCCCCTTTCGACCCCCGAGCGGTTCGACCGGCTTGGCGTCGATCCGCCGGCCGGCGTGTTGCTGTACGGCCCGCCGGGCACCGGGAAGACGCTGATGGCGAAAGCCGTCGCCAACGAGACCAACGCCAACTTCATCTCGGTGCGCGGCCCGCAGCTGCTCTCGAAGTGGGTGGGCGAATCGGAGAAGGCCATCCGGCAGACCTTCCGCAAGGCCCGGCAGGTCTCGCCGACGGTCATCTTCTTCGACGAGCTCGACGCGCTCGCGCCCGGCCGGGGCGGTGAGACCGGCTCGAACGTCTCCGAGCGAGTCGTCAACCAGCTCCTCACCGAACTCGACGGCCTCGAAGAAATGGGCAACGTGATGGTCATCGGCGCGACCAACCGACCGGACATGATCGACCCCGCACTGCTGCGCTCGGGGCGGTTCGACCGGCTGGTCATGATCGGCCAGCCCGACGTCGACGGCCGCGAACGCATCCTCGAGATCCACACGCAGGACACGCCGCTGGCCGCCGACGTCACGCTCCGGGAGATCGCCGAGATCACGGACGGCTACGTCGGCAGCGACCTCGAGTCGATCGCCCGCGAGGCGGCCATCGAGGCCCTGCGCGAGGACGAGGAGGCGGACGTCGTCGAGATGCGCCACTTCCGGCAGGCCATGGAGAACGTCCGGCCGACGATCACCGACGACATCCTCGATTACTACGAGCAGATCGAAGAGGAGTTCCAGGGTGGCACGGCGGGCGGCCCCGATCCGACCGGTCGTCGCGGCAGCCGCATCGGCTTCCAGTAACTCGAGCGCTGTTTTCGCGTTCGCTCTCGTTTTCGTCCGATTCGCGTCCCGTGTTCGTCGTTCCAGCGCGTCTACCGCCTCTCGGTCGCCTCGCGAGCGGCCTCGAGGTGCCGGCGCTCGATCAGGACCTCGGATGCCTTCTCGTTTGCCGTCTCGGGGTCGTACTCGTCGGCGACCTCCCGAATCGCCCGCATGGAGGCGTCCCTGATCAGCGCCTCGAGATCGGCTCCGGTGTACCCCTCGAGTTCCGCCGCGAGGTCGTCGAGATCGACATCCTCGTCGAGCGGTTTCCCCTCGGTGTGGACCGCGAGGATCTTCTCGCGGCCCTCTCGGTCGGGCTCGCCGACGAAGACGTGGGTGTCGAGTCGGCCGGGGCGCAGCAGTGCGGGGTCGATCTGGTCCTTGCGGTTCGTCGCGGCCAGCACGACGAGGTTGGGGTTCTCGCGCATCCCGTCGAGTTCGGTCAGCAGCTGGGAGACGACTCGCTCGGTGACCTCGTGGCCCTCGCCGCGGGCGGCCGTGATGGCGTCGATCTCGTCGAAGAAGACGATCGACGGGGCCGACTGGCGGGCGCGCTCGAACACCTCGCGGATTGCCTTCTCGCTCTCGCCGACGTAGCGGTCGATGATCTCGGGGCCGTCGACGCGGACGAAGTTCACGTCGGTCTCGCCCGCCAGCGCACGGGCGAGCAGCGTCTTCCCGGTCCCCGGCGGGCCGTGGAGGAGGACGCCGGATGGCGGCTCGGTGTTGGTTTCCTCGAAGAGCCGGTCGTAGACCAGCGGCCACTCGACGGATTCCCGGAGCGTGTCCTTCGCCGTCTCGAGTCCGCCCACGTCCGAGAAGTCGATCGTCGGCGACTCGGCGACGTACTCGCGCATCGCGGACGGCTCGACGGACGCCAGCGCCGCGTCGAAGTGGGACTTTCTGACCGTCGGATTTCGGTTCCACTCGCGGCGCTCGTCGGTATCCGAGGGGCGGTCGCGGATGGCGGCCATCGCGGCCTCGCTCGCGACGGCGTCCAGGTCCGCTCCGACGAAGCCATGCGTCCGGCGCGCGATTGCGTCGACGTCGACGTCTTCTGCGAGTGGCATCCCGCGAGTGTGGACTTCGAGGATCTCGCGCCGGCCCTCCTCGTCGGGGACGCCGATCCCGATCTCGCGGTCGAACCGGCCGCCCCTGCGCAGCGCCGGATCGATCGTGTTGACGCGGTTGGTCGCGCCGATGACGATCACTTCGCCGCGGGCGTCGAGGCCGTCCATCAGGGTCAGCAGCTGACCGACGATCCGGTTTTCGGCGTCGCCCTCGTCGTCGCGCGTGCCGGCGATCGAATCGATCTCGTCGAAGAAGATGATCGTCGGCGCGTTCGCTTCGGCCGTTTCGAACACTTCGCGGAGCCGCTCCTCGCTCTCGCCCTTGTACTTCGACATGATCTCCGGCCCGGAGATCGTTTCGAAGTTGGCGTCGACCTCGTTGGCAACGGCGCGCGCGATTAGCGTCTTCCCGGTCCCCGGCGGGCCGTGTAGCAGGACGCCCGACGGCGGCTCGACGCCGAGCCGTCGGAACAGCTCCGGCTCCGATAGCGGAAGCTCGATCATCTCGCGGACGAGCTCGAGTTCCTCGTCCAGACCGCCGATGTCTTCGTAGGTAACGCCGGAACTCGGCGCGGGCGCTTCCCCGCCCTCGCGGCCGGCGTCGGCGGTAGTCGACACCCTCGTCGATTCGTCGGACTGCCGGCTGCGGTCGGCGGATCCGCCCTGGACTCCGCTCGAGTCCGGAATGCCGTCGGCCTTCCCATCGGGGTCGACGAGCCGAACCGTCGTCGAACTCGTGATTCGAACGTCGCCGCCGGGGTCCGTGTCGGTGACCCGGAACGGCTGCTGGTCGATGCCCTCGATTCGGAGTTGCTCGCCGGCGCGTACCGGCCGGTTTCGCAATTTCTCCGCCGTCCCGTTCTCGGCGGCCCGCAGCTGGTTCTCGGTGAGCCCCGGCGGCGCGGTCAGCGTAATCCGAGCGGCGTCGGCGATGCTCGATTTGTCCTTCGGCCGGACGATAACCTGATCGCCGACGTGTGCGCCCGCGTTGGCCCGAGTATCTCCGTCGATCTGGATCGCATCGTCGGGGACCGACGGATCGGCCGGCCACATCTTGGCGATCGTCGTCTCGTCGCCCTCGATCACGACAGCGTCGCCGCTCAAGATACCGAGCCGTCGCCGCGCCGGCTCCGGGATCCGTGCGACGCCGCGACCCGCGTCTCCTTTCTCTGCGGCGCGCACCGACAGCGTGACGCCGCCCGATTCCGACGAACTCATATCCGTTCCTTTCGGGCGAGCCGTCTTGAGAATTGTCCCATCGCCGGCCGGCGGAACCGAGACGTGGTCGCTCGCTACAGGGCGTTCTCGAGCAATCGATCGATCCCGCGACGGAGTCGCTCGGAGGCCGAGGGGGCAGAGATCCCCAGCCGATCGCCGATCTCCTCGGTCGAGGCCTCCCGAGGGATCGCGAAGTACCCTGCCTCGCGGGCCGCGACCAGCGCCTCGTACTGTTCGCGAGTGAGCCCGAACGGCGGATCGTCGGTCGACGACTCCGGGGTGAGCCGCTCGAGTTTGAAGGTGCCGCCGCGGTCGGTGACGAACGAGCGGTACTCCGCGAGCGCCGCTCGGTCGGGAAACCGGGCCCGACCCCACCAGCCGTCCACGGTCACGATTCCGCCCAACGGCGTCGTTCCGAGTTCGACGAACTTCCGGTAGATCGGTAGCGGCGGATCGCGCAGCCTGATTCGGTACGTCGCCCCGCCGTCCGCACCGTCGATCGGTGTCTGCGTGTCGACGGTCGGGTCGTCCTCGAGTGCGGCCCCGAACTCGTGGTCGGCGTCGTCGACCGCTCGGCAGAGCACGACCGGTCGATCGGGATCGTCGACCAGAATGCGGTCGATGTAGACCGTGATCTCCGGAACGGCCGCCACCGCGTCCGTCAGCGGCAGGTCGGCGGAGTTGACCTGATACTCGGCGATGAGTCCCATGCGTCCCCATCGATCCTCATTTTACTTAAACGCCCTAATCCATGAGATACAAGACCATCGGTCGCCGGCGCATATGTCCGGGTGAGAATGGCCACTAACGAGCCGGCGATGCAACTCGAGACGGGAACCCGATCGCACAACTACTACCGAAATGCGGTCGAGAAACACTGGGACCCCCACGAGATCGACCTCGAGGCGGACCGCGAGGGAGCAGCCGAACTCCCCGAACCGGCGTTCGAGGGGCTCAAGCAGTCGCTCGCGCTGTTCGGCGCGGGGGAGGAGTCGGTGACGGAGGATCTCTCACCGCTGGCGGTCGTCCTCGAGGATATCGAGGACCAGATGTTCATCACGACGCAGCTGTACGAGGAGTCGAAACACACCGACTTCTTCGATCGCTACTGGCGCGAAGTGGTCCACGCCGAGGAGGAACGCCGCGGCCAGGAACTGTCGTCGCCGACCGACGAGAAGTGGTTCAACGAGCCGTACGACGAACTGTTCGAGCGCAACGAGCGGGCGATGGCGCGGCTGCTCGAGGAGGACACACCGGAAAACCGCGCGAAGGCCCACTGCCACTACCACCTGACGATCGAGGGGATCCTGGCCCAGACCGGCTACTACGGACTCACCCTCGCCTACGGCGAGAACGAACCCGACCTGCCCGACCTGCCGGGACTGGTCGAAGGACTCAAGCTGGTCCGCAGCGACGAGGGGCGCCACGTCGGCTTCGGAATGGCGAAACTCAAGGAACTCGTCGCCAGCGGCGCGGTCGACGCCGACCTCCTCCGCGAGACGGTCGACGAACTGGTCCCGCTCGTTCAGGAGAGTCTGACGAGCGACGAGAGCGCCAGTTCCGAGGCCGGCCCCGGTGCGAGTCCGTCCGAACTGGCCGACTACGCCTACACCAAACACGAACAGCGAATGCGCCAGATCACCAGCGCGAGCGAGCAGATTCCGGACGTTGAAGAACTGACCGAACTCGAGGCCTAACGCGTCAGTCACTGCGTTTCCTCGTTCCTCGTTTCTCGGCGCCGCGGTTCGCCCGGAGAAACGCCTTTTGTCGTTCGTGTGCCATCGAGTACTATGGTAGTCCAGACCGAACGCGACGACACCACGTGGTACGAGTGCGAAACCTGTGGGCTCCTCTTCGACGAGAAGTCGGACGCGGCGGAACACGAAGAACGGTGCGACGACAGCGACCCGTCCTACATCCAGTGAGGCGTCGTTCGAGTTACTCGAGCCGTTCCCGGTGCTCGGCCGCCAACTCGCGTGCCGCCTCGAGCGTATGTGTTTCCGTCCAGCGGACGCGGTCGCCGTCGCCGTAGGCCAGGGCGGTCTTGAGTTCGTCGCGGAGAACGCCGTGGTCGATCGCGAGCACGGTCCCCGATCCGTCGCCGAGTTCGTAGACGCCGGGCCGGTCCGGCGCGCTGGCGACCGTCTCGCGCTCGAGGTCGCGCCAGGGCTTTTGCAGCGGCATCAGTCCTCGTCACCCTCGTCGTCGTTTCCGTCGCCGTCGACGAGTTCGTAGGCGTGTTCGCTCATCTCGTCCTCGGCGAAGACGAAGACGCGGCCGTCGACGAGCGAGAGATCGGCCTCGACGCGGACCGAGTAGGCCTCCGTCGCGACGGTGACGCCCGGGAACAGCTCCTCCTCGTCGTTGCGCTCCAACATGACGCGGCCGACGCCGGTCGACTCGAGGATGTCGTCGTGGGTGTTCCGGTCGTTGACGTAGGTCATGACGCCCTCGACGCCGTCGGGATCGGTGACGAGGACGTGGACCTCCTTGCCCGGCGGCGTCGTGACCGCCCCCTCGACGGGTTCGGGCGGGCCGTGATAGAACACGTCCCGTCCGTCCAGATACTCGACGACGACGCCGCCGTCGACGAGGTCTACCCCGATCGTGCTCGGGGCGACGTTGTTCCGTGCGCTCATGACAACTCGTTCGGTCGGATCGGGGAAAAGCGGTGTGTTCCACTGCTCGTCGGTTCGTCGTCGCTCGTCGAAGCGGAACCGTCAGAAGTTACTTGTCCACAGGTTGAGACGAGTAGGGTATGCCGGGTACACCGTTTCTCTCCGGAAAGCGACTCGACCTCTGCCCCGTCGAACCCGACGACCACCCGTTCCTATCGCGTCACTGGAACGATCCCGCAGTCCGCCACGGAACGAACAGGTACGACCCGCTGACCGAGTCAGACGTTGCGGACATCTGTACGGCCGACGACGCCGTTCACTTTCTCGCCTGTCGGGACGGCGATCCGGTCGGTCTGACGTGGCTGTTCCGGATCGAGGACGTCAACCGCCGTGGTGATCTCGGGTATTGGATCGCGACCGACGAGGCGGGGCAGGGATACGCAACCGAGGCCGCGCGTCTCTGTCTCCGCCACGCGTTCGACGAGCGCAACCTCCGGAAAGTCGTCGCACGAGTCTTCGAGGACAACGTCGCCTCAATGCGGGTGCTCGAGAAACTCGGCTTTCGCGAGGCCGGCCGACTCCAGGAGCACTACTACGTCGACGGACGGTACGTCGATGCTATCCTCTACGAGGCGCTGTGCTCCGATTTCCAGCGCGAGTGAGCCGATTCGCTCCCCCGGTGTGACATCAGGTGGAAGGCCCCGTCCAGCGTATCGTCAGCCGTAAGTAGCCGGTCTGAGAGTACTCGAGTATGGACGGCCGTGCTGTCGCCCCCGCAGCCGGGACGGTGCTCAACGCGCTCGCGACCGGTACCGGTTCGGCGTTCGCGATCGACCTCGAGACGACGGCGACCGTCGAACTCACCGACGACGGCGAGATCCGCGGTGAGGTCGACGGCCAGCCCGAGGCTGACACGACGCTCGTGGAACGCTGTGCCGAACTGACGATCGCCGACTACGCCGACCAGGCCGGACTCGACGAGTCGACAGTCGGTGCCCGCGTTCGCACCGAGAGTGAGGTGCCGATGGCCTCCGGGCTAAAGAGCTCCAGCGCTGCGGCCAACGCGACGGTGCTCGCGACCCTCGACGCCCTCGCGGTCGCCGACGCTGTCGAGCGGATCGAGGCCTGTCGGCTCGGCGTCCGGGCCGCCCGCGACGCCGGCGTGACGGTGACGGGCGCGTTCGACGATGCCAGCGCGAGTATGCTCGGTGGCGTGACGGTGACCGACAACACGGCCGACGCCCTCCTCGCTCGCGAGGAGATCGACTGGCTGGCGCTGGTCTACACGCCGCCCGAGCAATCCTACAGCGCCGACGCCGACGTCTCGGCCTGCGAACGAGTCGCCCCGATGGCGGATCTCGTCGAGGAACTCGCCCTCGACGGCCGCTACGGCGAGGCCATGACCGTCAACGGCTTCGCCTTCTGCGGCGCGCTCGAGTTCTCGACGGGGCCGATGATCGATGCCCTGCCCGACGTGGCCGGCGTCTCGCTGTCGGGAACCGGACCGAGCTACGTGGCCGTCGGCGACCGGGAGACGCTCGAGACGGTCCGAGAGCGCTGGGACGAGCGCGACGGAACGACACGATTACTGCAGACGCGAACGGACGGAACACGAACGACATGACTCGAGAGCCACAGAACGCGGCGACGGACGGGGGTACGGACGAAGAACGAACGCCGGACGAGATGAGCCTCGACGAACTGCGCGAGGAGATCCGGACGATCGATCAGGAGATCGTCGAACTGATCGCCCAGCGGACCTACGTCGCGGACACGATCGCGGCGGTCAAAGAGGAACAGGGACTGCCGACGACCGACGAGAAGCAGGAACAGCAGGTCATGGAGCGGGCCGGCGACAACGCCGAGCAGTTCGACGTCGACGCGAACCTCGTCAAGGCGATTTTCCGTTTGCTGATCGAACTGAACAAAGTAGAGCAAAGGGAGAGTCGGTAGCCGGATTCTGGCGTTTCAGACTCTATGTCTCCAGCATAGTTGTCGATTCTTCTTCCGATAGCTACGCTTGTCTTTCTCGCTCGACTAGCTGGAACAACAGTCCAATATGAAGTCGCGTTCCTGCTTGGCATTCGGTTGCGAATCGTCCAAAAGTAAAGCGCAGGCTTACCCCTGCCAAGGGAGGTATCGAGTAGAGGCTCTCATCCGAAAGACGGTCCACAGGAGCAGCGCAAAAGGGGTATCCGACTAATTTCAGTTCTGTCGGCGCTTCATGCGTCTCGAGGTTCACTCTCGACTGTATCCGGAGGCATCCGTCGTGACAACGGCGTGGCCGAGAGACCGTGACCCAGCAGCGAGGCGAATAGAAGCAGGGAGGCAATGAACCAAATCCGTCGGAGGCCCGTCCGCTGGACAGCAAACATCACGTAGAATATCGTCGAGACGCCGATCGGTCCGAACCACGCCGTGAAGCCGACGTCCTTCCGGGTCCGGAGCGGATGCAACCACTGGGCGAGCGCTAACACGACTGGCGGTCGGCGGAGGAGAAGGACGAGTACAGCGAGGAGGAGACCCTGCCATCCAAGAGTGGTCCACCCGGCCCATGGGATCGCGACGCCAAACAGTACGAACGTCGGGAGGACGAAGAATTTCGTCATCGCCTTCTGTACGTTCTTCTCCTTCGATGGTTGCTGGTCGCCGGGCGCCATTCGGTAGGCGATACCGGCCACGAATGCCGCCAGGATTCCGTCCATGCTCAGCAGTCGCGCCGCGCCCAGTACCATGAAGGTGAGCGCGAGGGTGTACGCGATGAATCCCCGCCGTTCGACGACGTTCTCTCGGTCGACCCACTCGAACAACCGCGCCGCCGCGTAGCCGAGTACCGCGCCCACGACGATAGCCCCGATGACCTGCCAGCCAATGACGTACGCGACCCAGCGCGGGAGCGCCTCGCTCGTCGGACGATTGAGGAGTAGTATCGGGAGGAGTACGAGCGGGTACACTGCGCCGTCGTTAGCTCCGGACTCAGCCGAGATGAAGTGGCGGATGCGTCCAGGGATGTTCTTCTGTGCCACCGGTCCCGTGACGATAGTGGTGGCAACGATGGGGTCAGTGGACGTGACGGTGGCACCGACGAGCATCGCCACCCAGAACGAGACGCCTAGCAGGCCCCAGACAAGTAGGCCGCTAACCAGCGCCATAAGCACCATCCCCGCGCCGAGGATCACCCCGAGCGATTGCCAGTGTTTGACCGGATAACCGCGTGGAAGTCGCAGCGCGACACCCATATCTGCGACCGCGAGCGTTACCCGCGCGACCTGTGTGACTACTCGCGGCGAGTCTGCCGGTGGAGGGAGGTTCAGGAGCTGAAGTCCGGCTGGACCGAGGGTGATTCCCAGCGCGACCGCGGTCAATGGCTCCGTGAGATACCACCTCTCCTGAAACCACTTCTGCAACAAACCCAGGAGGAGTATCAGTACCCCGGCAGCGAACAGCCAGCGATACAGTGCCGCCATGGTATCACCTCGTCTCTACCATCTGGCTCATCATCGGTGTGTATGGTGTATTGATCGGTCGTAATTCCCGAAGATAGCCAAGAGGCCCTCGCATTACCCACCTTGTTTACCTATAGCATTCACGGTGGTAACTGTCGAATTCAAATCTCTCTACGGTTTCCACAGACGACTATCTTATGCCCACATCACGAATCGTATCCGAATCATCAGAGCCTCTACCGACCGCCCATGCGACCATGCCTGACGCAGACGTTGACTGACCGGAAGTGACGTCGGTGGCAGTACCTTCGATCATTTATATACGGGGTCACTTCAGCGTCCGTTACTTTCGTTTTCGAGGGTTTTCATCGTCGTCAAAACGGTTTATTTCGGTAGAACGTGTTACGGATTTCAGCTACCTGAACAAGCTGGAACAAAGGAGCAATCGGTAGCAGAAAGCTGGGCTCTCAGGCCCTGTATTGCGATTTTAGGGCCAGATTTTTCTTCCGGCAGTTGTTCGATTGTTTGTGGATTGATGAGGTCGTAGCCCCACGCTCAAATATCCGATAACTGAGGTCCTCCCTCCGCGTGCGAGATACAGGGCGCGTATTCATCACGCAAAAATTTCCTCGATTGTTTCCGTATCTATGTCACTTGTGGTTATGGGGTCGAACTGGACAGGTGAATACCACGTCAGTTTCGATGATATCCACGTTAGTCGCGTTCTGGATACGGCTAGCACTGATTAGATAGTCCCCATTTTGGTCTGTTCTAACCAAGTTATGGGGGGCGACATCCCTCCCTTTCTCCACTACAAAATGGACGTGCCACTGGGCAGTGAACGAAGGGCCTTCCAACGGAACTACGTGGTCGATACCAAACGGGAGCGGGGCTGGATGTGGGCTATGCTCGCTACCATCCACGCCGGTACCAGTCATGGGCTTAATTAACCAGATCGGTCTGTGAGCCGCTTCGTTGCCCTCATCATCACCCCCACCGTGTGGCTCAGATTCGAGCATTTCCCACAGCGCGTTCTGGCCCCAGGTGAAAGAGTCTTGTCTCCGATTGTCACCCGAGTCTCCGGCACTAACAGAACCAGCGTATACTGCCGTACCAACTAGACCCGATCCGATGGTTTTCAGAACTGTTCGTCTGGATTGACGTGTTGATATCATTGTCTCGTTCCGATTTAGACGGGAACCGCTTCGATGGCCCCCATGAGTTCGTTGTCCGGGTAGTGCGTTTCGACGTATTCCCAGCCGGTATCCTCGTACAGACTGGCGTACTCGTCGGTCGTTCGTTCCCGGCCCGACCCCCACACCATCATGTGGATGTCGAACAGTTTCGCGAAGTGCGGCATCTCGGGGTCGGGGACGACGTGCTCGATGGCGAACAGCCGGGCGTCGGCAGGTGCCGACTCGCGAACCGTGGAGAGGATTTGGTGACATTCGTCGTCGCTCCAGTCGTGGAGGATGTACTTCATGAGGTAGACATCCGCTTCCGGCACCGACTCGAACATGTCACCTGCGACGTACACACAGCGGTCATCGACTCCCATCTTCGGGGCCCATAGACGGTCCTCCTCCTCGACGACAGTGGGCAGTTCGAGAACTGTGCCTTCGAGGTGCGGGTGATCCTTGAGCAGGGTACAGAGCAGGTGGCCGTGGCCGCCACCAATATCGCAGACATGCGATTTACTAGACCAGTCGTGACCCGCGAGCATCTCGCGGGTCCAGGCGGTGCTCATCTGCGATAAACTGGTCATAGCGTCGTTGAAGACCGCTGCGTACTCTGGGTCGGCCTCTCGGTGCTCGAACCCCGTACGTCCAAACTCCCTCTCGAACGCGTTCTGGTCACCTTCTCGAATGATGTCCGGCAGGTGTTTCCACAGCGCGTAGTGGGTCGGACCCTCTTCGAGCAACGTGATCCCGCGTAAGCTCTCCGGGTGATCCTTCTGGAGTAGCTCGCCCGCAGGCGTGATCGAGAACCGATGGTCCGACGACTCCTCAAGTAGTCTTAGTGAGCCGAGTGTTCGGAGAAGTCGATAGCCCAGTTCGCGGTCAATGTCCAACTGGTCGGCAATCTCAACTGTATGTTTCGGAGAGCCTCCTACGACATCGAAGACACCGAGCTTGACCCCTGCATACAGTGTCTGGCTCCGCCACCGACCGTAGATAAGGTCCATCATGTGGTCTTTCGGTTCTGTCATGGATGGTATTGGCACCCATTGAATAGGTGATGTCGAGAGCGCAAAAGTGTAATCTGCAACCCATATCAGTAAGTCCGATTACTGAAAACCGCTACAGTAACGAGAACGAGGGTTCCAAATGAAGTAGTCGTAGTCAACCGCTCGACTCGGTCACGTCGATCACGCGACCTTCGTCATTGAGGGTCATCTGGAGTCGATCGTCGTCGATGGCGATTGTTATCAAAACCTCCAACGGGTCCTCTGACGCGACGGTCATTTCCTCGATGGTCTCATGTATCTCTGGAATGGCGGACGAGTCGTAGAGTTCGTCAGGATCTAGCCCATGGTTTTGGTAGAACACTTTGACACGAAGATCGGTGTGGATGGGCGCGAAGGGCGCGGTCTTCATATTGTGCTTGCACACCTTGCAGACGTAGCGTAACCGCATTTCCCAAAACGATCGACAGTGCTCGCACACGGACCCACCCTGTAGATCGTGGTCCTCGCACACATAGACAGAGATGTCGACGTTACCAGAGCACTCGGGACAGACCCCCTCTAACATCGACATGAACTGGTAGCGATCCCAGGTGTTGCCGTGGCGGTGGAATTCCTGGGGCGTGCGATCCTTCAACCCGACCGGCGGGCGGTAGAGAGACTTCAGCAAGCCGGTCGGGGTATCAGGGTTCCACCAACGCCCGTTGCAGCTCGTACACCGTTCGACAAGTACGCTGTCCCGGTAGTCGATGACCAGGGGCGCTCCACAGCGGTCACACTCTGTTTCGATCGGCTCGTGCTCGAACGTTCTGTATTCCGATAGCGTGCCCGCGAACACCGCATGGAGAATCTGTTCGGCACGTGTGGTAAGCGAGTATCCTTGATCGGTCTGTTCGACAAACGGTCCGACGAGTTTGTCGAGATGGTACGTGAAATTGCCTGTGTCATGCAACTCGACGCGGTCGTACAAGTTCGAAAATGTAACAGCGTTGTCCCCGGAGAACGGTACGTAACTTTCCCAGAGGGCCAGCAAAATAGCCAACCGCTTCTCGTTGGCAAGAATTTCGAACGCCTCAATCGTCCCCTCACCGACTGTCTCGGCAACCGCATCGAGGGCCGATTCGGTCGAGCGTGAATCCACCATGTGATTGTATACCACGGAGCGTGCTAAAAAATGGGGTCATTCTCTGAATACGCGCTATACATTGCACGGCGTTTCTGTCAGATAGTGAGTCTCCCCCAGTTGGTAGAATACGGAATCATCAATCGACGGTTGAAGCACTACTAAGTCCGACGACGGGATGACCGTCGACACAATTGTCGATGCGACTGCGTACGGTCGCCCCACAATCGAACGTACCTTTGGAAACTGCGGCGTGTCGCGCTGACTCGACAGGTGAAGGGATCGGACGACCCAGCCTTGACACACCACCTATCGACTCTTGGTGGGGTAATCGTCTGGCGTGGTGGCGAGGGCGGTGTCGAATCACTGTGGCTACAAGATTACCGACCCCATCTGGCGACCAGGTGATGAGGCCCGAATTGACCCTGCTTGCCGAGGCAATAGCATCGCCCAAAATCAGTCATTTATATGCGGACACGACTGAGGCTCCGTATCGTTCGGATTCAAGGGTTTGAGTTTTCCAAAACAGATTTATTTCACACAGATGTGAATCGGATTTCACCTATCTGAACAAAGTTGAGCAACGTGAGTCTAGGTAGCTTCAAACAGGCGTCTTAGACCGTTTATTGCCGGTATGGCTGCCGTATCACCTTCCGATAGCTGCTCTTTGAATTCTCGGTCGATAAATAGTGTTACAGTATCAAAGCTGTATCAGTCTGTGCTTCATAGATCTGTACCACTGCCCAGGCTTTGAGCTGGGCAATGACCTGTCGATATCCGGCGATCCGCGGAACTCGTCAAACTCTGCAAGAACTCCTTCAAAAAAGCTCCGTCAGTCAGCAGACCGTCGGATAGTTGCAAAAATCCGCGCCTCGATCTTCTGGAGGTGTTCGCTCACCGTTGGTGGTGAAACGCCCAATTTCTCTGCAATATCCCGGTGTGTCGCCTGTCGAGGTACTTCGTAGTACCCGCACTCGAGCGCGACGTCCAAGATTTCGCGCTGGCGTTCGGTCAATAGTTCGATCAGTTTCAGCGGGTTCTGGATGTAGGCACCGATGCGTTCTACGGTCACATCGATTTCGGGTGGGATTTCATCCAACACCGCCAGTATCTCGTCGTTCCGTTCTCCGACGATTGTAATCTCGAGATGCCCCTCTTTTGTCATCTCGATGGGGAAGTCGAAGAAGACACCATACTCACGGCGGAGCTCCAACAGTCGCTTGACCGCCTGCGGAGGACGCGTATGCACAAAAATGAGGCCGCCGTCGTCGTTCTGAGAGGAAATACTGAATCCGATTACCTCGGGCGCCTCGGCTAGGACTTCGCGGGCAAATTCCAGGTCTCCCTGAATTCGTCCGAGAAGAACGAAGGTTCCGTCTTCGAGGAGTGTGAAATTGTAAATGCGGTCTCTTCGCACTCGTGAATCATCCCCGAATAACCGATTCAGTAGGCGGTCATCCGGAGGTGAGACGACGACCGTCACTGCTCTCATCGCGTTACCATTCTCCCCATTATCGTTTGCGCGTACTCTCTGGCTCGATATAAATACTGCCAGGTATGCTAGGCGCTTGCTATCTCATCTCCGGGTGCGATATGAGAGTAATGACTGTAGAATCCTCCTCATCGGGTCTGAACGAGGGAGAGACTGATGTTCTCATCGTCGGCGCCGGCCCAACCGGGATGGCGCTCGCAATCGAACTCGCGCGGCGGGGAGTCGATTTCCTACTCGTTGAGAAGAATGATTCGACGGTATCGAGTTCTCGTGCGTTGGGTGTTAATCCACGGACACTCCAAGTGTTCGAGGATATGGGTCTCCTCAAGGAAGTGTTAGCGAAAGGGTTCAGACTCACTGGTCAGAGCATCTACCGCGGTGAGGAACAACTCGTTCACCTCGACACTGACAGCGTCCGCAACGACACGGACTACCCGTATCTATGGGTGCTCCCGCAGTACGAGACAGAGGAGGCACTCTTCACTCGGTTGACTGAACTCGGGGGTACAGTTGACTTCGAAACCGAGGTAGCTGATTTCCAGCAGGAGAGCGACTCGGTGAGCGCCAGACTCGTCCACTCGGATGGTGCCGATACCCGAGAGGAGATCGTCCACGCCTCGTATCTCGTCGGCTGTGACGGCGGCAGCAGCATGGTTCGGAAGACGATCGGCCTCGATTTCTCCGGAGACACTCGACCGGAGACGTTCTTCCTCGCAGATGTTTCCGTGACGAGCGACTGGCCCTCGCGCGAGGCATTCACGTGGTTCCACGAAGACGGGATCATTGCCGCGCTACCGATCGATGGCGAGGATACCTGGCGCGTTTTCGCCGAAGTCTCGTCAGTTCCGGATCACGAACGCCCGGAGGCGACACCCGAGGGTATCCATGAATTACTCGCAGAGCGGACTGGGGACGAAGGGACGGAAATACACGACGTCATCTGGTCGTCGGAGTACACTGTCAACCAGCGGATGGTCGATCAGTACCGCACTGGGAACGTTTTCTTGGCCGGTGACGCTGCACACGTACACAGTCCATTCGGGGCAATGGGGATGAATACGGGTATTCAGGACGCCTACAACCTCGGATGGAAGCTCGCGCTTGTCGTCGCCGGCGCTGCCGACGTCGAGTTGCTCGACACCTACGACGAGGAGCGACGACCGGTCGCCGAAGATATCCTCGGGAACACAGGCCCGTCCACGGGATTGATAAGCTCCACGAATCCGCTGATCGACGCGCTTCGTGAACACGTCCTCAGCCCAATTCTCGAGCGGGAGCGTGTCCAGGCCCGGTTGCTGAGCGCGACGACACAGCTCGGCATCAATTATCGAGAGAGTTCGCTGTCGCGGAATTCGAAGGCGTCTCCACTGGACGAACTCTTCAAGACCACTGACCTCAGGAATCTCGTTGAGAGGGAGTGGCAGACGTGGCGCGCGCCCAAAGCTGGTGATCGGCTACTCGATGGATCGTGTGAGGGTGTAGACGGTTCGGAGACGACACTCTACGACGAATTACACGGGCAGAGTGGTTTCTCGCTCCTGCTGTTTACTGGGACTGACAGTGCAGAAGATGAATTGGGGGTGTCGCTCGTGCAGACACTGGCCGACCAGATGGGAGATCTCGTTCGGTCGTACCGAATCGTTTCAGATGAGCGGCCCGACGTTAACGAACAGCCGGATATCAAGACGCTCGTCGATAGGGACGGGATGCTTCACAAGCGGTACGGCGCCCTCATGCCCGTGCTCTACCTGGTTCGTCCAGACGACTATATCGGATTCCGTGGCGCAGTATCGAACGACGTGCCACTCAGAGAGTACCTCAGGGAGGAAATCGGGCTCAAAGCGGACAGGGAGCAGCATATATTCTGAGGTGCGACGAGATCGATACATTTCGGTGACGACGTCGGGATCGTGGATGCCGGAGTACGACTGAGGTGATACTCAAAAACCGGAAAAGTACACGAGAACGTGTTATGTGAGTTATTGACCTGAACAAGGTCGAGCAGCGCGAGAATCGGTAGCACGCGGCGGAGATATTGCTCCGTTATTCATCAGCCAGTTCTAGCGGGACTCGTTCGACCTCGATGTCCTCGTAGTCTTTCTCCGATGAGAGCACGTTCAGCGTACGTGTTTCCGCAGTCGCTGCGTGGAACGCATCGAACGCCGTCATTCCCTCGTCGTAGTAGTTGACGGCCTTCAGAACGGTTTGTCGCTCTTCCTCGTCTCGGACGGGGACGAGTTCGAGCAGATTTGCCACGAGTGGGACGAACTCGAACTCGTACCGTTCTCGGGCGAGAAGGAGTTCGAGATAGGAGAAGGCCGACGTTTCTACGTCGTACTCGTCGAGTGCCTCCTCTGCTGATTGCTGCAACCAGTCCGAGTCTTTGGCGAGTGCGAGTAGAAAGTCAGTTTCGACGTAGACCGTCATCTATCGTCCCCGCTCTCACGGGCCTCAGCTTTCGCTTCTGCTTCGATGTCCGCACGAATATCATCGACGGAGGCGTCACGTAACTCGCCTGCCGCCTCGCGGACTGCAGCGAGCGGGTCGTCTGCAACCGGAACGAGTTCAATTCTGTCCTCGTACGTGACGATGTGGTACTTTTCGCCGTATTTTTCTCGTACGTCTTTGGGGATGTACAGCCTCCCCTGCCCGTCCGTTTCTGTTGACATAGATATGATTATGGTGCCATAGACAAAGAATCTTACCACCAGCAGGAGAGTGATGGTACAGTTATCGGCGTTTCATCCGTTCGCACATTGGATATTGTCTATCCGAACAAGGTCGAACAGCGGGAGAGCAGATAGTCAAAGTTAGAGGTTACAGCGACTCTATTGTCGTTCTGGTAGACGATTCTTCTTCCGGCAGTTGTTCTTACGCGCCACGATCTGTGGACGATAACACAGTTTCACAGCCGCCTCGGGCACTGAATCGGGAGTGCCCCGCGCCGACCGACGCAATATTCGAGGGTGATCACTCTCGTGCCTGACAATTATTGGGAATCGCTATCTGGTCGATGCGTCACGAGAATCAGTGACCGGAATTTTCAGCTGACAGGAACCTCGGGATACATGCAGAGGTCGGATGCAGTCCGCTAGACGCGTTCTGTTCGAAGGTGAATCCTACGCGGCGATTCGATGAATGTAGTGTGACCGAGGCCGATTCACCCACTTGTTCACATTACGGCAAAATTGTGAATAGCTCATCGTGTTAAGGACGTGGAACCAGTCAGTGAGAGTATGGAGGAGGCATCACGTTCAACGATCGGTAATACGTCCATCTCTGCCGGAAACCCCTGGCTGTTTTTTGCGTGACGTACGTCATTACCTGGAGCTTCTGGCTGGCGGCAATCGCGCTCGAGGTGCGTTTCGATAGCGCCGCAGGACTCGTGTTGTTGTTAGTTGGGCTTACTGGCCCGGGGATTGCCGGTATCGGTTTCGTCTACTTCGTCTATGATGAGCGTGGGAGGACGGATTTCTGGAATCGGCTCAAGCAGGTTCGCCGAATCGGGGCCAGATGGTTCCTCGTCATACTCTTGGTCCCGGTGGCCGTGACTATCGTCGCTGCAATAGTGGATACGCTCTTCGGTGGCCCAGGGGCCGCGTTCGGTGAAGGTGTACAGGAGTTTGGCGTTAATCCACTGGCGATTCTGCCAGCGCTATTCTTTGCGACGCTCCCGCCCATCCTCGAAGAATTAGGATGGCGAGGCTACGCGTTAGACCGGCTTCAATTGAACTGGTCAGCGTTCAGTGCCAGCCTGATCTTGGGTGTCGTCTGGGCGGTCTGGCACCTCCCTTTGTTTTTTGTCGAAGGATCATTTCAGGCCGAGAACGTGGGATTCGGGACGGTAGGATTCTGGTTGTTCATGATCGGGGTTGTAGCGCTCTCAGTGACATTCACGTGGGCCTACAACCATACCTCTCGCAGTATCATCGCTATCATCCTGTTCCACGGATGGGTGAACTTCGTCTCCGAAACCATCGAGGTCGGGGACATATTCTACTACTCTCTCTGGGTACTATTCGCCATTCTACTTACGGCCATCTGGGGGGCGAAGACTCTGACGAATGCTGAAGAAGTACCACGACCGCCCAGTAGCACCGACGTTCAAACGTGATCCAGATACGGACTCATAAAACGTCTCTACCGCTTGTTCTCGGAAGTACAATCCCAAAATAGGTATTCCATTAAATCGTGTTGCGAATTTCAACTACATGAATAAAGTCGAGCAGCGCTAGAACCGGTAGTAGCTATCTTACCGGGTGATTTCCACTAGTACGACCGCACTTCGAGGTCATCGATACAGTTGAAACGCTTGGTATTTCTAGTGATAATCGGCTCATCGTTCAGGTGGACAGTTGCTGCGATACTACAATCCTCACGCTCGATTTGCTCGCCGCCGTCGTTTAGTTCTCAGCGGTTCAGCGGCTCGCCATTCGCGAGCGGTCCTCACGCCTCACCGCTGGTCGAGTCCCGAGGGCGAGCGACCGTTCCGTCTCGAGTGCGGACGAGCCGTTTCGGTCCCCAGTACCGGACGACGGCGAGCGTCGCGACCGAGAACAGGATCACGAACGCGAGGCTGGCCGGATCCGACTCGAGGATCGGGAACATTCCCTGCGACCAGTTGAAGGAGGTGTGAAAGAGGAGCGCAGGGAGGAGGCTCGCGTTCGTGTTGTTGTACATCCACGTCATGAGCACGGAGAGCAGCGTGATCGAGACGGCGAAGCCGAGGAACGGCTCGCGGTAGTAGAGCGTCTCGCTCGGGACGAAAAAGAGCGGGAGGTGCCAGACCGCCCAGACGAGGCCGACGGCGACGCCGCCGCCGACCGCAGTGAACCGATTTTGCAGGGGATCGAGCAGGTAGCCGCGCCAGCCGAACTCCTCTTGAATCGGGCCACCGAGGAGGAGAATAAACGCGAACGCGACGGGTAACACGACCGGGTTTCCGGCCCAGGGGAACGAGGGGACTGTGCCGGTGAGCGCCGCGACGACGAGCGACGCGGCGACGACGGCCGGCGCGAGACAGAGCGCGGGGACCAGCCAGCGTTTCGGATAGTCGAGATCGACGGCTCGGCCCGCGAGCCGACGAGCGCCCGCGGCGCCGTCGGCGTACGTGACGAGGACGAACGCGGCGACCGTCGGACCGAAGGCGCCGATTTCCGGGATCGCCGGAACGCCCTCGAGCAATCCGGCTTCGCCGAGCGCTTTCGGCACCCACACGCCCCACGACCAGCCGAACGTGAGCAAGAGAAACACCGTCACGTCCCGCCGCCTCGAGTTCCGGTCGCCGGTGTCGGATCCCGAACCTCGCATACGTTCGCAGTTACAGCGCAGCGACATATAGCCCAGGGCGTCGATTCACGGCGTGGAACGGCCGCGGACCGCAGACGGTGAGTCGCGGCCCTAGTCGTTTTCCCCGCCGCTGCAGTTATCGTTTCCATGGTCCTTCCGATCCGAATGGGGTGGCGGAATCTCCTGTTTGCCAGCTGGCCGCTCGAGCCCGAGACCGTCGCTAGTCACCTGCCGTCGGGTCTCGAGCCCGACACGTACGAGGGGCGGGCGTGGCTCTCGGTCGTTCCGTATCGCAACGTCGACGTCCGGCCACGCGGGGTGCCGGCCGCGGCCGGCTTCGCGCTGCCGGAGCTCAATCTCCGAACGTACGTCACCTGCGACGGCGAGCCGGGCGTGTACTTCTTCAGCCTCGATGCACAGGGGATACTCGGAACCGTCGGCGCGCGGCTCTTTCACCACCTGCCGTACTACTACGCTCGAATGACGTTTCGAAGCGCGGACGACGGGGTACGCGTGACGAGCAAGCGTCTCCACCCCGGCGAGCGCCCGGTGCTGTTCGACGCGACGTACGGGCCGACGGGACCGGGATTCTCCCCCGAACCCGGCTCGCGCGCCGCGTTTCTGACCGAACGGTACCGTTTCTACACCGAGGACACCGCCGGTCGCCTCCGGTACGCGGACATCGACCACGACCGCTGGACGCTCCACGAGGCCGACGTGACGATCCGGGAGAACACGCTGTTTCGCGCCAACGGCTTCGCAGCGCCCGCCGGGGAGCCAGTCTGCTACTACAGCCCCGGGACGGACATCGCCGCGACGCGGTGTCGGCGCTGGGGCTGAGTCGATTGGCTGTTCGGTGCCCGGCGGTCGACGCGAAGAAACGACGGTACACTGATTTGACGGGGCTCCCAACCGAAAGTCGATCGCAGTGAAACTGCTCGAGTACGCCGCCAGACGGGAGTGGCCGCCGGTCGTCGGCGCGGTCCTCTTCGTCTCGCTGTTGGCCGCCGGCTACTACTACAATCTGACGTTCGTTCAGCTCGGCCTGTTCGACCTCGGCGTCAATCGCGTTGGAATGACCCACACCGCGGTGTCGCTCGGCATGGCACTCCTCGCATTGGTGGCACTCTGTAGCGCCGTCGGGACCGGCGTCGCCCTCGACCGGACCGGGTGGAGCCGGGATCTGCTTGTCAAGCTCCGGCTCGTGCTGGGGGTCGTCCTCTCCCAACTCGTCCTCACCGCCGCAGCGCCGTTCGTCGCTACGCCGACTCACTTCTTCGCGTGGATCGTCGTCTGTGCGCTCTCGCTCGGCGTCGGCATGCCGACGACGCTCAGCCTGACGATCGATTTCGTGCCCGTCCGCGACCGTGGCTACGTGGCCGCAGCCGCTGCCGGGCTCTCGTTTTTCGTCGCCGCGATCTACCCTCTCGAGTGGTCGATCGAGGAGTTCAGTCTGGTGATGGTCGCGGCGATGGTCCCCGGTGCCGTCGTAATCGGCGTCCTCGCGTCGGGACGCGTCGGCCTCGTGGAGACGCTCGCCGAGCAACACGCGGAGTTCGGCGTCGGGCGGTTCTGTCGCCCCGATCCCGTTCGCACGCGGAGTCTAACGTTCTGGACCCTCGTCGCCTTGCTGTTCGGCGTCTTCTTCATCGACAGCCTCGGCTTCCTCCGGCTCGTCGAGACGCCGACGTACATTTTCACGTCGTGGCAGTCCCCGGACCTCCGCGTTCGGTTGTTTATTGCGTGCGCCCACGTCGTCGGGGCCGGGATGGCGGGCGTCCTCTACACGGCTTTCGATCGACGGTGGCTATTCCTGTGGGTCTTCGGGCTGTTCTCGTTCACCCACCTGCTGTACACGTTCGACGTCCGATCCGCCGGAACCGGCGAACCGCCGCTTCTCCTGCCGCTGTTTTACGTGTTGGCGGTCAGCTTCTACACGACGCTGAACTTCGCGCTCTGGCCCGACCTCTCGACGCCCGAGACGATCGGCACCCACTCTGCGATCGGCCTCGGGCTGGCCGGCTTCCTCGCGACCTTTCTCAGCACCGGCGTCGCCCTGTATCTCCGGGCGCTCGAGGTGTCGCTGTACGACCACCTCAACGTCGTCAACGCGCTGGCGCTGCTGTTGTTCGTCGGGCTGGCGGTACTGCTATACGTACGCCGGATGATCGTCATCGCACGCACGGAGGCCGCATGAGACCGGAACTCATCCCGTTGCTCGTCGTCGCGCTCCTCTTGCTTTCGGCCGGCGGGGCCGAGGTCGACCGGGCCGAGATCCTGCTCGACGGCGACCACGCGGTCGACGACGCGGAACACGCGGTGATCGTCGGCGATGCGGCGCTGACTGTCCCGGCAAACGCGACCGTCTCGGGTCCGATCTACGTCATCGCCGGTGAGACGCGAATTCGAGGCACCGTCGACGGCGACGTCGTCCAGTTCGCCGGTAACCTCACCGTCGACGAGAGTGCGGCGATCGACGGCGAACTCCGCCTCGTCGGCGGGGAACGAACCGTAGCCAGCGGCGCGGCGATCGCCGAACGAACGTCGTTCGAGCCGGTCTCGCGGGACTCCTCGCCACTCGCGACGATCGTCACGTTCGCGGTTCAGTCACTGCTCGTGGGAGCGGCGGCGTTCGGACTCGCCCGGCGGAAGCCGACCCTGCTTCGAAACGTCGGCGACTCGATCACCGACCACGCCCTCGTCAGCGCCACCGTCGGTCTGCTCGTGAGCGTGACTTCGCTGGCGCTGATCGTCTTCATGGCCTTCACGCTACTCCTGCTCCCCGTCAGCCTCCTCGGCCTGCTCGGCGGGCTCCTCGTCGTGAGCTACGGCTACGTCGTCTACGGTTACCTCCTCGGACGCTACCTCCCGCTCGAGCGGCCGGGACTCGCCTCTGCCGTCGGTGCCGTCCTCTTTCTGGGACTCCTGCGGGCGCTCTCCTGGCTCCCCGTCGTCGGCTCCTGGATCGGGCTGACGCTCTCGGTCGTCGGCATCGGCGCGACGTTGATCACGTACTTCGGGCTGCGCGAGTTCGAACCCGTCCAGCTGCCGAATTAGCCAGCTCGGTTGTATTTCGCGCACCCACGCGAGAGCCAGCTTCAACTGCGCTGCCCTTCCTGCGAGATGGGAGCGCTGTGTCCCTTTATTGACGACCCCGGCGTAGTACCCGTGAGTTACCATGGTTTCCATCCTCGTCCCGTACGGTACCGGTGAGGGACAGACGGCGACGGTCGCCGATCGGATCGCGGCGGTCCTCACGGACCGCGGACACGACGCGACGGCGATCGACGTCGACGAATACCCCTCCGATCTCGAGGTCGACGACGTCGATGCCGTCTGTCTCGGCGCGTCGATCCACATGGGCAAACACCAGTCGTCGGTCCGAGAGTTCGTCAGCGCCAACCGCGACGCTCTGGCGGTCCGACCGACGGCGTTCTTCCAGCTGTCAATCTCCTCGGCCGTGGCCGACGAGGACCGACAGGCAGAGGCTGCGGGCTACGTCGACGACTTCCTTGAGGAGACCGACTGGCACCCCGACCGGATCGGCCTCTTCGGCGGGGCGCTTCGCTACTCGAAGTACGGCTTCATCAAGCGCCTGCTGATGAAACGGATCGCCAGGGACGCGACCGGCGACACGGACACGTCTCGAGACTACGAGTACACCGACTGGCACGAAGTCGAGGCCTTCGCCGCTGACTTCGCCGCGTTCGTCGAGCGCCGCCTCGGAATCGCTCCGCCCGACGCCACCGGCGGCGAGGTGAGTAGCGGAACCGGTAGCGATAGCGACGACGGTCGGCCCGACGAAGCGGGGGCCGAATGAGCCGGTCTCGAGCCCCCCTTTCACGCTCGCTCGTTCTGGCGTCCCTCGCGACGCTGGTGCTGACAGTCGTCGCGACGGCCGCCGGGCTGTTTGTACCCGGCTTCTACCGTGACGCGCCGGTACTGCTTCCCCAGCTGTACGGACAGGACCTGCTGACGTTGCTCGTCGCCGTCCCTGCGCTGGCTGCCTCGCTATACCTTGCCGCTCGGGGATCGCTTCGGGGGTACGTCGTCTGGCTCGGCGTGACCGGCTACCTCCTGTATACGTACGCTTCGTACGCGTTCATGACCGCGTTCAACGAACTGTATCTCGTCTACGTGGCGCTGCTCTGGCTGACGCTCTACGCGTTCGTCGGCGGAATGGTCCGTCTCGATGCGACCGCGCTGAAACGGGCCGTCGGCGAGGGACCGGTCCGCTCGTGCGTCGCGTTCCAGCTCCTGTTCGTCGTGCTGATCGCGTTCGTCTGGCTCTCGGATATTCTCGCTGCCCTCGTCGCTGGGTCGGTGCCCTCGAGCGTCGCCGCGGCCGGGCTCGAAACGTCCGTCATCTACTCGCTGGACCTCGGAATCGTCGTGCCGGCGGTCGCGCTCTCGGCGTTCTGGCTGCACCAGCGGCGAGCGTGGGGGTACGCCTTCACCGCGGTTCTGCTGGTCAAGATCGCGACGCTCGGCGGGGCGGTCTCGGCGATGGCCTTCTTTATGATTCTCGACGGCCAGCCCGTACCGGTGCCCCAGCTCGTCATCTTCGGCGGGATCACAGTCGTCAGCGCGCTCCTGCTGGGCCGGTTCCTCATCGCGATTGGAGCGACGGCGGATCGGTCTCCGCTCGAGTCAGCGACCGATTCGAAGAGCGAGGCGTAGCCGTTCACGGCGTCTTCTCTGGGGATACCGCTGCGTCGTCGATCGGTGCCCCCATCAGGTAGCCGCCGAAGGCGAGCAGCCACAGCATCGGGGGATAAACGATCATTCGCTCCGTTCCGCCGTGGCCGATCGGGCCGAACGCCGCCGCGTTGCCGGCGTCGCCGATCGCCATCAGGGCGACGAAGGTGATGCCGACGAGGCCGGCGAGTATCGAGACGACCTTCATCGGGCCGGCGAGACGGGTGCCGCTTGCGATCGCTTCCACGTTGAAGAACAGGAACGCGGCGAGCGCGAAGAGCCCGTGCAGACCGCCGGTATCGAGTGGGAAAGCGCCAGCACCGATGGCGCCGATGGCAGCGAGGACGTACACCGACAGTATCCATCGGCTACCGTGCGTTCTGTAAAAGATGTAGCCGCCGATAGCGTTCAATAGCCCGACGACGACCAGAGACGTGTTGAACAGGACGGCGGTTTCGGCGACGACGCCGAGATCGCTGATCGCGCCCCCGCCGAAGTCGTACCCGGGTGCCATCGCAGCCCCGAGCATGATGACGGTCATGAACTGCGCTGACAGGACGAACAGGGTGAGTCCCGCGAATCGCTGGGTGTCGCTCGTCGGCGTCTCGCTTTCGGTAACGGATTGCGCTGTTGCCATCGCCGTTCTCCATCTCTCTAGCCCGTCACCGGCGAAAAAGCTGTGCGGGTGAGCGGAAGACTTCGCCCCCGGTTCGGACGAGTTACCGCGTCGAACTCCGCTCCACTCTAGACGCCGATGAAACTGTGTGAGTTGATAACATCCGATGTTTCTTCCACCGTCTCGCCGTAGCAACCCACATGATCGGGTTCGAGACGCGCCTCACCGAAACTGCGGTACAGGGCGGGGGGTAGCGTGGCGGATTCGGACCCCGAACCGGCCGTCGTCGGCGAGCAGACGCCGACGCCGGACATCCTCGAGTCAGTGATCGAATCCGGCCAGCACGAGATCGAACGCGAACCCGAGGGGCTCCTCCTCTCGGGGTTTTCTGCCGGACTCGATATCGGATTCGGACCGCTTCTGATGGCGGTCCTACTGACCCTTTCGGACGGCGGGTACGGGGATCTCGGGACTGAATTGCTGCTCGCGAGCGCCTACGCCGTGGGATTCATCTTCGTCATCATCGCACGCTCGGAGCTGTTCACCGAGCACACGACGCTCGCGGTGATGCCCGTTCTCGACGGCCGGGCGTCGGTCGCGAACCTGGCCCGCGTCTGGGGACTGGTTTGGATCAGTAACGTCGTCGGCGGCGCGGTGTTCACTGTCTTCATCGTCGTCCTGGTTCCCGACTTCGGAGTCGCCTCGCCCGGCGCGTTCAGCGCGATCGCTCACAGACTGGTCGACCACAGCGTTCGATGGCTGTTCGTCGCCGGCATCCTCGCGGGCTGGCTCATGGGGCTGGTCGCGTGGCTGATCGCCGCCGCACAGGAGACGGTCAGTCGTCTGCTCATCATCTGGCTCGTCACCGCCTCGATCGGGATCCTGCATCTGCCACACTCGATCGCGGGCAACGTCGAGGTGCTGTTCGGACTGTTCGTCTCGTCTGACATCTCCGTCCTCGACTACGCGACGTTCCTCCTGCTGTCGACCGCCGGTAACGCGATCGGCGGCGGCGTCTTCGTCGCGCTTCTGAAGTACGGGCACGTGGTCCGCGGTGGCGGCTGACGAACGCTCTGGTGGCGAATTGGGACGAAGAAATCTTCTCGAGTTTCGCGGATGAGCAAGTCTCCAGAAAATATCTGCTGACGTGTACTTCCTCGGAATCCAAGAACGAAAGATGAGCTCCGCCCTCGTCCCGACCCAGTTGTGCGGTAATACGTTGTTTCTACCTTCCGAATCGACGGTTACTGGTACAGAAGCTTGTTAGGATTTTATAAATAACTGATTACCCTACCCGATATGATCTTACCCGGTAGTTCGGGAGTCAAACGCTGGCGGTCAGCTCGCTCTCCAAGTGAATCGCATGCTAACCAATCGAAACACGACACGATCGCGGTAACTGACGGGCGGAATATCAAAACGAGCCGCACGAGTGGATCGATTAGCGCGGCAGAAGCACTGAAAACAAATCGAGAACGGTACGCGAGAACGCTGATCCGTTAGTCGTCGGCCGCGGCCGGCTCGGCTTCCTCCGCGCTCGAGTCGGCGCGTTCGAGGTCCTCGAGGTACTCGTCGGCGTCGAGGGCGGCTTTCGAGCCCATCCCGGCGGCGGTCACGGCCTGCTGGTAGTGGTAGTCGACGACGTCGCCGGCGCCGAAGACACCGGGGACGTGGGTTTCGGTCTGGCCACCGCCGTCGCCGCCTTTCGTCTTGAGGTAGCCTTCGTCGTCCATCTGAACGCCGGTATCCTCGAGGTAGTCGGTGTTGGGGGTGTGGCCGATCGCGAAGAAGACCGCACCGACGTCGAAGTCGAACTCCTCGGTTTCGGGGTCGTCGAGGCGGTCGGTGGGGTGGCCCTTGTCGTTTTCGACGAGGGTGACGTGGTCGACGCCCGCCTCCTGGGAGCCGTGGATCTCGGTCAGTTCGGTGTTTCTCATGATCTCGATCTCGCCCTCCTCGACTTTCTCCTGGACGCGGTCGATCCAGTAGTCCTCCGCGCGGAACTCCTCGCGGCGGTGGACGATGTAGACGGTGTCGGCGAACTTCGTGAGGAAGGTGGCCTCCTCCATGGCGGCGTCGCCGCCGCCGACGACGAGCATGTCCTCGCCGCGGAAGAACGCGCCGTCACAGGTCGCACACGTCGAGAGCCCGTAGCCCATGAGCTCGTCCTCGCCGGGGATGCCGAGCGTGCGGGCGCTGGCGCCCGAGGCGGCGATGACGGCGTCGGCGGTGTAGACGTCGCCGTTCGTGAGTTCGACCCGGAACGGCTGGCTCGAGTCGTCACCGGAATGCGACGCGTTCTGGTTCGCAGTCGAGCGCTTCGAGCAGCGCTCGACGGACTCGATGATGCCGTTTTTCAGCTCCGCGCCGAACTGCGTGGCCTGCTCTTTCATCCGGTTGACGAGCTCCGGGCCGCCGATCCCGTCCGGGAATCCGGGGTAGTTGGCCACGTCGGTGGTCAGGGTGAGCTGACCGCCGGGCTCGTCGCCCTCGATGACCAGCGGCTCGTTGTTCGATCGGCCGGCGTAGATCGCCGCGGTGAGGCCGGCGATACCGGTGCCGGCGATGACGAGTTTGCGATGTTCGACGATATCGTCGCACTCATCGTCCGGGATACCGAGCTTCTCGTCGAGTTCGCCGGTTTCGTCGAGGGCGCTGGTGTCGTCCCAGCCGCCGATGAGCTCGTCGTCGATGAATACCTCGGGGGCGGTCTTGCGGCCGTCCGCGCGCTCGACCATCTCCTCGAACAGTTCCTCGTCACCGGTGACGTTGTACGTTTCGTACTCGACGCCTTTGCTGTCGAAGAGGTCCGTGGCTTTGTCGCAGTAGGGACAGTCGTCCTTGGTATAAATCTCGACGCGTGGCTGGTCGCTCATATATCAGGTTTGGGATAGAGCGCCTAAACCGATTGCGTTCTCAGCAACGACTCCCTCTTACTGTGACGCACCGGGGCCGTCCGTCGTTTCCCCTCGACGTATTCGCCGGTGACCGCCACCGACCTACCGGTCCGTTCCTCGAGACTCGTCGATGGCGTCGCCGCTGCCGACGCCGATTTGCGGAGACGATGCACTTACGGCCCCGACCGGTGACCGTTCACTATGGCTGCCGATCTCGAGGAGAAGACGGATCGTTACGGGGAACTACTCGAGGAGGCGCTCGAGGAGGCGACGGTCGCGCCGCCGGAAGGGACCCCGATGGCTGAAGCGGCCGCCGACTGCTACGAGATGGCGGCGTCCTACCTCGAGGACGGAAAGCACTTCCGAGCGCAGGGCGACCTCGTCAACGCGCTGGCGTCGTTTTCCTACGGCCACGCGTGGCTCGACGCGGGGGCCCGCGTGGGGCTGTTCGACGTGCCGACCGAGGGACACCTTTTTACCGTCGAGTAGCGGACCCTCCACGCAGTGGAAGCCGTCGTCTCGATGCACCGATCCTAAATGATTAATAGCTATGTAACCGGAACCTATATAACAGTATTTCCAGTTAGTTTATAAAGTAGGCGAAACGTTTATATGGCTTACGGCCTTACCCTATGTTAGCTGAGGCGTCCGGGTTTCTTCTGGATACCCCACCCGGAAGCCCCGAGTAACCCACCCGATACACAATGACAGATACCAACATTCGAACGTACACGAGCGAGCGAGAGACCGAAACCGAGGAGGAAACCACGTCGGTATCCGACGAGCGAGAGCAGTGTCCGGAGTGTGGCGGCCGACTGGTCTCTGACGACGAACACGCCGAGACAGTCTGTGAAGACTGCGGGCTCGTCGTCGAGGAAGACGAGATCGACCGCGGCCCCGAGTGGCGAGCCTTCGACGCCGCCGAGAAAGACGAGAAGTCCCGCGTGGGTGCGCCCACGACCAACATGATGCACGATCAGGGGCTCTCGACGAACATCGGCTGGCAGGACAAGGACGCCTACGGCCGTGCGCTCTCGAGCCGCCAGCGCCAGAAGATGCAGCGACTTCGCACGTGGAACGAGCGGTTCCGCACCCGCGACTCGAAGGAGCGCAACCTGAAGCAGGCCCTCGGCGAGATCGACCGGATGGCCTCCGCGCTCGGGCTCCCCGAGAACGTCCGCGAGACCGCCAGCGTCATCTACCGCCGCGCGCTCGAGGAGGATCTCCTCCCGGGACGCTCGATCGAGGGCGTCGCGACGGCGTCGCTGTACGCCGCTGCCCGACAGGCCGGGACGCCGCGCAGCCTCGACGAAATCTCGGCCGTCTCCCGCGTCGAGAAGATGGAGCTGACCCGCACGTACCGGTACATCATCCGGGAACTCGGCCTCGAGGTCAAGCCGGCCGACCCCGAACACTACGTGCCGCGGTTCGTCAGCGACCTCGACCTCTCGGACGAGACCGAGCGAATGGCCCGCGAGCTGCTCGAGTCGGCCCGTCAGGAGGGCGTCCACAGCGGGAAGTCGCCCGTTGGCCTCGCCGCAGCGGCGGTCTACGCCGCTGCCCTGCTGACCAACGAGAAGGTCACCCAGAACGAGGTCAGCGAAGTCGCCAGCATCTCCGAAGTCACCATCCGTAACCGTTACAAGGAGCTGCTCGAGGCCTCGGACACGGCCGCACCGGCCTGAACACGGCCGACTGCGGTCATCTGTCGGTTTGCGGACGCGGGTGGTATATTTTTGGCCGATCGGAACTGCGGCAACGTTTTTCAGCTCCCATGTGAAAGAGCGTAGCATGGATAAGACGACCGTCCAGCTGTTGTGCCCCGAATGCTCGAAAGACTGGCAGACCGCACCGGACGAGCTCCCCACGCCGGCCGAGATGTTTCACTGTCCGAACTGTCACGCCTCTCGACGCACTGCCGAATTTATGCGCACGGACCGGGACCTCCAGACGCTGAAACAGCTCGGGTAAGTTGTGGAGGAAGTGTCGGATTCACTCCCGCCCTGAAGGACGGGGATTCCTCGCAGAAAGATAGATCGTCGGTGATACGTCAGTTTTCCCGCCGTCGTTCCGCCAGTAGTCACCGTTTAACTCTCCGAACTCTGCGTGTCGGAAACTGGAAAGAAAGACCGGCTTACCGACGTAAATATTACTGTACGGCGCGCCTATACGACGGTTCCGTTCGCGTAGGGAACGCATTCGAACCATCTACCATAATGACAGACTAGTCAGTCGACACGGGTCGCGTGTTAACGCAACTCAAGATAATAATATAACCCTGCAGTGGGTAGGAGTGGATGGTTATGAAGAAGCAGGAGCTCATTCACCTTCACGGCCTTCTGGCGGAGGTATCGAATCAGTGTGCAGCGTGGGAAGACTGTCAGATCGACCTCGAGGAGTACGAATCGCTCGGAATCCGACCGACGTCGATCCACAAATCGAAGACCGATCACAAAGCTGCTGTTTTTGCGCTCGCTGGGGGAATCACGACGAACATGCGGGAAGGGGAGCAGGAAGCAGTCGCCGCTACAGCGGACTGAGAGTTTCGTCGCATCCTCCGATCGTCCAACAGACACAGTAGTGGTGACGCTCTCGATCGGGCGTACCCTCTTCGTTTCTCCCGTTCACCGCTCTCTATTCCGTTTCGTCCGCGAGCGAAAACTCGAGCCGAGGTCGGTCATCGATCGTCCGGTGAGCAGCCGACCTATTCGACGAGATCCTCGAACTCGGGAAGGATTTCTTCGTCTTCCTCAGAGTCGCTTTCGTCGGTTTCGGACCCTGTATCGTGTGTTTCGTCCGTTCGGTCGTCGTCCGGTTCGTCAGTAGCTGCGGCCGATTCGTCTTCGTCCTCGTCGTCTTCGTCCTCCAACACTTCGACTCGTTCGACCTCGAGCGGGATATTCTCGAGGAGCTGCCCGATTTCCTTCCGCGCGATCCGTGAGGCGTGTTCCTCGCGCTCGACGTTGAAGACGGTCATCTCCAACTCGAGCGCGACGAGGGCTTCGTCGGCCGCGATAAACGCGGGCGGGAGTTCCTCTCCCGATGGGGAGGTCCGCTCGCCCATGTTGATCTCGACGTAATTGAGGTCAGGGTTCAGCATCTCGCCCGTCTTCGAGATGGCGATCCGGATAGCCTCGTCTTCCGTTTCCACGTCGAATACCGGCACGGCAGCTTCGACGACAACCCTGCAATTCATACGAAAACGTAGTATCGCCTCCAGTAAGAAGGTTCGCCCCGGATCGGCGACTGCACCGATCGGGTTCAGATCCGGACGTGATGGTGCGGTACTTCGGCCACCCCCGGGCGGGTTCGAAAGGCAAAAGCCTGCGCCCTCGAAGGACCGGACGAATGGAGACGGGGACCATCCCAGTCGACGACCTCGCCGGCGGCCTCGATCTGTACCGAACCGTAGAGAGCGGTCAGAGCTACCTCTGGCAGCGCTCGGACGGCGATATGTACTCCGGGACGCCGGCTCCGGACGCCTGGTACTCGACGGTCGTCGACGGCGACGTGATCCGCGTTCAGACCCGAGATGGCGTCCTCGAGTGGGAGTCGACGACCGACGCCGAGCCGATCGTGCGCCGGTTGTTACGGCTCGACGACGACCTCGAGGCGATCGTCGCGGCCGCCCCCGACGACCCGTTGCTTCGCGAGGCCTACGAAACCCACCGCGGGATGCGGCTGGTCGACGATCCGCCCTTCGGCTGTCTGATCTCGTTTATCTGCTCGGCCCAGATGCGGGTGAGCCGGATCCACACGATGGTTTCGACGTTGGCTCGGGAATACGGCAGTCCAGTCGCGTTCGACGGCGAAACCTACCACGCGTTTCCGACGCCGAGCCAGCTCGCGACCGCGACGGAAGCCGACCTCCGCGATCTCGGGCTGGGATACCGCGCTCCGTACGTCGCCCGAACCGCCGAGATGGTCGCGAACGGCGAGGCGCATCCGGCCGAAGCGCGGAATCTCGCGTACGAGGACGCGCGGGAGTACCTGACGCGGTTCGTCGGCGTCGGTGACAAGGTAGCGGACTGCGTCCTCCTCTTTTCGCTGCGGTTCGACGAAGCCGTCCCGCTGGATACGTGGATCAAATCGGCGATCGAGGAGCACTACCCCGACTGCGACCGTGGCTCCTACGCCGATACTTCGCGAGCACTGCGCGACCGGCTCGGCGGCGAGTACGCGGGTTACGCCCAGACGTATATTTTCCATCACCTCCGAACGGGTGAGTGACGATCCCGCTGCCGAACGCGACCACCGAAATGTTTTGTGAGTGGCCTGTCAACTTTGCCTATGGTCAGTCCGTCAGTCACCACGCTTCTCGCGACTGCGGGACTCGTCGGCGCGCTGGGCGTCCTGATCAAGTACTTCGGAATGGTTCGGCTGATCGCGGGCTACGATCCGGATCGTGTCACCGACGAGGAGGGGCTTGCCGATTTCATCGGTACGCACGCCCTGTACGTCGCGGGACTCGTCTTCCTCGTCGCGATCGTCGAATACGCGGAGCCGTTCGACGGCTCCGACGCGATGGCTCGCGTTCGTCGTCGGCGTCGGCCTCCTCGCCGTTCGGATGATCCGCGGCGCTCGTCGCTTCGAAACCGCTGAGTGAGGAGCGAGCGACGGCCAGCCCGACGACACTCGGGTCCCTGCAGCCGAACCGATTAGCAGAACTCTTCGAGCGTCGTCTGATCCCGCTTCAGCGGTCGGGCGCGATAGCCGTGCTCGGTCGCGAGGTGGTCCGCGAACGCCTCGTCGAAGCCGTGCTGGGTGTAGACGACCTCGGGATCGATCGCGCGAACCGTTTCGACGAGCTCGTCGAAGTCGCAGTGGTCGGTCAGCGGGAAGGTAACGTCGTAGTTTCCGCGATAGCGGAAGGAGTCGTCGACGGCCCAGCCCGAGAAGCCGGCCTTCAGTCCGTCTTCGCGGTCGACAGCCGTCTCGACCCAGTCGGCCCGCGTCTGGTTCGACGGAAGGACCACGACTTCGTCGCCCAGTCCGCGAAGCGACTCGTACGGTCGACCGGGAAACGAGAGATCGCCGTCGGTCGCGCGTTCGATCGCCCGGTTCACGTCGTGGATCGAGTCGGAGACGAGGATCTCCCGGTCGTCACCGGTCGCCTCGCGGGCGAGCCACTGGAGTTTCTGCGCCCGACCCAGCGAGTAGCCGAACAGGAACAGCGGCCGGTCGCCGTTGTCCCGAAGCCAGTCCGCGATCGCGGCCTCGAGTTCCTCCTGCGGCGAGAACCGGTACTTCGGGAGACCGTACGTGGTCTCCATGACGAGCGCGTCTGCCGCGACGGCGTGGGGATCGAACCCCTCGAGGTAACACCGGTCTCGGATCGAGAAGTCGCCGGTGTAACAGAAGCGCCGGGGGCCGTCTCTCCCGCCGGTCCCGCCGACGGCCTCGAGGTCGACGATCGCCGCGCGCGACCCCACCACGTGGCCGGCCGGAACGAGTTCGATCCCGGGTGCGCGCTCGACGAACTCGAAGGCGGTTCCGGTCCGCGCTTCGGCGATCGCCGCGGTCTCTGCCGAGCAGACGACGGTCTCCGGCGTCGTCCGAAACGTGTGATCGGCGTGGGCGTGGCTCACCACGTTGACTGCCCCCACGGCGCTGCGGGCGTCGGCGACGACGCGGGACTCGCCCCGGAATTCGAAGTGGATGCCGTCTCGATGCCGTACGGTCACTGGATCGAGTACGGGCTCGAGTCACCTCCCGTTATCGCTTCTCGGTCGCATGGCGCGGATTTTTGACGGTCGCGGTCGAGGGCTCGCACATGGCTGGTCGAACCCGCGCACACGTGTTTGTCTCCGGCACCGTTCAAGGCGTCTACTACCGCGCGAATACTCGCGATACCGCTCGAGATAAGGGCGTGGACGGCTGGGTAAAGAACCTGGATGACGGCCGCGTCGAGGCCGTCTTCGAGGGCCCCGAGAAGGAAGTCGAGTCGATGATCGAGTGGTGTCACACGGGCAGCCCTGCCGCAGAGGTAGAGGACGTCGAAGCCGAGTACGAGGAGCCTCAGGGCGAAGACGGGTTCGAGGTTCGGTACTGAGTCGAGACCGGTTCGATAGTCGGCTTTCGTTACGTTCGGGCACGGTTCGCCTCGTCAGCGCCGGAGCAGGTTCGTCAGCAGTTCGGCGTATTCGACGAACGAGACTGTCGGCGTCCCTGGCATGTACACCGTGACCTCCGGTTGGACGAGCGGATCGGTGAACGCGTCGGATTCGGTTGGGTCCATGTCTTCCGTATGAACCGGCTGCGTTTATACATTCGCAACTATAGTTTTGGAATCAAAAACCAAAGATCATCATAGAGGAACCGTCGCACGGTGGTGGCGGTCGCGGTCGGTCGGTGTCGTCCTCTGCTCGCCCGGCAGTTACCGCGTTCCCGGCTGCGATCGGGAACCGGGCAGACGATGCCTTTAGCTCTCGATCAGGCCGAGCGATGGGTGTCGTCCGCAATCTTCAACGGTCGTCCGATCGAACTCCGATCCATGATCACAGGCGAGCGAATGGCCGCCGTCGACGAGAACGCCGCCGCACTCGGCGTACCGCGGAAGCAGCTGATGGAGTCGAGCGGACACGCGATCGCCCGAGAAATTCGGGAGGTCGCCGATCCCGGGGCTCGAGTCGCCGTCGTCGCCGGCCGGGGGAACAACGGCGGCGACGCGTTCGTCGCCGCTCGGTTTCTGGACGGTCTCGGATCGCGTTCGGGATCGGACCGGAACGCGGTGCGTTCCGGGCGTGAATACGACGTAACGACGCTGCTGCTCGGCCGCGCCGAGACGATCGGCACCGACATCGCTCGCGAGAACTGGGAGGCGCTCCAGCAGGCCGAGTACGACACCCGCGAAGTGACCGACTCGAGCGCGTTCGAGCTCCCCGAGGCCGACGTGATCGTCGACGCGATGCTCGGGACGGGGATCAGCGGCGACCTCCGCGAACCGGCGGCGACAGCGGCTCGCGCGATCAATGACGCGGACGCGACCGTCGTCGCGGTCGACGTGCCCTCGGGATTCGACGCTGACGGCGGCGACCACGCGGCAAACGGCGTCGACGCCGACCGCGTCGTTACGTTCCACGACACGAAACCGGGGCTCGACGACCTCGAGGCCGACGTCACCGTCGCCGACATCGGTATCCCGGCCGCTGCGGAGCGGTTCGTCGGTCCCGGCGACGTCGACCTCGCGCGGCCGGACGGCCGGGACGGGCGGCCCTACGTCATCGGCGGCGGACCCTACACCGGCGCGCCGGCGCTGGCCGCACAGGCGGCGCTCCGAGCGGGCGCGGAACTGTCGTTCGTCGCCGCCCCCGACACCGTCGCCGGCGAGATCCAGGGCTACGCCGAGGACCTCATCGTCCAGCCCTACGAGAGCGACCGGCTCTCGTCCGACCAGGTCGACGACCTCCTCGAGACGGCCGAGCGGTACGACGACGTAGTCGTCCTCGGTCCCGGCCTCGGCTCCGCCGACGAGACGCTCGAGGCCGTTCGCCAGTTCCTCACGTCGTACACCGGGCGCGCGGTCGTCGACGCCGATGCGCTCGCGGTCGTGCCGGACATAGAGACCGAGGCCACGCTGGTCTGTACGCCCAACCGTCGTGAACTCGCTCGGATGGGCGGTCCCGACACCGACTCGCTGCGCGAGGCGGCCGACGAGATCGAGGCGTTCGCCGCGGAGCTGGGTCACGTCGTCCTCGCGAAGGGCGTCGACGACGTGGCGACCGACGGCGAGCGGACCCGCGTCTGTCGGACCGGCGCACCCGGCATGAAAGTCGGCGGCACCGGCGACCTGCTGGCCGGGATCGTCGCCGCGCTGCTCGAGCACGCCGAGCCGTTCGACGCCGCGGCGGCGGCCGCGTACGTCAACGGCCGCGCCGGCGAGCGACTCGCCGACGACGGCTCGATGGGATTCCTCGCGTCCGAGATGCTCGCGGAGATCCCCGCCGCGCTGTGGGGTGAGAACGATGAGTGAGGACGGTGCGGCCGGCTCGAGCGCCACGGACGGGGTGGCCGAAAACGCGGATGCGGACGCGGATGAACTGACGCATACGACCGCCGAAGGCGACGTCCAGATGGTCGACGTCGGCGACAAACCCGACAGCGAGCGCCGCGCGGTCGCGGCCGGGGAGATCCGGCTCCAACCGTCGACGATCGAGGCGATCCGGGCCGACGAGGTCGGCAAGGGCGACGTGCTCGCGACCGCTCGCGTCGGCGCGATTCAGGCCGTCAAGCACACCTGGGAGACGATCCCGATGTGCCACCAGATCCCGATCACCAACGTCGACACCGCGTTCGATCTCGGCGAGGACCGGATCGTGCTCCGGGTCGCCGTCGAGACCACCGGCAAGACGGGCTGTGAGATGGAGGCCCTCGAGGGCGTAACGACCGGCCTCAACGTCGTCTGGGACATGGTCAAGGCCGTCGAGAAAGACGATGAGGGCCAGTACCCGGATACCGGGATAGAGAACGTGCGCGTCCTGCAAAAGGAGAAGCGCCAAGTCTAGCTCCACGACGATGACGCTACGGACGCCACTCTGTGACCTGCTCGAGATCGAGTACCCGATCGTGCAAGCGCCGATCGGGAGCGCGACCTGTCCCGAACTGGCGGCCGCCGTGTCGAACGCCGGCGGCCTGGGACAGCTCGCGGTGACGTGGCACGATCTCGAGGCGACGCGCAGTGCCGTTCGCGCGACTCGGGAGCTGACCGACGAGCCGTTCGCGGTCAACCTCGTCCTCGACGAGGCGACGACAACCGAAGACACCGCAGACCACCTCGAGACGATCCTCGAGGCGGGCGCGCCCATCGTCGCCCTCTCGTTCGGCGACGCCGCCCCCTTCGTCGAGCGGATCCACGACGCGGGCGCGCTCGTCTCTCAGACCGTCGGCAGCGCCGCGGAAGCGCGCGAGGCGGTCGACGCCGGGGTCGATATCGCCGTCACCCAGGGGCTCGAGGCCGGCGGCCACGTCCAGAGCGAGGTGGCGACCACGGTCCTGGTTCCGCGGGTCGCGGACGCCGTCGGCGACGAGGTTCCGATCGTCGCGGCCGGCGGGATCGCCGACGGACGCGGCATCGCCGCCGCGCTCGCGCTGGGTGCCGACGGCGCGTGGCTGGGCACGCGGTTCGTCGCGACCGAGGAGGCGCGGGTCCACGAGCGCTATCGGGATCGGCTCCGCGAGAGCGACGAGACCGACACCGCGTTCACGACCCTCTTCGACAAGGGCTGGCCCGGCACGGCCCACCGGGTGCTGCGAAACGAGACGCTCGAGCGCTGGGAGTCGGCGGGCCGGCCGCCAGCCGGGGAGCGGCCGGGCGAGAACGACGTCGTCGCCCGGACCGGCGACGGTGGCACGATAGAGCGATACGACGAAGCACTCGCCACGCCGGACGTCGACGGCGCTATCGACGAGATGGCGCTGTTCGCCGGGCAGAGCGTCGGGCTAACGGACGACGTTCGACCCGCAGGTGGAGTCGTCGAAGACCTCGTCGCGGAAACGCGCGAGGCGGTTTCGGGAGTACCGGGATCGACGGTTCGTGACGACTGAGTGGTCGCGACGGCAAAACAGCATGGTAAGTCGCCCGCTCGAAACGCCGACCGTCGGCTACAGGTCCATCCCGCCGTTGACGTCGATCACTTCCCCCGTCACGTACGAGGAGTCCTCGCTCGCGAGGAATCGGACGACCGCGGCGATGTCCTCGACCTCCGCGAGCCGCTCGAGCGGGATCCCCGCGATGATCCGATCGAGGACGTTGTCGGGGACGCTCTCGAGCATATCGGTTGCGGTGAAGCCGGGCGCGACGCAGTTGGCCGTCGAGCCGCCCTGGGCGAGCTCGAGTGCGATCGTTCGGGTAAAGCCGAACATGCCGCTTTTCGCGGCGGCGTAGTTGGCTTGCCCGAAGTTGCCCTGTTTGCCGACGACGCTCGAGATGTTGATGAGTCGGCCCTCGTGGGCGTTCCAGATATCGTCGTAGAACAGCTGGGTGCAATTGAACATGCCGCCGAGGTTGACGTCCATCACGCGGTCCCACTCCTCGCGGGACATCTCGGTGAACTGTTTGTCGGCGGTGATGCCGGCGTTGTTGACGAGGACGTCGGCGGGGCCGAAGGCCTCGTGACAGACTTCAACCATGTGTTCGACCTCCGCGCGGTCCGAGACGTCGGCCCTGGCCGCGACGGCGGAGCCGCCAGACGATTCGATCGCGTCGACGGCCTCGTGTGCCGCCCCCTCCGACGATCGGTAGTTGATGACGACGTTCGCTCCCTCTTCGCCGAGATACTCCGCGATACCGCGACCGATCCCCTTCGCCGAGCCCGTGATAACACAGGTGCGATCATCCATGGACATAAGTCCTACATTCAACGTCCGATGGTAAATAACGACCCGTTAGGTATCACTTGACACCCTCCCCGCCCTGAAGGGCGAGGATTCCCGACCGCCGTTGGGATATTGTGGTTTACGACGTGACCTGTTCTTGAGGTGCGAACGCACCAGTTTCCTTGTCAAACAAGAACGTCGATGGCTGTGTCAACCAGCCGTTACTCCTATTCACCGAAAGACTCGGTGAACTCGGAGATACTTTCTGTCGAATGTTCTCAGCGCCATTCACATCCGCGTTCGCCACCGTCCCGCACTCATCGCACACGTACAACCCACGCTCCACGCGATTCGCCTTGCGCTTGCGACCACAACACGAACACGACTTCGACGTATCACGCTCGGACACTTGCTCAACCGTGATACCTTCCATTTCAGCCTTGTACGTGAGTAGGTCTGTGAAGCGGTCGAACGCCCACGAATGCAAGTCAAGATTCCCGTGCTTGCCCCAATTCTTCGACTCGCCATTCTCCTCATCCTCACGGATACCGGAGAGGTCGCCAACCACAATCGTCCCAACCCCCTCATCAACACACCGTTGAACGATATGTTTGGATAGGGTGTGGAAGTAGTGGGTACGCCGAGCCGACTTCTTCTGGTTCAACCGAATGGCTTTGTTGGAATCTGAGTCGTCACACTGAGCAATCCGCTTGCTGAAGTAGTAGTCGTCCTGCTTCAGACAGTTGAGTGGGTACAGTTCGCTGTGGCCGTCTTCGTAGGCGAGCGCGGTGAAGTTGTTGATACCGAGGTCAGCACCTACGGTCTTCTCACCGGGGTCTTTAGCCACGTCGATTTCGACCTTGCACACAAACTGAAGTTCCCACTCGTCACCCGTCCAAATAGCCCGAACTTGTTGGACGTTCTCCACGGTGGAGAGGTCAACTTCGGGGCGAGTCTGGTATTCACAGAGGATGAAGTCAGACCAGTATTCTTTCAGGTTTGAGCCTTTGCTAAGTCGGACTCTCTCGTACTCGGTATCGAGTTTGAAGCCAGCGGCTTTGAACGTGACCGTAGAGCGTGGGTGTTCGTCGTTGTGTTTGCG
>SDGW01000218.1_pt1 | contig 41553 bp, 60 predicted proteins | sample 2873831 | NCBI WGS metagenome assembly SDGW01 (sample SAMN08132700, study PRJNA421101) | hypersaline lake metagenome | isolation source: celular fraction 0.22 microns magnesium sulfate-rich crust from ephemeral... | place: Spain: Penahueca Lagoon, Toledo | collected 2011-07 | reverse complement strand
ACCATATAGTGGCCAATATATTCATTTAATTGATAAGTAGTCCAAACCATAAATCCAACTCCTGCTACAATAAAAAAATCCTCCAGCCATTTGCTGAAGAATGCTTTAAAAAATGACATAATATACATTCGTAAAACGTTTGCCAATCGATCACCACCTTATAGAGTCCATCCACTTGTGAAGTGACTGCTAACATCAATACTTGCATGATGCATGGCTCTTGAAAAACCATTTATGATTGCTGCAGCTGGATCTATCCTATCTTTTGATTTCTTTTTATCTAGCATAATGTTTTCTTGTGCATCCATTTTCTGAACAGCATTACTCATAGCCCAGTCTAATACAGGATCATCGTAATGAATAATATTTTTACTATAAACATTCTTTCTGAAGTCTTTTGTCGGTAAGGTAAGTTGACTTATTGTTTGTGGAATTTCAACCACTTCAAACCCTTTCAAGTCTAACTGTTGTACAAAATGGCTAGCGTTGTACTTATCATAGTCTATTTCTCGAACATCATAGCCAGCTTCTCTAAAGTCAATAATATATTGTTCAACATAGCTATAATCAATAACGCTCCCTGGAGTAGTGGTTATATACCCCTGTTCTCTCCATAAGTTAAAAGGCATTCTATCTGTATTCATTCTTTCCTGTAACTTGTCTTCAGGAATAAATGAGTGTTGTTTAACTGCAAATTGTCCATTGGGTAAAACAAAAACGAAACCAATACTCGTTAAGTCTGTCGTAGTAGATAAGTCAACTCCTAGGTAAACTGGATAAGGCTTTAATTCAGCGAAGTCACTTGAGCATTGCTTCCATTTCTTCTTATTCATGTAACCATCTTCTTTTGCATCTACCCAAATGTTCATGTTTTTCGTAAGAAACTTACTCATTTTCTCTGGAACATCCAACGCTGTTTTAAGACGTTTTCTTAAATAACGATAACCACCTTCATGAGAGCAGACTATTGGATTAGCTTTTGGCCATGCACTTTCATCTTTTATGTCGTCTCCCTTATCCAACTCATTAATCATCACAAAGTATTCATCATTTTCCGTTGGGTCATCGGGATCTAATATTCTAGAGACATATTGATACTCAACTCTATAACAAGGATTATTCAGGTCAAAACCAGCTGTTGTAATAATCATCATAAGAGGTTGCGTTCTTGCCCCCATACCTGATTCAATGATTTCATACATTTCATCGGTTTCATGGCCATGATACTCATCAATGATGCCACATTGAGGAGAAAATCCATCACCTGTTTTCCTATCTTCTTTACTCAATGCTCTTATTATTGAGTCACTTTTTAAATGTGTAATGCTCCCATAAGCCGTTTTGAATTTATCCTTTAGGAACTCGCAGCCCTTTATCATCTTTTCTGTTTCTTCCCAAACGATTTTAGCTTGTTCTTTTTTGGTTGCTGCACAATAAACTTCTGAAGATGGCTCTCCTAAAGCCGAACTTTCGTAGCTTCCAACGGTTCCTAGGGATTGTGATTTTGCATTCTTACGAGCTACTTGCCAGTAACCTTTATTAAATCGCCTGGTATCGTAATCTTGATGAATCCAACCATAGATATTACCAAAGTTAAATTTTTGTATTATATGAGGTTCAATATATTGCCCTGCTAACACACCTTTTCTATGCTTGAATAATCGCATCCAGTCTAGGAAATGGTTTGCTTTTTCTTCATCAAATATATATGGGAAATCGCCTGTACCTTCACGTTCCAAATCATTCAGGAAACGTTGACATGCCCATTGATGTTTCTGGCAGGCTACTATCTCTCCATTGATTATATCCTCGCAATATTCAATTAGTTCCTGTCTTAGAGTCATTAAACATCACCGAATTTCTTATCGAACTCAGAGGGTTCTCCCCCTTCATCGTTATTAGGAATAACTAATTTTAATCTGGATGAAATGGATAACCCTAGTTCTGAAGCAGCCGCCTTACATTCATTAAACAAAGAATTTCTGACTCTTGTGATTTTGGCATAATCATCACTGGCTACTTTATAACCTTCAATTCGGTGTACTGCTTTCATGGATCTAAGGTCTTTTGTAACTTTTACATAAAGGTCTTTTGAGTCTATATAACGAGCTAGGTTATCGACGTCTAAATTTGAAAAGATATCTAATCGCATTAGTTCTTCAGCTAATGATTGAAACTCCTCCTTCTGTTTTTTAGTTAAGTAAGAAGGAGGTTCAACTTTATCCGTATGGCCTTTCATCCTATCTTCATGCTCCTGGCGTTCTTTTATATCCTCTTTTGTAAGATGGTTTGAACGACCTTTGCCTTGAATAACAGAAAGTGGTTGTTTTTTCCTTCCAGCCATCGGAATCACCTCCAAAAAATTTTTAAAAAACGGATTTTTGTGTGCGTTTGAGGCCACAGCGGTCTAGAGCTATCTGTTTATAAAAAATGAACCCCGGGGGGATGGGTCACCAAGAACCCATGTCCTGTTGACGTGTTTTCTTCGAGTGACACGAGTTACAAAGTGGCTGCCAATTACTTCGATCCCAAAAGAGTTTCTTATCTCCTTTGTGTGGAATAATGTGGTCCACAACTTCAGCAGGAGTTACTTTACTTTGCTCCTGGCACTTAATACATAAAGGATGTTTGCTTAAGAATCCTTTCCTTGCTTTCTGCCACTTCGAATCATAACCTCGTTGTGCAGCTGTACCTCTTTGTCTATCGTAATGTCTCTCTTCTTTCTTATGATCATCACAATAACTTACTGTCGTTAAGTTCGGGCAACCCGGTTGTTTGCATGGTTTCTTTGGTTTAGTTGGCATTAGTTATTCTCGCCTATCTTAGTCCCGCCAGGTACGAGTTCCAGTTTCAAATCACCTATGTCCCCTTGAGGATCATCTAACCTTTTCTGGAACTCTACCGATCTAACACCTTGAACTCTTTGACCATCCAGATATACTTTCGTCTTAAAGTCATCAGTGACTATAATTTTAAGTCTTTCGCTCATGGTATCACTTCCCCCTTAACACAGTATTCTGTTGTCTTCTATTCAACTCGTTATACAATTCATCAACTTCTTGTTTAGTAGCTTGAATCTCTTTATATATCTGATCGCATTCACGTATAGATTCTTGGCGTTCTTCTATAGTTGCGCCAGTTTTAGCTTTTGTATCATGAAACTTCTTCCATAAATCCTGTTGTTTCTGGATCTTCTCTTGTATCCGTTCAATTAGAGTCACTATAAAACTCCTCTCACTATATAGGTGGCTACTGGTCAGCAAAATTCCCTTCAATACATAATGTGTAGTATAAATACAAACACCAAATCCCTTGTCGCTCTAAGATATACAAACTTTTTTAAAAATAATTCCACACTTCAAAACTTATAAGGAATTGTATAGAATTTTATATCTTTAATTTAAGTAATGCGTCGTCTAGGATGTCTTGATTAATCCCGATGTACCTTAATGTAATCTCTTGGCTTGAGTGGTTGAATAGCTTCTGGAGTAATGCTACATCCTTTGTTTGCTTGTAGTAATGATAGCCCATCGTCTTTCTCATCGTATGTGTTCCAATATCTTTAAGGTTGAATTCTTGCGCTGCCTTTCTTAGTATCTTGTATGCAGCTGATCGACTAATAGGTTTGTTGTGCCCCTTTTGGCTTTTAAAGATGAAATGATGATCTGCTTTGTCCTCAACGTAAGTGCGTAACTCTCTTCCTAGTTGAGGTGACATTCTAACCTTCTTAGCCTTACCTGTCTTTTGTTCCGTTAACTTAATATGTGTACCTCGAACATCTCCAGCTCTTAGACTTAATATGTCACCAATTCTTAATCCTGTGCTAATTCCTAAGTAAAACATGAGATAGTCTCGTTCATTTCGATCACGCAGGTACTTTTTTATCTTCTCAACTTTTTCGATATCACGAATAGGCTCTACTGCATTCATTAAAACCAACTTCCTTTCTCCAGTGTTCTATTTTCCTATTAGCTCTTTCTCTGCAGTCCTTAACTCTAGATGGTGATACCGATAGCAATTGAGCTATTTCATTGGTTGTGTACTGTCCAATAACCGTCATTTCAAAAACCTCTTTTTCTCTAACGGTAAGTTCACACAGTGCGTCTTTAATGATATTGTCATGATCTTCAACTACAACACCTTCATCTTCTGGTAACCTTTGAAACTGTTGCATTTTAGAGACTCTATATTGATCTACTTCTTCTGGATCCCATGTGAAGGTTCTTTGTTCATATCCCTTTCGTTCTGCTCCTCTTCTGTTACCAGGACGACGACCTGATCTTAACCAATCAAGCACATAATTCATGTCACTTATAATCTCAGACCATGTTTCTTTATCTCCTTCATCAGCAATTTCCCTTTGTTTCATAGCTGACCTAAGTGCTTTGTTGTATTGTTGTTTTAAGTCTTCCATCAAGTCGCCCCCTGTCATTTTGATTTCCATGAACCACGATGCCTTCTGAATGTTGGCTTATTAACGCCCATCAACTCTTTTAAATCATGTTCTGAGAACTCTTCATTTTTCTTATGTGATTTTTTCTTTGATGGTTTAGGATTCTTGGTATTCATTCCGTTTCGCTTCTTCCAATCATCTAATTGAGAATGTAAGCTTTTATTCATATCAATCATCCTTTCAAAACAAAAAAAGACACCCATCAAGCAGCTGCATGTGCAACTTACTTAATCGGTGCCCTGGTTGTTCCAGTAGCTTATTTTGTTATAGTTTGAAAGATTGTTCCATTTTACCGTGGCATGGTTTTCCGCCCTGCCAATTGATTGTTAGAGCTCCATATCCATTGTCGGGAGCCGGTGCTTCTACCATTATACCATTTCTTACGATGTAAACAGCATTCTCGTTCTTAGTATTGATTTCTGTGAATTCACCTATAGATTCTTCTTCTGAAGTTGCTCGTCTTATAACGATGGGATCTCCATCAATATATATTAAATCTTCAATATCGTCATCTAGTTGCTGGATACGTTGTTTTAGTTGATTCATAAATTCACTCCTCGCATTCCACATAATAATCACAACACATGATAACCTCGATCTTAACGGACCACCATTCTTTTCCGCATTCACTGCAGTAGTACCGGATCATGTTATTGCTCCTTTAATCGTTTTCGACTTTCTCAGTCAGCAGTTCTCTGAAGCACTTTTCGCAAAGGTGACCTGACCAATGAGTAGCATTGTCTTTTTTGCACTCAACACACTTTTTCATCTTCTTCACCTCGATTTATCGCGAATTCAGTTCTTTCCTCTGCTGCTTAATTCTAGTTGCCTGTTGGATCCTGACCTTATCAACTTCTTTCAAAAGTGGGGCTAACCGTTTTGTTGAAACTGTCTTTTGTGTAGAGACAATCTTCTTCAGTTCATTCAAGGCATCCATAACAGCCCTCCGTTTTTCAATAACCGTTTAACTGGCGCTCGTGATTAACCTTATTCTTCTCCAGGTACGCTCCTTCGATGTCACCCCAAGTAAATCCAAGCATGTAACCTAACGTGAGATAAGAGAAGAAAATTTCTTCATAATGATCTAGAATAGGTTCAAAATTGAATTTGCTAATGACTTTGTATACTTCAGCAAATTGTTTTGTAATTGTTTCGCATCCATAGTGACCGTAACCGATACTATTGAGCCATTCCATTTCTGCAGGTGTATCGAATCCCTTTTCAATCCCTAAATCTAGAATGAAATGTAAACCATCAACGTATTCTTCCAGTAATGGATTTTTAATAACAGGCTCCCCCTCGTAACCTTTGGGGAATGTTCTTAAATATGTTCTTGCTTCTTGATTTTCGCTCCAGAACTTAAACGCCCGCCATTCATTAGCTAATTCACCTAACTCCACTTGAAGAGCAAGCACTTTCTTTTCAAATCGCTCATCTCCATCTTTTCTTGGGTGCTTTTCTTCGATGTGATCTACAAGCTTTTTCTGAATTTCAAACAGTGGTGCTATATTCATTTGTTCTCTCCTTTTCTTGATCTAATTGAATCTGAACTTTTGTAACAGCTGCAATTCCCACTTCGCTATTTACATAATCCACACGATAACGAAAACCACCAGCCACTAAATTCATGCCAATTTCAGGCTCGATATACAATTCAGTAATAATATTTTGATGCTCATTAGCAAGAACACCGATGGGATCTTCTGTGACTTTATAGATCACGCTACCCCTCCTTATTCAGCATTGCGAATTGCATAAGATAAGATGTGTTAACTTGAATGATTTCCTGAGCCATAGTTTCATGATCTACACTTCTTGACCACTCTTCAGCCAGGTCATGAATCTCTTTAAAATATTTGTTGTATATTTCAAGCTTTTCTTCTTGAGCTTTAACCTGTTCATCATTTGGTGCATTTACCTTCTGGAGATACTTTGTTGCGAAGCAACCACTGAAGCCTTCCAGAAATACAACTCTTTGTTCGTAAATACCTTCACCTTCATTTCTTACTTCTTCATCAGATCGGCAAGTCCAAACTTTACCGTAGTTCTGTGGAAAGTAAGCTTCGCCGCAAGTGTGCATTACAACCTTGTCACCTGTCTTAAGCACGATATCCCTCCTTGTTTCGCATAATCTTCGGAATGCGTCTTAACTATTTTCTTGGAAGTATTCTGCCATGTCACCATATTGCCTTGCTATTTCTTCTTCCTCGTTCCCCTTTTGTTCTTCAATCATTTTCAAATCCTCTTCAGTCGCAGGTATTAGTTCGCAATCGTAAAAGCTTTCCAAGTTATTGCCGAACAGATGATAAATGCTATCGGATTCCTGAGCTTCTTTGTTGTAAATGCCAGGGCACTCCTGTTCTTCGCTATAAAGTCCGTTGTCGTATTCAAAAATTTGTGGTGTTAGCATGATGGTTTTACCCAATAAATGCTCTTCTCCCATTTCCTCGCACCACTTTTTACCGAATTTAATTTTATCTCCGCTTTTCATGATTTCACTCCTTCGCATTTTCTTTCTACTTTTTCCTGAACATATCGCTTCTTCATTTGAACCCCTACAGTTCCTGCAGTGTAAGAATCATATATTGAGAGAGAGCAAAGTGTTTCTGAGACTCTTGTAATAATGAGTTCTGGAGGTCAACGATCTGATCTTCATACTCTTGGATTTGATCCGACTTAGCTTCATTCTTAAGCTTTTCTTGCTCTAAGTCCTCTTGAGCATTTTTTAATTCCTGTTCCAATTTCAATAAACGTTTTGAATCGTCTTGGGAATTATCTTTAGACTCTTCACTTTTAGCTCTCAAGGCATTCAGTTTGCTTACAAGATCCCGGCGTTCTTCTTCAAGTCTTTGGTATTCCTTTTTGCTAACTGATTCCTTCAGCTGCTTATTTAAAGACTCATTCTCTTCTTTCAGCTTACGAACATCTTCAACAAAATCATTTACGTCAGAATCTTCAGACTTTGTAGGTTCCTCTACTTTTTCATTGCTCTTTGATTCTTCTTTAGCATTTTCTATGCCACGTTTTGTTTTTTCTGTAGAACCCCGATGGTCAAATTTATGGCCTTGTTTTCGTTTGTGTTGTTTAAGTGCATTTTTCATTTGATCTACTTTCTTTCCGATAAATCCCCAGTTGTTTTTCAATTGATTTAACTTAACGACGTTGATCCCCATGTCTTCAGCAGCACTTTTATCTGTAAGTCCTTGTTCTTTCAAACTGATGTAATACTCAGCTGTTTGCTTGCTAAACGATTCCTTCTCCTCATCCGATAAGTTATATGTTTTCACAGTAGTATCCACTCCTCCTGATCCTCCTGCAAATCGTGGAGCACCTGTATGACGACTAGGGACATTAGTTAGTCTGCTCATGGTCCTCCTCCTCATGATTTGATTCAGAATTAGATTGATTTTTACCTAACGCCGTTCTCATCTTGCGGTATTGTTCACGAAGCTCCTCATCGTTTTTAGGAGCTGGACCGAATTGATAAACACCTGGCATTATTTCTTTCAACATTTTAACCTCCCCTTTATTAAAAGCTCTTCGCTCGTCTATCTCGACCATCCACCTGAATTCGTTTGGCTCCAGCAATCATTCTGGAAGCAATACGTCCACCTTGGATAGGTCCATACTTACCCTCCATCTGAGGTGCAGAATAGTTTGTTGTGTAGATATTGTTTTGGTCCTCACGTAAATCAGTGACTTTTAAAATTTTTTCAGAGGCCCATGTTTCATATCCGTCTTTCTTGTTGATGTATTCCGCCCCAATTTCGTCAAATACTAAGAGGTCTAATTGTTCAATCATTTCAAATATTTTCTTCTCAGTTAGTTCCGAGTCTCGATCAAAGGTGCTTCTGATTAACTTTAGAAAATCATCTGATGAAATGAACATTGTGCTAAATCCTCTTTTTCGCAATTCCATGCATGCAGCATATGCTAAATGACTTTTGCCTACACCCATTGGTCCTTTAAGCACCAGTGAATTGAAATCAGTTTTGCCAAAATTCATAATGTAGTTAGTTACCTCTGATTTCATGGTCTTTTCGGTATCATTTTCATGGATGTATCCAGAAACCGTTTTACCGATTAGTTTTTTAGGAACCATTTCGAATTTCTCGCCAAACCTTTTTACTTTTTCTTTTTTAAGATCTTCTATTTTAGGTAGTCTCGAACGAGTTTCTTGATTAACACAGTGTAAACATACTGATTCTTCATGACTGTTTCCTTCAGTGTCAGTACGTTCCATAATCGGTACTGTTTTTCCACAATCTTCACAAGTTCTAGACCCTGTTTGTCTAATACGACCGATCCCTAACGTTTTCATATTTTGCTTAATGCCATCAGAAGCTCCGTTCATATTACCAACTCCCTAAAACGCATCTTTATAACGACTGTTATTTTGATCATGATTATTACCTGTTGGATTACCTTGTTTGTTTTGGAAAGCTGTTTCATGAGCTTCTACATCATTTAGAGTTTTAATGTTTTGGTTAATCCATTTATTCAGGATCCCTTTCGCATAACGCCATTGCTTTTGGTTCTCTAAGGAAATTTGCATAGCCTTAATTACCAATTCGTCAGATAGGTCATTGCAATAATTAGTAATATCATCTGCTATATAGGGGTTTAATGGACCTATAGTATTTTCATAGAACGCATGAGCATTAAGATTACTACTACTACCAGACTCATATTCTGTTTCTTGTTCTTGTTGTAGTTCTTCTTCTTTGTCTTCTTCTTGTTCTATTTCTATTTCTAGTTCTTCTTCTGTACCGTCATGTGACGTCACGTTAACGTCACTGTTATCTTCTAACTTCTCTTGTTTTTTCCTCTGGCGATAACGTCTGTTACGCTCTGCATTCAGCTTTTTAACCCGTTCCATCCCCTCAACATTTTGGTGTTTTTCCCAATTTGTTATCTTAATAAATGATTTATCATCAATCTCAATCATCCCGAACTGTTTAAATGTTTTCAGAGCTAGACGGACTGTATTTAAAGGTCTATTGAATATCGTTGCTAACATTTCTTCTGAATAAGGTATTTTCTCATTTAAAAAAATGTAGCCACTTGCATTAACTTTTCCTGCCTGAGAAATTAGCTTGATCCAAATAATTAGCAAAGCATCAGCATCTGGCATATGTTCGATCAACTTTATCTTTTCATCCTCGAACATATTTGTGTTGAGCTTGATCCATTTAACTTCGCTCATATAATCTCCTTTCTTTTGAAAACATGCATAAAGCTTGTCTTATCTGATATAATGTATTAATGGTATTTATTTAGGTGCTACTACACCTATAATGGTCTCCAGGCACTAACCCAAGAAATGACTTCATCAAAGTCTTTTCTTTTTACTTCTCGGTAGGTTGGTGCTTGGAATGCCCTTTTCATTTGGTTATAGATTTTGGCATACAACTGCTTTTTCGTTTCAAGCGTTCCTGTAATACCATCTTCCCAGAGCTTTTCAACACGCTTCTTCACAGCATGGTTTAAGGATACTGATTGACCGTGATCTAAGGTAAGCTCATTATCGAATCGTTCTTCTAGACCGTGTACACGTTGTTTAACTACCGTAATTTCTTCTGAAGCTTCCAAAGATAGTTTCATAGAAGCTTTTAATTGTTCTTCAGGAGATAAAACCCTAGGCTGTTCTAATTGCTTTTCCATTTCTTCAAACTTACTCACATAAGCAGCTGTAAAAAGAACTCCTTTCTCTCCAGTCATTTTGTTCGCTACCATGTCGCAACCTTTACGAGTTAGTAAATAATTCAATCTATACTCGCCTTTTTTATCCGCATAACTGCTTTGGATGAAGAAATCTAACGAACGGAATTTTCCGTTGGTTAAATGTTCGATATAAACATTGATTTTTTCTAATAAATCGGAATGCCTTGTACCGATCATCATCGCTATATCTCGACTATCAGCAACTAATACACCGTCTTTTTGAGTTAATGTTAATTCGTTCAATGAAATCCCTCCTATTTATTTCTTTTGTTCTTTCGCTTTCTTGGTTTACTACACCAATAATTCACAAAAGCGTAGAAACTCATTTCAGTATGAAATCTCATTCCGATCTCACGTAAATCACGATAAGAACTTAACGCGCTAATTAGACCAGGTAACAATACATTAAAACCTCCTTATTTCAGGAGCTGAATATGCAGAATCCTTAAGGAAGTTTCAGCTCCTGATAATTAAGTCCTTACAACAAGCAATAGCATTACTTCATTGGTACCACCTTGCCTTTCTGGTATAGTCACACCCTCATGTACAGGAACGCTGGCATTTCAACACATCATTTGGGAGGTGGGTGTCGAAAACGTTCCTGATACATGAGGGCAAGACTACTTGCCCTGGCTTTGCCTAAATGCTAATATTAAATTGAATTATTTCTTGTTTAAGCCTTAGTTGGACCGCCATCCAATTAGGCTTTTTTTATTTAACATAATCGATGATGTTTTGAATCCTTTCTTTCTCTTCTTCATGGATTGCGTGTTTTTTAATCCCTTCAAGGTATTCCAAAGCATCCTTCTTATCTTCACTAGCCTTGTATTTCTTTAAAACTACTTGATCGTCGTCCAAGAAAATTTCCACTGGATCCTTTTCATTGATTCCTAGAGTTCTTCGAAGTTCGATTGGTAGAACCACACGTCCTAGCTCGTCCATTTTACGTACAATACCTGTTGATTTCATTGTCATTTCCCCCTTATTTATAAGTTCCGTAAAGCATCCCAAAGCACATGAACAACAGTGAACCGATACCGATCAGATATAATATCTTGCGCTCAGTGTTTTCTTTCATTTGGTTACCTCCACTCTTTTAATTAATTTGTTGCAGCAGGATCCGGTTCTTTTAATTTAATATCCTTGTGATCAACACCAGGTCGAAAGTATGTCGTTCTATAACGTTGTTTATTTTCACGGAGCTCTTTTTCGAATTTACTTACTAAGTGAATGTTGTAAAAAGTTCGTGTCTCTATTTCCCCAGACTCTCTATAACGAACAACCCACATAGCTTTTTGGATTTTCAACTTCTTTCACCCCCTGTCAGGCAATCCGTATTTATGATGCATGGCACGTTTGTAATTCCAAAGACGCTGAAATCGGTATGGATTACGGTGTGTTGATGGATGTATGGATACGAATTCAGCAAGCTTTTTAGTGTAAAAATGAATGCGTTCTTCAACGGCCTTCATTGGATACCTCCTCTTTCTTTTTCTTTGCGATTCGAACCAAGTCAGGCATAAGGATTTCAATCATTTTCTTGGATTGTTCTTCGTTAAGTTGGATTCTCACAAATACCCTCTCCCTTTTTTTAGTCAAATTGACCAAAATTATTGTAAAAAAATTTCATTGAAAGTCACGCTTAATTCTTCCGCAATGCGTAAAGCTAAAGTAGTGGTCAACGGTTTCTTGTGGTTTTCAATTTTATTAAGATGCCAAACCGTTATATTCAACCTTTTAGCTAACTCAGTTTGAGTAATCCCTTTCTTGTTGCGAATGTTCGCTATATCGTTCGGGATGATCTTAGTCATGTATTCAACTCCTTTTTTGGTCGTTTTGAACAATTCGTTACACTTATTATATTGTTCATATCGAACAAAGTCAATGCATATAATTAAAATTTTTGGTCAATTTGGCAAAATGGTTTTTTCTTCCTTGCGTAGAAATAGATTAAAGTTGCCGATGTGAACAAAGTTGGTACAATATAATTGGGGAAAGAGAGGTGTAATTATAGTGGATACGGTTGGAAAACGAATAAGGGAAATAAGGAAGAAGAACAAGGATACACTAGAGGATCTGGGGAAGAAAATTGATTTTAATTACAGTAACTTATCTAAAATAGAAAGAGGGGATCGCAACCCAACTTTAGAAATACTCAGATCTATATGCGAAATTTATGATGTACCTTTATCTTATTTTTTAGGAGAAAAAGAAGAAATGCCTGCAGAAATCGGTAATAAAGGTGCTGAATGGATGGCTTTTATTGATGAAATGGAAAAACGAAACCTATCACCAGATGAGATAAAAGAGATCGTGGATTTCTTGGATAAGTTCAAGAAATAATTTTTATGTCACAAACTGTCGAAATAAAACAAAACAAACCTCTTACATTTTCTAGTACCATGAATTATAATAATAACCAAACCCAAAATAAGAACAAGTGTTCGTGTTTTTGAAGAGAGGATGTAAGGGCATGGTACATTATACTGACGAAATACCTAGAGGTGTTGTTCTTGAAGTAGACGGTTGTGTCTATATAGGAGTTGAAAAGAATAATGAAAGTGGCCCTTTACGTCAGAGTGTCAACAGAAGATCAAGCCAAAGAGGGTTACAGCATCAGAGGGCAAGAAAGCAAACTTAGAGCTTATGCGGATAGTCAAGGATGGACTATACATGACCTTTATGTAGATGAGGGATATAGCGCCAAAAACTTAGACCGCCCAGCGATGCAAAAAATGAAAGATGATATTCGTGCTAAAATGTTCGATATTGTTCTCGTTTACAAATTGGATCGTATGGTTCGTTCAGTTGTAGACTTATATGAGATGCTTCATTTGTTCGATGAAAACAACGTGTATTTCAAATCTGCTACTGAAATGTTTGATACGTCAACAGCTACCGGAAGAATGTTCATTACTTTAGTGGCTACACTAGCCCAATGGGAACGAGAGCTATTATCTGAAAGAACAACAGATGGTATGCGAAAACGGTTTGAAGAAGGAAACCGAAATGGAGGTAAAGCACCATTTGGGTACGATTTGAATGAAAACGGTAGTCTTGTAATTAACGAAGAAGAAGCACGATGGGTGAAATGGTTATTTGAAGAAGTTAAGGTTAAGGGGAAAAAAGCTTTAGCAAAAGAACTAAATAATAATGGGATACGAACAAATAAAGGTTCTTTATGGAATGCTTCAACCGTTGATTACGTATTAAATAACCCTGTTTATTGTGGGGGGTTGAGATGGAACTACCGTACAAAGAAAGGTTCTCGTACCTTCGAGGAAATTGTTGTACCTGGTGAGCATGAAGCGATTATTACTGAAACGTTATTTTATGAAGTGCAAAGTGCAAGAAGAAAACGAAAGCAAAAAGGATTCAAAGGTCATGCCATTTATCCATTCACCTCTATTTTGAAGTGTCAAAGGTGTGGTCATAACATTATAGGCGGAAGCCGAAAAAGGTCTGACGGATCCCGTTACCGATTTTATAAATGTAACGGACGATTTGTTTATGGAGAATGCGATCTTCCTGTAATCGGAGAAAATGTAATCGAAGAACATTTTATTAGCATGTTAGACATTATTGATGTCGATGTTGAGCCACCAGAAGAAGAGAAGTTTAATGAAAAAGAAATTAAACAACAATTACACAAAGTTTCCGAGCGTATAGATCGCTTAGAGGAACTATATATAGAGGGCGACATTTCAAAAGATCGTTATCGTGAAAAGTTGATGAGGGAAAAAGAAAAAGAGTCTGAATTACATCAGACCCTAAACCAAAAAAGTCATTCAGTTAGTAAATACAGACCATTTTTGAAGCCATTACCATTGAATGTATACAATCTCATGGTGGGGGCCGAGATCAAAAAGCTGTGATCGAAATAGTCGATTATAAATTGAAATAGTCGGCTATTTCTTTTCTTTCTATCGGTTACTTAAAGGACATATTCCCGACCCCGAAGGCATCCGTTAAGAAACGGATATTTAATATAAGATTGTTACACTCATAGTACCCCTTCAACACTTAGAAATCAAGCGATTAGGACTATGCATCAAGATAAATAGCATCACCAGGAATGTTTCTTTTCTTCATTTCTTCTTTAAATTTCTTCACTCGACTTTCTATAGCTGTTACCCAAATTAATTCAAAACCACTTACGATAGTAAATAACTGTTCATACCGTTCTAACTTCTTTTTGTTCTCGATCCACCTTTGCGTGTAATCAACCTCGATCAATTTCTTTCCTACCACAGCATCACATATCCCGTAACTTTTATCATTGATGATAAGCTCCTGTTCCATTTTGACTCCATCAAATCCACGGTCCATTAAATACTTCGTTCTAAGGATCTCATGACCTCTTACTTTCCGTTTGATAAATGGAACCCCTACAAACTCACAACCTTTCTTAGAAAGAACATATGCCCCTTCATTTCTCAATACCCACCCATCATCTATGAGGTTTTTTAATCGCTTATTAGCACCTCTGGAACCTATTCCCCATAAGGATTGGATCTGACTACGATTCATCACCTTCAGCTGACTTAAATTCCAGAGTAGTTGTTCGTCCTTCTTCACCACCGTTTCCACGCTCAACCCTCCATCTCTTTAGGTAATGTTCCATCACTCGATTGGAGATTAAAGGCACTTGCATTTCCAATAGATCCGGTCCATCTTTCCAAATAGCACGACCTCGTATTTTAGGGAGATCAGCAGCATCACCATTCTTTTCACCTAGGATAACCTCTGAAGCATATTCGTTTTGAATCTTAAAGCATATTTTGGCATCGGCATTCTGTTTGATTTGCCTTGGCAATACATCAGCAGTGGTATATTGAGAAAAGAACAGTTCCCTGAATCCAAACGCTCCACCTATACGAGCAATATGAGCTAACATCCATTGACACGCTTCATACATTTTCTTTTCCTTTGGTTCCATGAATTTTTCAGGAGTTAAATCCCCAGCTTCATCTATAATGACAAACACTCGCTTATTATCCTTTGTTTCTACAATGTTGTTCCAACCTTCTTCTCTTGCTTGTGCTTGCTTTGCTTCTAGTCGATTACAAACCTCATGGAGCAATTGATAGGTTTGCCCTACGTTTGTAGCCACATCATTTACTTGTTGAATGTTTTCGTATCTGGAAAACTCAACACCCGCTTTTAGGTCAATTAAATACAATTCAACATCATTTGGGTTTGATAAGATTAATGAAGTGATGATCCCTTTCATGAAATTGGTTTTCCCGTATCGTACAGAACCACCACCAACTAAGTTAGGTGTTTGATCAAAGTCATGCCATACTAAACCTTTGTACGTTTTACCTACAGGCACCTTCCAACCTTCCGTAGGTTTCAAGCGATAATTCCATTTCTTTGGTATCTCGATTTCATATACATTTAGGTGCATCATACCGCCATCCCATTCAAACTCCACATTTTTATGAAGTCCATCCTCAAACACTCCGATATTGTTATTCAGAAATTCGAGCTTCTTATGAGGTAATCCAAATGGCAAGCGATACACATATTTGGTGCCGATCTCTTTTTCTTCATCGTTCAATATATCCTCTTTACGAACAAAGACACATTTCTTAACTTCTTTCTTTTCATTAACAACAAAGGTCTTGGTATAATCCAGTATCTTTTCGATTTTCTTTTTATCCGACATTGTACCCCACTTCACACCAGAACCGATCATTAAACCACTCATAAGAGCTGAAATGCCGATTGCTTCTAATATCATAAATCCACCCCGATTGTTTTCACCAATTTTTCAGCTTCTTCATAAGGGATAGAGTTCCAATAATTATCATATGAAAACTCCTCCATTGTATAGCTGTAACCAAGCGAACTCCCGTCTTTTAAGTCCACAAAATATAGCCCCTCTTCAAAGTCCTTCTCCCAGTTTTCTAAAATATAGGGTTCTTGCAACATTGGGTGATCCATCAGTGAACCTCCTTGCCTTGAATTGCTCGAGCAAAGTTACTCCATAAACGATAATGCCTACGTTCACGTTTGTTTTTCCAACGACTACCCCATTCTTCTTTAAGTTGTTGGTCCTCCTGGTGATTAAACAAAAGCATTAATCCACCATAAGCTACCGGAAGAATCAGAAAACTCACTACCAATCACTCTCCTTATTCCAATCTAATGGTGATAAATCCTTATCAGTAACATCAAACAACCCAAACTGATATTCACTTGAACAATCACTACAAGCGAATTTATTTCCTTCTACCACACTTGTAGCTATCTCTTCTACACCCTCTAAATCATTGAAGTTAACTGTACTCAAATACATATCGTTACTTTGACATTTAGGACAAGAACACGAAAAACGCATTTTTAAATCCCCCACTCCTCCCATTTATTTTCAACAATACGCTTCAATCTTTCCATACGCTCATCATCTGGCTTGCACTTTTCACAGCCTTCCCCCTCACAAACCAAGCAATTTTCTTCTTCTTGCTCAACCAGCCAAAGCAAAGCAAAAAGCCAACCAAAAAGCACCTCACACAAAACTAACTTACGCAAATTCAACACAACAAACATAATTCAAACCTCCCGTTAAATCTTAAAAGTACAAGTTACCCAGGAACGTTCCATAAAGGAACGCCCCCTAGAACAAGAAAGTTGCAGCTCCAATTTTAGCCATACACATGCTGAACCCTATAATTGTTCCAGCAACCAAGATCCCTTTAAGCACCCAATCATTAACTGTAATAACTCCCTTTACATCTAGAGCTGATAACGTAATTACTGTAGCTCCTACCGATCCAATCACAATATATCCATGTATTCATAGATCATTTCCTTTTGGCCATCAGTTTTTGCGCAACTGTATAGTTCAGAAAGATACTGCGCACCATATAAATAAGGAGTAGTTTTCAAATCCTCATATTTATAATTAGGCATTGAATTTCTTCTTGCTGCCTTAACTCCTTTATAAGCACTCCAATACCAACTCATTGCAAGCCAACCTTTCTCTCTTTACGGAAGTTTTCGCAAGCTACATTTAAAATATCTTCTGGACCCTCAACATCTTCTTCGTCAACTTCATCCATAACAATTTCTTGGAATAGCATTAATGCTTCAAATGCTTGCTCTGGTTCCCATTCCAAAAATCCCATTATGTGAATTACATCTTCCCATCGTTCCAATAAGCTTTGTTCCGAGCTTTCTTCATCAATGTTTTCACTTGATACATCATAATTCGTAATCCAATCAGCAATTTCTAACACAGGCGTACCTTCTGGAAAGGTTTTATACTCAACCCCGTTTAAATGAGTCATGAAGTAATTCTCACAAAAATCCCTAGAAAGACCTTCCTTTTCCATCATTTCAGGTATTAAACTTGTAAGATCATAAACTTCATTTTTCGCAGCCAAGAATTGTTTTGGTGCGTCTATATATTTCATAGAATTACCCCCTTCTTGTTTCTTGCGACCATATGTTTTCGGTCCTTTCACTTCCTTCATACAATCCCTCCTAAATAAAGAATTACAATATAGAGGACGCTTCCCCATCTTCACTACAGTCCTCACATTCCATTGCTAAACGCCCATGATTATGTGCATAGTCCGTTTCTTCCCCTGTTAAATAAGCAAAATCCGTATCTATCTCCCACTGATCCTTGCAGTAAATGCATTGAGCAGGTAACGTGCCCCTCATATAATCCCTCCTAAGTCATTAGCGCTCACTTGAACACTTTCTTTTGGTTGTTCTTCTAGTTGCGCTGGATCTCCCAACATATCTCTGATTATTAAACCTTTGATATATCCAGAAAAATTGGTCTTTTGCATGGAGTAATCAAACAGTTCTTTCTGGAATTGATCAAACAAATTAAATGTCACGCCTTTGGTTTTGCACTTCATTGGTTTGGCCATAAAAGCTCACCTATCTCATAAAAAGCTATTGCATTCGCTAGATCGGGAGGGTAGGTTTTATTTTGAAACAGAGGATTAAATAACCTACTGTATTGAAAAATGTGCTGCACATAATCAATGAGAAGTTTCGCTCCCCCTCCAACGAGATAAACAGGATCATTGTAGTTCCATTCCAATTCATCGACAGCCACGTTTCGGATCGTTTCTGTAAGCTCCTCATACGTGTAATTACTGCTTTCAATGCCCTTGGTTAACGTGCCACTCTGGTTAGAAATGAATCGCTTATTTTTCACGGTTCCTAAGTTAATCGTACCGCTCCCCACATCAATAAACCTTGCAATACCTGGTGTTGGGTTGGCGTACCAGGCACTTGCTCCTTCTGCAGCTACAGCTGCATCTTCAATCGTGATAGTTTTCGTAACGTCATTAACAGTGATAGTGTGATCAGCGACTAACATATCTTTTATGAGCTCTTTTTCCTCTCTGTGTCGACTTATCGGCTGACCCACAACAACTTTTACTCTGTTTTCGGGTACAAATTGGTGTAATCCGATCAAAAGCCTTATCAGTGCATCTTTGTGGAATTTACTATCACCTCTACGGTTACGATCCAAGCTAGTGCGTTCATCTCTTGCTAACTGACCTGCAAGGCGAGTAACTCCTTTGTATTCCACGATAAAGTCATATTTACGTAGATCATTTTCTACCTTTATTCGGTCTGGAATGATATCTGATGGGAAGTTTTCTATAATGTCTGGTGCGCAAAGCTTAGAATTATAACCGCCCCAATCATATCCAACGATCAATTCCCTTCCTCCTTTCTTTAGACTCGAAGTAGATTAAGTCTAAATCTGTTATTTGGTTTAAAACTTTATGTACTTTAAGTCTATGGGCGAATAACTAAATATTGTCTGTCCATGTGAAATTTTAGTTCACATTTTTTTATGACATTAGTTCGCAGGAATGAGAAAAAGTATGTGGAATACTTATATAGGTGATGTTATGGAGAATAGAATTAATGAATGGATTGAAAAAAGAGGATATAAAAAGAAATGGATTGCTCAACAGTTAGGTGTATCACGTGAAGTGCTTTCCAGGTGGATTAATGGAAGGAATATGCCCTCATTAGAGAAAGCATTTGAGCTTGCGGAAATATTGGGGTGTAAGGTAGATGATTTGTACAAGAAAAGATAGATTATTTATATCAATTAGTTCATATTTTTCAGAAAATACCGTATAATGGTAACAAATAGGAGGGATTTACAAATGAAAAAAGTAGTGAGTATGTTAATGGTGTTAATGGTAGCGTTTCCTGTTGGGGCTTTTGCCAAGGATATGTCAGCTAGCGAAGTGGTAGATCCACACAAAACATGGAGCATTAACTTTAGTACGGAAATGGATATAGAATCAATTAACAAAGATACATTAACAGTAGAAGATTTTCAGGGAAACGAATACGAATTAAATATAGAGTTAAGTGAAGATAAGAAAACGATAACAGTAGATAGTGAAACGCCTTATGAAATAGGAGCTTACCGATTGCATATATCGGATGAAGTGAAAAGTGAAAGAGGAGTTAACCTGGAGGAAGAAGTTAATTTTTATTTCACGGTAAAGAATAAGGATTTTATAGAGTAACCCCCACATTGGAGGGTTACTTTTTTTATTTACCCGTAGCTCTAACAATCATAGCGACTACTTGCTCTCTTGTTGGTGTTCCTTGTGGATTAGAACCGTCGGTGATTTGTAGCTGAATCCCCTTCTCCCATTCTTCTTTAAGGGAATTTGATGGTGCATCACAGCTTGAAGGTTCTTTATATTTGATATTAAAAAATGCACATATCGCTTTTGCTTGGATACGTGCAATCAAGGTTACATATTCGGGATCTTTAAAAATTCGTTCAAAGTCCTTATCATTGGTCATAAACCCGTTTTCTAATAATACTGCTGTCATATCCGTTTCTCGGCATATGTGCATATTTGTCCATTCACCTATTTCACTAGGGTGGAGTCCGTTTCCATGCGTTGATAAACCCTCTTTTTCGGCTTCTCTCACGTACAATTCAGCTAGTCTCCTAGAATCATCCGCATTATGCCAATAAAAAGCACACACACCTTCTACGTCCTTATTAGAGGATGCGTTAGCGTGGTTACTCACTACTAAGTCAACACCTTCTCGGTTGTAGTAGTCTGTACGTTGTTGAAGTGGTACTTCTGGGGAATGAGGTTCTTGACCATAGGTAATTTTAAAACCATGATCCTCTAATATTTCACGCAGAACAATAGAAAGACGAGAATTAAAATCATGCTCTTTGTAATACCGTCCATCTTTTTGAACCCCTTTTCCTTTTGTATTAGTTCCGTGTCCAATGTCTAAAGCTACATAAGCCATGTTACTTCAGTCCTTTCTCTTCAAGAGCTGCCTTCTCTTGTTTTCCTTTTTCGCCAACAAAGTTATGTTTGTACCAAGCTACAATAGCAGCGCCCGTTGTAATTACCGTGGAAACTCCTTGTTTAACCTCTTCGCCTTCAAAAGGTAATGGTGAATGTCCTGCTGCAGCTAAACCTTGGTTAATCAACGCTACTAATAAAACACTGATTCGAACTACTGAACCTTTATCCATGTAAAACTCTCTCCTTTATTGTGTAATATTTGGAATTATCCATGATAACAAGGCTATTAATACTGCAATCCATGCTGGGAGATTGCGCTGCCAATTATCCTTTTCTTTGATGATCCTCTCGACTCCAGCGTTGTCTGCTTTTTGATCCACTTTCTCTTCTAAGCGTATGAAGTCAGAGGTATCTGATTTTTTCTCCATCTTTTCTTCTAAATCATCAATGTCCTTTGCATTTTGTTTGGATCTATTTTCTGCTGAATTTGCTGTTTCATAGGCTGTTTCGACTTTTTCTTTAACATCCAAAACATTATCCAGCTTTTGATTCTGCTCAGCTAGCGACACTTTCACATCCATGAGTATCGTCATGAACTTTTCCATGTCCTCCACTTCCTTGTCCTTCTCTGTTTGTGACATTAGCTCCCCCCTGACCTTTCACCTAGTTCCTTTTAAATTGACCATAAAAAATACGCCTTTAGGCGCTTTAGTGATAATTAGTTTTATTGGATTGAATTTAAACTATCTCTTAACAAATTAAAATCAGAAGCCAAAACATCATCTGCATCAGATGGTTTAGAAACATCACTAACCCCTAATTTTGTAGACGGAGGGGAAATAGTTGGATTCATTTCATTTATTGCATTTACTGCTTGATTAAATTGGTATGCATAAAAATCCCCGTCCACATAAGCTTCTGAAAAAGTTCCATCAGCTAAACCAACATACTGTCTAAATTCATCAATCCTATTCGTAAAACTATTCCATTCATTAGCAGTTAAGTTAAAATCGTCACCGCTATTTTTACTGGTTGACCAACTCCAATTATTAGGTCTAACTCTTATGTCTATATTTCGAGCACTTGTGTAAGAAGAATCATATGCAGGGTCTCCTGAAGTAGTATACGCTCTCCAATACCAAGTTCCTTCAGATAAACTAGCTGTAACAGAAGCCCTTGATCCAGAACTTACATACGAACTTTGCCAAACATCAACACTTCCACTGAAATCGGAATACGGACTTGTTTCAACAACTAAACTACAGTTATCGCCATCGGGATCAGAGACATCTGCTGAAAAAGTAGGTGTAGTGTCTGATACTTCAACCCCGTTAGATGGGTAAAGATTGCTAGGCTCATAAGGTGGGTTATCAGGATCTGGCTCAGGTGCAGGAGCATCTGTTGAATATGTTCCACTATCTTCGTAAATATCAACATTATTATCAATTAATGCAACCTCAATTGTGTAATTCGTGTCTGAACTTAACCCACTAAAAGTAGTGTAATCTGTTCCTGACTCTCCTGAGATAGAAGTCGTACCTGCACTTGATCCATCTATAGCCCACTGTAGTTGATCACCGCCGTAAGTTGTTGACCATTCTGCTTTAACACGAATACTATCTTCATCTGAACTCACTTTGTATAAATTAACGTAACCAGACATTTGAGCACCTCTTTTCTATCCGAATTTAGCTACAAGGTTATTAACTGTAGCTATCTCATTACCGTTTATATACCCACTATTTTGGGATAGATAGCTCACAAGGGTTCCGGTGCTATCTAATACACCTACATAAGCTCCCGCGTTTGAATCAGCCCCCATGGCCGCTTTTGTATTATCTACTGCATTCTTTAAAGTGATAACACCGGCCGATAATTGCTTATCAATTCCTAGTGCGACTCGTGGATCTGAAAAATTGTCATCATACAAAACAAGTGTTCCGCCTTTGTTGTCTCCGGCACCTGATTCTACACCTAACTTAACGTTAATGTTCTCGTTCTCATCGTATAACTGAAGGAGTCCACCATATTCATCCTTGAATACTTCTGATAGTTTAACGCCGTTTACAACAGTTTCAACCGCATTTGAAGTAAGGTTTTCTGTTTCGATATTTTGAGCCTTTAACTTCCCAATGACACCGGCCGAAAGTACAAATCCACTGCTTGTTATGGCTTCGCTGAATGTTTGGCCTCCATCTGTACTGATTCCAAGACCATTTGACTTCAGAACAACTAGATTATCAGGGTTATTTGGATCACGAGCCACAATACCTTGACCTTCTGGATATTCTAATTGAGTCATACTGTTTTGCAAGGCAACTGTAGCTTGCTGGACAGCAGCTTCTAATGCCTTGTATTTGAGTTTTCCATTTGAATTAAGAATGCTTTTTAATTGTTTTTTGGTATCCTCAAAATCCGCCATTAAATCTGATCCATTTGCATTCGTAAAGGTACCAAATTCATATTGGTTCGACTTTGGAGAAAGAGGGTACAACACATAGCCAATGACACGTGTTTCTAGATCTATGTTTAATGGCTCCCATATGGTGAACACATTATCTCCTAAGCCTATTTCACTGTTTAAACCTTGCTTTTTAAGTTCTATATGATCGACGGTATAATTTACTTCTGGCTTATCTGAAATCACCTCCTGCAAGCGCTGATCTAATTGTTCCTTAGTCACTAAATCATCAGCCTCAACAGGATCACCATGTCGTTCGCCATAGATATCAGCCATAGGTGATCTATAGGTACTCTCTACTCGGTAAACGCCATATTTATCTTTATCGCAATACCCTTTTAATATGGTTGTAAGGTTATTGGTATCGACTGACTTCTTAATGGTTCTTACATTATGTTGATACCTGAATTGGAAGTCCGAATCATAACCTAAAGATCCAATGGTTATGTGTGTATTGTTGGGCTCAACTTCTGCTCCATGCTTGTTTAGAGCTTCTTTTAGCAAGGCCAAACGATTTTGACCGCCAATATCCTCTTCATAATATGCATCTGAAAAATTACCAATTAACGTGTAAGTGAAAGAAGATCCACTGAATATGTGATTCAATACATCAGCCAGCGAATACTCACCTGCAGCTAAATAATTGTATTGAAAATCATCAATCAGATCGAACATACGATGTTCGCAAAACACTTCTTTGATAGCTCTACTACCAGATGAATCTTCATTAGATTCTTTAACTCTAAATTCCTGACCATCAAATTCAATCAATGATTCATTCTCAACAAGGTCATATTCTTTCTGATTCCTATTAGTTTTAGGCAGCAAAAAACTCAACGAGTATTCCCCATTGAGTTTTCGCTTGATTTCTATATCTTTGTAGTCAGATAAAGGCTCTATTTCACCTGTAAGTGCGTGAATAGTTAACAAATAATCACCCCTTTATTGAACCAAGTATTTTTTGTGTTGTTCACGCTTTCTAGCATCTGAGAGAACAGCGTATGTCTGTGTAGTTGCTGGAGAGCTATGCCCCAATAAATGCTGAACAGCTACAATGTCTGCTCCGTTATTCAGCGTTAATGTAGCGAATGTATGTCTTAGGGTATGTGGAGTTACGTTTTTCTCAATTCCTGCTGTTAACGCTATTCGTTTGATCTCACGTTGGATCGCTCGATGCCCTACACGTCTATATGGTTTCCTTAATGTTGTGAATAAAGCTTCTTCCTGATCTGTTCGCCCCATTAAATACTTTCTTAAATGGTACATGGCTTTAAAGGAAAAATAGACTTCTCGTTCCTTATTTCCTTTACCTATAACTCTGCAGCTCATGGTCTGCAAATTTATATCTGATTTATTTAAAGAGCTCACTTCATCCAGACGGCATCCTGTAGCATACATCACTTCCAGTAAAGCTCGTTGTCGTATGGTTTCACATGATTCTCTAAGCATTTCTAACTCTTCAATAGATAAGGCTTTAGGTGCTCGTTTTTCTTTCTTAGGTTGCTTCAGACGTGCTGATGGATCTCGTTGCAAGATCTCTTCACCCGTTAACCAAGAGAAGAAAGATTTTAACACGCTCAATTTTTTGCTTACGGTGCTCATTTTCAGATGTTCAAACTCAGCAAGATATATACGTAAATCTGATGCTGTAATGTCCTCTGTTCGCTTTCTAATTCGATTAGCGAAGATGCTTAAATCAAGCTCGTACCCTTTTAGAGTAATGGAACTTAAACCTTCTAACTTTTTGTTGGATAAGAAGAGCTTAATATTGTCGTGTAGATCTGGGTGAACTTCATCATCTTCAACTTTTGTAACATGATACCCCGAAAGTAGCTGAGCTAACTCTACTCTAGTTTTCTCGACATCTACAGGAGTTTTTCCAGATAAATAGTTAACTAGATCCGTAATCATACGTGATTCTGAAGTATTCACTTTATCACCCCTAATTATGGTTATATAACTTATATAACCATAATACATATGAAAAAGGGGTGTTGTCAAATATAAGTTATATAACTTATACTCCTAATAGGAGGTGATTGGTTAAATGGCTGTTGATAAAGATAAAAACAAACAAGTGTTAGTCACATTCCCTAAAGATCAGCTTGATCAAGTTGAGACATACTGGCATGATCATTCTCTAAAAAACAGGAATGAAGCAATACGAATTTTAGTACAAAAAGGATTAGAAAAAGAGCAATCAGATTAAAACCTGGTTGCTCTTTTTTGCTGTTTTTTATGAACTTTGACTACGACGTAGTATGATCCTAATCAGGCTTAATCTTGTATTGTTTTAAATTTGAAATTTAGCGTGCCACAATCTATATCAGAACTTGTGTAATTAAACACTTGTAACGTACATTGTCCGTCAGTTTCCACATACGCTTGATAAAAAATACCGTCAGGTAAGTTACTGCAATTAGAAGTTAATGTACTTTCTATCTTATAAGCTGCACTTGATAAATAATATTTTGACGAGGAGTTAGCAGTTACAATTCCGACTGACAAAGATTGATCCTTTGAGAGTATTTCTGAAGGTGTTTTTATCCACGCTGTCCATCCTCCAGTGTCCGTAGCATACCTTTTATAACTGTTGTAAGAATTATAAATCTCGTATGTTTGGTGGTTGAATGCAAGTGTGTTTGGATCTATCTTATTCGTTATTAATGTCCCTGCTTTAGCTTCAGGCATATCCGTAGCATCAGAAGTTGAAATGGTATTAACGGTTATTCCTTTGGGGAAATCAGCGATTGTTGACGATCCCAAGTATGAGCCATTAGGCAGGATCTTATATTCTGTGTTAGTGTTAATTTTTTCCCACGCACTCCACGCACTCCCTGTCCAATACCTATCGTAGATATTATGACTTTCATAGACATAGAATGTTTGCCTATCGTAACCAATCCTATTTGTATGAAGTTCCCCTGCACTTCCTTCTGGAAAATTAGAAACGTCTGGATTAGCACTTTGGATACGTGTAATACTTAATTTTAATTGTTCAAAATCAGTTACAGGGGTGGTAGAAATAGCGAAATCATTGACTGTTAAAACGACTTTTTCAACATTAAGCTTTCCGTTCGCTCCCATAGTAACAAATTTGTCTACACCATTTTCATCTTTAACTTTTATATCTATCGGATTACCTACTCGATCTAAAGCATCATTTGCTGTTAGTATTGGTAGTCCTTGGTTTTGACAATAAGCGATTAAATCGGCTAATTCTTGTTGTTCTGAAGAGTCAAAAGAAGCATAGGTGTGAAAATATAATACTAAATAGGATTTTTCAGCTATCGCCTGATCTACATAAGCTTTGAGTTCAGTTAAATTGTTCTTCGCTAAATCCACACGATTTATTTTGTAAGTCAATAAAGGTGGATTGTTCATCCCAGGTGTAATATCGAAACCAGCTCTATAATATTTTCGTGAAATATCTCGTATTGTTTCGCTGTCATCTCCGTATGGATAAACAAGTGAATCTACTTTAAGACCCATATCCATTAATTCTTTTCGAGATAGTGCTATTTCTTTTTCGGCTTCATCTAATGGTATTTGAGTTAAGTGGACATGGTTTCTTGTGTGGGACATCATTTCGTGACCTAAGTTTTGTAATTCTAAGGCTTGTTCTGTTGTCATGTATCCACTTGTGTTTAAAAGCTGTGATGATAAAGCGATACAGTATGGTTCTCCTGCATTATCGAATATGGGTTTTACAATCGTATAATCTTCCACTTTTCCATCATCACAAATGAAAGATACGACAGCTTCTCTTTTCCTAACTTGTGTCCCAACATCGTTAAATAACGATTTTTTGTACGACACATCGGCCAACTGCGTCGTAAATTCTTCGTCTTTTGTGTCCAATCTGTCCTTCAAAGTAGTATGATTTATACCTTCTGAATCTCTTCTGGCATCGACCACTTCTGTGTCGCTTGTTCCGGATTGAGTTATGATGTTGCTCACTCTTCCGTCGATCTGATTATCCCTATCGATTGATTCTTGCTCTTTGGTATTTATTTTCGCGTCCGTATCTTTTAAGTCTTCTTCAATGTCCTTAAAGTTGTCGTTTAAGTTATTGCGAAAGACCCGATCAAACCAGTTACCTAATATGCGATAAGGGAACCTCATCTGCAGCACCTCCTATAAATATAAGAAACGGAAATCGAATGATATTTCGAAATCCGTTAGTCCACTTACTGTTATGTCGTTTTCACCTCTGGCTAAAGATATGAGTTTTCGGTTAGTGTCTCTAAATACAGAAGATCCATTTTTGTAAGACTTGATTCCATCTATAGTCAATATGTCTCCAGTATTAATGGACCCTGTATACTCCCATTCTTCACCCGTTGTTGTATTAGTTATTATTAAATTGTTGGCCGGTTCATTTGCTGTTATATTTATGGTCAATTCATGCTCTCGGGGATTCACATGTTCATCACCAGCATTATAAATCATAAAATTATTCGAAGTATGCGTGTAACTAATATCTTCTGCTAATAGGTTCTGTCCAAATTGCCACAATTCCGAATCAAAGGTGCGGTCATCCAGACTCGTACCCACGCTTTCACAAAAGGGAGAGTAACTAATAAAATCAATCTCAAAAGAGCCATAATTCCCTATCTTTTCAGGATCAAAGGTGTTTTTTGCTTGGACCTTCCACCGTTTACCTGGTTCCCTCTCGTCATGAATCAAATAAAATGGTTTCTTAGATGAAAAAATCACGTAAATTTCATGAAGGATTAGGAAGTAATCGTATATGTCTCGACTATCAAAAAAGAACTTTCCTCGTAATTCACGTGGACCATAAGTGGTTTCAACATGTATAAGTCCATCTTTTGAGGAAAGTTCTTCTGTTTTTGTTTTGTGGTCTACTGAAGATCTCCATAGGCTCAATAACGTAAGAGGGGTCTCTTTTGTTTTGATGATTTCACCATTCTCTTTTTGGATTATCAACTTCTATTCCCCCTTACCCTTGCTTGCACCCTTGTAGTTCGACCTATCATCTCGTTTGTGGTATTAAATCCTGTACGCCCAATCTCACGGCCATCTGCTTCTAATATGACGGTTGTAGGAGCAGGTGGTTGATTAAATGATGATACAGATGAACCACTAGCTATAGTTCTATCAGGTTTAAATACGCTCCCAGCTTCTTTCAGACCTTTCAAATATTCATTGCCTAATGACACATTTTTCTTTTCTGCAAAATCCTCAAAAGACTTAAATCCTTGTATGGCACCGTGAGCAATGTTAACCATACGCTGAACTGCTTCACGCATAGGTGTCATTTGTGATTCAAGACCTTCAACCATTTTTTCGCCAAAACTACGACCTGCATCCTGCCAGTCTGAATTGTACGTATCAAGCAAATTGAGTAGTTCTTCTTCGTTATTTCTGATTATCATCTTACGAGCTTCTGCTTCAATGTTTTCTTGCTTCATCATCGCTTCATACTTTTTCTCAATTGATGAAACCACTTCTGCCCTTTCTTCACGAGCTCGTTCAATTTCATCTTGGATCGATTGCTTTTTAAGTTCTCTGTTTCGTTGTTTTCTTGCTTGATCAATTTTCTCTTGGATTCGTTTTCGTTCAGCAGGTGTTCGAGCTGCTTCTAAACTTCCTTGCAGATCATCCATGTTCTCTTGATAATCTTGGGTTGCCCACTCTTTCTCCAACCCACTTAAGTCTGACTGGAGAGAAGAAATGAGGTTGTTATAAGAATCTTCCTCAGCCTTTATTTCAACTTCCATCTGAGCCTGGTATTTATTTTGTAACGCATACATGACTTCTTGACCAAACTCATCAACAGCAGCTTTACCTTCCTCTAGTTGCCTTTTTGCATTTTGAATCGTTGTATTTAGAGATTGCTGACGATCACTGGCCATTTCTTCTTTCAATTGATACAAATTTTGTTGTAGATTCTCATAGGTTTTTATCGCTTCAGCAATTTTTTCGTTATACTGGTTTTCCTCAATTGCTCCTGATCTGTAAGCTTGATTTAGTTCTTCAATTTTCACTTTCGTTTGATCGATTTGTTTTTGATAATCGACCTGTTGCTCACTTCTATAATCATCCAGAAACCTCTGTTTTTCTTTAGCCTGATTTAATTCGCTTTGTGTAGCTCCTTCACGTTTCAAGTATCTTATTTCTGTATCTAACATAGAAATAATACTTTCACGAATGGACCTTTGCTTTTCAACTCCAGACATACCTTTAGGTTCTGACAGGCTACGTTGAAATGATTGTGATTCTCGTTTTAATTCTTCTAGTTTCACGGTAGCTTCAGCAACACGTTCGTTGTACTCTTCTGTATTCAGTTCGCCTTTCTTATGAGCCTGAGCAAGCAAATTCAATACAACTTTTTGTTCCTCAAGTCGATGCTTGTATTCCAATTTCTTTTGATTTTGGAGCTCATCTAGACGGATTGATTTTTCTTTTGCTGCATTTAATTCCTGAATACTTGCTTCCTCTCGAGTGAGATAATCAATCTGTTTCTCCAGTGCTTTAATCTCCGCTTTACGAATATCACGTATCTTTTTGGTGATGGATCCATCCGATGTTTCAACCAGTTCTGGTTCGTTTCCTTCAACGAGAGACCATGATCCAGTTCCTCTTGCATAACCCGGAACTTGTCCAAGCTTCTTAGCTAAAGATACGCTTTGTTCGTGAGGAAGTACTTCTGCGCCTTTTGGTAAGTTTAGAAGTTCAGGTCCTTCTTCCCCTACCCAAGCTAAACCGCCGGGGTGTGGCTTGTCGCCAGTACCTTTTGCGTATCCGGGAACACTCTGAGTATCCGTGTGAATCTTGCCGAAAATATTAATATATTTATCAACAGGTGCTGCAAGTTTTTTATTAAGAGAATCCCAATAATTATCAGGTTTCTCTTGAATCTGTACAGTCTTGTATACCTGTCTTCCCGCTACTTCATTAATTTGCTGTAGTTCGGTTTTAGCATCACTTAATTTAACAAGTTGCTCATCGATTTTTTTGTTCTGATCATCGTATTGAGTCCTAGTAATTTCACCTTTTTTCAGCAAATCATCTAATTGTCTTTTTTCAATCTCCAGCTTACCAATTTCCTCATTGATTTTTTGGAGACCTTTACCTCGTTCAGCTGTAATATTCGCTTGAGATAATATAATTTGTTCAAATTTCCCTAATGTCTGCTCTAATTCTCTAATCTCTTCACGGGTTTTATCTAGACTTTTTGAGTCTTCAATGAATTGCTCTCTCTTATTTTCTAAAATCCCCTGTTGTTCCATATGATTACGTTGCAACAGTTCTAATTCACTACGGGCTTGTTGGAGTTTGACTCGTGTTTTGGATAAATCTTGGTCAGAGTTTTCTTTCATCTCTTTTTCAAGCTTATCAATCTCTTCTTTTCTTTCTTTTATTTTATAGTTGAGATCACTTCTTCGATTTTCAGTGGTTTCTATCTCTTTATCCAGTCTCTTTACTGTTGCAATTAACTCTTTTTGCTCTTTGTAAGCTTCTGTGATCTGATTAACAGCTTTTTCAGTTTCTCGTTGGGCTTCAATTTCAAGCTGTCGTAATTTCTCTTGATTAAACTTTTTCAGTTCATCTGTATTGAACGCATATGCTTCACCTTCAGATGATATAGCTTTCTTAGTGGATGGTGCTTTATCAATCACCTTTTGATTTAGTTCTAAAAACCTTTCCATCTCTTGATTGGTAAGGTTTGATTTTTCAAGTAAGTTATTTTGTTCATCTTTTAAAGCTTTGACTCTATCTGGTGCAGATGTCTGTTCAAGTTCTGCTTGAATATCCAAGTAACGTAACATTTCATCATTGGATAACTGATTTTTTGCTTTCAGTTGATCAAAACGATTGATGAGTTCATCAGTTGCTTTAACTTCTTTGTCCATTGCATCGATCTTTTCGAAAGATACTTTCTGGTTTTCTTTATAAGCTTCTGTTGCTCCTACAATAGCCCCTGTTAAAAGAGCTATCCCTGTAATGGCTAAACCAATCGGATTCGCTCGTAATAGCATTAAGGCACGACTTACTTTTGCAATACTTGTAGCAAGTAATCCGACACCTCCTGCAGCTGCAGCAGATTTTAATCCAATCGCCACAACTTCAGGATTCATATCCCGAACAAAACCAGTGATTTCTTTAACGATATCAGCAAGCCCTTGTAACTCATCTTCAGCCACATTAACGCCTAGTGTCTGCAAAGAACTCTTTAATTCTTCTATAGTACCGAATAACGTATCCATCTTTTCTGCAGCAACTTCTGCAGCTGTTACATTATTCATAGCTTTGTTCATATCTTCTATACCGTTCGCTGTTTCTTTAAAGAAGATAGCGCCAGCTCGATAAGCATCAGTACCAAACATCTCTTTAAGGTATTTGGTACGTTCTTGTGGATTCAAATCATCCATGGCTTCATGTAGCTCAGCTACAACTTCATTGAAGTCTTTTAGCTCACCGTTAGCTTTGTAAAACTTGTTCACGCCATCTCCTGTAATGATTCCTAAATCACGCATCGCTTCTGTAGCGTTTTTAGTATCTGGTGTAAGACGTAATAACATAGTTTTGAGCGATGTACCTGCATCTGATCCTTTTAATCCATTCTGAGCAAGTGTCGCAAGTGCTGTTGCTGTTTCTTCAAAGGAAAGTCCTGCTGCCGCTGATGCAGCTGATGATTGTTGTAAACCCTGTTGCATTTGGCTTACGTTGGTTGCTGATGCATTAGCTGCCCCTGCTAAAATGTCAGCTGCCCTAGAAGTATCAATATTATCATCACTAAAAGCATTAAGAGCCGTTGAAGCAATTTCTGCAGCATTGGCTAGGTCAATTTCTCCTGCTGTTGCTAGATCAAGGGAAGCCTTTAAAGAACCACCGATCACATCTTCCATGGTTACGCCAGCCTTGATAAGTTCTTCAGCACCGGATAATACCTGACGTGCACTATATTTCGTATTCTCACCTAAATCAAGTGCAACTTCCGATAGCTTTTGCATATCTTCTTCAGTAGCACCTGAAACCGCTTTGACGTTAGCGAGAGCTTGTTCAAAACTACCTGCCTGATATGCTGCTATACCTAGACCGGCACCAGATGCCAAAACAACACCTGTCATCGCATGATGTAATCCATCAAGCTCTTTAATCATGCTTTTAACGTTCGTTTTGACTTTTTCTTGATTTTTGTCCCAAGCATCTCCTGTCATTGTCACAAGACCCTGTTGCTCTCGTAATTCATCATTAACATTATCGATCTGTTTCTCAGTACTTTTCATGGCAGCACGAGCGCGATTAAGTTTCACTTCTAGGTTCTGTGTAGCCTTTGCATCTCTTCCTTTTTCCTTTACAGACTCTTCAAAGGCTTCTTCTAGCTTCTTAACCATGCCTTGTTGAATCGTTAGCTCCTGAGTCAATGAATCAGCTTTAGTTTCGAGGTATTTGGTTTTATTGCCAAATTTGTCTATAGAGGCTTCAGCAACTTTGAATTCTGACCTTACTACCTTTAATTGACGATTAAGCTTAGAAACACCATTCTGAAACCCTGATCCATCCAAGCTAACCTTAGCAACTAAATCTGCAATTTCTTCTTTTCTGGACACAAGCTCACCTCCTTCATGCAACATAAAAAACCTATCAACCAAATCCTCTACTTCTAATTAGAGAATTTGGTCAATAGGCACTTCCTGCTCTTCTGGATTATGGTACAAACGATGCTGTTCAAACATCGCAAACACCTTTTTTGGTGTGGATTTCCAGAATCGTTCCTCGTCTTGATTAAGTTGTACAGTCCAATGATATAAAATATTATCCCAATCCCACCCCTTTTTAGAAGGTGGGCCACTTAGTTTTTTTCTTCGCCACTCTCAGGTAATGATGTGTAAATCCCATTAATAATTTGATCGGATAATTCATTCATATATCCCGGACTTATCATAGCACCAACCTCTTTTGGTGTAAGATCTGGATCTTCATGAACAATACCCGCCCACAACACATCACGTATAGCCTTGGTGCGACCAGCCAGAAAGTCATCTAAAATTTCTTGAATAGACTTTTCTGGATAATACTCCTCTAATTCGATGTATGCATTCATATCTAAAAGAAAATTTCGTTCTTTATCCAAAGTAATCTTGATGGGTTTAGGGCTCTTAATATTTATAGGTTTCTTAGCCATGACCTTCACCTCCTATGTATATAAAAAGAGAGGGGATATCCCCTCTCTTATGCTAGTGTAGTCGTATCTACTGGTGCACTAAAGTCAGATTCTCGTCCTGCATTTGAAACAGCCGTAACTTCAAATGTGTAGGTCGTAGATGCTGACAATCCTGTTACTGTATAAGTGGTATCCTCAGTCGTATCGATCAGAATGCCATCCTGATAAATACTGTACTCTAGAATCCCGCCATCAACAGAAACAGCATCCCAAGTTAAATCAACCGTAGTTGTACTTTCATTTGATGCTGTTAAATTGGCGGGTGCATTAGGGCGTTACTTCGTAAACAGCATCGAACCAAGTTGATCCACCAGTGAATGTCTCGTTATCCTCATCCCCTGTTGCTTTCACGTTACCGTCAAACTCTCTACGAATAAACGTAGCTTCGATAGTCGGGGTCTGGAAGTTTACAGACTCACCTTTTGTTTCGTTATTGTCGTCTGGTACTCGGAAACGTCCTTTGTATAGCCATACATAACGGTGTGTTCCATTTTCTTTTAGAGAACGGAATCCAATTGCTACATAAGGAGCATTATCTTTTTGGTTCTCAATAAGAACTCCTTCAGCATTCACTGTTTGACCAAGTAAAGCTTCCATCTCAGTTGGAGTTAAATCCTTTGTGTTGATACTTACGCTTTTAGGTCCATTTGAAGTAGCGTTAGCTGCTGGACCATTATCTGCATATAAAGTAGAGTCACTTGTATTTGAACTGACATTAATACTTGTAACATTTTTTATTGGGACTGGAACGCCATATGTTGGTGCTGTGCCTTCTACATCTGTTCCTTCATCCATGACTGCATAATGTAACTGATCTAAACCGATCTTAGCCATAGTAACCTTCCTCCTTCTTATACCTCATTGGTACGTGTATCGTTTTAGTTTCTTCTTCATACATCTCTGTTACAAATGTACGAAAAAAGCCGATGCTCTCCATCGACTCATTGACTGCTTGCTTGATTATTTTGGGATTACCTTTGGTCCAGATATCAATTTGAAACTTACCTATCCCGGCATTAGCTTTGTTATCACCAAACTGCGTGTCGAAATTGTTCAATTCAAAGAACGTCACCCTCGGATACAAATTCCCCTCTGGTGAAAACAAGCGAAAAACTGCAGGAGATCCATAATACTGACCGAGTTCATCAATTAACACCTGGTTTCCTTTTAATGTATCCAGAATCAAATCTCCATGATCGATCATAAGTCCAGCCCCGCTTTCAGCACTTCTGTAATAGCCTTACTCATTTCGTCATGAGATTCATCCGCAGAAGGTTCAATGAATGGATCTGCCTCCATTTTTTCTGTACCAAACTCCAAAAACTTCGCTCTCCAAGCAACTTCCTTATCCGGGCCGACTTTCACATATTTCTGACCATACATATCCGTAATAACACGGCTCACCTTAATGTGATCCTCGATATGCTCTTGGTTCTTATCTGATCGATTCACGTTTTCGCGCATCACATCTGCTAAGATGGTGCCTCCTGCTTTAAGAGCTTGATTTTCTACCTTGGCACCTTTGCGACCTAGATCATGAATCTTTCTCTGGATCAAAGTCATATCAGGTGTGAATTCACCCACCATCTACCACCGCCTTTGCCATGATGGTCCACTCTTTCTTAGTACCATCTGCATCAAGAACTGATTGAATATCGTAAACCAAACCATCTAATACCAGGCGTTGTTCAGAGGAGATATTATTTTGATAGCGCGTTTTAAATTCAGTCGTGTCTTCCGCATTTACGGCGGCCGCTTGAAAATATTCGCGACCAGATAGATCACGTTTACTAACCCAAAGCTTTTTAACTGTTGTCCAGGTAGGTTCTGTTGGATATCCATCACTAAGGCCTCCCTGTTGAGATTGTAGTTCGGCACGTCGATTATATTTACTCATGATGACGATTCCACCTTGCAGTATTTTAACTGATTAAGGATTGATTCAAGGGAAAATCGTAAACTATGAGAGACTTGACCAACAGTTGTGGCAGTTCGATTGTCGTACCATTCAGAAACAAGCAACACAAGTGCTTGCTTATATAGCTCATTTGTCGTATCAACAGTTCCGACAGCGTTTTTGATATACTGTTCTCCGGCTGTAATTAGTCGCTGGATATCCTCGTCGTCATCGTTGAAATCAACCCGAAGCCAACCTTTCATGGTTACTACATCCAATTACATCACCCCTAAAGGGTGAGGAGCTTAAAGCCCCTCATTACTCTTGTTCTTGCTGAGACTTTTCGTTCAGCAATTCTTCAATATGATCTATAACCGACTTTCGTTCGCCGCCCTGCTTTTCTTCTTCAAGCAAGTTGTTTAGCTGCTCTACATCCATCTCAGCAGTGATCGCTTCTTTAACAGGACCTACATTTTGATCCAAAATAGAAGGATCATTGTTTTCTGTACCTTCCTTTTCAGGAGGTTCATTATTCTCCGTGCCATCCATCTCAGCAGATGATAAAAAACCACCATTAATTAATGATTCGGCACGTTTCTCACTATCCGTTTCGAATGTATCCCCTTTGTGATAAAGCTTTAAGTCGTTAAACTTATCACGGAATTTTCGTTTCACTACATATTTCAAGAGTATCCACCTCATTTCATTTAACTATTAAGCTACTGGAGCTTGAGCAATCTGAGCATAAATAATAGCTTCATCATCCCAAAGCTTCACATCTTCACGTTCAATTGCACGTAATTCAGTGCTGTTCGTTCTCCAAGCATTTCCACCTTCTTTGGTCATATCGATGGAATATTGTTTTCGATCAAACAGTACAACAGCTTCCTTCATGTCGCCAATGATGAATGGGAATAAGTTATCTCCACTTGTTCCATCAACTTGTGTTGCTAGCGTTTTGTTAGATAATACAACAACTGGTTTACCAAACAGCAATTTACGTGTAGGTGATGTTGGGTCTGGCTGTAGTAAAGGACGTCCATCTCCATCTTCTAATTGATCAAGATAGTTATAACCATCTTGGTTTGTGAAGACTGCTGCATTTTGAGCGATAGCAGGATCAAGTGTTACATTCAATGCTGTTTTGATATCTTTGTAATCCGAGAATGATTGCTTTGTAAGTGTGTTTAACAAAGTTAGGATCAAATTGTTTCGAGTAGCTTTTGATTTCTTTGCAATCCATCGTTGAACATATGCCATAAGGTTTTGATCTGTATCTGCCAGAAGATCATTAGAAATCGGCATGAAACCAGCATAATCTTCAATTGCATAAGACATACGAGAAAATTGTGGGCTTCCCATATCTTGCATAGTATCCGGGTTACCCATTTCAGACATTTTAGCGAATGGAACTGAATCAGCTCTTACTTCTAATGTACGCTGACCTTTATTTGTAGAAACAGGCTCCACTGTAACGTATTGCTCAAGGTTATCTACCGTTTGTTTAAGTTCATTGATGGTTGTTGTAATATCTTCTGGAACAATATAACCACCATCAGCATCTGAACCTTCTGTCATAGCTGCTTTAAATTGATTCATGATTTCCTGTTCCTCTGAATCAAGAGATTGGCGACGTAAAGCTTTAAAGAAAACATTTTTATACTGTTTATCTACGTCATCATCGTCACCTGATCCAGCTGAAGGTGGTTGCATAGGTCCTCCATTATTGTTTACGGAAGGAAGGTTGGTGTTATCCATCTCAGCTTTAAACTCCAGGTAATCATCAAGCTTTTGTTTAGCGTTTTTTGCATCAGATAATTTAGCTTTGGCTTCATCTTGCTTTCCTTCATCCATAAGCGTTTGCGCCTCATCACGAAGATCAGAAACATTCTGTCTGAGCTCCTGTTCTTTTTTGTCCATACCTCCAAAGAACTGAAGGTCTCCTAATCGTAATTGTTTCATTGTGTTTTTTGCTTCTAGATCACGCATAACTTCCTTTTGTTTATGACTCATTCATTATTCCTCCCTTTTTTGCACATAAAAAATAGACCTACAGTTCTAGCAGGTCTAGCTCATTTTGGAATTTGAGCTTTTCATCATCTGATTCAGTTACTTCTGGTTCTGGATCTTTATCCTTATTTGTGGACTTGATAAGTTTACTTGGAGCTTTATGATAATTGTTTAAAAACTCACTTGCACAAGCAGCTACTTGTTTGGATTGTATCACCTCAACTCGAGCAAAATATTCACCAATTTCTTCACCACTCATCCAAGTCTCTTTGTTCACCATATTTTCAACTGTTTCATATTCCACACCCTCAGCCAAGTTTTCTTTATAAACATTCATGATACCTTTTTGAATGTCGTCCAGATCGTCAGCCGTTTTACGTAAATTGTCTGAATTCCCTATCGCTAACACCCATGGCTTGTGTATCATCATAAAAGCATTAGATGGAACTTTAATTTCATCACCTGCTAAAGCAATGACAGAAGCAATCGATGCAGCAACACCATCAATGTAGACTACTTTCTTTGCTTGACTGCGATTCAAGATATTGTATATCGCTTGACCGGCAAATACAGATCCACCCGGAGAATTAATATAGATATTTAATTCCTTCAGGTTTTTCACTTGTTCTAGAGCTTCCAATACATCTTTCGGCATGACATCTGATTCGTCCCAACGGAACTCAGAATTATCGACGATAACCCCATAAATGTATAAGTCAGCTGATTGTTCGGTGAGGTTTTGAATGCTCACGTAAGATTCTTCATAAGGTATCCTTGGTAAAGCACTCATCATTGGTTGAAATAAACGACTCTTTTTAATCTCCCTCACCCCCTTTCAGTGATCCGGCCTTAGCTAACTGATATTCATCAGCTTTATCTAATGACACATGATTTAGATCAACTCGATGTTGATCTCCACCTTCAATAGCATTTCGTTCTTCAAGTTCACGAACCTCATTAATACTGAAAATACCTTTATCGATCATAATTTGATAAAACTCAGCTTGCGTTTTCTTGTCAGCACGAAGTAAGCTTTCTAAATTGAATTTAAGATAATACTTTTTCTGTTCTCCAATTGAGAATAACTTGTAATCAAACTCTTCCTGGTACTGAACCATAATTGGATTCATGGTATGTCGGAGAAATCCAATTGCTTGTCCTTCGATATTGCTATGAGTAGTACGGTCCAATTCATTAACCATATGAAGGGGAATGTTAAAGAAAGTTGCAACATCCGTTTTATCAGCTTTCATTGATTCAACAAACTGAGCATCTTTTAACGGCATTGAAGTACTTTGGAATTCCAATCCCGCATCAAGTATCGCGATCCGTTGTGCATTGGTTATTCCTGTGTTGGCTTGCTCCCATTCAGTTCGTATAACATCTTTCGCGTCCTTGTTTAACATTTGAGGAATTTTTAGAAACCCATTATTCGCTGCCCCATTTTTATAAAAAGATCCTTTAAACTTTTGAGCAGCTTGACTGCTTCCGATCGACTCTCGAATAAGTTGTATTGGAGGAATACCTTTTAATCCATCAGTCGATAAGGCTGTAACATGCAGCACATCATCATACGCTAGCCTTGTATATGTTCCATCGGGCAGAGTAGTCCAAAACCAAACCTTATTATTTTTCACATCAAGAATTGGTTCAGTCGTAGATGGATTTAAAAGCCATAATGCTTCAGGTCTTCCGTCTGCTCCCCAATCAATATTCACATAAGCATTTCCCCATGTGTTTCTATGGGTTTCCATCAAATGCTTGAACCGAAAAGGAGTTTGGTATGGATTTGGACGTTTTTCTAACAACCGATAAACTTTATGCTTTTTATCGCGTTCTCGCCCCTCGTCGTTTTGTTTATATAACTGGAAAGGGAGAGCTGCAATACTATTAGCTAAAATGTTTACGCAGGCATATACCGCAGGAACACCTAAAGATGAGCGCACAGTGACTTTTTCACCTGATGAAGCTTCATATCCAAACAACTTAGTAAACCATGACGATGGAGAAGATAAGTTTGTTGTTTCATTTTTGGTTTGTAATAACTGCCTCGCTAACATCTAAACACCTCCCTTCTCTATCGTTTAGGTGGGTTCTTCGCAAGGAAAATTCCGATAAGAATTAAAATTGCAGATACCATATAGTGACCAACATATTCATTCAATTGATAAGTAGTCCAAACCATAACACCAGCTCCTGCTACAATAAAAAAATCCTCCAGCCATTTGCTGAAGAATGCTTTTAAAAATGACGTAATATACATTCGTAAAATGCTTGCCAATATTTCACCACCTTTATAACGACCAATTTTTAAGAAAATGACTGCTAACATCTATGGATCCGTGATGCATGGCTCTAGCAAATCCGTTTATTATTGCTGCAGCTGGGTCAATTCTTTCAGTTGATTTTGATTTATCTAACATAATGTTCTCCTGGGCATCTTGCTTTTGAATAGCATTTCCTATGGCCCAATTAAGTAAAGGATCATCTTCATGAGTAAGATTTCCCTTGTACACTTCCGCTCTAAATTGTTTTGTAGGGTTTGTTAAATGACTGATTGTCTGAGGTATCTCTACTGTAGTTACTCCGTTATTTTCTATGTTTTGAGCAAGGTGAGATGCATTCCATTTATCATAATCAAACTCCATAATATTATAGCCTTGCGACCTCATGCGATAGATATATTGTTCAATGTAATTGTAATCAACAACCGAACCTGGCGTCGTTTCCAAGTAACCTTGTTCTTTCCATAAATCAAAGGGAACTTTATCAGATTTAATTCTTTCTTGTAGTCTATCTTCCGGCAAAAAAGAATGTTGTTTGATATGGTACTGTCCAGGACCAATTACGAACACCATCCCTAGACTAGTGATGTCTGTTGTTGCAGACAAGTCACCGCCAACAAAACAAGGGTATTGCATAAGATCATCACGTTTTGCTCTTTTTGCTGCTTTCCACTTATCCTTAGACATAAATGCGTCATCTTTCGCATCTACCCACACATTCATGTGCTTAGTCATAAAATTCTTCATTTTTTCAGGAGCACCTAATGCTTTATTTAACGCATTTCGGATTCTGTTAATACCTGATTCATGAGATGCTGCAATAGGGTTTGCTTTTTCCCAAACTGACTCATCTTTTATGTCATCATCTTTATCTAATTCGTTCACCATAACAAAATACGTATCGTCTGTTTGATCATCATTTGGATCTACAATACGTGAAATGAGTTTATATTCAACTGAATAGCATGGGTAATGAAGGTTGAACCCAGCTGTTGTAATAATCATCAACAATGGCTGTTTACGAGCTCCCATACCAGAATCAATAACATCATAGATTTCCGATGTCTCGTGACCGTGATATTCATCGATAATACCGCATTGTGGATTATACCCATCACCTGTTCTTCGATCTTCCTTACTCAAAGCCCTCATGAATGAACCACTCTTTGGATGTTCTATTCTGCTATAAGCTTCTTTGAATTTATCTTGGAGAAAGTCGCTTCTGCTCATTATGGCTTTTGTCTCATCGTAAACGATTTTAGCCTGATCTTTCTTTGTTGCAGCACAGTATACTTCACTAAACTGTTCACCCATGGCCATAAGTTCGTAAGCACCAACAATAGCTAAGGATTGTGATTTAGTATTTTTTCGAGCTACTTGCCAATAAGCATGTGTAAATCGTCTAGCTTCTGTATCTTTGTGGATCCATCCATATATGTTTCCGAAAACAAAAATCTGAATGGGTGCCGGATCAATGTGTTCTCCAGCAAGTGGTCCTTTTGTATGTTTGAATAGTGTCATCCACTCGAGGAAATGAAGAGCCTTTTCTTCATTAAATAAGTAAGGGAAATCATCTGAACCTTCACGCTCAAGATCATCCAAAAATCGTTCACATGCCCATTTATGTTTCTGACAAGCTACAATATCACAATTTATAACATCGTGAGAATAATCAATTAACCAAGCTCTTAACTCCATCTACACATCACCAAACTTTTTATCGTATGCACTTTGATTAGGTTCTTCTTTTTTAGGAGAAACCAATTTCAAACGTGCTGAAGGTGAGAGGCCGAATTCGCTCATAAACTGTTTGTAAATCTCAGCATATTGCTTTTGGATGGTTACAGCAGGGTTCTTTACTAACTTCTCACCATACTTAGTAAGCTCCGTCATCATCAAACCATGTCGTTTCACCTTTCGATGAGCTTGTATATATTTCGAATAAGCATCACAGCAAAGTGCTAACGCGGCTATATCGATATTAGTAAGAATGTCCAGTTCCAATAACTCATCAATAATACGATTCCATTCAGCTTTCGCTTCTTTATCCAGCCACTTTGGCATTTCGATCTTATCTTTATTTGGCTGGATCGTTTCCTCTGCTTCCTTACGTTCTTGTATCTCTTTTTTCGTTAAATGTTTCTTTCCATTTCCTTGAAGAACGCTTAAAGGCTGGGGTTTTCGCGGCATCTCCTCTCACCTCCTTGGTTCTGAAAATAAAAATAAAGGGAGTTTTGTGTGCGCC
>SDGW01000114.1_pt1 | contig 41633 bp, 86 predicted proteins | sample 2873831 | NCBI WGS metagenome assembly SDGW01 (sample SAMN08132700, study PRJNA421101) | hypersaline lake metagenome | isolation source: celular fraction 0.22 microns magnesium sulfate-rich crust from ephemeral... | place: Spain: Penahueca Lagoon, Toledo | collected 2011-07 | reverse complement strand
CGTTCAGTATGGGAACAGTGTATGGTGCGGCTGGCGGTGGCGGCGGTGGCTGTAACTACGTGGATGGTTCGGGTTCGGTGACGACAAACGGGCAAGACACAGTCGTCAATAGTGGGAATGGGAAGATTATAATTGACTGGTGAGTTTTGACAAACTCAGCCCATACGCAAGTACAGTGGATCGTAGTGGGGATTCTGCTCCCGCATCCAACTCCCTGCGCGATGGCATTCGGTCGCCGTCGTTGTCGAATATCGGACTTTTCCGCATTCGGAACAGCGACCTTCAACCAAGCCCGGATCGGTACAGTCGAGATGCCCCCGAACGGATGGACTGTCAGTGACGTCCTCCCACGGCTAAAGCGGTGGGCTTCCGTTTCCGACGCGTGGGCAATCCACATCCGTGGACTCACTATCCGCCTCGTTCGGACTGGCCCGTTGCCAGTGCCCACCCCGCAATTTGCACACGGCCCATCGTGCGGGCTTTACCCGTCAAGCAGGGGCCGATCAACACTGTTCATGGGCGTCTTCTGCGGTGTCGTCTCGGCTTCGTTCCTCGTGGCCCCGAACCCTGCTCGCATCCACGTTGTCGATGAACGGGAGCGCCAACACCGACCGAAGCACGTCGCCAGTCGTGACCCACCGTTCGAATCCCTCCGCGAGATCCCTGTCACCGAGCCGGTTCCATTTCGGATCGAGAACTGCCGTGTCGCCTTGGACGGTGAACTTCATCAGCCCGAAAACATTGTGGAAATACTGGATTTCCGCGGGCTCAGCCGACTCGTATGTCACCTCGAGCGGAACGATGGTCTGATCGTCATCACTCATTGGTGTCCCTCCGTTCGCAACCTGTGTCAATGGAGCGGAGTCGCCAGAGTGTTTCGATATACGATTCCCGCTTGATATGCGGATCGGACGTCTCCCCGGCTCTTGCGAGCACCCCGAGCGCCTTCCAGAGCCTGTACTCAATCTCGGACGCGCAAGTCTCTTGCTCGGTCATAGTAATGGTGTTGCGTCTCAGTTGAGGTCCTTGTCGTGGTCGAACTGTATCGACACGCGGGGGTCGATGTCATCCCGCCGCGGCTGCATCTCAGCATTGATAGCGCAGAGATCACACAGCACGTCTCCGCCAACGGATACGGCAAGATTGTCAATGTCTAACTCGCCATGGACTCCACATACCCAGTTCTCGTCCCGAAGGTCTCGTACGATTTCTGGTTCGGCATCGCTGGATGTCTCGGACATGTATGGATCGACGGTAAGCAAACAGAAATAGTTTCGGGGAGAGACCCGAACGAGATATATTCGACTGATTGGGTCAGGTCTCGAGCCCATACACGCGGTCCAGCGACCGCTCCAGCGACTCGACGGACATCTCACTTTCGACAAAGACCCGCTTCAGCTTGTTCGCCCACCCAGATTTGTCTGGGTGATAAATATACCCGGTACTAATTTCGAGTGTTGTCTGACGGTCACAATCCGGACATACTTTCGTCTGTTTCCATGACCCGGGCCCCAACCATTCTCGGTCGACCGTCACTGGTTCGGTATCACACAGGTCGCATAAGAACGACCCCATTGGTTCGGACTGATACAGACCCAACTCCTCAATATCTGACACTGTTGTTCCCGACATTGATCAGGGTGAAATCCAGCCAGCCCGAGTAGGCTTGTACCCTCGGTTTGATTCGACCTCTGCCGACCGCCCGTCTACATCGATGGACCCCCGCTTTCCCCCATCCGTCGCGACGCCGTCGAGTTCCTTCAGTGTGAACGACATCTCACACTGCATGCACACGCGTTTCCCAGACAGCGGTTCGGTTCCCAGTGCCTCATCGCATTCGGGACATCGGTCGGTCACGGTGATATCGGCGGGCATGATGTATAAAATGACGGTGAGCGGACGGAAATAGGTTGTGGCGGGAACCGACCCCTCGCCGAGCTAACTCTCCCCTGCATGTCCCCCCGTGTCCACTTTCCGCTTTGGCTCCAATTCTTCACGTTCCTCTTCCGTGAGCTATGCCCCGTAGTCGGCGACATGCATCCGAAACCGCTTGCAGAGGTTATCTCCCACCGCTCGGGGAGTGCTCACGATTCAGCGCGGGGAGGATGTCAAGTTTTGGAGTCCGTGTTAATGTAGTGCTCCTGAAATGGTTCGCGACAATGGGGACAAAACGCCTGTTCGCTGCCACAGTCTGCACACATCGGGAGTCCAAGCGGATACTGCGAATCAACCACAAATTCAGACGATCCGCACTCATCACACGTCTGCTCGATGTCGTTGCTTTCAAAATCGTTCACGGTGGCCGGTGGCATCTCCGTGTCCGCGGATGCCAACCGCTGGTACACGTTATATACGACACCCAGCCCAATGAGGACAGATCCGCAGGCAAACCCGACAGTAGGCTCGACCCAATTCGCTATTGCTGCACCTCCAATCATGCACGCACCTCCAAAGGAGAGCCACGCGACACCCTCATGATCAATCGGATCGTGTTTTCTATCAGTTGCCATCTTTGGGTCACCCATCTAGACGTTCGTCGAGGGATTGACGTTCTCGCTCCAACATGGAATCGATGTTTTCTCGACGGGCCACATCTAGCTCTTGACGTTGCTCCATGATCTCCCGATCATGTTTTCGTCTATCTTCGAGGAGTCGTTTATCCCGTTCTCGTTCGTAGAATTTCGACACCAACTGCCGAATGGCGGATTCAGGAGATCCACGGATTGTGGCAGACGTCCAGCCATTATACTCCGCCTCGGCAACATACCAGCCCTCTCTTGGATGTATTTCAATAGAATCCCGCACTTCAGATTCAATTGCTGAGCGATCAGTCATATGTATACCCTATACGGGCTCTGCGTATTAACCGTTTGGCTTACTCCAGTGGGGTCTGACTTCCTATCCAGTTCACGCTCGACCGCCAAGGTGTCCGTAGAAGTATCCCGCGCCAACTGATGCGGTAAGGGCGAGCGTTCCAACTGTTTCCATCACCCGCCCACGGGACAATTGCCGAGGGATTGCGCTCATAAACAGATCGGCAAGGTAGCCAACTTCTTCGCTCTCGGCGTCAAGATCAAAGCCCGCTTTGGACACCCCTTGCCAGAATGCGCGCTCGAGCAGGGATTTCGGTGTCGTCTGGTGGCTATCGACAGCATGAAGGACGGCCGCCCGGGGGACATAGCGGACGCGCTGACCGTACTCCTCGTATAATCGTACGCAGAGATCGGTTTCTTCTGCCTGCAAGGGCGTCCCGTTATCCTTGCCAAGTGACTCGTCGAAGCCTCCGACCGCATCAAAAGCCTCTGCGGAGAACGAAATATTACACCCGTATGTATTCCGGACGTATTGAGGCGACGGTTCAGGTGGGTCATGGACCCCGACCAGCCACATCATCTCGTCTGGAAGATAGGCGGGGCGCTCGGTGCGCCAGCGGGCGAGTGCGGGACCACCCACAGCGATCTCGCCGTCAGCATAGGGATCGAGAAGATCGTCAAGCCAGTCATCCGTCGCGGGAACGGCGTCGTCATCGATAAACACGTAGACATCGCCCCCAGCTAGATGGGCGAGATAGTTTCGGGCGGACGCGAGACTGCGGTCTTCCGTGTCGGCAAAGATTCGGACGGGCGTGTCGTCCGCATACCACTGGGCGAGGCGGTCGTACATCGTCTCATCGTCAGCGTTCTCGTTCGTGTCGTTCGCGAGGACGATAATCTCGGCGTGGGAGTCGGAGTTTTGTTGGCGTAGGTGGTCGACACACGTGATGCAGTCGTCGAACTGGTCGTGACTATACACCGAGATGAGGATCGAGGCATCTGGAGCTGTTTCAACCCGGTCGAGCGTCTCTTGGTCCGCACGAAAAATAACGCGGTCATCGCATTCGACACAGACGACACACCGGTGTCCTTTGTGGACGCCATATGAGACGGCGTCCGCGTCACACTGCTCACACACAACGTTCAGTTGGGCCATGGCATCACCTCGTAGCTCATGACGAGTTCGCCCCGATCTCCCCAAGTCGCGTGGGTGGCGATACTCGCATTCCACCCGAGGCGCAATTTCATATGTACTAATCAGTTATTTCTACAGAAGTAATTTAAACCTGTCGTTTGCTAGGTCGCAGAAGATCAGGCGACGAGCAAGTATCGCTAATGAACACAAAACACAGCAGCGGCCCGAACACCACAAGTCCCACGAAAACGACAACTGGTCTGGTGCCTCGTAGTACTCTTGCTACTAACTATCGTGAGGCAGCGAAAGAATCCCGCCGTTTACAGCGCGGGCGTCACAGAATACCCACCGTCAGGTTGTCTTGTCCATTGAGCGGCGGACGTGACTCGGGAGGCTGTATCGGAATCGCGGGTGTGTCTTGACCTCCCCGCGGTCAATCATCCGCCGCAGTACGAATTTCGTCATTTCAATGCCCTGCGAGTCGATTTGTTCATCAATCTCGCGGGTGGTTAGCGGTCTATCCGACTTATGGAGAGTAGTTTTCACTTGCTGAATCAAGCGTTCGGTGTCATTCATGGTGTGACTGGTTGATTTCGAGATCAGTCGTGTGGGTTATTCTCCCCATCCATGCACCAAATGTGCTACCCATTTTGGCCCTCTGTATCCTCGCTGTCCTTTCTTGGACCGAGACGTGCGTCGTTGTCTGCTCATACCTATGTGGGGGAGTGTGTTACAGGTCCGTGTGTAGTGATGGTGAACGGTACTCCCCACAATTACCGCACCATCCGAGACTACCGTCGATAGGGTGTGTATCGTCCATGTCGAGTGGTGACTCGCAAACTCTGCATTGTTCAGTACCACAGCTGTCGTTAACGTCGGGTTCATCTCGTGACATAGTTCTGATTATGGTATTTGGTCTCGTATATGGACCGACGGCAAACGGACGGAAATAAGTTCGGGAAGAGTGAACTACCCCTGCCCTACTCCGCCGCCACGATGGCGGCTTCGTTGAGGGTGGGGCTTCCCGGGCTCTCGCCATGGGGGTTCCTGTTTCCGCGACGGGCTTTGCACGGTCTGCCGCAGACCGCACAGGGAGCCCAGTCTCCGCAGGCGGTGTGATTCGGACTGTCCCAGCCCTACTCGGTGGTGACGGCGATGATGGACACTGACCGCCCTTCTTGTCGGACTTGAAGCCAGTGCCACGAGTGGGTGCCGTCACGGTTCATCGTTAGCCCGTGAGATACTTGAGGCTGTTAGGTGGGGTGAGCGGGGCTGTATCCCCTCCCTGCTCGCGCCTTCCCGCTGGTCGGCGCTCGCCGAGGAAGGGGGCTTAGCCCCTCACCGCAGAAGCTAAGCGCGCCTCCGGTCGCGGGCAACCATGCTAGGTGCCGTATGTTCGCCACTCAATTCCCTTCCGACCCAACCAATTCTCAATCGTCCCCCGCGACGCATTGCACTCTTCGGCAATTTCCTCGACAGTGAGACCCTCCTCGTTGAATGCCTCGTCCAGCCACGCTCCATCTTTGTACTTCGGTTTGAATCCGTGCTTCCGTACAACTCGCCGAATCGTCGAGCCAGTCACACCGCATTCTTCGGCAATGTCTGTAGCTGAACGACACTCCTCTACGACTTGCTCGCGGAGCCATTCTTCGTCTTGATACTTCGCATCGGGGTGAAACCGTGCCGAGTTTTCCCCAGTTGACTCTTCGCCTGTCATAGCCTCACTGTTCAGTGTCTTCTATCGAATGGTTACAATCCGGGCACAGAACGGGGGACGAAGACTGTATTGATCGTGGAAATGACCACTCCTCAGTCTCGGCGTGTTCTGGATACTGTTCCTGCCCACAGCTATCGCACGTGAACGGCTGCGGCTCGTTTCCAAGACCCTGTAGTTGGTGCATATCTTTCATTTATTGCTGACCTCCGACCCGTTGCAGTGCGTCATGGATGTTCGCCCCCTCGTTCATTACGTCTGCGGACGGCGAGCAAACCGAAAAAGATTGTGGTGGTGGACGCTTGACCTCCTGCCACGGCCAAAGCCGTAGGCGTTCGTCTGTATCTCGTGTAATCTCGGTCGCCCGAGGAGGCCGCACCATGTCCGAGCAGAATCCCCGCGCCTGCTGCATACGCGAAGGCCGCCATGGTGTGCTCTGAGCGTATCATAATCATAACGACGGTGAGACGACAGAAATACCTTCGGGGACGTTCTCTAGACCCAACCGTTTGAGAAAACCCGTCATTGTTCGATATCCGTCTGATGTGCGAAGTGGAATTCATCGGCATCAACTGATTTGAACACTTCTGTCCACCCTTCATACCGTTCGAGCTTCTTGTTCAGAAAGTCATTGTACCAGCCTATTTGCGGGGGTTTCAGAAACAGGGTTAAGAGCAGACGTTCTCGCTTAAACACCTTGCCACGCTTCTTGGCTCGCTCCGACGCTGTCGCCGTGAGCCACCACGCCGCCGCATCTCGGAGTGCTCGGTTGTATCTCTCATCGTCACACCCGTCCGCCAATCTGTCCTGAGCTTTCTTAAGTAAGTACTCAACCCGTTCCGTACCATCTGATGCCATTACATATCGCCCCCATCCGTGCCAATCGGTCGCCACTCGGTTTGGTTGAGCGTGACGTCCTCGCCCGCCGTGAACGGCGGGATGGTCTTCGCGGTCACTAGTCCTCGTTCGTGTTCTTACGGACCTCAGTGACCTCAGCATGGACGACGTCCAAGTGTTCATCAAATGCCGTTTCAGCAGCGTTCTGTGCCACATCAGTTGCTGAACTGATGGAGAGGTCCCGGAGGCCGTCGGTTGCTTGTTCAATATCCAGTTCGAGGGTCGCCGTGTATTGTGTAGGTTCATCAGTCATGGTTATCTGGATTGTGAGTATGTCTGCGGGCGGGGGCAGTTAATTTGTGACCGTGTCGGTGAACCACGACTCGTCTCGAGTGGTGGTCGTCATGGGGGCACCGCCATTTGCCGAGACTTTTGCCCGTCCACAGACGCCGCACACTTTGACGATACTCCCTCGATTGAGCCCCGCACAGTGGGGGCACGCCCAATAGTGTAGTATGCTTCCGGCGGCTCTGTCGGCACCGTTTGCGGTGTTCGATGTCATGGTCTGATGATCTGTGGCTCTGTAACCACTCAACTATCCATACCGACGGTGAACAGACGGAAATAGCTTTGGTCGGGAGTTGTGAACGTATTCAATAGCTCTCGGCGACCGATGTCTGACACCATTGGTACCTCAGGCCATCGTGTGCCGGATGAAACACCCATGGCAGTACTCGTCGTCGCTATCCCACTGTTCGCAGAACAGCTTGTCCACGTCCGTCCACTCTCCACACCCGTCGCACACTCCCATCCGGATGTATCGTGGGTTATCGCAGATACACTGAGTCTCTCCAAATTTCGGGAGTAGGCACCATTCGCAGACTTGTTGGGGCGTTTCGTTATGGCTGGGGTCGCTAGTCTTGAGGTTACTGTTGGAATTCCGTCTCATGGTTCAATGCACTTTCAGTATGTTAATTTAATCCAGACCGTTCAAATTCGAGGATCGTATCACTCGTTTCGGGGAGACACTCTTTGTGATAGAACGTGTCGAACTCCGTGTCGAACGCCATATCTTCATTTTCCCATCCATCCCCGTGATCACAGATCCAACACCCGCCAACGCTAGGGCTCCTCGCATTGGGACACCTCTCCTGTATCTCTTCGTCGTATCGTTCCCCACAGTGGGGACAGAGAGTGGTCGAATCGTCACAGGGTGACTCTGTTACCATCTACTTCAGTTGATGGCTTCGAGCGGGAAGTATGTTCCACCTGTTTCAATTCATTAACTCGTTATCCGACTGGATTGACCACGAATCCCCGCCACACTCCTGACAGCGTCCATACGGCAGACGGGTGGCGAACTCAGTGGCGGTTGTATTGCCACAAAAATCACACTCCCACGTATATTTCTCTTCCCTATTATCGTGGTCATCTCCGAGATTGTTGATCATTGTTCGTCTTTTGGGCTTCGGTGCTCGTGGCGTGGTGCGAAATCTCCAACGGGCTGGTATCCCTGCGGGTCAAATGGTCGTTCGGTGACACGCATATATGACGGATCAACAAGTACACGGAAATAGCTTGGGGGCTCCCCGTTAACCACCGTACGGAGACCCGGGTACTCGGACTATCTTTAGACAGCGAGAGAATCCCGTCGTTTACGACGGGCGTGAATCGCGTTCCCCCTCATCCCGTAATAACCCTGCAGAAGACTTACAAATACCCCGCCCGTAGCAAAGAGTGATCCGTGGGGAGAGAGCCTCCCTGTTAGAAAGCAGGATAGAGGCGATGACTCGCCATGCAGTGCGGATCGGAACGGGGCTCCAGTGGCGGAGCCGCAAAGACACCGACGCGAGCGAGGCTACCCTCGGCGAGGACGCTGCGGTTAACGCGTCCGATCCGCGAGAGTCGGGTAATACGTCGCGAGGCGGGGCAGCCGATGACAAGATTCGGTCTAGCACGCGGCGCGGTGCAGGTGCGGGGATCGAGTCGGAGACCGCGTCGACGCACGCGTCTTGGAACCGCACACGGTCTGTGACCGTGACTTCCTGCTGTGCAGGAAGCCCCGCCGTTCACGGCGGGGAGGACGTCACTCCGCCCGTAGGTCGTTCGGAGAACGGGTCACGATTCGTTGTCCAGATACCGTTCATCGAGCAGGTCTCGATAGGCTGGCTCGGTCAATGTGAAGTGTTCATCCGACCGCTCTTCTGGCGACAATTTTCGTGACTGACCAGTATCAACAGTGTTGTCCTCGGTCATCGGCCTTCATCCTCGGTCTCTACTACACGAGTTCGCTCAGCCGCGTCAGCGGGGTACTCGCGGATGCAGCCGGGACAGACAGGCGGACCACCCGGAACTACCTGTTCTGGACGGGTCCACTGGCAAGAGGGACACCACAACTCCACATCGGCCGTTTCAGGGGTCATGGTTCTCTTCCTGCTCGGTAGTTTCCTCAGTGTCGTCCTCATCGATGAACGGCGAAAACCGATCCACACGACAGTCGGTGTTGGTACACGAGGGACTGGGATATCCTGTTCGCGTGTGAACTGCCTCGGGGTCAAGCCCCGAGGCACTCGGCCTGCTCCGCCTGTAGAATCCGACCTCTTTGCAGCACGGACACCGCCAATCGAGATCGGTCTCCCCATTTGGAATATCGAACTCTTTCATCCCGGCGGGCCAGCCGATCATTGTTTTCTCTGTTCCCTCTGGATCGGTCACGGTGTGCGTCTCGGGGAACAGAAATACCTTCGGGATCAACCAAATCGGAACTCCATGGTTCAACGCGTGGGACCAGTACACCGACAAGCCCCACCCTCAACGAGCGAGTGGACGCGAGTCCCGAGCGAAGTAGGGGGGGTAGTTGACCTGTGGGAAAGCCAATCGACCTCAGCAGTCCCACTCCGTCGCTGCGGAACGGAGGTGTCGTTCCAGTTTCCGCCGTTGTTTTTCTGCGTCTGAGTCATTCACCGGCGTTATTCGCGGAGAGGAGTCAAGATATTCCGGGAAGAGTACCAGATCTCTACTCATTCGTGGTCTTCGGCTTCCGTTGCCGGGCTTCGGTCTCGCTCGAGTGTCGTCAGCATCTGATCACGTTTCTGCTCGGCTTCCCTTGCGGCCTCGAGATACTCGGCGACGGCTACGATTCCATCTACATCCTCATCGTCGAGGCGGTCCATAACCATCGAGATGTCGCGGCTTTCGAGTCCGCGAAGGGCAACTTCAAAATCGAGAATCCCATTGAACAACCGTTCTCGAATTCGGTATCTCGCATCCCGTTCGGATTGGTCGTTCGCGTATTCCGTGTCGCCACGCAGGAAGCGGCGATCTGCCGGGGTGAGAATGCCCCGGGCTCTGTCCGCCTCACGCTGGTCTGACTCGGTCATTGATTGCTGAGAGCGTCGGGTTCGAGAGTCGGATCGGACCAGATGTGGCCTTCGAGGTCGTCTCGACTTGCGTCTTCGAGCACCCACCGTGCCATTTCGAGTGATCCGTGTCGTTCCTCGTTGTCCAATTCGTCCCAATTCTGCTGCCCGTCGCGGATGTAGTCAAGCGCGACCGCTTCGCGTAGTGTCTGGTCGGTGCGGCTCATACGCGTTGCAATGGGAAGCATGTAGAAATAGCTTCGGACTCGAATTGATGGAACGCAAACATTTTACTGATGCAGTCCCGTACAGCGTGATATGACAACATACGTCGGGCAGCACATGTCATCTCCGGTGCACACGATACAGCGAAGTAAGCCGCTCGGAGAGGCGGCTCGTCTCTGTCTGGAAAAGGACATCAACTCGCTGATCGTCGTCGATGAGGACGAGCAGTTCCATGGCATGGTGACAACGAGCGACCTCCTGCGGCGCTTCGTTGACGACGATTCCCAATCACAACCACAGGTCGACGAGTACGTGACCACAGATGTAGTCACGGCATTCACATATACCGAACTGCGCGATGCGGCCGACCAGATGATCGAGCACAATATCCATCATCTCCCCGTCCTCTCTCCCGATGGGACCGTTCATGGTGTTCTCTCTACAGCGGATGTTATGGAGTTTTTCTCAACTCCACCCTGAGTCGAGGCAGCCGAACGCCATCTGTCCGCCCCCATGCCTTCGCCGCCGCGTCTTCTCCCAAGACCCATTCCCGAATATACTTCTCGATATACTTCTTTATCTATCATAGAATATACTCTCTAGTATACCGAAGATAGAGCCCGTGAACGCTCCGGTTATGGGCATTCAGCGGACGGTCGAACTGGGGGGAGCCGCAACTGTCCCCCGGCTTGTTCCACTCCTCCACCAGCTACCGAATAGTGTTCAGCAGATCGTCTGATGACAGTTCCGAATCGATGAACTGGCCAACAGCCGACGGTCTGTCCTTGGCAACCTGCTCAGCACTGGCACGAATCCGCTTCGTTGTCCGGAGTCCCCCTCGTTCACACTGTATCTCTCGTACGCCCCATTCCTCGCCCGCCGCCAGCGCTTCGTCACCAGACCACGCAACGGTGACCTCGTCGAGACCGGCGGGTGGAGCGGACGGCTCGTCATTGTCAACCGCCTGCTTGCTCTCGTAGTATGGAACAGCTGAGACGGCCACGTCGGCATCCGCCGCCAGCATGTCACGAAGTTTGATTGCCTCAGAGCCGTCCCGGAACACGGCAAACGGGGTCCAATCTCCAAATCCATCCAGCACGACAAACAGCTCGCCGGGCTCACGGTCACGTTGGTTCATATTGTTCAGGAGGGATAGTGGTCAGAAATATCTTCGGACTCGAACTCCTCCGTCTCGAGCCACTCGTCGGGCATGGACGCAAGCGTGCAGTCCAGACTGATCGCCTCCTGCCGGTACTGTTGTGCCCGTTTGGGGTTGTACTCTTGGAGGCGTTCCGCCATCCGCCGATTGAGTGCCGCGAGATTCGCCATATCCTGCGCGTGCGCTGCCTGCACGTCTTCGGGGGCGTCACGGAAGTCCCCGTACGGCAGATCGTCAACATCGAATCCGTACACGGTGGCGAACGCTTCACGGGCCTCGTCTTCGTTGAGGTAGTCAACGGCATCACGAACATCAGCCGTGTACCCCGGAGCGTCGGCAGGCGTCACGTTTTCTGTCTCCCGCGAGCGGAAGTAGGCGCGGGCACGTTCCCGCGGTGTCGAGACAGCCGCGAGCGAGATATTCCCCTGCCGAGAGCGCGGCGGGCGGATAGTATCCCGGTCGGTAGGTTCGGCTCCGAACGGAACAGCGTATTCGACGGTGTCATCGTGCATGTACATTGCGGAGGGGGCACACTCGATGTCCCACTCGTACTCGATTTCAAGCAGCGCGTGCCGAACGCCGTCGGGGTCGTACTCGTCCGAGTCTGGGGAGGAGAGCGGATTTGGCGTGTCGTCGGCATCGAACGACCGCCCGTTTGCGAGCCCGACGTACACGAACGCGGAGGTCTCGGGGTCCCCCGCAAATTCGGCATATGTGACGCCGCCAATTTGTTCGATGTCCCATAGCAGGCGGTTGCGATCCTGCCTCGAGATGCCAGCATCTTCGAGGTCGTACGTCACCGCCGTCGGGGAAGCGGTCTCCGACATACCCGGACATACACTGGCATGGGTAATAAAGCTACTGTATGGTATGTTGCCTATATATCGACATCGGATGTCTCCCCGTACTCCCGTTGAACCCTCCGATTGGCCTCGACTTCTGACCGATTGTGGTCCCACTGGAGATGCGCTATAAGTTCATCCGCGTCCACGAACGGAATCCCACAGCCGTATTCGGGACAGTGCACGCGGTCGGTGTCGGTCATCGGTAGGAGTTATTCGATTGGAGTGGCCGGTCCACTCCCCGCGGGTTTGGTTCCCCACACCACTTGCACCGCCACTCGTTTTCTGTTGTATCGTAATACGAGGCGTGGTTAACGAGGCGGCAGAGCAAAGCGGCCCGAATGCCCCCAGTCGGTACGCCATCGCCGGTTTCAACGTCAGATCGTTTGAGACTGTCTTCGTTCATTGTGTTCGTATCACTTGGAAGAGCCCATGAAGTCTTCAAGGGATCGTTTTTGGGTGCCCACGCGCTCGTCATACCACCAGAACGTGCAGTTCGGACAATCGAACGCCCCGCGAGCCGAACAGGTCTTGCGGGCGTTCTCGCCGCACATCGGACAAAATCCAATAGCAACAGTCGGGGCAGCCTCAGGGATGGTTGCGATGGGACCACGCGGCATCCCATACCCATTATGAGTCGGCATATCGCTCCGATACGCATCGGTATATTCATCCTGTAACTCCCCTCGCGCCGTCTCCGTGTCTGGTGAGCGATTAGCCATGCCCGATCACCGCCTGTCTTTCCTCGTCGCCGACATACTCGTCGAATCCGAAGGTCCGAAACGAGTGGCACCGGATGCACTTGTCCATGTCTCCGCCGAGATCGGCATACATACACTCTTCGTCGGTCCAGTACCACCACTGACTCGCGTTTCGGACGGCTGGACAGAGTGCCGTCTCATGGTACGTCATCGAGCGCGTGACAACGCGATTCGGCCCGCCACCGGTCCACCCCTGTGCCCGTCGAAAGCACTCGCTACAGACATCGCCGTGTGCAATGTGCGACATAAGACCACAGCCGGGGCATACCAGTACGTCGTCTACTGATTCGACTCCGTCATGTTCGGTGCCGCTTGTATTATCGTCATCAATGTCGGCATTATCTGTAGTATCCCGTGTCATTGCTCAGTCTTCAGATTCAGTGAGGTCGGTGTCACCCAGCGTCGTCTGATTCTCGTCGATTGATTGGTCACTGTCCGTCTCAGAACCCGTGTCGTCTTCCGTGTCGCCCTCCGTGTCGTCGATTTTTGATTTGGCTTGCTCGAGTAGCTGTTGCGAGTGTTGCTTCTCGACGTGCCGCCGCGCCTTCTCAAGCAAGCGCAGAGGCTTGTTACACTCTTGGCAAACCCACTGCGTTTCCCGACGGATCGCACGATCCCAGAGTTCGGTGTAAGCATCGGACGGCCACGCTTCGGGGGAGTTCTGCGGCGGTTCGTAGTGGAACGGTTCGTTATGCTCTTCCCACTCCTGCTGTGGCGTTTTCTCGGTGTCGTCGTCAGTCAGATGGACGAACGTCTTTTTCCCGCCGTCGCCGTCGGACTCATCGACGCAGATGCGCGCCTCATAGGACTCGCCGTCTTCGAGGTCATCGAGGCTATCGACACACTCCTCGCCGCACACGAGACAGGTGTCGGAGGCGAGGGTGTCACGCGGTTCTGTCCCGCTGCCTTTGGTGTCAGTGGTGTCGCGGCTCATGGTTCAGATCACGTATCTACGTCAGACTCCTCGAGCCCAAGGGAATCGGCCCACGAGTTGTGGAACGTGATGGTAAGGGATTTGCTGGAGGTTCGTTTGACAGTCGAACTCCTCGCCCGTTCCTCGCGTTCTTCACGGTGTTCGTACCAGTCTTCGATGACTTCAGCCGTCTTGGGGCCGATTCCGCCCACGTCAGTGAGCGGAGCTTCTGATTCGACCGCCTCAACCAGTTTCTCAACCGTGGTGAACGCGTCCTCGATGTTGTGGGCGATTGAGCCGTTGCAGTTCATCCGCTGCTGAATATCGCCCTTCCGGAGTAGTGTGTCGCGTGCAGCGCCCCGGATTGCATTGTTCGTAGTGTCTCGGGTCATTGGGTTGTCTCAGTGTCCGTTTGAAGGTCGCATTCATCGTTTTCGAGCCATTCCTCCATCGTTTCGGCGTCGAGTGCGGGGACCCACCGACAGGTCGTGCAGGCATAGGGACGATTTTTGAACTCATGAGGGTCCCCGCGCATTACGTTCTTACTTTCGCATCGAGGACAGATCCACGCCCAGTGAACCATCTCTGGCTTCTCTAATTCGTCACTCGGAATTCCGTGGTCTGCAGTGTACTCCGTACAGTACGCTTCAGACTGGATCTTCCGTTCTCTCTCTTTCTCCGGGTATTCCGCCGTAAACCACGTCCGGATGTGTCGTGCGGACGCTTTTCCAACCCCGGAAAGGTCGGTCGGATTCTTGTCTTGAGTGAGATACTCAACAAGGTCCGTCTCGGTCTCGAACTCTTCGGCGAGCCGTTTTGCTGGCCGCGTCGCTACGCCCATGTCCTCGAAGAACTGTACTTTCTGTTTCATATCGGTTGATTGGGCATTACTCATTGTGTCCAGTTTCCGTCTGTAGATTCCAATCGAGTGTGTATGACACTTTGTTGTTTTCCATCAATTCTTGAAGCTGTTGTAACCCACGTTTCCCAAATACGTCTTTGAGAACATCTTGATCTACAGGTTCGTGTTCTCTTATCCATCGTTCAACCTCGTCTGTGTCGTTCTGTGTCATGGATCGTCTGGTGGTATACGTTCGCTATCTTGAACGACGTCTCGAACGACGGCGGTGCGGTCCATCAGTGGCTCTCAGGAACAGGTACAACAATCCGCCAGCCATGATCGAGACGATCATGATTTGAACGAGTTCGTACATCATAGTTTGGAAGCGGCAACGTGCCTTGTATGGATTGACGGGGGAGTGACGGAAATACGTTTGGGATTGTGGTCGAACAGAATTTCCCCTCGAATTCATATATCCATGCCTTCCAGAACGGGCAGTTTTGCTATTACCGTCTGTCGTCTGTTCAGCCATTGTGGTGTGCTTGTTCCTGTGATAGGCTCGTGTGCTTACTTCGGCGGCCCCAATACGCTGTGTGAGAACCATATGATGCCGGTGATGGACAATCCAAACAAGCCAAATTCCAACAGTGTCATTGTTCAGTCTCCGTGTCTGTTGGGTTCGGAACGTGGTCGGGCCACTCGTCTTGATAGGACTTAATTAACGCCCCACAGCGAACATAAGAGCACCGTAGGACCTTCTCCTCTCCAGCGATTCCTACCCAGTTGACTTTTAGATTCCCCCAATCACAAAATGGGCACTCGGCTACTATTTCGTCAGATCTGTTTCTGTCTCTTCCGCTGTTGTCGTTACCGTCTGGTGCGTTATCTGTCATTGTGTTATTCGGGGGACAGCGACAGACTGCGGTCGATTCGCTGTCTCTCGATTCGTCTTTCACTATACGCGTTCGACCCGTTTAATTATTCGTGTTCTGTTCCTTACCAGTCTGCGCGTCACACGTGACAATGAACTCGCTCGATTCCCATTGAGACATGACTCGACAAACCGTTCTGGCGACTCGTACTCGCCAAGGGCGTGGTCAAATTCGACCGTCACTCTGTACCTCTTATTTTCACTTATGTTCTCATCTGTCATGGGTTCAGATCAGTTCTCGTTTGTGGCTTTGATCTCGTATCGATACAGCTTGGACTCTTCATCGAATGTCACATTGAATTCAAGTATTTCTACGTTCGGATAGGCGTCAGCGAAGTCAACGAGGATTGATCCGAATACATCTTTGAACGTTTGATCGTGCTCTGGTGATACTGCCCCAGTTCTATGAATTTTATCTTCAACCATTGTCTCACTCGTGAGTACTGTATTAATCAGCCTGTTCAATGCCCGTGTCTATTGAACGTCCACACGCGGGGCAATTGTTGAACCGGGAATACGGGACATCGGCGTACCCAATACCCTCAACGTAGCAGGTTAAGCGTCCGCGTCCACCTTGCCGTTCAATCATCTCGTGTTCAGTATCGCTGTTGTTGGTACCATCTGGTGTGTCGTCTGTCATCTTGCGTTCCTTGTGAACTAATCACTGTTGGCTTTTAAACGGTGGGGAGCAGAACTCCACACGTTATAATTTCCCAACCGAACTGTATCCACAACGGACACAGCGAGCAACCCGGACCCCACTTGTTCCATTATGATAAATGAGACGACTGTCGTGTCTAAACCCTTGACAGCGAACCAGAGATTTCAGTAAATTGGGTTCTGGGAACTCGGTTATTGTCCCTCGTTCGGTCAACGCCGCGCTTGGGTCCTCCGTTCGATGACCAATTTCTTCGATGGTCATCACGGAACCACCTCCGCGACGTACACAATGATGCCTGAAGCGAGCAAATACATCGAAAATGCGGTCACGATAACGGATAAGACCATGACTGGTACACTCCATTGATCCGGTCGACTGACATCGTTCTCAGACTGCTTGGTCATGGCGTTCACCACCAGTCACTCATAGTTGACTTAAGGCCTCAGAGAGGTCCTGCACTGACTCGGATTGCCATGCATCTTCGTCTCCACATTCTGGACATCGGACGGTCTCAATTGTTCGTTCTTCGCGTCGCCCAGTTGGATTGATTGTTTGTTCATACCGCTCTCCAGCTAACTCCCCAACGGGTGCTGTGGATGTATGCCCGCACGAGGCACATTGCCATACCTCTATTTGACTATCCTCATCGGCAGATTGGTCATTACTCATGATTGTTCCTCCGAACGGTCAGCGTCCGCATGGAGATATTCTTCTCCATGAACGCTGATAAAGAATTTCCAATCGGCTGTCTCTCCGACTAATTGTCGCTGTAACAATCGCCGTATCCCCGTCTCCACTTTCGGTTTCGGTGCATTAATTTCCGAAACCAGTTCATCAAGACTACAGTTGTTTCTGTCGAGCAAGGATAGGATCTCCTGCTCAATTTCGTTGGTTGTTTTATTGGCATTCCGTGTCATGGATTACGCTTGAACCTCAATACTCAAATGTGTTTCTCAAACTCCGATTTTCACGCTATCTGTGAAGTTACCACGGGTCAGGTGACCCGTGGAATTCTGCTTCCTACCGTTTAAACCCCGTGTTCTTCGAGCCACTCGCCAAGAGCAAGTTTGGCGTCTGCAAGCGTTTTTGGTCCGGTGTACACCGTGATTGGCCGCACATATCCATTCTCTTCCTGCTCGTTCTTGGATTGAGACGTACGTCGTGTTTCTATCATAATCGCTGTGAGACTCGCGTGTGTCCAGCATCCACGAGAAGTGAGTGCTTGGATTCGTACGTCCCAAATACATGATCACAGACCATGCAGCGTATTCGTCGCCGTTGAACAGCGCTACGCCATTCGACAATATCCTCTCTGAGGAGCGCATACTCACACTCACACGCTGTGCGGTCAATATCGATACTCTCCTTAACGCCTGTGTTGTCTTCGGCCATAATTTTACTGATACAGTTCTATGAATTTCATCTTCAACTATTGTACCACTTATTATTCTGGTGTGTTATGTGTCTGTGCCAGTTGCCACTCTTTACTCACTTCATGAGCGCATGGGAACGTGCGTCTCACACCCGATGGAGTCTTGACGTCCTCCTCCGTGTTCACGCGGAGGAGGATGTCAATCTGCCCAGTCTCATCGAGCATCACTTTCTCGACTGATATATCGATACTATCGTCATCATGAATTGCCTGAACGCCGACCCGCCACTGTTCGTCCCCATAGCGCACACCAACGGAGTCTCCCTGAGCCAAGCGTGAATTAACTTTCCCAGTATATCCAACGTGTTCACTCAGACTGTACGTCCTTTCCTCGAGACAACCCCCTATCAGTGCACTCCCAACCGTTCCAATACCGACAAGTGCCGTTCTTCTGCCGATTCCTCGTGAACCCGTATCGGCCCGACGTTTAATGTCTGTCATGGATTAGGAACGGGGTTTACCGAACTTCACCGAAATCGGAATCTTTCGGTGGTGGTACTGCTGGATCGAGATACCCCATTTCCAGAGATTTATCTGCGTTCCAGCGGTCCGCGTGGAACGATCAATCCCGTCTGTCTCGGTCTCGCTTGTGTCTGTAGTCATGGCTTGACGTATCTTTCTCGCGTGTCTTTTCCTGTTTGCAGTCTTCGCTATTCGCCCCGGAGGTCACGCCACTTTCTGCGGGCAAAGACGCCCGAAAGCAGGGCAAGTCGGAGCCGTGTCTTCCCCGTATCGCCCGGTTCGACTGCCTCGTCGAATATATGGTGTGCAAGGTCCGCGGGGGACTCAAACTGTACTGTTTCGGTTTCGTTGATCGTATTGTGGGGCATGGTACTCGTTGGTCTATATATCTGGGTTATCGGTCAGTGTTCGCGCTGTTGGCGGTCTGCGTGCGTGTCCTCGTGCGGGATGAACCCGATTCTCCACACATTGTCACAGTCGAGACATCGGCGTTCACCCATCTCTTTTACCACGTCGGCGGACCCGCAAACCGAACATACCCAATCGGGAACGTGTCCGTCGAAGCAGTCCGCCAAGTAATCCGCATCGTCCATCCCTGACTCGGATGACGGGTTAGGGGTCATAGAGACTAATTTGCCTCCAACGATCTTAATTGATGGTAAGCAAACGGAAATAGGTTGGGGGTACTCTCAATCACGGAGCAATTGTCGACTCGTACCAAATATAGTCGGTAAAGTATCCGATGATGAGCGCTGGAACGCCAACAAGCGCGACTGCCTTCACCGCACCCGAGGCAAACATACCGATCAGCGCGATAGTCCCGAGATAGAAGCAGAGGCGAGTGATGGCCTGCACGGTGTGGAGCAGCGACACCAACGGGAGTCGATACCCGGCCCATACGAACGGAGCGATAAGTTGTACAACCACGAACGCGACGATCAGCCCGAACAGTATGTCGGGGAACGCGGAGGTGCGCCACGCGGTGTATGCAAGCCCGGCAGCCAGTACGTTCTCGAGAGCCCATATCCCAAGTGCGTTCTCGGCTCCTCGCAGTTCCCCAATATTCATCCTGTATCTCAGAGGGATGTTTTCGTTTGTCGCTTTTGAATGCTCTGCCTATCCGCCACCAGAGTTAGCTATTTCCGCACACCCGCTGGTGAAAGATATATCTACATTCCGCATATATCGGAGGTATATGTTCGGCTTGGATACACGCGACCGTACGATAATCGGTGTCGCGTCTGGACTCGTGATCATCAACATCCTTGTGATGTTCGTACTGGCGGTCACAACGTTCGCCGAAATTGCGCTTCTCGCGTTCAGTACGCCAATTCTCGGCTTCGTCATTTATGGGGCCGCCCTGACTGGCGGACAGTATATCGCAGATATCGGGATCGAGACCGAAAACACGCCACTCGCGACCGCGGGGGTTGTTCTCCTGCAGGCTGGGTTCGGAACAATTGGTGCGGCACTGCTCTCGGTCCTTCCGCGGGAATGGCACCTCATCGCGCTCGGAGCGACGGCCGTATTGACGACGCTGTTCACGGTTGTCGTAACGGCTTATGTTCTCTGGACGGATCGCTCCCTCGAGCACTGGCGGATGTACGCGAACTACTGTTTCGGGGCGGCATTCCTCGTCGTCCTTGTCGGGTCATTCGTGCTGACACCCCTGCTTCTCCTTGGCTTCCTCCTCACCTTTGCGGGTTTCACCTTTATGCTTGGATTCGACATCTGGCATGCGATGACCGATCAGACCGGGAAAAATCCATGGTGGCACGGAGTTCGCGTCTACGTCGCCGTGATGGGGGTGTTTGTCCACATCCTGCGCATCATCGTCCGGATTCTAATCGCGCTCGCGAGCGAATAATTTGTTCTGCTCACTCTCGTCTTCGTAGCGACTCGAGATACTCGGTCCGCCGCGGATCAAACAATTCACCACAGTCATCGTCCCGGCAGTAGTACATGTTGTCGCTTAGCGTGCCGTGACCGCCCGTTTTGCCACATGCGGGGCACTCAATCTCGTCGTAGGGTGGGATCTCGTACCGGGCGACGTGCTCGTAGCAGTGGGCCATGTGTGGGAGTGTATCCGCCTCACATTGAAAAGACGCACACTCGTCGGAGTCACTCATCCGAAACACCACCGTTCGGACCCGCGTCTTGCGAACGAGGATTCTCGCTCTCCTCGAACGAAACTGAGGTTGGCCAGTCGACGTAGTTCTCCTCCCAGAATCCCGACCGTTTGACCCAGTTGAGTCCACATTCGAAGCAGTACAGTTCGTGGACCGACTTCCAGTCGTATGTCTCTGTGTCCGGGAGGCTCTCACCGACGCGCCCATCACACCTCGGATCGATACAGTCATCCCCGTACTCGACGGGACACGCGCTGAGGTGTCTGTTCCCTAATTCGGAGACCTCGATTTCCCCATTAGTGATGCTCTCGATGATGTATCTCGTTCCGCCATGAGCGAGTATGGTGCCGGGTTCAATATCGTCCATCATTGATCACTCCCGTTCGCATCCGACCGAAGGGTCCGATATTTCCGGTATATCCAGCCCTGTACCGAATGCATTCGGTTGTAGTGCTTGAGCGTTTGGACCAATGTTTCCCATTTTGTGCCGCTGCATTGCCAGTCGCATTGGCCGCACCGCACCCTCATGCATCGTCACCTCGCTCATTTTCTGCCTGCAGTGCGCGTGGCGGCTCGCACTCGTCGGGATGCTCGCTGAGTTCACCCCGTGCTATATCAATGCAGTACCACTCCTCGTCGTCGGTCAGGGCGAAGTCAACCGACCAGTACTCGTCTTGGAACTCATCGGCAACCCGTTCGGCGTACTGGCGCGCACGACTGTGGATCGGCTCGGCGAACACTGTTTCGCGGATCTGCTGGTATTTTTGTTCCCAGTTGGCGTCATCCGGGGGGCTGCGTTGGATAGCCTCTTTTGCCCAGTAGAAGCCGCAACTGTGAACCCCGCCCTCATAGATGAAAAAGCGGAGTTCCGCCGCAATCGGTGTTCCGCGGAACGCCGTGAACTCATGGTACAATTCGAGCCACTCGCGGACATAGAACCGATCATACGGTAGACCGTAGAACCCCGCCATCTCGTTGTGTTCCACTACGTTCCAGACGTTTCGCCCAACGTGTTCGAGCGAGTCGATGCGGGACCCGTCCTCCATCATGTGCTTGTGACTGGCGTGATCCGTCCGAAGAAACGCGGGCGGACCATTAACCGCCTCAACGGCATCTCTGATGTCGTCAATCTCGTTCGGGTACTGGCACATCATATAGTCCATCTCGCCGTTCGGCAACTCCCCTAGCTCGATCTTCTGTTCGGATGCCTCGACACAGATCGTCTGGGGGGTTGGGACATCGAGGGGTTCGAGCCGCGGCCACCAGTACCGCATACTGGTCTGGTTTTTGAGTTCTTTCTCGCGTTTACGTTTGTCGTCACTCATTGGGATCACTATCCGAATAGGGATACCATCCTCTCCCGCAGTCGTTGCAGCGCCGCATCCATCGATCCGCCCGGTCAACAGTGCTGTGGGAATCGTTTGATCCACAAGATGGACAGGGCGGTCGCTCTATATCGTCCACCTCACTCTCGATTTGCTCACCTACATCAAGCGCGTCCTGCAACGTCTCGTACCACCGCTTCAGATCTGCACGGTGGACTGACATCCGCACGTGATCTTCACGCTTTGCGACGTCGATTTTGGTAGACATTTCGCCGAGAACATCCGCGACAGTTTCACGCTTCCCTTGCGTTTCGTTGATCTGTGTCTCTTCAGTGTTCAATGTGCGGAACGTCTCTTCTCCCTCGCAGATCGGGCAATACGAGGTGTGCGTCTCATCGTTCACCCGTGCGTGGAGAAGACTACACCCCGTACACCGAAAAATCCGCTCGGACCCGGCCTCCGATGCCCGTCCGTCATCTGGGTTCGAATCATCGCCCGTCCATGTCCAGTACGCTCGTCCGGCAATGGTGAGATCGAAGCGCCCGTCTGCCGTCTCTCTGATCATACCCCGATTTTCCAGAGTGTTCAGTAGGGGGCCCAAGTCTGACTCGGAGGTGTCTAGGTTACGGATGAGTTCACGGTACGACCGATCCTCGTCGGCGAGAAGTGAGAGGAGTTCTCGTTCAGTGACGCTCATTTGTGACCCCTCGCTCGTTCTCCGTGTCGACGTAGCGCGATTTACACGTGTTGCAGATCTCCATCTGCTCTATTTCGGGATGATCAAGTCGTACTCTCCGTTTCTCGGCATGGATTCCAGTCTCCAATATCAGGTCTTCTATATGGTGGCAATCGGGAGACAGATGAACCGTTGTTCGATTTTGAGCGAGATACCCATACGTGATCTCGTCCAACGGAACCTTCTCCCCAGATTCAGACCCCTGTTCCGTATTACTCATCTATCATCACCCCCACCGTCTGTTGCTACGGGGGTGCACTCTGGGCAACTCCGTGGGAGGCGGCGGGGTGGGCCGTAAGCGACGTGCCCACAGTCGTAGCGCCGGTTCATCGAACATTCGTGCGAGAAATCGTGGGCCAAGTTAAGAACGTACTCGCGTCCGCGCTTGTGCATGAGTGAGACGTTTTCCTCCCCACCGGCCCATTCGGTAATTAAATCGTAATCTGTGCTCCATTTCCGCATGCCCGGGATACGCCCGACATAAATATGATCTTGTTCGGACCCACTCATCCCCCTTCACCCCCGTCGTGTGTCATGGTCTCTGGACGTGCTTTGGGGTCTTCGTCTGTCCAGATGTAATTGGCTTTGTCTTGGTAATACACCCGATGTGGTCCGTCGTGACCAGCATCACGTTCGCACATATAGTGTTCTCCCTCACAAACCGCTTCACACCACGGTTGATCCGTACCGCTCATATATGTCTCCATGATGAGCGAGCTGAAATAGCTTGGGTATATCTCAATCCGTCACCAGTCAAGGTCGCTGGGGGTGATCTGTTCGAAACTCGTCGCCTCGTCGCACACCGGACAATATGCGTCCTGTGTCGTGTCTTTCGGTCTCGCATATACCACGGCACAGACTGTACACACATACAGTCCGTCCAGCCCGCCACCCCCGGTATCAGTGTCATCGGAGCGCCCCCGAGCGTGCGGACAATCGTCCGCGTGATCGATGGGATCGCCCGAATTGAACGCGGCTTTGCGCCTGCATTCCTTGCAATCGCGGACTTTCATATTGCCGCGGGAGAGGACTGTGATGTGGTCAGCACCGACCGCATCAGGATTGGTCATACGAGACGTTATTCTCAATTCCTCAAAAATCTTTCCTGCTCCGTTCTCGAGACCTGACCCCCCGTGGATTTTTGACGCTGCTATTTCTATGGCAGACCAATGACATCGGTATCGGAGAATTTACCAACAAATGATATCTGTATCCTTATTCCGACGCTGAACGAGGCTCCAACGATTGGAGGGATTATCGACGAGTTTCAACAACAGGGGTTCACCAATATTCTCGTCTCTGACGGAGAATCGGCGGACAACACGCGTGAAATAGCGAAAGATCGCGGGGCACGAGTTGTTACTGGGCCCGGGATCGGAAAGGGGGCCGCAGTCACACAGGCCATTGACCAGCACATCACCGCCTCATATGTCGTCATGATTGATGGCGATGGAACCTATCATCCAAGCGAAGTCCCACGATTACTCACTCCTCTGGTTGACGACAAGTACGAACACGTCATTGGAAATCGATTTGCAAATATGGAAGACGGGGCCATGACGCGATTAAACTGGGTGGGAAATCGCCTCTTCAATATCCTCTTCACGCTCTGTTATCAGACAAACTACACCGATATACTCAGCGGCTATCGGGCATTCGAGCGGGTCGCAATCGAACAGCTCTCGCTTACTGAAGATGGCTTCGGAATCGAAACAGAACTCGCCGCAGAGAGCGCAAAGGCGGAGATACCAACAACATCTGTTCCGATCACCTACTCCCCCCGACCAGATGGGTCGGAGACAAATCTCCACCCGGTTCGGGATGGCGCTGTTATCGGCTGTGTGCTTCTGAAACATCGACTCTTCTGAGCAGCGAGAGTTCTCCCAATCCGTGATGCTCACTTGTCTTCGTCCCACGTGTCCCGGGTCGCACCAGAAAACTGGACCTCTTGTCTGCCCTTGTAGGGATTCCCAGTCGCAAATGTGAATTCGGGGGTGACGTAGCGTCCCGTCGACGATGTTCTACTGGAGGGATTGTACACCTCATCCATATCGTATTCATTATTGACTCGAACGGGAGTATCCGCCCCGCTTAACCAGATCCGCAGCTTTCCCGCGGAGACTGTTATCTCGATTTTGATTTCCACATCATCGGGATTGTAGATCAATCTCGTCTCCCGCAGATACACCGAGTCGCCATAGCCATGACTTTCGATTCGTCGGACGACGTCCTCCAATGCGTCGCGGACGTCCCCCTTCGACGCCGAAGACCGCCCTTCGTTGGTAGACTGGGTCATTGTGAGTCGATCTACTATCTTCTCACAGCGAGAGAATCCCGCCGTTCACGGCGGGCGTGAATCGCGTCACTCGACTACACAATGACCCTGCGATAACAGACTGGATATTCAACGTGAATCCACACCATTAAGTAACTGTGTCAACATAGGCTATGTATGGCGATTCAGGTCACTCGCACATACGTTGGTTCCATCCAGAACCAGCAACAGGTCTGCGAGGGTCTGGACTCGCTCGGCGATTCCGCCTCGAAAATCTGGAACGTTGCACGCTGGACGGCGGACCGCATCTGGGATGCAACTGGCGAAATCCCCGCTGAAGGACCACTCAAAACGTATATGAAGAACCAGCCGTGCTGGAAAGACTTGAACGCACAATCCAGTCAGAAAGTCATCGAAGAACTTTCTGACGCTTTCCAGTCGTGGTTCGACCTGCGACAGAAAAATGACGAGGCGAATCCGCCCGGCTACCGCAAACACGGCGACACCCGACCACGTAGTACGATCACGTTCAAAGCAGACGGGTTCAAACACGACCCCGAAAACAACCGCGTCCGACTCAGCAAAGGCAAAAACCTGAAAGAACATCGTTCGGACTTCCTCCTTTGTGAGTACCAGACACGCCCGGATGTTGATCTCTCCGAAGTCAACAAGATACAGAACGTTCGCGCTGTCTGGAACGGCGACGAGTGGGAACTGCACTTCGTCTGCAAAGTCGAACTCGAAACCAACGACTCTGCAGGAGACGGAGTAGCGGGCATTGATCTGGGGATCACGAACATCGCCACAGTCGCGTTCCCCGACGAATACATCCTGTACCCCGGCAATTCGATCAAACAGGACAAGCACTACTTCACGCGGGAAGAGTATGATACCGATGGGGAAGATGGACCGTCGGAGAAGTCGATGTGGGCGCGTCGGAAACTCTCCGAACGAGAGACACACTTCTACCACGGTCTCACAGATGCCATTATCACCGAGTGTGTCGAACGCGGTGTTGGTACGCTCGCAGTGAGTTGGCCCGAGAACGTTCGTGACTCGGATTGGGGTAGAACTGGAAATAAGAAGTTGCATTCGTGGGCATTCGACCGCATCTACCAGTATCTCGCATACAAAGGAGAGATACGTGGTGTCGAGGTGCGGAAAGAGAACGAGTGGGACACCAGTAAGACCTGCTCACAGTGTGGTGACGATACGAAATCAAACCGCGTCGAGCGCGGGTTGTATGTCTGCTCGTCGTGTGAGTTGGTTGGGAACGCGGATTGTAACGGGGCGGAGAACATGCGACAGAAGATAACTCCGAGTCCTCATGGCGAGGATAGGAGTAACGGCTGTGTGGCACAGCCATCGGTACACCTGTTCGACCACGAGAGTGGGATGTTCAAATCGAGAGAACGGGTCGTATCGTAAACCAGCAAATATCCCACCTGCGGCACGGGAAGCCTCGCCGTTTACGGCGAGGAGGATGTCACACATCTCGGGCCACTCGTCGGGTAGCTCTGTCCTGCTCATTCTGTATTCACCACCATGTTCGACATCCGCGTTATCACCGTTCCGCATATCGCGCTTTCTTAGAGCTGAGTCGTTTCCCACACTCGGTGCAGTAGGTCTTGTAATACCATGTCTGACCGCTCGCAGCGGGGATACTCGGATACTCGGGTTCGCGCTTCGTGTTCGTATTTGGATGGTCGCACTGTTCTGTGTCACTGGTCTCGGACCCATGTGCAGATGATTCGTCAGTCATGGTGTGTTGTCCGTGGGTAGTGTTTGGTCGTACAGTCGTTCGGCGTCTCCAGCCCAATCCTCTATCGCATGCTTCTCTTCGTATCCGCCAACAGATGCCCGGTCTTTGACCTCTACTTTCACCGCCCGAAACGCATCACCGCGGACGGGGGTGACGGGAATCCACACTTCTTCGCCAATCTCTGTTGCGAGAAGTGGCCCACAACCCACACCGTCTTTAATCAGCAAGTCGTCGCGTTTGATTTCACTCATTCAGTCATCACCAGCCTCAAAATCGGGCGCTGACTCGTGCTCCCAGCCGAAGATGATAGTCGGCTTCGCCCCGCGGTCCTCCCACATTGCGGCGGAGTAGTCCGAGCCACGGAATTGGCTCGATGATCGTGCGGGGACCCGCCACATATAGGATTGCAAGGGTTCCATGGTCTCTATACGAAGCTGACGGTGAGGAAAGGGAAATATCTTCGGTCTGGCAGCCGAACTGCCCCAGTCTTCCTCGTGGATCACAGTCTTTGACGATATCGTCCCACTAGGCAATTGAATAAAAATTGCCATATTGGTATCAACACTCTGGGTAGTGAAAAGTGGTGGAAGGGGCTGAGAATTGCTTTTCAATTGCTTACCTCAGCTACAGTCATTCACGCTTTTGTTCCAGTTCATCAAGAGCTTCGAGACATTCCTTTGCTCGCGAGATCGTCTGCGGATCTTTTCCAACCTGCCGGTCGCCGTCTCCTTGGTTTTCTTCGACGATTTTCGAGAGATTCCACCGGATGACCTCAATCGGATCTGTGCCAGACATATGTGTTCCAACGAGTAGCACCCAAAAAGATGTTATGCTGCTGAGCCGCTATCCGTCGGAGGCCCACCGTCCAGTTAATACATCGTCAGCCGCGACATCGTCGAATATCTCTCGCGTCCGTTCGTTCCGCCGAATCCGTTCGGGGGCCTCGTCGTATTTCTCGCGGGCTCGTTGTTTGATTGTCGCGATTGAGGATCGCCCGCGTCCGAGCATGTCCGCCGCCTGTTTGTCCGTCTCTACACTATCCAGTCCTGTGAGCAGGTGAACCAGCGCTTCGTGGAACGATAAGCGGGTCTGGTCGGCAACCGCGTGGGCGTGGGAGCCGACGATAAGACGGGCCCAGTTCTCCTCTCGCGCACGGGAGATCTCGTCTGCCGTCAGCGGACTCCGTTCGTCACCGTCGGGGTCGGGAACCAACGGTTGTGCGAGAACAGCCGGGTTATGATCGTATGCCTGCAGTTCGAGTCGTGCGGTCGCGGTCCCGTCAGTTGCACCGACCATCATGGACCCTCTGTAAGTGCCCGCCTCCGTCTCGGCGATTGCGGCGATATCAACGTAGTAATCGCGGTTGGACGCGGTTTGGTACGGCAACCACATCCCATCAACGTTAATGTCCCACGCGTTCCGGCCTGCCATGGTTTCAATGAGTTGGACTGCCATGCCGACCGCGGTCATCTCGTCGTCCGCCCCCGGCCAGTCGTAGAGTGGGACGCGTTCTCGTGCCTCGGAAACACTGGAGATAGTCACCCGCCAGTCGGCGAACTCGGGCTGCTGTCTTAACTCTTCTATCGGTCCCTTGGATACTTCGGGAGCCCCGAGTTGGACCTCTTCGGGAATAGTTGCGACCGCATCTTTAATTCGAGCGGGGTCCATCGCGAGGTCGTCCAGTGTCATCTCTTCGTACGTGGCCAGAAGCGCCTCGAGACAGTCGAGGAAGTCTTCGCCGGTTTGATACAGGGCATGGTCGGCGTCGGTGCGTGCGGAGTACGACGTATCCACCATGTGTCTACACATGTTGTAGACACACTTAAACCTTCAGTTACTATTGACAGATAGTCACTGGTGCGCGGCGTCGCCGCTCGCAGGTTCGGTGTCCCGGTCGTTGGTGATGTATTGGTTGGCCCACCGTCCACCGAGCAGAATCGCGAAGTCGATGAACAGCAGGATGTAGTACAACTGTACCACGACCAACGAATGCCGTACCCGATGGAGCGCTATTAGATCCGGCCACACTAGCAACGCCACTTCCGGCACGTGAAAGAGCACCGCCAACGCGAAAAACACCTTCAGAAAATCCGCCATATACACCGCGTCCTGCATCGCCTCCACCGAGTTCTTATCGAGTAACTCTTCCGTATTCGTCTCGAGGACATGGCGCTTGATCGACTCACGGCGCAGATGCGCCACTCCCCACACTCCAACCAGTACAAGAGCCCTCGCAAAGAACGTGGTCCGCATCACCGATTCTGACGGGAGAGATGTATCAAGAAGCGACGCACCAGTTCCGAACGCACTGGCATCCGCGACCGCCGCCACCACCGCAAACCCGACGGTTCCACCGCCGACTACGATGCGGACGCGACGCCGCACCTTGCTATCGTAGTGCGCCGGGTATTCCCCGCCAATTACCTTGGCGAGGAGGCGGACGAACCACATGTATGGGGACTGCATCGGTTGTCTCGTTGGTCGTCACACCTCGGCAGTAAATCTTTGGGTTCCGCAGTCACAGTCGCGCTTTGTCCCTATCGTTCAGTAACGCGGAGGTCATGGCCGCCGAGGTCGTGTTCGGATCGAACCTGCTGTTTTGCCTCCCATCTCGAGGACGCGGTCGTCCGATACACCGTCTCATCGACGACGACGTATTCTGCATCCTCTTCCATCACGCGCAGGTCGTGTCCGCCGAGACCGTATTCCGACCGAATGTGTCGCAGTGCGGCCTGTTGGGAGTCCGCCTCGTCTACGTCCAGCCGGTACACCATCTCATCCACGACCGCGTATTCTGTCTCGGGCTCGGGTTGCTGGTCTGGCGACATAATGGGATACACGAGTCCATCAGTGATAAATCTACTGTATGGGAGCAACCTTTATTGAGTATGCCGTTGGAGAGGGTAGTGTGATGATGGGCTCCCAGATCCCTGCCGAAACCGTCACGAAACAATGCAAGAATTGTGAGACGCTGTTCCCCGCTGAGATCGCCGGGAACGGCACGTGCCTCGACGAATTCTGCTCCCTCCTCTGCGAAGAGCGGTTCGCAGACGAGGTGGCGCGGCAGACCCCCGCCTGCACGCACGAGACGTACTGCACCGCCTGTGCGGCATCCCACGAGACAGAGTGGAACGGACGGACGCAGAGCAACCAGTACCGCCGCCACTGGTCGAACTTCCTCCGCCACGTCCGTGCCATCCACTGCGACGAGGGTGAGGCCCCCATCGACCTCTCCGAAGACGAGCATCCGGACCTGTACCTGTACGACCGTGAGAGGGAGGAATGGAAGTGCTACGACGAGGACGACGAATACTGGCATACGGTGTCCGAGTCCGATCTTCCCGACAGCGTGCGGGACGATCATCGGCGACTCAGCGACTGAAGCCGTGGACCTCCGCAGGTAGTTTAAACGGTAGGAAGCAGAATTCCACGGGTCGGGGGACCCGTGGTGACTTCACGGGCGGCGGATCGCAGAGATTGCATCGTGATTGAACACGTCGTCCACCTCGCTGTGGTCGCGTACTGCATCCATCAGGGACGAGTCAGTATAGGCATCAGATGGCACCAACACCAGATTCTGTTCGGGGGCATGCACGAATCGATACTGTCCGCGTGGAGTGTCTACAGCTATTTCTCGGCCGCCAGTTTTGTACGCTTTATAGTCTGCCATACGAAACAAATGGACGTTGTCTCCCATTGGTATTGGGGAACGCGAATTAAGTACTGGTCAAATCGTACTCAAATCGTATCAGCTGGATCGTGCGTGTTCTTCATCCGCGTCGCCTCGCAAGCGTATTGCTCGCGCTTGTCGGCGGTCACGGTGCCAAGGTTCTCAGACTCAACAGTGATGGCTGCAGTTGTGTCGCGCGACGCGCCCGTGAAACTTGTCAATGCTCGCTCTTTGCGGAAGTAGCGCGTGCCGTCGGGCGTTGCGTATGTGAGAATGATGAGGTTCTGTTCGTCGTCGGAGTACGTTCGTTCGACAAGCCAGACGCGAACGGAACCGCTGTCAGCGTTCATATACCTCGGTAGTCGTACAGTCGAGAAAGATGTTGTGGCAAACCAACTCAGTCGACTGGTACCGTCAATCTGCGTCCCGTGGCGGGGAAAGCGGAACGGCTGTGAATTCTTGCCGTGAGATGCCCAACTCGTCTTCGGTCTGGTGCAGGAGCGAGTCGAGGACATATGCGAATATATCCGGGCGGATTCCCTGTTGGTTAGCAAGCCGGTCGAGGCCCAACAGATAGTCAGTAAATGTGTCTTCGTTCACAGTTATCGTCACCGCGTGATTATCCCGCGGAGCGATACCAAACACCGTCCGGAGCTTGATCTCCTTTGTCTCGAATTCACCTGCAAGTTTTTGTCCAACACGTTCGATGGCGCGCCGCGTCTCGGCATCAAGTCCCGACTCCGTGTAGGCGTAGCTCGCCTCATCGGCAATCTGTACCATGGATCGGGCAACACCATAGGTGATGGAAACGTCCAGCGTCTCAGACATACGAGTCCAATCGGGCTGTCATCTCTTAAGGTTTGAGATTCCACCCCGTCCACAACAATTCTGCAGCCATCACTCCCTCACACTTAAGCCCCTCTCTGCGAAATACAGCCACATGCACTCACTCCACGAAGGCATCTGGGTCGAACTCACGTCAAACGGTCGCTGGTACGTCACCATGAATGCCCGCCGTGTTCTTGAGATCCGTGGGAATATGCACCTCAGAGACCTCAATGACGCTGAGTATGATCCTGATGCTCCGAAACGACAGCCCGACAGCCGCGTCGGCAAACTGATTCGCAAAGGGGCGAAACCAGAACTTGTGGTGTACACAAATGACAGCAGCGCTACAATCGAACTAACTGCGGAAAACGGTATCACTAATAACCACGGAATTCCGTTCTCCTCCATTGCCGACAAAATACGCCCCCACCTAAAACCGTGTCCGACTCCATCTGGGTGATCGGTCGTCTTTCCTCAAGCAAGCAGCGATTTGTGGAGCAGGTCGTTGAGTTCTTGATGGATCACACTGGCGAAGTACGAACTATCGCCCTCGCCTTCGTCGAACTCGACGCTGAGGACCGCTTCGGCCGCGCCGACGCCGGAGGGGAATGCGTCCTCGACGGAAACGGTTTCAACGCCGTCGACATCGCTGAGAATGCGGGAAGGAAGCTCTTCGCGAATCGCAGCAGTATCTCGATCTAGCTCTTCCTTGTAATAGACGCGTATCGTAGCTGGATTGCCCATAGTGCGTGTGTCTCACCCGTTCCCCAAATACATTGTGGTTACGAATATCCAAAATATTTATCAAATACGATTCGAGATTTGTCCATATGAATATTGCTGGGAAGGTTGAGCCCGAGCTAGAGCGACTTGCTGACTGGTACGCTACCGGCTTTGATTCCGTCGAACTCTTTCTCACCACTGAGATGCTAGACTCCCGCGGAGTCACCGACATCCTCGAAACGTGCGAGCAAGCCTCCATTGATATCGCCAACGTCCACACGCCCCATGTTGCATTCGACGACGCCAACACGAGCCAGTACGTGGACGCTACCGATACGCTTGCGACCGAACTCGGGGCGACCCTCGTTATCGACATGAACCCGACAAGCACGCGCTATACGCCCTTCCTGTTCCCGCCAGACCAACTCGACGCCCCGCGAATCGGCTATGAGAACGATCCCGGAGTCAGCCCGTACTATCTCCGCGTGAATCATCTCGATCAGGGCTATCCGCTTGTTCTCGACACAGCGCATCTCCACATGAGCAGTGAATCGTATGATTCATTTCTCACGGACATTGCGGGCTCGTCCGCGGAAGCCACGCTTCCCGTCATCCATCTCGCCGATGGCACACGTGTCAACGACGGTCTCCCATTTGGCGAAGGCACGGTTGACCTCGAACAGATCGTCAAAACACTTGTCGACGTGGACTATCCCGGAACGGTTGTCGTTGAAACGCCAGTCAACGCGCAACACGACGCACTCGACGACGTGCGACACTGGATCTCCGCGACCCAGTAACCATTAGCGAGGAGAGGATTGCGTGGTGAGATTGTACATGTTCGAAGCGAGCCAGTTAAAGAATGTATCCGAAAATTCCCATGCAGTTACCGTCTCCTATCTTTCTGTAAGGAGAGAATCCCGCCGTTTACGGCGAGGAGGAGGTCACATCGCTTGTACGTTAATTAATAGGGTGTGTCGTCCAGTCGTCGGTCTCCTCGTCATAATACGAGATGGCGGAGATCTCGTACTCAACGGAGTACACCTTACCACACGCACCACATTTGACCGATGTCGCACGGGCCGTCAGTCTGTCGAGATTGTCGGGCTCGGTCCACGCGATGTCCGTGCTCTCACAGTGCGGGCACTGGCGGGACGGAAGTGGGTCTTCCATTGATACGGGCAAAGGTATGGGAGGAAGTATTGTAAAGATATGTGACATTGCTGGGAAACTCGTTGCACAGAGATGCAACACGCTTGTCTGATCGACCGCCGAGGTCGGATTGTCATGGTTTTCCACGACCCGCATGGCCAGCTTTAATACCATAGCTGTGGTGGATTTTACTGTATCATGCCCCCGACCCAGCCTGTCAGCGATACTCTCGGCACGCCGCTCGGCCGCACCGACTACACGCTTGATGATCTCAATGCAAAACTCGACCGCGAACCGTCCGCCGTTGTCGACGCTCTCCTCTGGACCCGCGGACAATGGAAATGGTTCCTTCTCCGGCATGACGATGATCACCACACGCCCGGATATGATCCTGACATCTGGTACGATGAGGCCGTTCGCAAACTCCATCGCGTCGTCAGCGATATTGAGCCTAACATCGGCGTCTACGACGCTGACTCTGGACTTGATCCAGAATACGCGGGACTCATCGCTCACGCGCTCGAATACTACGAGACGAATTACGATCACCTCGCACTTCCGCCGGATGCCGACCCAATCTCACACTCGGGTTGAGTTTTCTAGTTCACTCCCATAGCACCCTCGCCATTGGCGAGTTCTCGGTAGGTTGCGCAATTGGGACAGCTTGCGACTGTTCCTTCGACTCCGAATACGCGGATGAAGTCTTGTGTGATGTATCCATCGCAGTTCGCGCAATGGGGCATGAGCATGTTAACAATGAACTGAAGTCCACATAAACCTAGAGGTTCTGGCAAGCTACAGCAATTGTGACGAAATTATTTTCGAGAAGAATGTGGATAGAGACCTGTCTTCGACGCTCAAGGTCGCGGACAGCGGTTTAATCTATAGAACTACTTGTATGTAATATAAGGGTTTGAAAGAAGATAGGAGTACAACCCCGTTGTCGAGTATACTTGTTCGAGATTCAGGAAGAGGATGGCTGGGCGGTGATATCGAGGATTTTGCCAACAAGTATCAGAATCAGACTCAGGGCTAATCCAAACCCAGCCATTTTCTGGATACGCGGGTCAGCCCATACCCCGTTTCGCATTGCGAGTCCAATCACTAGCGTGTACCACATGACAGCGCCGAGCACGCCACCGACCAGTCCAAACCTTATGACGAATAGCGAAAACGCGACATACGCGAAGAGTACCACAACCATCCCTGCGAACAGCATCCCCTCCAGAAACGCGGACTCCATATATCGTCCAGATACCATCAACCCCTAATAAATATGTAGGGGGTCAGGATTCCATCAGATGCAGCAGTGTTTTGCGGTCCACTATGGGATTGTGACGCACGAGGGGATAGCGTGCATTTCGTGGGCCACACCATGGGAGGGGTATACTTTTGCCCACAGAGAACTGTGAGTTTTATTATATGAGGCGAGATGATAAGACGACTGTGGAGCAATACCTCAGTCTTGCCAAAGAAGATTTACAGGGGGTGTGGGGACTGGCGAATAACAAACAAGCGGACCCACGGGGTCGAAACGCTGGAAAGCTTCTGTGTCAAGCGGTCGAACACTCGCTGAAGGCTTTAATTGTAAGTGAGGGAACTGCTCCTGAGACGGGGCATCGCGTAGCGGAGTTGTATGAGATGGATCTGGATCAGACACTGCCCGACGAGTTCGAGGAGTTATTTTATGAGTTGGATGGTCTCTATACGTCGCTCAGATATAACCCTGATGAGGAAATAGAAAATTTAGAAGGAAAAGCAAAGGTAGCCAAGCGGTTCTTTGATTATGCGTCACGTTGTACGTAGTCCTGTCCATGAGTGATTCCGCTTATCCCGCGACCGAGGCGATACTAGATCACCTTACAGAGGTCGCCGAAGCGGTCGATACGCCGGTTGATGAGATACTCGTCTTCGGCTCGACGGCTCGTGGGGAGCGGGATGCCGACAGCGACACCGATGTAATCGTGATTTCGGACTCGTTTGACTCCGAGACGCCCGTGTATGAACGCGCACCAGAGTTCTTGAAGGCGTGGGATTACGAGTACGGGTCGGTGGATTTTCTGTGTCTAACGCAGGACGAGTACGCGGAAAAGCGAGAGAATCCCGCGTCGGCGGTATCTGACGCCGCCGAAGAGGGCGTGTTTGTCGATCTTCCCGACCCCGATACGGACGATTGAGACGACCACGCTGCGGGGAGTGTATATGGAACTGCGGTGGCAACTCCCCCAATGTCTTTGCTCGTCGACGCACGATACACCATTATGACCCGTCCACGAACGCCGCATGTGGATTGGCAGTGGGAGTGGAAGGACAATGGACAGCGCTTCCACGTCCCGCATTTCATCACGGATGAAAATGAACGGGGCTGGGGACATGGCAGCCGGGCGTTGGAGAAAATAGTCGAATGGGCGTTCAAAGAACACGGGGCAACCGTATTTTCCATTCAGATGGGTGGCGGAGCCCCATCTGCGCGATGGCTGGACTCGTGTTTCGAGCACCATCTTTATGTGAAGGATGTGCAGGGCTACTCAGACCACGCGTGGAAAGATCCCACCGCCGAACGGGAAGATGGACGTGAAGATACAGAGGGGGATAACGCGTCCAGCGTGTATGCGGAAATCGACGATCTCGAATACCTCGCGTGGGAACGCGGCTGGATCGAGAACGACAGGTGAGACCTCTGGCGTAGCGATACATATACACGGGCGAGACGAGTCGAACCAACACCGTCTTTCCACAGTCAATATTCGGAGTTTTGACCCCCGTTCCCGTTATTTTTGCCCGATGCGGGGTGTGTATAACTGGCTAGCTTTATGGTGTATGCCACCGTTGTATAGACTGCCTTGGGAGGGTAACAGACCATGCCAAACCTATACCACCGACGACGCGGCTTTCCGCAAACCCGCGACACCCAACCGCCGACCAAGTGGATGCTCGAACTGAGCAATCACGCGGCCGACTACCATGCAAACGGGCGGAAATACGTGAGCGGCATCGACCTGCCCCGAGCTATCCTCTACAAAGACGTGGGCAGCGTGTACGCGATCTACAACGAAGAGACCGACGCATTGAACAGTCTCACGACCTCAAACGGCGCGGAACTCCTGAGCGGGCATATGTTTGAGCTTGCGACGTATGAAACCCATGAGGGCGGAGACCGAAACGTCTCAAAAGTCGGTCTTCGCTTTGATTACGACGATGAGCACGATCTGACGATTATCACCGATCCGTTAGAGTCCCCACCGCCGGAGAGTACTGTTTACTCTCCGCACTCCGATGAAACGCCCGTGGGGACGATCATCTCGTGCTGGCTGAATAAGAAAAATGACCAGCACGATACGCTCGATCTGAGTCGCTATGAACCCGTGAAACAGACCGCATAGCGGGGCACCGCCGTATTGTTCTGCCCCCTCGTCACAGAGGACTATTCTGATAGCGACCCTGCTTGATACCACCGTAATGAGGTAGCCTATAATACACTAACTTTATTAGAGAGCGTCCCTATTGGTCGTATATGGGGTTTGAAGACAAACTCGAGAGCTTGGCAACGCTCGCTCGATCACCCGCGATGGTGATTGTGCTGTTCGCAGGATTTTGGGAGTTTGGGATCGTTCCCGTCATCCATACTACCCTGCTCGTCCTCGGCACGTTCATCGTCACGTTTGTTGCCGTCGAATACAAAACCGAACTGCTCCGGACAGGGTCTGCCCTGTACTCCGCAGTCACCCTCGTATTGAGTAGCACCCGACGTGCGTTTACGTTCCTCCTTCGCGCCGCGCGCTAGTCGCCGCAAACAGTTTTGAACCGACGAAGTACATTACTGCCCGCAATTTCTGAAAGGCACCTTTGATCAATCACAGGATGAACAGCACGGAATCCCACGGCTTCAGTCGTGGGTAGCTGACTTGCACATAGGAGTGCGGCGCGTGGAGTTGGCCCCATGTCTGTCAACATCTGCCAGAACTATTATACAGTACATTTATTAAGAGAGCCGTTGAAAGCCGTGTATGGCGCGACAGAATACAATCCCGATTGCCACGCTCGATTTCAACGCCGACGATGTCACCATTGACGAGGTCGGCGAAATTCTTGATCAGATACGTGCCGTCGACGGTATAGTCGCCTACGAACAGGGTCACAACGAATCCTACACGCTCGCTCGCGCGGACGACCAGTAACTTACCTCTTCCCTCATGTCCCCCCGCACCCCAGACTTCATCGGCGATGATTCGAGGGACACGATCACCGAGGCTGATCTGCCTGACGCCCTCGAGTGGACGCTCGACGACGACATCTGGAAAAGCGATCCCTATCCCGAGACCATGTACGTGCCGTTCACCCGTGTGGAGGTTGAATTCGGGTTTGTGAACGGCGATCCAAGAACAATCGAATACGACGAGACGAAACATCGAAACCCCGAATTGTCCGAGGTTTGCGGCGTCCCCCGCGCACACTACTACCAAATCGGCGATGCGGGGATCTCCCGCGACCGGTCAAAATACGGCGACAATCAAACACGCGTCGTGCTCGAATTCAAGAACACCCCTGAACTCACCGTTATCCCGCCGAACCAATCCTACGAACAGGTGCTCTCCAGAGATGAGAAAGCAGCCGTCGTGAACGCCCCAATCAAAGAATGGGTGTACGAAGACGGAAGTAGCGCCTACTGGACAACCGATGATGTCCTGCAGATGGAACTCACGGGGATCATCCCGCGAAGCGACGTGCCACAGGACGGTGAACCCTACCCGACAACTGGAGTGTTCGGACCTAGCCAGACGTGATCAGAGCCGTTGACGCCCCTCATTGTCCCAGAACTGGGCGAGGATTTCTTCTAAGTCCTCTGGCGAGACATCACCAAATTCTCGTTGTTCGCTGTGAGGAATCCGTTCTCGCACACTTTTCCACGAGCCCTCGCGATACTCTGTATAGCGATCATCGACTAGCAACCGCACTCCGAGGTCCTCCTCCGAACGAATAACTCTCCCGACAGCCTGCCGGGCTGCATACACTGCCGGGATGGTGAACGCATACTCATACCCGTTCCCAAATTGTTCTTCATAGGCCGCCTCAATCGCCTTGTTATAAGGGGTCCTCCGTGGAAGCGGGACTCCGCAGACGGCAACACTGAGGAGTTTATCACCGTCATAATCCACCCCCTCAATGAGCGTCCCGCGCGTGCTCGTGGCGAGCACCCGTTGGAACCCATCGTCTTTGCTCGCGAAGAATTTCCGTTTCATTTCCTCTGTTTCACTGGCGGAGGATCGTTCGTCGATATGCACCTGCGCGGCGGGGAGTGTCGTTAATCGTTTGACGATCTCCCCCGCCCACTGTGCTTCGGTGTACGATGGCATCGCGAGGAGCACATTTCCGGGAGTCGTCTTGACGAGCGTTGTGATGATATTCGCGTATTTTCTCCGAAGATTGTTATCGAGGCTCTTGATGATATCTCCTTCTAAGTTCGGGTTGCCTCCGCGGTGCTTGTACGTGAACGGCTCCCCCATTTTTACCGAGTGACTTCTCCGGTTCCGCTCCGGGAACGGTACGCTATACTGTTCCTCATCGATGCGCCGTCCCCTGTTGTCGAGGATATCAATCCCGGCCGTCTCTCGAAACACCTCGAACGGCTTGAGCGTCGCACTCATCAGTATCCCCCCGCCGAACGTGTCCAGCCGATTCGCGATTTCTTTCCGCGGGATGCAGTTTCTCGCTTTGAGTGTCGCGCTGTGGGACTCGTTCCACTCGAACTCGCTCCGGTCCCGATAGGACGGCGTATCGACCTCCGCTTGTCGAAAGACGGTCACAGAGCCATCACGCAACCATGTATCGACCAGACGTCCAGTCGACCGAAACGCGAGTTGTGACGGTGCGTGGTACGACTCCGTATCGATGAGACCCGACTTCCACACGGACTCATACGCATCTTTCACGTCTCCCAGATCACTCCCCATTCCCTCGACGGTCGACAACGGTCGATCTAACTTCACCCGCACTAACTCTGTTATTTCGTCCGTTTCGGTGGACTTGGGGTCGCGGAACGACACTTCTTCCTCCGAGAACGTCGCGTTCTCGATATCGGAGGTCTTGTCTGAGAGTTTGGTCTCAATCATCTTCCCGGCCGCCCAATGAAACGCCGACAGGATCTCTTCAATCTCTTCGATCCGCCCCGCGGTAACCCCGGCCTCCAAGAACTCGTCTCGAATCAGTTTCGCACCCCCTGCGCGAGGACCCGCTGGTCCTGTCGAACGTCGGGTTATCCACTCATGAATCGGCTCGAGCGTCTGAAGCGCGCGTTCCAGTCCGCCATAAGAGACGTTCGTTGAGATCAGATCGCGTACCCGTGGCACAAGATTGTGCGCCTCGTCGACGACAACCAGTGTCCGATCATTACCCACCTCCTCGTCGATCATCTGGGTGTACGTTATCGGGTCGAACGCGTGATTATAATTGCCGATAACCACCTCGACCTCCGACAGAAGTTCTTTCATCACCCGATGCGGGGAAGTCCCATGTCGCTTTGCGGCGACATCCCGTAGTTGCTCAGGATTCACCACGCCGGGACCGAGTAGCTCTGGCGGGATCAATGGTGGCGCATTCGCTGGCGTGGGGTCCTGCATCGACGCGAGAAACGCAACAGAATGGCGCGCCTCGTACGGACTGTATTCCGTGCCATCGGGGGCGGTTATGACTGCGGGATACGGATACTCTCCGTCTTCATCAGCATGATTCTGCGCATGGTCCCATAACTCTCTCGCCGCCTCATATTTCGTTGTTTGTGGACCGCTATTCGAATCAATGAGGTCCTGTGTATTCTCCCGTAACGTCTCGAGCCGATCATACACGTTCTCCGCAGGACCCACCTCTCCCTGTATCGCAATCGGGGTCAGATCGGCCATCCCCGACAACATCACTGCACTGACTCCTTCCTCTCCAACGGGCAGATCTCCATTGATATCGGCGACCGCATCCTCAAACGCACGGCGTTGTTGTTTCACACTCGTGATAACAAACACCCGTTCATACTTCGAATCGGGATCGCGGAGCTTCTCGATCATGGGGGCAAGGGCCAACATGGTCTTCCCAGTCCCGCATGCGCCTTCGAGCAATAGAAACCCGTTTTCGGACACCGCGTTATCTAATGTATCCATCCCGTTAACTTGCGCGGGACGTGGGGTCTCATACGGAAAAAACCGCCTCGAACCCCCAACAGCATCCGACTCGTTCTGCCGGTCGTCCATAGTTACACGACGTAGACCGCACACAAACTTGAATCTTGCCAACGAACCCCGCCGCCCGCGCGGTGCGCAGTGGCGACTGCTTCCGAATTGATTCGGAAGACTTCCGAATTGATTTGTAAAATATACAACCTTTATGGGAGTCGCCGCCGTAGGCTCGATATGGCGAAATACGACACGACACCCACGGCGGCCCCGGGCTACCGGCGGACGCGAACCACCCCGGGCATCCACGCCCACGCCGACGCCTCGATTCGCGGTGCCACCGCCCACCTCGGTGCGCGAATCGAACGTGTGACCGACGCCACCGCAACCACGCTCGCCACGCTCACCCAGACGGCCGACACGGACGACGCAACCGTCGGCGAAGCCCTCGCCGCCGTCCTCGCCGCGCGCCGCGCCACGACCGAACAAGAACCCGACGAACACCTCTTTCTGTATACCGACTCCGATGAACTCGTCCGCGCCGTGTATGGTACTCAAAGCGCGCTTCGCCCCGCGCTTCGCAAACCCGTCGACGCACTCCTCGACGCGCTTCCTGACCCCACGATGTTCTCACTGATCCTCTGTGACAGTGATATAAACGCGGCCCATGATCTGACCCGCAACTCCCGTACCGACCCCACCCCGGAGTCCACACAGGATCTACCCGAAGACATCGATATTGATATCACCCCAACCGCCAAATCGAAAGCGTATCGCCTGCTCGATGAGAACTTTCTCCGCAACGCCGTCCGCCGCGGGCTCCGTGGGCATGCCCGCATTTATCGGAAAGGATCACGAAACAATGGGGGTGGGGAATACCATATCCTCTGCTACGACTGCACAGTCGTTGTTCGCCTTGACGACGATACCGCTATCGTTGTCACGCAGATGCACCAACACCCCGACTACACAGCCAGCAAGACGTATACCGAAGTCGACGCAATCGGCGACTGAACTTCGATTTTCTAAATCAACCCCCAACTTATACAACCCCTCGTGTGGACATACCGTGTATACCATGCCTGCTGACGGCTCCAGATCCGAGACCGACACCGATACTGACGACCCGTGGTACATCGAACACAGCGAGAGACCCAAGGGCGGATACGGCGCGCGGCCGTTTCTCCCCACTGCCGAAGACAGGCCCGAAAACCGCCGCGGCGTCTTGCTTTACAACCACCATGACTACGCTGACACGACTCTCCAGCGGCGTATCGCCAGTGGTCTCGCCATTCTCCGTGACTACCCGGAACGCGTAGTGCTGGTTGGGGGCTATATCGAACGGGGTGGGAATTGCGCGTATCGACATATCCGCTGGAAGCCCGACGACCAAGTATACGAAATGACCCCTGAGGATACTGGCTGGACGAACAACCGCGAAACGTATCCCCTACTCTCGGACGTACTCAACGCCCTTGATGAGGCGTTCAACGACGACAGTTTCATCTTCGCGCGTCTCATCTGGCAGAAGAACTCTCCATTTAATATTCCTGCGAACACCCGCCGCGTCTCCTTCCGCGCGTGATTTGGCCGCGCATTCACCCAACACACCATACAGTAGTTTTAATAAAGGTGCCGTTGATGGTCGCATATGGTCACGACCGTCACCGCAGACGACTGTGATACGACGCATCCGCTGTACGGCCACAAAACGGATATCAAGTCCCGTCTCCCCGGCCGTGTGCCCGGCTGGGCATTCGTTCCGTGGGCGCGGCGGGACGATGAGTT
>SDGW01000336.1_pt1 | contig 41832 bp, 46 predicted proteins | sample 2873831 | NCBI WGS metagenome assembly SDGW01 (sample SAMN08132700, study PRJNA421101) | hypersaline lake metagenome | isolation source: celular fraction 0.22 microns magnesium sulfate-rich crust from ephemeral... | place: Spain: Penahueca Lagoon, Toledo | collected 2011-07 | reverse complement strand
GTCGAGAGTCATCCGGGTAGTACGAAACGAACAGTGGGTCGGAGGCTACGCCTCGGCGATTTGCTAGATGGTTTCGCAGACAGTTCGCCAGGGAATAGTGCGTCAGGAGTAGCGTACTATCGCGACCGGCCGCGCCGTGAGAGACCGTCGGTCGCTTCCTCCCATTCGATCCAGTCCTGTTCCCAGCCGCGACGGGATTCGGCGCGGCGTTGGGCTCGTTCGCGGTCTTCGCGGGTCAGCCGATTGCGTTCGACGGCGCCGGACTGTTCGCCCTCCACCAGCAACGGATCGAACGAAACGGGGCCGAACCGATCTCGCTCACCATCGGTCGAGAGAGCGACGAGGTGTTGGCGCTGTGTCCCCTGTGGGAACACCAGTCGCCCGCCCTCCTCGAGTTGCTCGAGGAGCGTACGCGGCGGCTCGACGGCGGCCGCTTCGAGGAGGATTCGGTCGAAGGGAGCGTACTCGGGGTAGCCGTTCGCACCGTCGCGGCAGTCGACGAGGACGCCATCGTACCCCGCTTCGGCGAGGTTGCCGCGCGCTTCGACGACGAGCGGTCGGGAGATATCGACGGCGTGGACGTTGGCCTCGCCGACGAGTTCGGCGGCGACGGCAGCCGTATATCCGACGCCGACGCCGACGATCAGGACGGACTCGTCGTCTTCGAGAGCCAGTGCCTGGAGGAGGCGAGCGGCGGTCCGTGGCGCGAGGACCCGAGTGCCGAGGGCCTCGTGGTCGCGGTCCGCGTAGGCCGTCCGCTCGTCGTCGACGAATGCATGGCGCGGAATGTCGCGCATCGCGACGGCCACATCCTCGTCGACGAGGACGTTCTTGGGCGCGGCCTCGAGGCCGTCGACCATGTCCTCTCGTAGTACCGCGGGGTCCATACGCCAGCTATCGCACCGGCCGTTATCAATGGCGCGCTTGCGGGGTCAGCCTCATCGGACCACATCGCTTCAGCCGCGCATCCCCACGAATCGAACGCCGCCGCGTTCAGTCCGCTCGAGCGAACCGTCCGATCGTTTCGTCGCGTCGACGAGCGTTTGCCAGCCAGTTCCGACGGGGGCGAGCAGCTGACCGCCGGTCCGCACCTGCTCGACGACCGCCGGTGGGATCTCCGGGGTCGCACAGGTGACGTACGCGGCGTCGTAGGGGGCGTGCTCCGCCCATCCCTCGCGGCCATCGCCGACGCGGACCGAGACGTCGTCGTAGCCGAGGTCGTCGAGCCGGTTGCGGGCCTCTCGGGCGAGTTGCTCGCCGTACTCGACGCTGTAGACGTTCTCGTCGCCGACCAGCTCGGCCGTGACGGCCGCGTGGTAACCGCAGCCGGTACCGATCTCGAGGACGTCGTCGCCGGGATCGACCGCGAGCAGGTCGGCCATGATCGCGACCATGTGCGGGGCGCTGATCGTCTGGCCGTCGCCGATCGGGAGTGGACGGTCCGCGTAGGCGCTGTCCCGGCGATCGGGTGGAACGAACTCGTGGCGCGGGACCGACTCGAGGGCCTCGAGGACGCGGTCGTCGTCGACCCGGGGTGCGACGGTCTCGACCAGCCGCCGTCGCTCGGACTCGTAGCTGTCGGACATGGGCTAGCTTCGAATACGCGCTCGAGAACAGTAGAGACTGGGGAGACGACTCGGTTACCAGGCCGACCAGGCGCTGCTCTGCTCGTCGTAGGCGTAGACGCGCTTGATGTCCTTCGCGAAGGCGGTATCGCCCTCCACGTCGAAGCGGTCCCGTCGGTAGCCGTCGGCGTCGCCGCGGACGACGAAGGCGTCGATCTCGAACTCGTCGTCGCCGAAGGACTCGACCGCGCCCACCTCGAACTCGTAGTCGCCGGGGACGTGGACGGTGATACTTCGGCTCTCGTCTTTCGACCCGTCCTGCGGATGGACGGTCACGTTGACGCCGACGTTGTCGACCTCGCGGGACCAGACGGTCTCGATCTCGTCGGCCGATGCCTCCTCGACGCGCTTCTGTCCGTCGAGTTCGACGCTCGTGACGCGAACCGTCGAGAGCACTTCCTCGGTCTCGAGGATGAACTCGTCGCCGACTTCGATCGATTCGTCTTCGGGCGTGGTGACGTTCGCCGTGAACGATTCGCCGCCCTGCGAGACGACGACGTCGAGGGTGACCTCTCGCTCGCGTTCGGGCTGTATCTTGTGGACGTGACTACACTCGCTGCATCGAACGGTCAGGTGTCCGCCGCCTTCCGTCAGCACCTCGTGGACCGTCTCGAGGTCCGGCGAGCACGAGGGACAGGGGGTCGGGACCCGATCCGGAATATCGCTCATACCACCCCGTAGCGGCTACGCACCTAAAAGGCGATTGAAGCGGTCGTCGTCCACTCCCGACCGGAGACTACCGCACCGAATCGGCCGCCCGAACCGGATCGACCCAGAGTCGGACTCGAGGCGATCAGTGCCCCTGAATGGCGTCGATGACCATCGCCGCGGCCACGATCGGCTCCTTCGGGACCGTACTGGCATCGTCGATGGTGATCTCGTAGCGGTCGCGCAGCGAGAACTGCCCGCTGATGGAGCCGACGTGATTCCCCTGCTGGTCGGAGATTTCGTACTTGTGCGGGATCCAGCCGCCGAACGGAACGACGTTCCGTGCGAGCGTCACGGCGGCTCCTCGGGAGTTGATCTCGGCCAGTTTCTCCTCGGTGGTCGCGTCGCGGATCTTCCACGTATCCTGGAAGATCGAGTAGTCGTTGTCCAGAACGATGACGTCCTCGCCGGTCTGCGCGTCGGTGAGGACGTAGTTCCCCGCGACGTCGATGATTCCGCCGGCTTTCACCGTGAACACCTCCTCCCCGTCGGCGTCGACGAAGGGGAACTCCTCTTTCATCTTGAGCATCTTCTGCTTCCCCCTGAGCACGACGTTTCCGTCGGCGTCGAGCGCTCTGTACTTGTTCCGAACCAACCCCTGTTCGACCGTGTAACTGTCGTCGATGAGTTCGATCCCCGCGATGTCGTACCCTCGTGTATCGCTCATCGTCCCGAACTATCACTAGGGGTACTTGAAACCACTAGGTACCCACAGGTATTCAGCGTATTCAACTGCACGAACGGGAAGAAATTTCGATTCGAAGGCCGAAACGGGGCTCGAGAGCAGCGGAAACGGTGCAATCGGCGACTACGAGTCAGCCGGTGAAGGGAGGTCGATCGGCGTCCCGTCGGCGAAGACGGTCGGCCCGCGAACGATCCCGTCGAGGTGGATCGGGGCGTCGGTGTCGCCGCCGATCCCCGCGTCGTCGCCGATAGCGATGTGGACGGTGCCGCCGGCCTTCTCGTCCAATAGAACCGAACCGACCAGTTCGGTGACGGCGACGTTCGTCCCGATCCCCAGTTCGGCGAGGTTGTAGGCCGCGTCCCCGACCTCGGCGGCCGCGTCCTCGACCTCCTCGCGAATGTCGTCGTCCGAGATGTCCGTGACGAATCCGTCCTCGACCTCGAAGGAGAGGGTCTGTCCGGCCTCGAGTAACCCGTGGGGCATCATCGTTCCGTCGACGACGAACGTTCCGTCCGCGGTCTCGGGGCTGATGAACACCTCGCCCGCCGGCAGGTTCGACATTTCCCCGGAGTCGTGGACGATTCCCGTGTCGGAGAGCCACTCCCGCCCCCCGACGCCGAAGGTGATGTCCGTCCCCGCGTCGGTCGTTACGCGGATCTCGTCGGCCCCAGTGACCTGCTCACGGACCGACTCGCAGTGGGAGGCGATCGACTCGTAGTCGGCGTCCAGCCCCGTCGTGAAGACGTCCTCGGTGATCCCCGGCAGCGTCGCGACCCGCGCCCCGGCCTCGTTGGCCTCCGTCCGGGCGCGGGTGTGGCTCAGGCTCTTGGTCGTCGGTGCGAGCACCACGTCGGCCCCGGCCATCGCCGCCGCGACGGGTTCGGGCGGCTCGCCGCCGTGAGTCTCGCCCGGCGGATAGCGGACGATCACCGCGTCGTCCGTGATCTCGCTCGCCACCTCGTAGAGCGCCTCCCCGATCGGTTCGCGTTCGTCGTCGGTGACGATCGCACAGGACTCCCCCGCCTCGAGACCAAGACACTGGCGGACGGCCGTCTCCGCCGCGGTTCGAAGTGCTGACATACGTGACCGTGGGGCGAGCGGGCCGATATGTCTTGCCCTCGGCCACCCTCGCTGGTCCACGAGCGGTTTCGTGCTCGATCGGGACCGAGCAGCGGATCGGACGGGGAGCGCACTGTGTGAACGAGTGTCGAAATCAGGCTCGAGAGCGATCGACAACTCCGATTCGAGTAAGGATCGGCTGCGAATCCTCGAAACGATTATCCCGCTCGGTGGACCACTCCCGGTATATGCAACAGGTCGCCATCAACGGCTACGGCACGATCGGCAAGCGCGTCGCGGACGCCGTCCGAGCACAGCCCGACATGGAGGTACTGGGCGTCGCCAAGACGCGCCCGAACTTCGAGGCCGAGACCGCGATCGAGAAGGGGTTCCCGCTCTACGCGGCCGTCGAGGAGCGCGAGGAACTGTTCGACGAAGCCGGCCTCGAGATCGCGGGCCCGGTCGAGGACCTCGTGGCCGAGGCCGACGTGGTCGTCGACGCCACGCCCTCCGGAATCGGCGCACAGAACAAGGACCTCTACGAGGACCACGACACGCCAGCCCTCTATCAGGGCGGTGAGGACGCCGACCTCGTCGACGTGAGCTTCAACGCGCGCTCGAACTTCGAGAACGCCGTCGACGCCGACCACGTGCGCGTCGTCTCCTGTAACACGACCGGGCTCTCGCGCGTGATCGCCCCCCTTCGCGAGGAGTACGGCGTCGAGAAGGTCCGCGCGACGCTCGTCCGCCGCGGCGGCGACCCCGGCCAGACCGGCCGCGGCCCGATCAACGACATCCTGCCGAACCCGGTGACGATCCCCTCTCACCACGGCCCCGACGTCGAGACCATCTTCGACGACCTCGACATCGACACCCTCGGGATGAAGGTTCCCGCGACGCTGATGCACATGCACAGTCTCAACGTCACGCTCTCCGAGGAGGTCGACGCCGCCGAGGTCCGCGATCTGTTCGCCGACGAGTCGCGGCTGTTCCTGATCCCCGAGCGGATGGACATCGACGGCAGCGGCAAGCTCAAGGAGTACGCCCTCGACGCGGGCCGGCCGCGCGGCGACATCTGGGAGAACTGTATCTGGGAGGAGTCGATCTCGACCGTCGGCGACGACCTCTACCTCTTCCAGGGTATCCACCAGGAGTCAGACGTCGTCCCCGAGAACGTCGACGCGATCCGCGCCGTTACCGGCAGCGCCGACGCCGAAGAGAGCATCGAGACGACCAACGAGACGCTCGGAATCGGCCTCTGACGTCGCGAGATCACCGTTGTAGCGGTTCCCGTCCGCTTCGTTCTTCGTATAGGGTCGACAGAAAGTTTTTGCCACCCGGTGCCTTAGGTGCTCCCATGCGCCGAGACGACCGCGACGAACCCTTCGACGACCTGTTTCGCGAGATCGAGCGGATGATGAACGAGATGATGAACGGAGCCGACACCAACGTGAACTTCGATTCCTCCACCAACGTCGACAGCGGCTTCGGCATGGACACCCACGTCGACATCCACGAAACCGACGACGAGGTCCGCGTCGTCGCCGACCTCCCCGGCGTCGAGAAGGACAACATCGAACTCGAGTGCGACGGCAAGACCCTGACCATCTCCGCCGAGAGCGAACACCGCCAGTACGACGAGCGCGTCTCCCTGCCGACCCGCGTCAACGAACACACCGCCGCCGCGACCTACAACAACGGCGTCCTCGAGGTCGTCTTCGACCCCGCCGAGCAGTCCTCGGACATCAGTCTCGAGTGAGCGACCAGTCGCGGTCGTCGCTGCTCGTTTCCGACTCGTTTTCGTCGGCGACCCCGCGGATCGCAGCCGCGAGCCGGTCGTAAAAGTCCGGTTCGTACTTCGTCTCCTCGTCGATCGTCGGCCGCGCGTTCGTCTCGTTGACCACCAGTTTCTCGCCCGTCTCGAGCAGATCGACGCCGAGGAACGGGATCTCGAGTTCGGCGGCGACCGACTCGGCCAGCTCGCGCCACGGCTCCGGCAGATCGACGCCGGTCGCTTCCGCGCCCCGGTGGACGTTGTGCTTCCACTGCCCCTCGCGTACCGCCTCGTCGGGGAGTCGGCGCTCGACCGCGCCGACGTACTCGCCCTCGAGCACCATCACCCGGTAGTCGGTCGCGTTCGGCAGATACTCCTGGACCAGAAACGACCGATCGCCCGTCGCGCGGTAGTCGTGAACCAGCGAGAGATAGTCGCAGATCCCCAGAAACGAGTCCAGATCGTGGGCCTTCGCGACGCCGACCCCCCGCGTCGTCGAGTTGGGCTTGACCACTACCGGCGGCTCGAACCGCTCGAAGACGTCGACCAGTTCGGCCTCCGAGACGTCGTTCGAGACGTAGACGGAGTCGGGAACTGGAAGGTCCGCACGCTCGAGTCGTGCCAGCACCTCGCCCTTGTTCCGCGAGGTTAGTACCGTCTCGTGGTCGTTGAGCCATGGGATCTCGAGTAAGGCGTCGGCGACTCCGCCTTCCATGAGACGGCCGGGGTAGACGAAACCGACATCGTACTCGTCGGGCCCCCACGGCGGTTCGTCGAGCGGGATCGTGCGCTCGCGCGCGGGCACGTGATGAACCGCTATTCCGCGCTCTGCCAGCGGCTCCCCCATCCGCTCGAACGTCTCCTGGTCGTTCGCGACCGCGAGATCGATCATACGCGGTATTCGGGAGGAGATGGGGAAAAAGGTGTCTCGTGGCTCGAGCGGGAGGGCGGGACCGAAACGAGGAGCACGTGACTTGATCACCGGCGCTGCTGGTCGGCCGCCTCCGCCTGCACGTCGTACGCTTCCCACATGAACGGCCCATCGAACGAGACCGTCTCGGTCGCGTCCGCGTCCAGTTCGAGCGTTCGCTGTTCGTCCGTCGGTTCGCCGTCCGGCGAAGTGAGCACGACCTCGACGGGACCGTCCCCGCCGTCGTTTCGGACGCCCGCCTCGACGCTTCCGATCTGCGCCTCCAGAAAGTAGGCGTCGTACCCCGCCGGCGAAACGCCGTCGATAGCGACGTTTCGCCGTTCGCCCGCCGCGAAGTGGACGACGGTCACGCGAGCGGGAGCACCGGCCGTGAGGACGTCCTCGTCGGCGTCGTCCACCTCGAGAAGGTACAGCGAGATCGCGGCGTCACCGGCGTCGCCGGCGTTTTCGAACGTCGCGGCGAACTCGCGGTCCGAGTCGGAGTCCGCGTCGATCGGCTCGATCGGCGTAACGACGTCGCCGTCGACGTGCTCGACTGCCGGAACCCGAACGTCTTCGACGACCGGTTCCGGCGGGTCCTCGTCCTCGGGTTCGGACTCGAACGCAGTACATCCTGCAGCTGCCGTCGCGAGCAGACTTCCCGCACCGGCGAGGACTCCTCGGCGGTCCATACGCCATCCGCCACAGCGACTCCACGTTGTTCTTTCGTCTGCTCGGTCACCGAACAAACTGATGATGGCGTGATCGCAGTGCGCAGTCCGAAGACGAACGGACCGCTTAGATATCCGAATTCTTCGTGGCCGGGAGTGCGTCTCGAGCAATGCGAGAGACGCACGATCCGGGGAAGGGCAGGCTGCTCAGCGTTACCAACCGCGAGTGAGCGAAAGCGCGGCGCGACGCGCCGCGAAAAGACGAGCGGCGGAAGCCGCGAGTCGAGCGAACGAGCGGGCCGACGACTGATGTGGAGAACGCTACGCGTTCGGAACGGAAGGAGGAGTGCTTTTAATCGAATTTTTGCCGCGGGCGCGGCGAAGCCGCGCCCGCAGAGCAAAACTTCGTTTTATGCGATAAGCTGTTCTTCGCCCCGCTCGACGACGACGCGACACGGCGGCGAGATCTTGTTGTAGGCGCGGCGGAGCGCGTCCTTGGCGAACTCGGCGTCGTCGACGTCACACCAGATGGTGAAGATGCGCTCGCCGGCGTCGATGCGAGCGGCGGTGCCGACGATCTTCCCGAAGGCCTGGCGCATCCCGTCGGAGACACGGTCTGCCCCGGCACCCGTCGCCTGCTTGTTCTCCCGAATGACGTGGTGGGGGAACTTGCGCAGGATCATCTTGTAGTTGCCCTCGCCGGCGTTTTTCAGCATGTGGCGGTTGGCAGACAGACGCGAGGCCTCGAGGCTCCCGTGGCGGATCTGGACCTCCTCTTCGGTGACGAGGCTGATCTGAACGGGGTAGTCCTCGGGGTCCGCGGCGGTGTCGCCCATCTTGTGCTGTGCGATCTTCGAACCCGGGATGCCAGTAATGTATTCGCGGCGCGTGTAGGCCGGCTTACTGATCTCCCGGTACATGGAGGCGGGTTTGTCGGACATGGTTGTGGTTACTTACGAAAACGCAGGCCCACCGCGCGGATAAAGGCTTCGAAGCGCCGCGTCGGCCGGTTCTGCGGGCGAGCGCCTCGAGCCGGCTCGAATCGAGGCGGGCCACCACCGGTGCTCGATGGGCAGCGACGGCTCGCAGACGGAGCGAGAGGCGAAGAATCAGCGAGGGATCGGCACGACCGAGCGGTCAGCGGCGATTCAGTTCGCGAGGACGTACTCGGCGTCGGTCCGCTCGATCAGGCCCTGACTCGAGAGCGAGGAGAGCACGCTCAGGATCGAGATCTTCCGCATGTTCAGCGTCCGGTTGAGGTCGGTCACGGTCGAACCGCCGGTCATCTCGAGGGTGAGGTAGACGAGTTTTCCCTGGGCGGAGCCGATTTCGGTCGGCAGCTGGCTGGGCCGGTCGATTGCTTCGGATTGTTGCATCATCTTACTAACATCTACAACGAACTCGTGTATAAAGCTATGGGGCTGAAGATATATAGTGGCTAGTAGATATTATTGTGGTTATATCTATTTAGGATTCCGGTCACGATTGGACAGCCAGTCGCGAGGGCGACCGGATGCACGCGCGCGAAGGAGCACAGTACGGCGGCGTACTTAAGGTTCCGCCGCCGAAACTAGTGTGTATGAGGAGTTTTCGGATCGGATCGCTGTTCGGCATCCCGATCAAGCTCGATTTCACGTTCTTGCTCGTCCTGCCGCTGTTCGCGTATCTCATCGGGACGCGGATCGGTCCCGTCGCGGAGCTCCTGAACGTCGGGCTCGGCGCGGAGATCGACGTCGGCGCTATCAGCGGCGGCGCGACGCCGTGGGTGCTCGGGCTGACCGCCGCAGTCGGGCTGTTCGTCGGCGTCGTCCTCCACGAACTCGGCCACTCGCTGACCGCCCAGCGGTACGGGTTTCCGATCGACTCGATCACGCTCTGGCTGTTCGGCGGCATCGCCTCGTTTTCGGAGATGCCCGAAGACTGGCGGCAGGAACTCACCATCGCCATCGCGGGGCCGATCGTCAGCGTACTGGTCGGTATCGGTTCGTACGGTCTCTACGCGCTCGTTCCCGGTGTGCTTGGCGACGCCTCGCCGACGCTGTTCAACGGCGCGCGGTTCGTCCTCGGCTATCTCGCACTCCTGAACGTCTCGCTCGCGATCTTCAATATGCTCCCCGCGTTCCCGATGGACGGCGGGCGCGTGCTCCGCGCGCTGCTCGCTCGCAGCAAGCCCTACGCCCGAGCGACCCAGCAGGCCGCCAGCGTCGGCAAGGTGTTCGCGGTGCTCATGGGGCTGCTCGGCCTCTTCGCGTTCAACATCATCCTCATCGGCGTCGCCTTCTTCGTCTTCATCGCCGCCTCGAGCGAGGCCCAGCAGGTGACGATGAAGGCCGCCTTCCAGGACGTTACAGTCGGCGACATCATGACGCCGGCGAGCGAACTCCACACCGTCGAACCCGAGACGACGGTCGCGGAGTTGATCCGGCGGATGTTCACCGAGCGCCACACCGGTTACCCGGTCATCGACGACGCGTTCGAGGGCGAGCGGCTGATCGGCCTCGTGACGCTGTCGGACGCCCGGCAGATCGAACCGGTCGAACGCGACGCCTACACCGTCGAAGACGTGATGACGACGGATCTCCAGACCATCACGGCGGACTCGGACGCGATGACCGCGATCGAACGCATGCAGGAACACGGGATCGGCCGGCTGCTCGTCGTCGCCCCCAGTGAGCGACTGTCCGCCGACGGCACCCTCGAGGAGTCGTCTCGCGATGGCGGGGACCTCGTGGGATTGATCTCGCGCAGCGACGTGATGACCGCGCTGGATATCGTCCAGCAGAGCGGATCAGTCTCCCCCTCGAGCCGACCGCGAACCGCGGACTGACCGGACCGGGCCCGCGGACGCGACACGGCACGGTAGCAGAGACGGGCCGCAACGAAACGGGTGTCTTGCGTGCCGCTACCACTATTCTTAACCGCCGCCGGGGCCGAGGCTGGGGCGATGCCACCGGCCATCGAGACCGTCGACCTCGTGAAGGAGTACGGGGATCTACGCGCCCTCCAGGAGCTATCGCTGACCGTCGATGAAGGAGAGTTCTTCGGCCTGCTCGGCCCGAACGGGGCGGGCAAGACGACGTTCATCAACACGCTGGTCGGCCTGGTCCGCAAGACCGGCGGCGAGGCGCGGGTCTTCGGCCACGACGTCGAGGACGACTACCAGCAGGCCCGCGACGCCATCGGACTCGCGCCCCAAGAGTTCAACGTCGATCGATTCTTCCCGATCCGCGAAGTCCTGATGCACAAGGCCGGCTACCACGGAATTCCCGAGGACGAGGCCGCCGAGCGCGCCGACGAGGTCCTCAAACGCGTCGGCATCTACGACAAGCGCGACGAGCGCTTCGACTGGCTCTCCGGCGGGATGAAACGCCGACTACTGCTCGCTCGAGCCCTCGTCACCGATCCCGACCTCCTGATTCTGGACGAACCCACCGCGGGGGTCGACGTTCAGTTGCGCCACGACCTCTGGGAACTCGTCACCGAACTCAACGACGAGGGGACGACGATCCTGCTGACGACTCACTACATCGAGGAGGCCGAGCGCCTCTGCGACCGCGTCGCGATCATGAACGAAGGCCGGAAGGTGACCGTCGCGACTCCGGACGAACTGAAACAGCGGGGCACCGACACCGTCGCCGTGGGACTCGAGTCGGCCCCCGCCACAGCGCCCGACCTCGGCGCGTACGCACACGAAACGACGGTCTCGGGCGACCGCCTCGAGGTGCGTGTCGACGACGGCGGCTCGATCGCGCCGCGCTTGCTCAACGATCTCGAAGCGATGGGGTACGAGATCGCCGACCTCGAGATCACCAGAACGTCGCTCGAGGAGATCTTCGTGGATCTGACGCGAAGCGAGGATCGAACCGTGACTCGATCCTCGGCCGAGAGCGCAGACGCTGGCGACGAACCGCCGACGAACCGTGACGGCGAACGAGAACGCGAACAGGAGGGGGTCGCCTGATGCTGTCAGTCGGCTTCCGCGCGCTCTTCCGGCGCGAGATCCTGCGGTTCGTCCGGCGGCCCAAGAACACGTTCATGCCGCCGGCGATCACGAACGTGCTCTACTTCGCCGTCTTCGGAGTGATTCTGGGCGGCCGGATCGACCAGATCGCCGGCTTCAGCTACATTCTCTTCATCGTGCCCGGCCTCATCGTGCTGGGGGCGATCTCGAACGCCTTCGAGAACGCCTCGTTCTCGATCTTCCACGGCCGGTGGAACGAGTACATCCACGAGACGCTGACCTCGCCGCTGTCGTACGCCGAGATGGTCGTCGCCTACGTCGGTGCCAGCGCGGTCCGCGGGATCATCGTCGGCGTCATCATCGCCGGCGTCGGCCGCGCGTTCGTCGAGATTTCGGTGAAACACCCGCTCTACCTGATCGCCACGCTAGTCGTCATCACGGCGCTGTTCGCCGGCTTCGGGATCATCGGCGGGCTCGTCGCACGGGACTTCGACGATCTCACCGTGATGAACCAGTTCATCATCCGCCCGCTGGTGTTCTTCGGCGCGGTGTTCTACTCGCTCGAGACGCTCCCGGGAATCTGGCAGCAGGTGTCACTGCTGAACCCCATGGTGCTGATGGTCGACAGCGTGCGCTACGGCTTCCTCGGCTACTCCGACCTCGTGCAGGTCGCGCCGGCCGGCTACGCCGACATCGTTCCGCTGGCGTCGCTCGCCGCGCTGACCGTCCTCACCGCGATCGTCGTCGCGATCGACATCTACCTGTTCGAGATCGGCTACGGGCTGACGGACTGACGGCGGGTCGCCCCCACAATTTCTGGTGAAACGAGGATGTACCGTGCGTTCGATAGCGGGACGGTACGGATCATTTCGACCTCCAGTAGCCGGTCCGGGTGGCGCGCGCTGTGCCGCGGCGGACCGATCGGTTCGCCGCGGCCCAACGGTGCACGAGGGATAAGTGAAGCGGCCGTAGGGAGCGAACGAATCGGCTGGGGAGGACGTGGAAATCCCCCGTTGCCATGATAGCAGGACGCTTCGGTTCGTCTCCATCACCGCTATCTATCTCGTTCAATACACGCACAGCGGTATCAGGTCGCGTAGTCACGGTTCGATTCGGTATCGGTTTGCGCTTCGATTAGTTGCGATAGAAGAGAACGTGTGCGCTTCGGCCTGACGATCGATCGACCGTTACTCGTCTCGCTCGGCGACTTTCACTAACTGCTTACCGATGTTCTCGCCCTCGAACAGCCCGAGGAACGCATCGGGTGCGTTCTCGAAGCCTTCGACGACGTTCTCGCGGTACCGGATCTCGTCGTTCCGAACGAATTTCGAGAGGCGCTCGAGCGCCTCGCCCCAGCGGTTCTCGTAATCGCTGACGAGTAGCCCTTCGACCTTCGCGCGGGTCTGGATGAGCTGGGCGAGCTTCCGGGGTCCGGTCGGAACGCTGGTCTCGTTGTAGAGCGAGATCTGGCCGCAGACCGCGACTCGAGCGTGTTCGTTCAGGCGAGGCCAGACGGCGTCCGTGATCGGGCCGCCGACGTTGTCGAAGTAAACGTCGATTCCGTCGGGACAGGCCTCGTCTACGGCGCTCGAGAGATCGTCGGTCGTCTTGTAGTTGATCGCGGCGTCGAAGCCGAGTTCCTCGGTGAGCCAGTCGGTCTTCTCGTCACTGCCGGCGGTGCCGACCACGCGCGCGCCGTTGATCCGAGCCAGTTGGCCGACGACGGAGCCGACCGCGCCCGCGGCAGCGGAGACGACGACCGTATCGCCGGGATTCGGGTCGCCGACGTCGAGCAGGCCCCAGTAGGCGGTCACGCCGGGCATACCGAGGACGCCCAGTGCCGTCGAAATCGGGCCGAGTTCGGGGTTCACCCGCTGGAGTTCGTCCGCGTCGGCGACCGCGTGTTCCGCCCAGAGGAGATCGCCGGTGACGACGTCGCCCGCGTCGAACTCGTCGGCTTCGGATTCGATGACCTCGCCGACGACGCCGGCTTTCATCGGATCGCCGACGTCCCAGGGCTCGGCGTACGATTCGGCGTCGCGCATCCGGCCGCGCATGTAGGGATCGACCGATTGGTACAGCGTCTTCACGAGAACCTCGCCGTGACCCGGCTCGGGCCGGTCGACGGTGACGAGTTCGAAGTTCTCCATGGTCGGTTCGCCGACGGGACGACTTGCGAGTTGCCACTGCCTGGTTTCTGCCATACCCTCCCATGGTCTCCCCGGTAAGTGAATATTGGGCTCGCGGAACTCCGCGGAGAACCGGGACCGAGCCGGCGTTCGTCGTCGGTAGTCCCGACGGATCGAACCTTTTTGTCCTTCGTTCGGGTACGTCAGGTATGGCTACCGATCGCGATACCCTCGAGAAGCTGCTCGCTGGCAACCAGCGCCACGTCGAGGCGCTCCCGGACGATTACTTCGCGGACGTTCAGACGGAGCAGCACCCGAACGTCGTCGCGATCTGTTGTTCCGACTCGCGGGTCTCACACGAGGGTATGTGGGGCATCGAGCGGCCGGGAGTCGTCTTCACGCCGAGCAATATCGGGAACCAGATCTGGGACGAGGACGACGGCGAGCGGATCGTCGACGGCGGGATCCTCTATCCGATCCACCACACCGGCACCGACGTTGTCGCCGTCGTCGGCCACACCGGCTGTGGCGCCGTCACCGCCGCCTATCGGGTCGCGATCGGCAAGGAACCGCCGGGACCCCGGGGCGTCGACAAGTGGGTCGACCAGCTCGTCCCCGTTATCGAGGAGGCCCTCGAGAGCGACCTGATCGACGCCGACGCCGACGACGAGCGGGTGATCAACCAGCTGGTCGAGTACAACGTCGGCTATCAGGTGCGCTCGCTGTGCGAGGCCGACGAGGTTCCGGACGGCGTCTCCGTCTACGGTTTCGTCTACGACTTTCAGGGCGTCTACGGCGACGAATCCGGGCGCACGTACCTCGTGGCGATCGACGGCGAGACCGATCCGGCCGCGCTCGCCGAGCGGGTCCCGGACGGGTACGAAGCGGCACAGCGAAGCCTCCTCTACGACGGATAGGCGGTGGAAAACGAGCGCGGCTCGCCGGCGCGACTCAGTCGTCGTCCGCCGTCCGTGCGGTCAGCGTCACGGACTCGGTTTCCGCCATCGCTTCGACCTCGGCGTCGGCCTCCCACTCGAGATCGCCTGCATAGCAGAAGGTCGCGTTGTCCTGCTCGGGATCGACGACGGTCAGGTCGCCGATCCAGCCGTTGTCGAGCAGTCGCCTGACGTCCTCGTGATCGCGGAGGATCCCGGTCACGCGCTCGACGGGCGCGTGAATCACGGCCGTCAGCCGCAGCGGCTGGTGGTACGGGCGATCGTCGTCGATCTTCAGCGACTGGAGCGGGAGCCCGGTCATCAGGTCGCCGCCGTTGCCCTGCACGACGCCGACGTTGCCGACCGGGTTCTGCGTAACCTTCGAGCCGCTACCGTAGACGCCGTTGTCGACGGTCGCGAAGTAGTACTGGTTGTTGATCCACTGGGTGACCACGAGCGGACCCGTGACGATCGCCTCGAGCGCGTCGCCGTCGGGGTCGGTCGTCCAGTCGTAGGAGTGGAGGAACGCGCGGCCGTCGAAGTTACGGTCCGCGGTCAGGTCGCGCGGCCCGATGACGAAGGAGGCGTTGCCGGCCAGTCCCCACTCGGGGCGGGCCTCCGCCCAGTCGGCCGCCTTACGTTCGACCTCCTCGACGGCAGCGTTCTCGCTCGCCGACGCGGTGCGCTCGGCCGCAGCGCCGGCGCGGGCCGCTTCGAGGTCCTCGCGCAACCGCTCGAGGTCGGCTGCATGGCTCTCGGGGACGTCGCCATCGAAGAGGGTGATCTCGTCGGTCGTCGTGTTGTGCTCGCCCGCGAGGAAGACGGTGTCCTCGGGGATACTGAAGCCGCGCTCGCGGAGGGTCGCCGTCACGTCCTCGTCGTTGCAGATCGCCGCGAGCACGCGGGCGTTCGGGCCGCCCGGGTTCCCGGCACAGGCGCCGCAGTCGAGACTCGAGTCGAACGGGTTGTTCGTCGTCTCGCTCGCGTGACCCGTGAAGACGACCAGCCGGGCGAACTCCGTCCACCCCATGAGTTCGAAGGCGGTCTGGGCGTACTCGACCTTCTCCTCGTGGCTCATCCCCTGCGGGAGGTCGTGGTCGGCGTGGTCGTGGTCGGCGTACTCGTCGTAATCGATCGCTGGCGTACAGACCTCGTGGGGGCTCGGCACCCGCTCGTCGACGGCGTCGCCGAGTCTGGCGATCGCCGAGGGAGACAGCGTCCGGACGGCCATCGCCGATCCGTAGGCGCTGCCAGCGCCCTCGACGAACGTGAAAGCGGCGACGAGGTTCGTCTTGAGCGTCTTGAAGTGTTTCCGGGCCGCGCTCACCAGCCCGTTCCAGCGGTCGTGGGCGGTCACCGCCTCGTCCTCGGGGCGGTCGACGACGCGGTGTTCCGGCTCGACGATCGGTGGACAGGCGTCGGCCTCGGCGCGGGCGTCGTACCCCTGGTGGCGGATCGGCACCCCGAAGAAACCCGCGTAGCCGTGGGTCTCGTAGGGACCCTGCGCTTCGATGTGGCGGCGGATCACTTCCGAGCGCGTGTCGATACAGAACACGAGCTGTGCGGCCGGCCGCTCGTCGTCGGTCGCCGACGGGTCCGTCACCGAGTCGTCGATCCCCTCGAGCAGTTCGCGCCGGTAACTCTTCTCCCAGGCGGTCAGCCAGATCTCGGGGAGCGGCGGCTCGTCTGCGTCGTTCGTCTCGCTGGTTTCGATGGCGGCGGTCGCGGTCTCGCCGTCCCCATCGTCGGGATCGATCGGGGCGCCCAACAGGTCGGCCAGCGTCAGGCGCACCGCGAGGTACTCCACCAGTGTGATCGGATACCGCTCCTGCCACGGATCGGCGTCGTCGTCGGCTCGCTGCTTGACGAACCCGCTCCAGCCGGGGAGCGCCGCGAGGTGGCGTTCCAGGATGTCGACCCAGCGCCCCTCGGGGTAGTCGCCCAGGACCGACTCGAGCGCCGCGGTCGCTGTTTCGGGGAGGTCGTCGGCGTCGTCGCAGCCGGGCACGTCACCGTCGTGGGGCGCGATCCCGCGCCACGCGGCGTAGAAACCCGCCTCGCGGTTGGGCATCGGCCACTTCGCCTCGCCCTCGTCGAGGAAGGCGGCGAGCCACTTCGACAGCACGCGGTCGACCTCGGCCGTCGCGTCGTCGGTCTCGGTCTCGCGGCGCTGCGCTTCGGCCTCGGCCAACTCCTCGAGCAGCGTCTCCGGGCCGCGGTCGATCCCGTGACCCTCGAGTTCCGCGTCCAGTACGTCGGGATCGATCCGGCCGTCCTCCCAGGCTCGACGGAAGACCGACGGGTGCGGGTAGCCGCGGCCGCCGAACAGCCGCTGCCCCTCCGCGACGGCCCGGTGGAACGGTTCGTCCTCGAACCCCGAGAGAGGGTTGGCCGTGACGAACGAGTGCAGCGGCCAGACCAAGCCGATACGGTCGGCCGCGCGGTCGATGCTCTCCTCGATACGGCGCTGGTCGTCGGTTCGCTCAGACATCGTGGTAGTCCTCCATGTCGGTCAGTAGGGTCGTCGAGTCGGGATTCGAGAGGTTCAGCAGGGCAACGTAGAGGCGCTCGCTCGAGCGGAGCCAGCCGAGTTCGACCGCGAGATAGGCGACGGCGAACAGGCCGACGACGAAGTAGTGGGCGGCGGTCATCTCCGTCGAGACGTGCGTCATCGGCACGCCCGAGAGCATCGTCGAGACGGCGTTGAACGCGACGGCGTAACCGCCGATGGCGGTCAACACGACCAGCGGGACGCTGACGTACCTGACCGCCGTCGGCAGGGTCGACCGCCGGAGGATGTCCCGCGCCGCGGTCAGCGTCGTCAATACGACCACGAGCGTCAGGACGGTCCCGCTGTTCGGCTCGAGGCTCGTCGCCTTCCCGGTGAGGACGCCGAACAGCACGCCGCCGCCGACGGCCGTCACCAGACTGACGGCGATTCCCGGGAAGCCGAGAGGGGTCCGGTCGGCGGTCTTCGGGACCGTCTGCTCGACGCCGGCCCCGGACGAGAGGAAGAGGTAGGCCTTGTAGAAGCCGTGCAGGATCAGATGCGCGATCGCGGCGGCGAAGAAGCCGAGCCCGCACTGCAGGATCATAAACCCCATCTGGGCCATCGTCGAGCAGCCGAGTTCGCGCTTCACGTTCGACTGGACGAGGATCATCGCCTGTCCCAGGAGGGCGCTGACCGCCCCGAGGACGACGATAGCCGACATGACGGCGAGATGATCACCGACCACCGGGGCGAACCGGGTCAGCAGTACCCCGCCCGCGTTGACGAACCCGGCGTGCATCAGGGTGGAGGCGGGCGTCGGCGCCGTCATCGACGATAACAGCCAGCCGTGGAAGGGGAACAGCGCCGACTGAATGATCGCCGCGAGGACGAGCCCTCCAGCGGCGACGAGTCCCGTCGTCCGCGAGACGGCCTCGAGGCCGTCGAAGATCCCGCTGATCGAGGTCGCGCCCGTCGCCCAGACGAGGATGGCCAGCGAGGCGGCCAACACCGCGCTGCTGGCGAGGTAATAGCGGCGGGCGAGAGCGCCCGCGGCTCGGGCCTGCTCCCAGTCGCGGACGTGCCCGATAAGCGAGGCCATCAGGAGTCCCATCGCCAGCCACGCGGCCGCGAACAGCGCGACGTGGTCGGCCGCGGCCAGCGTTGCGACGGCGAGGGTGAAGGCGAAAACCCGGTAGTAGAAGCGGTCGAGATACCGGTCGCCGGCCATATAGCGACGCGAATAGCTGTGGACGATCCCGCTGAAGAAGGTGACCACGGTCCACAGCACCGTCGTCAGCCCGTCGACGCGGAGGTACCCCGCGACCTCGAAGACGGCGCCCCGCCGGGCCGCAAGTACGAGGACGCCGATACTACAGAGGAACAGCGCCCAGACCGCCCATGTCGACGTTCGCGGAACGAGCGAGGTCGATGGCGTCGGTTCGGAGAGTTGTGCGACGTCGTCGTCGTCCGTTGGTGCTGTTTCACCGCTCATGCTTCGATTTCGTGCTCGGACCAGCACAGGCACGCTCCCGTCACGGCGAGTCGTTGGCGGCAACCTTTGCGTGAACTGGTCGTCTTCACTCCGTATGTGAACAAAGCGGTTATTATAGGCTTCGGTTCGAACAAATCGTTCGACACCTAGTTTGTGAGAGAATGGCAACCGCTAAAACTCGAACGGAACGGACGGAGATGAACGAGCGGCGAGCGGCGATCGATCGTCGTATATCCCGGAATTAGACGGCGAACCGTAGAAAATCGGTCACTGGGATGAGAACGTGTCGAACGCGGTCGATCGCTGGCTGCGTACGAGCACCTCGTCAGTGATCGTCAGTCCCAGGTCCGAGATTTCCTGGGCGATCGGCGTGATATCCCGGTCCGTCTCGCCGACGACCGTCACTAGCAGGTTCTGTTCCCCCGTGACCAGTTCCTGGACGGAGACGACGCCGGATATCTCGAGGATGTTGTCGATGTACTCACTCCGGTCCGGAATCGGGGCGGTACAGAACAGCAGCATGCGAATGGGGTACCCGGACTTCGTGTAATCGATGTTCGCACTGTAGCCCTTGATCACGCCCTCGGACTCCAACCGCTGGATGCGTTTGCGGACCGTGCTCGAGGACGCCTCGGTCCGCTCGGCGATCTCGCTGGACGAGAGGTTCCGGGCCTCCTCCTGGAGCGCGTAGAGTATCTCCCGATCGATCGCGTCGAGCTCGTACTCCGTCATACGTTTCGTATCCCCAGCGCAGGTACAAGGAACTTCGGCCGAGGAACCCGCTCGTCGGCGACGCGTCGCGGTCCCGAACCGGTCACGGTGCTCGATAGGGGAGGTGCGCGTGTCTCGGGGCCGTCGGAACGTCGGGGCGGTTCGACAGCTCGAGGCGGCGAAGCCGCCTCGACGCGACGTGAACCGAAGAGGGAACGGAACGGGGGTTGCGACGACGGGTGTCCGGCCCCGTCGACGGGTCGACCCGACTTCTCGTTCGCCAGTCGAAGTGACGACGAGGTGTGCGTCCAACCCGCTGAGAAACGACGCGGCGAGACCGCGACCCGTTCACCGAGGGACCGTCTCGAAGCGAATCTCCCGATGTCCGCCGAAATCACCCGTAGACTGTGTCGATAACGTTTTGCAATCCCCGGAGAAACCTCCTCCTATGCGAGGATACCTCGAGTCCGACCTCGGCTTCTACTACGCTTTCGGGGCGTTCATCATCGCCGTCTTCGTCGTCGGCCTCGCAGCGTTCGCCCTGCTCAATCCCGCGGGCGTCGGGACGATCGAACTCGTCGGACTCTCGGGCGGCTTTTTCGTGTTCATGCTAGTGTACTTCATCTCGATCTCGGTCCAGCGGCTCGAGGACGGCGACAGCTTCTGATAAACCGCGACCGTTGATTTCTTCAACGACACTGGCGGCTACGGATTCATCGAGACTGAGGACGCGGACGACGACGTGTTCTTCCACATGGAAGACATCGGCGGCCCGGACCTGGAAGAAGGACAGGAGCTCGAGTTCGACATCGAGCAGGCCCCCAAGGGCCCGCGCGCGACGAACGTCGAGCGCCTGTAAGGCAGATTCGTAACGGTATCGGCACTTGACTGCAGTATTTTACCACCGACGAGCGGTAGCTCTGCCGGTCGCGAGTTGACGTTCCTCGTCCGAACACATCTATATTTTCGCCATACATAGCGAACGTAATGAGGGAGCGATCCGACGCGATCACGTGGACGCGCCGCGCGTCGGAATCGACGCGCGGTCGGTTCTGTCAGTACCTGCAGGTCGGCTTCTTTGGCGGGATGACGCTACTCGTAGTCACACTCGGCGTCGCGGCGCTCGTTCTCTCCGCCGCAAACGGCGCGTACGGACGACTCGGATTGCTCGTCTTGCTCCTGCTGATCGGCGGGCCATTCTCGTCGCTCTACCTGCTCCCGCTAGTTGACGATGAGACGGGTCGCTCCTCGGTGGGGGCGGACCCGGGTACGACCGGCTCCGGCCGCTCCCCGCAGCGGTGAGCGTCCTCGCCGGTGCAGTCGCGATCGTCGGCTCCGTCGCGGCGTCTCCGTTCGCCTTATTCGCGCTGTTCCTTCTGGTTCCGGTCGGGACATCGGTTGGCATGCAGCCGCTGACCTTCCACGGCGAGATCGATCCCGTGGCCGGCACGGTTCGCGTGAACGGCCAGTCGTTCGATCTCGAGGAACTCGCGGCCGTTCGCGGCTGCCGCGTACCGGCGATCGAAGCCGTCGTACTCCGACTGTCGTACGCGACCAAGACGCGAGGGGCGACGGCACCCAGGTACGTGACGCTGCCCCGCGACGTCTACGAGGAGGCCCGACCGTTGCTCGAGGCCGCCGCGAGCGAGACGGAACGAACGACCCGACAGAGCGGGACCGAACGCGTCGTTCTCGTCGTCTTCGGCGTCGGCGCGCTCGTCGGGGCTGCCGGCGCTGCGCTCTTCGGCCTCGAGCGGGGCGGCGACGCGCTCGTCGTCCTCTCCTACGTCGCGCTGATAGCCGGCTGCTTCGGGGTCGGGTTCCTCGCGCTGGCCGCTCGAGAACCGTGGCGCCCTCGACCCGGACCGTTTTGGTGATCCGCCACCGACTCGAGACCATGACGGAGCCACTGGTCCGACGCGACGACGAGATCGAGTACGAACCGGTCGACGCCGCCGACGGCCTCGAGAAGGGCGTGCTGATCGCCGACGACCACGGTGCGCCGAACTTCGCGATCCGGCGGTTCACGCTCGCGCCCGGCGGCGAGGTACCGAAACACACGAACGACGTCGAGCACGAGCAGTACGTCCTCGCGGGCGAGTACACGGTCGGTATCGGCGACGAGGTGTACGAGGTGGAGGCAGGTGACTCGCTGTTCATTCCCGCCGGGACGGTCCACTGGTACCGAAACGAGGGCGACGAGCCCGGCGCGTTCATCTGTGCCGTGCCGAACGGAGACGACGAGATCCAGCTGCTGGAGTGACGATCGGAGTCGTCGGCGTCTCTACTTCGGATGCGGGACGGCGTTGCGAACCGCTGTCACGTCGTCTCGCAACCGCAACGACTAAGTCCCCGAAGAGGCGGTAACTGCGCTCGTCGGCCCGAACGGCAGCGGGAAGAGTACGCTGCTGAAGGCGCTCTCGAACCACCTCGAGCCCGACACGGGGACAGTCCGGATCCACGGCGACGAACTCGACTCGTTCGGCCAGAAGGAACTGGCACGCGAACTCGGCGTTCTCTCACCGGAGAACGACTCGCTGAGTTCGATCAGCGTCGAAGACCTCGTCTACCACGGCCGCTATCCCCATCGGGGCTTCTTCGACAGCGTCGGCGACGACGATCGCAAGGCGGTCGAGCGCGCGCTCGAGCTCGCCGGGATCGAACACCTTCGAAACGCCGAACTGGGACAGCTGAGCGGCGGGCAGAAGCAACTGGCCTGGATCGCCTTGGTCCTGGCACAGGATACGGACGTCCTGTTGCTCGACGAGCCGACGACGTTTCTAGACGTCCACCACCAGTTCCGCGTCCTCGAGACGATCCGCCAGCTGAACGAGGAAAAGGGCGTCACCGTCGCGGTCATCCTCCACGACATCGCGCAGGCGGCCCGCTTCGCGGACTACCTGGTCGCCGTGCGCGACGGCGAACTCTACGACCGGGGGCCGCCCGAAGAGGTCGTGACCGAACAGTTGCTCGCCGACGTCTTCGGCGTCGAAGCGACCGTGGAGTACGAGCCCGAATTACAGGTGTTGCCGAAGCGAGCACTGCCGGATCGGTGATCGATCGGAACGGTTTTGTATTTTTAGGTCAGCCTAAAGACTGATGGCGAACGGAACGCGACCGACGAGACGGACCGTACTGAAGACGGGTGCGGCGATCACCGGACTCGGGACGACCGCCGGCTGCCTCGGTAGCGACGAGGAGAGCGACGACGACGGCGACGGGGCGTACTCGGTGACGATGGAACCGGTCGGAACCGTCGAGTTCGACGCCGTTCCGGAAACGTGGCTCGCGTTCACGGGCGACTACGCCGACATGGGCGTAGCGCTCGGTCAGGGCGACGGACTGGCGGCAATCGGACTTCGGAACCGGTATGCCGCCCACCACTACGAGAAGTTGCCGGGCGTCGCTGTCGACCCCGCTGATCTGACCCAGCTCTGGGACGGCGGGACCGACAAAGAAATCTTCTACGAACTCGAGGCGGACGTTCACGTCGTCGATCCGAACTTCATGATCAACCGGCTGGGGTGGAGTCGGGACGACGTCGACGAGATCGCGGAGACCGTCGGGCCGTTCGTCGGCAACACGATCTTCTCGGCCAGTTACGACTGGCACGATTACACGCGATACACGCTCTACGAGGCGTTCGAAAAGATCGCCGAGGTATTCAGGGAGCGAGAGCGCTACGAAGCCTTCGAGAAGCTCCACGATGACGTGCTGACGGACGTCCACTCGCGACTCCCCGACGAGCGACCCGAGGTCGCGGTCCTCGTCCCGAAGTCGGCCGAGCCGGAGGCGTTCTATCCGTACCGCATCGACGGGGGGACCCAGTCCAAACACTGGACCGACCTGCAAGTCGAGGGAGCGCTCGCCGCGAACGGCGTCGGCGACGCGCAGGCAACCGGCAGCACCATCGACTACGAGACGCTGCTCGAGATCGACCCCGACGTCATCGCGATCAGACAGCAGGGTGCAGTCTCGGCGGTGGAGTTCGAACGGGGCATCGTCTCGTTCATGCGCGATCACGACGTCGCGAGCGAGCTGCGAGCGGTGCAGAACGATCGGGTGATCTACGGCGGCATGACCTATCAGGGCCCGATCGTTCACCTTTTCCAGCTCGAGCGGGCGGCTCGAGGGCTCTACCCGGACGAATTCGGCGACGAAGAGTTGTTCGACCGGGAGCGAGTCGGGGAGATCGTCACCGGCGATTTCTGAGCGTCGGACGGACGAGTTCGGAAGACTTTTACTTTTTTAGGCTGGCCTAAAAGTTGATGAGTGACAACAGAACGTGGACGAGACGCAACGTACTGTTATCTGGAGGAGCGATCGCCGGCGTAAGCGCGCTCGCCGGTTGCATGGCCGGCGACGACAGCGGAAACGGCAACGGCAGTGAAAACGGATCGTCAGACGGCGGCCCGTACACAGTGTCGATGCCGCCGATCGGCGAGGTCGAATTCGAGAGCGTCCCGCAAAGCTGGGCCGCCAACAACGGGAGCTGGGCCGACATGGGGATCGCGCTGGGCCAGAAACCGCCCGAAGCCGTGTACCTCACCAGTCGCTACCACACGCAGTACTACAACGAGATTCCAGACGTGAGCGTCGACAAAAGCGGAATGAAGGCGCTCTGGGGCGACGGCAATCTGAATCCGGAGGAGTTTCTGGAACTGAGTGAGGACGTGGACGTATTCGTCAACGATCCGAATTTCATCATCGGTAGGGCTGACGGCTGGAAACAGGACGAAATCGACCAGATAGAGTCGACCGGGACGCCTTTCTTCGGAAACAGCATCTTCTCGACCGGGTACAACTGGCACGACTACGACTACCTCTCGCTGTACGAGGCGTTCGAAAAGCTGTCACAGGTATTCAAGGAGGAGGAGCGCTACCAACAGTTCGCTGACCTCCACGACGAGTTCCAGTCGAACGTCGAGGAGATCGTGCCGCCGGAGGGAGAACGGCCGAACGTCGCCATCATGTGGGCGAGCGAGAGCGATATGGGTTCGTTCTCGCCGTACCTGATCGGGGAGGGGACGAGTTTCAAGCAGTGGCGTGACCTCGAGGTCAACGACGCGTTCGCCGAGACGGACGTGCGGGACTTCCACAGCACACGTAGCTCGGTGGACTACGAGACGCTGCTCGAGATCGACCCCGACTACATCATGTTCCGCGGACAGGAGGGCAAGACCGCCGAGGAGTTCCAGAACGCGATCGTCTCGAAGATGGAGAACGACGACGTCGCCCGCGAACTGAGCGCCGTCCAGAACAGCAACGTCTACCGCGGCGGCCCGCTCTATCAGGGACCGATCACGAACCTCGTCGTCACCGAACGAGCGGCCGAGCAGGTCTACGGCGCCGACGAGGAGCTCTACGACCGTCAGAAAGTCAGCGACATCGTCAACGGCGACTTCTGATCGGTCGATCGGTACGGCCACCCCAGTCCGAATCGCTGAAATACCGTCCCGCCCTACGAACGTGCGTGTCGAAGCAGGTCCCGCAGGTCGAAACGATCTTTTGTCACCAGACCGGCGACGACTACCTCGTCGTCGTCGAACGTGACGGCCAACGGCTCTTCCGGGCCAAACTCGAGCTCTCCGAAACCTCGGCCGGCCCCCGCCCCGCGAAGTTCCGGCTCAAGGACGGTTCGAGCGAGGAGCCCCGTCAGCCCGACGAATTCGTCGAACTCGTCCGCCGAGCCGAACGGATCCGCATCTCCGAACAGACCTCGCCGGAAGCCCGGAAAGAACTGACCGAGATGCTCGCGGGCTACCAGCTCGAGGACAAGGCCAAGGCTGTCCGGACCTGCCGGTACTGCGCCTCCGCGGGCCGCTATTCGCCGATTACGACCGAAACTGCGGTCAAAGACGACGAGGACTGGATCTGCCGGGACTGCGCGCGTCAGGAACTCGAGCGCCAGCTCTCCTTTTCGGGTGGCGGCGAGGTGACCGGCGCTGCCAAGGACCGACTCGAGGACCTCATGATGGAGGTTCAGGATCTGGAGCGGATCGTCAACCTGCTCAAGGGACGGCTCGATCCCGACCTCACGAAGTTCGATACCATTTCGGCGACGACCGACGAGGTCGATCCCGTTCGGACGGACTCGCTGAACCTCCATCCCGGGCTCCAGGGGCTGCTCGAGGACCGATTCGAGACGCTGCTGCCCGTTCAGAGCCTCGCAGTGGAGAACGGTCTCTTCGACGGCGAGGATCAACTGGTCGTCTCGGCGACCGCGACCGGGAAGACCCTCGTCGGTGAGATGGCCGGGATCGACCGCGTGTTGAACGGCAAGGGGAAGATGCTCTTTCTCGTCCCTCTCGTCGCACTCGCGAATCAGAAACACGAGGACTTCAAGGAAGAGTACGGCCACCTCGTCGACGTCTCCATCCGCGTCGGTGCGAGCCGAATCGCCGACAACGGTAACCAGTTCGACCCCAACGCCGACGTCATCGTCGGTACCTACGAGGGGATCGACCACGCCCTGCGAACGGGCAAGGACATGGGCGACATCGGCACCGTCGTCATCGACGAGGTCCACACGTTAAAGGAGGACGAGCGGGGCCACCGGCTCGACGGCCTCATCTCGCGGCTGAAGTACACCTGCGAGCAGCGGGCGAAGCGCCGCGACGACTACGGCGGCGCGCAGTGGATCTCACTCTCGGCGACCGTCGGCAACCCCGAACAGCTCGCGGCGGCGCTCGAGTCGACGCTCATCGAGTTCGAGGAACGGCCCGTGCCGATCGAGCGCCACGTCACCTTCGCGGACGGCCAGGAGAAGGTCCGGGTCGAAAACAAGCTGGTCAAACGCGAGTTCGACACCGAGTCCTCGAAGGGCTATCGCGGGCAGACGATCATCTTCACGAACTCCCGGCGGCGCTGTCACGAGATCTCGCGGAAGCTCGATTACTCGGCCGCACCGTACCACGCCGGCCTGGACTACGGGCGCCGGAAGGAAGTCGAACGCAAGTTCGGCGACCAGGAGCTGTCGGCAGTCGTCACGACGGCCGCACTGGCCGCAGGGGTCGACTTCCCGGCCTCGCAGGTCGTCTTCGACTCGCTGGCGATGGGGATCGAGTGGCTCTCAGTCCAGGAGTTCCACCAGATGCTCGGCCGCGCAGGCCGGCCCGACTACCACGACGAGGGGAAGGTGTACGTTCTCGTCGAACCCGACTGCACCTACCACAACTCGATGGAGATGACCGAAGACGAGGTCGCTTTCAAACTCCTCAAAGGCGAGATGGAGTCGGTGATGACCCACTACGACGAGGCCGCCGCCGTCGAGGAGACGCTGGCCAACATCACGGTCGGCGGGAAAGCCGCGAAGGCGCTCAACGATCGGATGCTCGGCGAGGTCCCGACGAAACACGCCATCGGCAAGCTGCTCGAGTACGACTTCATCGACGGCTTCGAACCCACGCCGCTCGGCCGCGTCGTCACCGAACACTTCCTCGCACCCGGTGAGGCGTTTACCCTCGTCGACGGCATCCGAAAGGACGCACACCCCTACGAACTCGTCGCGGACCTCGAGCTTCGGGACGAAGAGTTATAACGACACCTACATTCGTATCGGTGACTACCGGCAGCGAGGCTCACGACGGCCACAACCGTTTTGCCTGACCTGTCTCCGGCCGGAACGATAAAGAGCGAGAGGGACCAATCGATGGCCGACGCGGGGAACCGCACAGCACTGTCACCATGGACCCGATTACGCCAGCCGCGATCGACCCACCGGCGAACGTCCTGCTCGTCCACCCGAAACGGACGGAGCCGGATGCTTGCGAACAGCTGTGTCACGACGACGGCGGCACGGCGCGTCTCGCGGTTACGTTCGCGGACGAGGAGCCCGATTGTCCGGACGAAAACGCCGTCGACGGGAAACGCGGACAACTCACAGTCGGAAACGTACTGACCGCCGACGAGTCGGAACCGGACTTCGACCGGCCGATCGTTACCGACTCGGTAACCGATCCGACCGACCTCTCGGCGATCGGCGTCGCCGTCAGTCGCTTTTGCAAACACTGGTCCGAGGCCGACGAGGACATTACCGTCTGCTTCGACTCCCTCGACGCGCTGCTTCGACACACCTCGCCGAAGGAAGTCTTCCAGTTCACACACGTCCTCACGAACCGACTCGCGAGCGTCGACGCCTACGCGCACTTCCACTTCGATCCGACGCGCCACGAGGATCGCGTCGTCTCGACGTTCGGCACGGTCTTCGACGCGGTCGTCGCCGACGACACTGACAAGTCACTGCCGGAAGCGACCGACGAAGAAGTCGCAACCCTCCTCGCCGAATGGGAAACCGAGCCGAGCGACGATCTCGAGCCCGACGCCAGCACCGAAGCGACCGACGAGGACATCGCACAGATTCTCGGGAAGTAGCCCGGACTCGAGCGGTTAGAAGGCAATTCCGACCAGCGATAGCACGATCACGAGCACCGAGCCCGGGACACCGCCGATCGCGACGATTGCGAGGACGATCGGCGTCACCGCGACGCCGACACCGAAAACGGCCTGTGCGAGATACAGCACCACGAGCCCAGCCACCGCGTTGACGATGAAGGGTCTGGCCGTCTGCACGAGCTGTGCCGCGCCCAACACGACGACGAGTACGAGGACCAGTAGCAGAATCTCGAGACCGGTCATAGTGAACGCTATCACGCCAGCAGCCAAAACCGTTCGGCCCGGCTTCCGTCGCTGCGACTCGAGAGCGAAACTCCCGCTCGGGGCGGCGAATCAACCGATCAGCGACACCGCCGGAAGAACGAAACGCTTTATGAGGTCGGGGCGGTAGCGAGGGTACGGGATCGTGGGTTAGCTTGGTATACTTCGGGCCTTGGGTGCCCGTGACCCCGGTTCAAATCCGGGCGATCCCATACGGTATAAAAGTAAAGCAGGCATTTTTGCCGCTTTGCTTCGTCCGTTCTCATACCACTTAGCGGCGGCATTCTGGAGGTGGTCGGCGTGACGATCGCCCCGTGGCCGTCGGTCGACAATTCGACCTGCCGGCACTGCGGAGCCCACGTTACAGAACGCTTCCGCCGGGTCTTCGGTGATGACGACGACCGCGCTCACCGCTGTGGTGACTGCGATACCTACGCACGACTGAGCCGCGGTTCCGCTGCTGGCGTCGACGTGGCGATCCCCGATCCAGAAACGTCGCTCGGCCGCCACGGAGGAGAGGGCGATGCGTAGCGGGTTCGTCCGGGCGAGTCGGCTGTACAATGTCGAGAGCGGGACGCCCATCCGCCCCATCAAGCGACCGATAAGGACGTTCAGCAGGCGTTCGAGAAGCGGGAAGCTCAAGCTGACGGAGGGCAGCCGTCAAGCAAATCTATTCGGTACCACCACAGGATCTACGGGCTATTTACTGAAGAACGGTCTTGCTGCGACACCGGTCTCTCACAATCGTGTTCCAGGAGAAGTTCGACGAGTATCGAGTATTTCTTCCAGAGCCTGCAAGGGTTCGTCGTTCTCGAGATACGTGGTAACGTCATCACGAATCGGGGTCGGGACCAGATCTCGCTCGAGATATTCAATGACGACCGCTTCTGCCTGCCCTTCTATGGTTCTTCTCGGCGGCGTCATTCTCATTCTTCGCCTGAGACAAGAGATGCGAGGACGAAGAAACTATTGGCCATCTCCAATGGTTCGAATGCAGATTCCGCCGATAACGGCAATGAATCCACAGCTGCTGAACGGAAAGGCGGTGGTTCGCGATGAGCCGCCTCATCGAATCCGACGAGTGTGAACGCTGCGGTGAGCGCGTCGATGCGCATCGGCGACTCTGTCCAGACTGTATGCGCGCGGTTCGCGACGCGCGGGAGAGGCCACTATGAGTTCTCTGGCGTCGGAACTCGAGAGTTCGAAGGCCAGCGGTGACGCTGATCGCGACGGTCGTGACCTCGAGGTTGAGCTGGCAAGTCCGGCGGCTGGGCACTTCGGTGTTCCCGTCGACGCCGTCTGTGTGGGCTGTGGGCGGACCCGAGTCAAGCGGGCGAGCCTCGAGGAGATGGATCAGACCCCACAGGCCGATCCGACCGCCCTCGAGGCGACGGACTGCACGTCGTTCAAGCACGTCTGCTACGGCTGTCAGAGCGCGACGTGGTGGAATACCGTTGCGGTCCTGTCCGGGTTGCTCGAGAGTTCGCCAATCACATCAACGAGGGTGTAAGGAAAGGATACTGGACAGTTCGGAAGCGCGCTGGCGAACTTGACTTTGACCTCACCGAGAAAGGCCGCGAGCTTTTCAGCGCCGACAGCAATCGGGGCCTGCAGACACTCAGCCATTGTAACGGGAGGAATGAGAAAGACGGAGGTACCATCTACCTCGACGACAGCTCCTGGGAAGAAATCGTCTTTGGGGGCTATGCCACAGCAGGTGTCTTGGAGATCGCTGCCGCAATCGCGGGATTGATTTTTGGGTTATCAGTCGGTCCTGTCGTACTTGCGGCCGCAGGGGTTATTGCAGGCCTTACAGCACTCCGACTCTCGCAAGTAAATGAGGATGTGGTGCCAAGATCGATTCGAATAGTCTGTCCGCACAACACTGTGACTGCTAAGTTCCGTTAAAGTGGAACTGTAGACTGATACCCAGGGCGCGTATCGCCCTGATCTATTGATATATTGAGATTCTAATGATGGAGAATTATATGAATGGTGCAGCCAGGAAATTTTTAGCACATCAAGAATAACGTGCGTCATATGAACGATATTGAGCGGCCCACGGCCGTACCACCGGGCCAAGCGAACACCCAGTTTGCCGTGCTTGCTGGATGCTACGTGGCTGCGCTCGTCGCGCCGACGCTGACTCTCTGGGCCGTCGAGTACGTGCAGATCCGCAGTCGTCTCCTAGCGCTCGGTGTGATGGGCGTAGTCGCTATCGTGGTCGGTGCTTCGACAGTGTTCGTCGCAGGGGACAACGATGGGCTCCTCTCGTGGCTGAACACGGGATGGCTACCGTGGCTGTTCCCGGTTGCTGGGATCCTCCCGGTAATCACCTACCATTTCAGTCTTATCGAGGTGTTCGCGACGTTGTTCGTCGAAGGGGCATCGATTTCGGTCACGAGTCTCGTGGCGTCGATCGTGGTCGTCCTCGGGATCGTTGCAGCTTTCGTCGGTGAACTAGCCCTGCGTGCTGCCCGCAACCAGATCGCTTGCTCCGCCACGAGGGCCGAGGACCCGACGATAAAATGGTCCGCCAAGTGGCCACGGTCGCATAAGCTGAATATCTTAGTGATCATCGTACTCACGGGTATCGGCCTTCTCGCAGTCCTCGCAGTCACGGTAGCACCTGTATCGGTCGTATTTACTGGTCCCTCCGTCTTGGTACTCGTTCTTGTCATGCGGATGTTCCTCTCCAAACGGGAGTTCGAACTGACTTTGGCCGGACTATCATACGCCCGGAGTGGAACACTTTACACTCACCGCCAGTTCCTCCCGTGGTCGGAGATTGAATCGTTCACGCTCTCCGACGATGCCGTCATACTCCACCGAGAGGGGCTGCTTCCCAGTATCCGATTCTCACGGTCCGATATCCGGCCAGACGAGGAAGAGATTCTCGCCGCCCTCGAAGAGCATGTCAGTAGGAAACCCCTATAGTTCACCCCCAAAGCACTCGTCGATTCTGACGCCGACCTCTCACATTCTACAGGCCAGTCGTTCGGAAAAGTCTCCCGGTCGAACGGGTGCCACTTCGAGGCGCGAAATAGGGGCAAGTTAGGTGTTATGGGTCCCTACATCCCAACCTCCTCCTCGGGGTTACACGTCGACAAAATCCGATCCCCGAATATGCACACGAGCCGTGACTCGTCGTGTGCATATCTCGAGTCGGTCCATCACTCGAACCGCTATTCCCCCCTCGAGCGCGACGACCTCACGCTCGAGCAGCGCCGGGAGATCGTCGAGACGCTCTCCACTCGAGCAGTGACGTTCGAGATTGAGACCGAAATCGCAGTCACCACCGACTGACTCTACCTATCTGTTCAGAATTCCTACGCGTGAAATAGCCGTTAGGTAGGTGTGCCTATCGCTCGGACGTGACGAACAGGACGACGAGTGCCAGTCCAATAGATGTCGCCGACAGCGGTTCCCAGTTCCCCGTCTTTCCCACGTGGTAGGTGGCGGCACAGACTGCTAAAATCCCTACCAGAGACACAGCTATCTCTACTTTCTCGTCGACGACGAGTTTCGGTACTGACCTCTCACTCATGAGATGAATGTGTGACCAATTGGATTTTAACCGTTGTGCTTTCTCAACGGCGTGTACCAAGTTCTTCATCTGTACTTAGCATTAAGAAGTGAAGAAATCAGGGGTTCAGATGCGACTTCTCTCTTGAATGCTTATTTCGAGAAACGCCGGCCAGAGGCCAGCGTCGGAGTCTCCCTCCGATAGGTGGTGTGTCAATCGGTGGGTCTGAGATCGGGTGACAATATGGCGTTTGACTTTCCGTTGGAACGATCCCAGGGTGGCGGGGTTCCGTATGTCTCGGGCCGGAAAGATTCTGTCGCGTCGAATCTACGCCCCGCCATCGCTCTCTTCGATGGAACTGAAATAACCTTGTTGCCCAATAGACACTATCCGAAACGACTAATGGAGATATCTAAAAACAACATATTGCCTCCGGCTTTTCCCTCTTCCCCATCCGGAGGCCATCCACCACCGTTCTGTCAAAAGATCTTGTCGATCGAGATCTTCGCCTGTTGAGTTCCGGGCGATCTCATCGTTTTGCTGCGGATGGCAGCAGGTTCTCAGAATCCGAATACGCCATGTGAAGTGACGGGCTCGAGCGGGATAGAACACGAAAAGCCTGCGCTGAAACGGTATTTGCTCCGCCAGCACTGGCGTTACGCCCGGAAATCGCGCCCTGGGTCCTGCTCGAGACAGCACTCGACGATGGCCGGCAGATTGCGAAAGGCCACCTGTCTGGACCGTTCATCGTACTCGACGATGTCGGCCTCGCGGAGTTTCGGAAGGTGGACGTGGCGAAGCACCGTCTCTCGAGTGCGGAGCGGTTCGTAGAATCCGAATATATCCGCCTGTTCGTACTTCCACAGAGCGCTGTGTGCAAACACTGTCGCCAAGTCTTCTTCCGACAACCGGCATAGAAAACGACAGCTGAAAGCCGAGGATCGCAATAGAGTGGTGGCGAACGTGACGTAGTCCGATGTGTATCGTCTCGGGATCACACAGGAGTACTGATCACAATGGCCACAGGGGTTTCCGTCTGACTGGATGGACCGAGTTGGTATTCGTTGTCATCACCTCATTAGCCAGCATGCACCGTCAAATAATAAAGGTTTTTGACTAGGCAGTATCGGCGAATTACGGATTGTTTCTGAACATATGTTCATCATTCTCAGCCATATGAACAGATAGTGGATTTGCCCCCTTCTGAATCCGGGAGACTTCCGATCGTTTACTGGATACAGACGAGTGGGACGGGATCGAAAGTGCATGCCGACCATCTTCATCTAGAGGCGATCGGCAAGTAACGGATTGCTCGTGGGCCGACGACGCGCACACTGGTCGATGACAGCGCCCCCGCAAGCCAAACGATTTCGGTGACGCCACGATTGTCAGGTACTATGGTAGGTTTCGTTGGACGACTCAAACGGTGGCTCGTAAACGGGATCGTGATTACGATTCCGCTGGTCGCGACGCTGCTCGTCGTCCTCGTCGTCGTCAACTTCATTCTCAACGCGCTCTCGCCGGTTACGGCCGGCGTCCGCCTCTTCTGGCCCAACGAACCGCCAGCGCCGATCATCGAAATCGTGACGCTGTGCTCGCTGCTCGGCGTCTTCGTCCTGATCGGTATCGTTGCGGAGTACACGCCCGGTGCGTACTTCTCTAGTCGCGTCCACGCGACGATGGAGTCGGTCCCCGGTGTCAGCACCGTCTACGAGAGTGTCAGGCAGGCGAGTAAAATGGTGGCCGACGACGACACCCAGCAGTTCCAAGACGTGAAACTCGTCGAGTTTCCCCACGAAGGAACGTACATGCTCGGGTTTCTCACCGCGGAAACGCCAGCTGCCATCGAATCGAGTGCGGGCGAAGGGGAAATGCTGACGATCATGATCCCCCTCGCACCGAATCCGGCGACGAACGGCTACGTTACGCACCTTCCGACCGAACGAGTCCACGAAGTCGACCTGACCGTCGAGGAAGCGTTTCGATCGATCGCGACGCTCGGCGTCGCCGCCGACGGTCTCGACGAGGCAACAGACGAGCGCTAGCCGTTTTCTTTGAACGTCGGTTCCGCTAGAACCCAAAGATGATTGGCCGTGCCTACATGATCTCGGAGTCGAAACCATCACTGTGGCCACGCGGCCCGCCGACGGGAATACAGGACACGGCGTGTCGAACCGGTGATCGCACGGCACCTCGTGATCGACGCGGTCGACGTGGCCCGTGTGAGACTCGCTTCCGTTTCTCGAGGCGTTTCTTACCCGATCGTCGCGTTCGTCGGCCAAGCAGCCCAGCGGCGCGGCTCGAGTCGGTGGATCGGCTCCGCCGGCGGAGAGGCGCTCGTCGACGGAGCCGTTCAGTTTCGCCCCGGTATACGACCATTTATACCCGATGGCGGTCCTAGAACGGTGCAATGGCGCAAGCGGGAAATTCCGAACTCGTCGACTCTTTCGAGCAGTTCTTCCGCAACTACTACGACAACGAGATCAAACAGCTTGCGCAGCGCTACCCCAACGAGCAGCGATCGCTCCACGTCGACTGGCAGGACCTCTACCGGTTCGATCCCGACCTCGCCGACGATTTCATCGCCCAGCCCGAACAGCTCCAGCGCTACGCCGAGGAGGCGCTCCGGCTCTACGACCTCCCGATCGACGTGAGCCTCGGGCAGGCCCACGTCCGGGTCCGAAACCTCCCCGAGACCGAGTCCCCCGAAATTCGGGAGATACGAGCCCGCGATATGAACTCCCTCGTCCAGGTCCGCGGAATCGTCCGCAAGGCTACGGACGTCCGTCCGAAAATCGAGGAAGCCGCTTTCGAGTGCCAGCTCTGTGGTACCCTCACCCGCGTCCCCCAGTCCAGCGGCGACTTTCAGGAACCCCACGAGTGCCAGGGTTGTGAGCGGCAGGGGCCGTTCCGCGTCAACTTCGACCAGTCCGAGTTCGTCGACTCCCAGAAGCTCCGCCTCCAGGAGAGCCCGGAGGGGCTCCGCGGCGGCGAGACGCCACAGTCCCTGGACGTCAACGTCGAAGACGACATCACCGGCGAGGTCACCCCCGGTGACCACGTCTCCGCGACCGGCGTCCTCCGGCTCGAGCAACAGGGCGACCAGCAGGAGAAATCGCCCGTCTTCGACTTCTACATGGAGGGGATGTCCGTCGAAATCGACGAAGAACAGTTCGAAGACATGGACATCACCGACGAGGACAAGAAGGCGATCTACGAGATTTCCAACCAAGACGACGTCTACGAGCAGATGGTCGCCTCCATCGCGCCGTCCATCTACGGCTACGATCAGGAGAAACTCGCGATGATCCTCCAGCTCTTCTCGGGCGTGACGAAGCAGTTGCCCGACGGCTCGCGGATCCGCGGCGACCTGCATATGTTACTCATCGGTGATCCGGGGACCGGGAAGAGCCAGATGCTGGGCTACATCGAGAACATCGCACCCCGTTCGGTCTACACCTCCGGGAAGGGGTCGTCCTCCGCTGGTCTCACGGCCGCTGCGGTTCGCGACGACTTCGGCGACGGCCAGCAGTGGAGCCTCGAGGCCGGCGCGCTCGTCCTCGCAGATCAGGGGATCGCGGCCATCGACGAACTCGATAAAATGAGAAGCGAGGATCGGAGCGCCATGCACGAGGCCTTAGAGCAACAGAAGATCTCGGTCTCGAAGGCGGGGATCAACGCCACGCTCAAATCCCGCTGTTCGCTGCTCGGTGCGGCCAACCCCAAGTACGGCCGATTCGACCAGTACGAGCCCATCAGCGAGCAGATCGACCTCGAGCCGGCGCTGATCTCGCGGTTCGACCTCATTTTCACCGTCACGGACACGCCGGACGAGGAGAAAGACCGCAACCTCGCCGAGCACATTATCACGACCAACTACGCCGGCGAGTTGACCACCCAGCGCGAGGAGCTAAACCAACTCGAGGTCAGCCAGAGCGAGATCGACGAGATGACCGACCAGGTCGACCCGGAGATCGACGCCGACCTCCTGCGGAAGTACATCGCCTACTCGAAACAGAACTGCCACCCGCGGATGACCGAGGAGGCCCGAAACGCGATCCGCGATTTCTACGTCGACCTCCGTTCGAAGGGGACCGACGAGGACGCCGCGGTGCCGGTCACGGCGCGGAAACTCGAGGCGCTGGTTCGCCTCTCGGAGGCCAGCGCCCGCGTTCGGTTGTCGGACACGGTCGAGCGGGACGACGCCGAACGCGTCATCGAGATCGTTCGCTCGTGCCTACAGGATGTCGGGGTCGACCCCGAAACCGGCGAGTTCGACGCGGACATCGTCGAAGCCGGCACCTCAAAGTCCCAGCGAGACCGGATCAAGAACCTCAAACAGCTCATTAGCGACATCGAGGAGGAATACGACGACGGCGCGCCGGTCGACATCGTCATGGAGCGGGCCGACGAGATCGGGATGGACCAGTCCAAGGCCGAACACGAGATCGACAAGCTCAAACAGAAAGGCGAGGTCTACGAGCCGAGTACGGACACGCTCCGGACGACGTAGGTTACAGATCGTCGATCTCGGCGACCGTCGACCGAATCGTCGTCGCCGCGACGTCGGCGACGTCGGCCGCGTCGACCTGCGTCACCGTCGGCCACTCGTCGCGTTCGCCGGCGGCTTTGTAGAGACAGGCCGCAGCGACCCCGCTCGGATTGCGGCCGCCGATCCGCTTCGCCTCGAGCAGCGCCTCGAGGTGCGCTTTCGCTCGGCGTTCCACGGCCGACTCGAGACCGAGCTCCGAGGCGAACCGCGGCAGGTACTCGGCGGGATCGATCGGCCCCGTCGGAAGGCCGAGGTCTCGGTTCATGGCGTCGTAGGCGGCCGAGAGTTCGTCGGCGTCGGCGCGCGCGACGGCGACGATTTCGTCGATCGTGCGGGCGTTCGAACTGGTCCGGCAGGTCGCGTAGACCGCAGCGGCGGCGAAGCCCTCGAGGGAGCGCCCCTGAAAGAGCCCCTCGGACTGCGCGGAGTCGAAGAGGACACAGGATTGCTCTCGGACGGCATCGGGCAACGAGAGTCGGGCGGTAATTCGTCTGATCTCCGTGAAGCCGTACACCTGGTTTTGGTCGGCCTTCGTCGCGATGCGAGCACGGTTGTGTTCCCGACGAAGCCGAGAGATCTGTCGCCGTTTTCGGCCGGTCAACCGGGTACGGCGAGCAGATCCGGAGCCGGTGCCGTACCCGATCTTCGTCGAGAGTCCGCGATCGTGTCTCGAGCGAGTGAGCGGCGCGCCGGTTCGCCGTCGGTCGGTGTCATCCTCGTCGAACGACCGCCACTCCGGGCCGCGGTCGATCGCGTCTTCGGCAGCGACGAGTCCACACTCCTCGCAGATCGCTTCGGTACCGCTCCATCGTAATCTGCCGGCGCACTCTGGACAGGCCGCAGACGAGTCGGCATCTGACATAGGGTAGTTACCTCGCTTATATTCGTATTCTGGGTTTGAGTATTTAAAGTGATACGGGCGATTAACGAACCAGAAAAGAGGCGAAAAACGGAACTCGAAGGTTATCGGCCGATCAACCGCGACAGAAGGGGTGAGGATTCCCCCGAGGACTCGGACACGGAGTCTACGTGGTCGCGGTCGGCCAACAGGCGTTCGTACTGTTCGATGATGTCTTGACGACGCTGCTCGCTCGTCTCGACCGCTCGCTCGAGCGCGGCGACGCGAGCGCGGAGCCGCGTTCGTTCGATGCGGTAGGCGAGCGGCGGCTCGAGTCGCCCGGAGTCGGAAAACGGTTGTTGGAGCGAGCTGTCGGAGCGGCAACTCGTCGTGAGTTCCGGAACGGTACGGGCGATCCGAGGCCGTTCATCCGCGGAGCGGGCGGGAAGAGGGGCACGTTGTTCGGCGGACATGGCTCGTCACGGACTACCACGCTGGGTCGGAAAAAGGTCAGTCAGTCGGGTGTCAGACGCGTCAGACGCCAGTCGTACGTCTGAACGATGTTAGTTTTTGAGGTGCTCGAGTACGCCCTGCGTGTCGGCCGGCACGGGTTCGGGGTCGCTGCCGGCGGCGGCTGCAGCGTCGGGGTCCTTGAGCAGGTGACCGGTGGTTAGACAGGCGACGCGCTCGTCGGCGTCGACGACGCCCTCGTCGCGGAGTTTCCGCAGGCCGGCGACGGAGGCGGCGGAGGCGGGTTCGACGCCGATCCCCTCGGTCGCGATGTCGCGCTGGGCCTCGGTGATCTCCTCGTCGGAGACCGCGACGGCGGTGCCGCCGGTCTCGCGGATGCCGGGCAGGGCCTTCGGCGCGTTGACCGGGTTGCCGATCCGGATGGCGGTCGCGCGCGTCTCCACGTCGTCCCAGCGGCGGACCTCGTCGGCACCGTTCTCGATGGCCTCGACCATCGGTGCGGCCCCCTCGGCCTGGACGCCAGTCAGTTTCGGTACGTCGTCCTCCGCGAGCGCGCCGGCCTGGACGAGTTCGCGGAAGGCCTTGTACAGCGCCGACGTGTTGCCCGCGTTGCCGACCGGGAGAACGATCCGGTCCGGGACGGCGTCGTAGTCCGCGAGGAAGCCCTCGAGGATCTCGAGACCGATCGTCTTCTGGCCCTCGAGCCGGAACGGGTTCAGCGAGTTCAGCAGGTAGGCCTCGCCCTGCCCCGCCAGTTCCTGGACGATATCGAGGCAGGCGTCGAAGTTGCCGTCGACCTCGAGGATGCGCGCGCCGTGGAGGCTCGCCTGGGCGATCTTGCCCGCGGCGACCTTCCCTGCCGGGAGGAGGACGAGTGTCTGCATCCCGCCGCGGGAGCCGTAGGCGGCCAGCGCGGCGCTGGTATTTCCGGTGGAGGCGCAGGCCAGTCGGCCGACGCCGAGTTCCTTCGCGACCTTGACGCCGACGGTCATCCCGCGGTCCTTGAACGAGCCGGTCGGGTTCATCCCCTCGTGTTTGATCCGCAGGGCCTCGACGCCGACCGACTCCTCGAGCCGGGGCACCTCGTACAGCGGCGTCGCGCCCTCCTGAATCGAGACACCCATCTCGAAGGGGAGCGCGTCGGCGTAGCGCCAGACGCCCTGGCCCTCGAAGTCGTCGAACGTCGGCAGGTCGGCGTAGCGGACCTCGAGCAGCCCGTCGCACTCGTCGCAGGTATACCGAACGTCGTCGAAGGGGGCGAACGTGTCGCCACACTCGATGCACTCGAGCCAGACGCCCTCGTCGGCGTCGGCGGGCGCTTCCGGCTGGTCGGCCGAGAGACTGAGACTCATTGTCGGCGAGACGGAGGCGAAGGGGAAAAAGTGAGTGGATTCGACGGTCCGTTCACCGGTCGGTCCCGTCGAACTCGTCGATCACGTCGTGGACGGTTGCCGTCCAGGCGTCCAGCGCCTCGTGGAGGTGTGTTTTCGCGTCGGACAGTTCGATGGCGGTGTACTGGTAGATGTAGCCGCCGCCGTCCAGCAGGCGCCGATCGCGGCGGACGAGCCCCCGATCACGCAGCGTCGACAGCGAGCGGTTGACCGTGCTCCGGTCGCGCTCGAGCGTTGTAGCTAGTTCCTCGATCGTGCTCCCCGGTTGCTCGCACAGGACGAGATAGGCCCGCGTCTCGTGGGTCTCGATTCCGAACACGCAGCTCATCACTTCCTCGAACGGCGGGTTCGACTGCTCCATCAGTTCTCCGAGGCGATGTTGCGGGGTATCAGTCATATCCATCCGTACGGGCGGGAGCATGAAAAAAATCGCCGCAGTCGGCGTCCGCAGCCGACGATCGGGACGGTCGTGTCGACAGCAGACTCGCCGAGCGTCCGGGACGGCCGTCTCGACGTCAGGCGTCCGCCCCGTCCCCACCGTCCGCGCCGTATCCCATCTTTCGGATGCAGGATCGCATTTCCCGTTGGCTCTCGTGGCGGTGGAGTCGCGTCGGCGTGTCACAGTAGTAGACCGAGCCGTCGTATCGTAGCGTCACCTCGTACTCGTTCTGGGCCGCCGTCGTCGTGATCACGACCCGTCGGCCGTCCTCGATCGCGTCCATGATCGCGTCCGTCTCGAGTTCGCCTGCCGAGATACGAAGCGGGGTCGCCATCGACTCGTCGTGGGGCCGCTGGCCCAATGAAGCTTCGCGTCGGCGGCGGCTGTGCACGACCGGTGCCAGACCGAGATACCGCTACACGTATCCTAGTCGTACGGTATCACATGGCATCAGAAGTCACCACTCGAACTGCCGACCGAACCAAAACGCAACTCGAGCCCTGGCAGGCGGGCACCGTCGGCGGTATCGCCGGTTCGCTCGTCTTCGGCGCGATGATGGCGATGCAAACGCCGGGCGTCCTCGAGGGCGCGATCCCGGCTCTATACGGACTCGAAGGCGGACTCGCGGGGATGATCCTACACGTCGCACACGGGGCCGTTCTGGGCGTCATCTTCGCCACGTTACTGGTCGCGACGAACCGACGCGATTCCGGGATCGCGACCGGCGGTGCGCTCGGACTCGGCTACGGTATCGTCGTCTGGGCGGTCCTCGCGGTGGTCGTCATGCCGATCTGGCTCTCGACGGTCGGCTTCCCGATGGCACCCGCCGTCCCGAACATCGCGATCGAGAGCCTCGTCGGTCACGCTGCGTACGGACTCGTCCTCGGCGTGGCGTACGCGTTGCTCAAGTGAGTGAATCGCGAAAGAGGAGCAACGCACTCCTCCGGTCAGTCGCCGATACCCAACCCCCTCGTCACAGCACGAATAGCGCCATCAGGGCCGTAGGCCCCGCCAGCATGAGCAGCGCCGCGAGCAGCAATCTGAACGACATGCTTCACTTGCTTCGTCACAGTGATTAGATATAACAGCGCTAGATAGTTCAGAAATAATTATTCTCATAGAGAAGTACTAATACAGTGTTGACTGGAGAAACGATCGATTTCTTCGCCGACAGCGGCGTTCTGCGGCGTATCGAGCCATCATCGTGTGGCCGGCTACTCGAGCAGCCAACTCAACAGCGCCTTCTGGGCGTGTAGCCGGTTTTCCGCCTGATCGAAGACGATCGAGCGATCGCCCTCGATGACGGCGTCGGTGACCTCCTCGCCGCGGTGGGCCGGTAGACAGTGCATAACCGACGCCTCGGGGGCGTGCTCGAGCAGATCCGAGCAGACCTGGAAGCCCTCGAAGTCGTTCATGCGGACGTCGCGTTCGTCCTCCTGACCCATACTGATCCAGACGTCCGTGTAGATGACATCGGCGTCAGTGACCGCTTCGAGGGGGTCGGTCGTGGTCGTTGGATCGCCGCCGAGATCGCAGGCGCGCTCTATGACCGTCTCGTCGACCTCGTACCCCTCGGGGGTCGCGATCGTCAGGTCGACGTCGGTCAGCGCACAGCCGAGCGCGAACGACTGGGCGACGTTGTTGCCGTCGCCGATCCAGGCCGCCGAGACGCCGTCGAAGCCGTCCTCGTGTTCGCGGATCGTCTGTAGGTCCGCGAGCGTCTGGCAGGGGTGGGCGTCGTCGGTGAGGCCGTTGACGATCGGCACCGACGAGTACTCCGCGAGCACCTCGACGTTCTCGTGTTTGAAGACGCGAGCCATCACCGCGTCGACGTACCGCGAGAGCGCACGCGAGGTGTCTTTCAGGGGCTCGCCGCGCCCGAGTTGGATGTCGTCTTCCCCGAGGAAGATCGCGTGTCCGCCCAGCTGGGTCATCCCCGTCTCGAAGGAGACCCGGGTACGGGTACTCGCCTTCTGGAAGAGCATCCCCAGGGTCTGTCCGGACAAGTCGGCGTGCTCCTCGCCGGTTTCGACGGCGCGTTTGTACTCGTCGGCCCTGTCGAGGACCGCGAACAGTTCCGTCTCGGAGAGGTCGTCGACGTCGATGAAATGTCTTGGCTCTGTATCGTCCGTTGCTGTTGTCATGGTCTGGTAGCTCGTCTGAGAATCCGTGTGTTCAGTCCGTACTGAGCGTCCGCGCGACGCGTTCTAAGATCGACACTGACTGGTCGAACTCCGACAGCGGGAGTCGTTCGTCGGGCGCGTGGTCGAGGTCGGAGTTGCCCGGCCCGTAGGTGACCATCGGACAGTCCCAGGCCCCGGCGTAGATGTTCATGTCGCTCGTGCCGGTCTTTCGCACCAGGCGGGGATCGCCGCCTTCCTTGCGGATGGCGACGCGAAACGCCCGTGCGACCTCCGTTCGCGGGCTCATCATCACCGGCGGAACCTTGTCCTTCCAGGTCACGGTCCCGACCTCGAGTTCGGCTTCAGCGGCTTCCCGAACGGTCTCGACGTCGAGTGCGGGCGGCACGCGCAACTGGACGTCCATCGTCGCCTCGACGGAGAGGCCGTCGTCGCTGACGCCGCCTTCGATGTCGACCGGCTTGGTCGTCACCTGCTCGAAGACGGGTTCGTACTCGTCGCCCTCGAAGTACTCCTCGACGGCCGACCACCAGCGGACGGCGTGTTGGATCGCGTTCGGGTCCGGTCGAGAGGTGTGTCCTGACTCGCTGGTCGCGACGTACGTCCCGGCGATCAGGCCGCGATACCCCAGCGTGATCCCGTCGGCACCGGACGGCTCGCCGTTGACG
>SDGW01000054.1_pt1 | contig 41902 bp, 51 predicted proteins | sample 2873831 | NCBI WGS metagenome assembly SDGW01 (sample SAMN08132700, study PRJNA421101) | hypersaline lake metagenome | isolation source: celular fraction 0.22 microns magnesium sulfate-rich crust from ephemeral... | place: Spain: Penahueca Lagoon, Toledo | collected 2011-07 | reverse complement strand
GAACGGGTGGTAGCTCTTCAGGCGCTTCGACGCCGCAGAGGACACCGGCCAGCACACCGCTCGGGAGATCGCGAAGACAGCCACAGGGATCTAACGCAACGTCGACGGCGAGACCGTCGCAGATTACGAGTTCGTCCGCCACGCATCAAATCAGGACCAGGTCGCAATCTCACTCGCCCCATACAAGGCGCTCCACTGACCCACGACAGATCAGTGGCAACACTCGCGTTCGTTCTGGCTCTTTATAAGGGATAGCGCGCGCCAGTCCCTTCTGCTCCGTCGATACCCCCTGATAAACCTCGACGCCCACTCGACTTTCCACCCCTAGCGCGCCCGCCGTCCCGGCCCCTGGATCGATCCCGGTTAGCCTGTGTCAATAAGGGGCGACGCCGAGATCACGGCCCCACACTCTCCTCAGTCTCCAGTTGATCCAGATGAAACGGGGGCCCGAGAATACGCGAGAGAGAAGCCGTGGTCAGTCTTCAGACCGTCATGCTCTGCAAGCACTCAGTCGGCGAGTCGCACGCGAGATCCTCTACGAAGAAAGCGAATAGGCCGCGTTACTCTTCCTGGTAATCTTCCAACACCGCTTCGAGTTCCTCGATATCGATGTCGGACTCGGATGCATCAGGCTCCAGTACATCCGTATTCCTGTCATCTGGGCTCTCTAACAGCCCATCTTCGTCGTCCTTCTCGATGAGCACCATGTTCTGTTATTCACCCCACGTTTCTATAACTCTTTCCCGAACCTGCTGTTGCTGGGTCTCAGCCCTTTCAACTAGATCTCGAAGAGTCTCGATCTCCTCGATTTTCTCCACACCGTCGTTACTCACCGTGATCATGTCCATCTCCTGCCCAACTCCCTGTCGTTCTTCAGCTTGCACCTTTGCCTCTGCGACCGTGAAGGTGGCTTCAGGCAGAGTAGCATGGTCCGGATCGTATCGATTACGGATGAAGCTGAGCTGGGCCGACTGCGATCCCGACCCGATTGTCGAATACCCTGTGGAGGTGAAGCTGTTGTAGTCGTTTGATCCCGCGTGCAGTTCTGCTTCGCCGTTCGAGACCCCACCAAGCATGATGTTGACGCTGTCCCGAAGCGTCGATCGAACACCATCGATCTTCTCCAGAATATCCCCTTGGAACTGTGCTGGGATGGCCGAATTCGAGTCCGATAGCTCCTCTATCGAGAGACCGTACTGAGAGAGGATGTTCCGGTTGATCGTGTCTCTCTCCATCTCTCTGAAGGCCTCCCCCGCGAGCGAGACGACTCCACCCACATCTGTCGGCGGGTTATCGATCATCTTGTCTTCCAGCCGATCCAGAACCTCGTCGATATAGTTCAGCGATCCCGAGCCGACTGCCACACAGACCATCCCGTCCGTTTCGGTTACCACCTCAATTTTCGAGTCGGTATCCTCGTACTCGATCCCGGACCCTGCCCCGACTGTCACCATCCGGTCAGCAGAGATCACGACCTGCGGCCCGTTCTCGGCTCTACAAATCGCTCCGATGCCTACAGTCATTCAAACAGGAATTACTCCTCTGTTGTTAAATACCCTTCTGACGTATCACTTAGCCAGAAAACATCATCCGGGTAATCTTCATCAGGAATAATCTCCAGTCTCTACCCGTGTCACCCACATATCGGATTTTCAGGTGCGGCGACTGTGGTAACGCTCATATCGCTCGGACAAAACCTAGTGAATGTGCGGCTTGCGAAAACAAACGTCTGAGAAAAGTTCGCCCTCAAGACTATCTGCCCGCAGAAATGCTTCCAGAGGGTTACTGAGTTCTCTTCCGGAGAGTCCCTATCGGGACAGGGACAGCAAAATACACCGCACCCACCCCCACCGCATGCAGAAATCTTCAGTTGATCCACGAGAAACGGGGGTCCTTTTCCCGTTAATTATTCACCAATTCATGATCAAATAGGTACCGTGAGTGACAGTCCACATCAGAACGCTATCGACGTTCTGAACCAGCTTGATGAGGAGAATCCGACGGCAACGCTGTTCCTAGATGAGGATGGTCCAGGTGCGACGATTAATACAGGCCATACCGGCGATCCTACTGCCGCGCAGTTCGATCTGATTGCTACCCATATCTTATGGATGTCCGACAACACCAATGCGAATATCGAGCAGATAGCTATGCAAGCCGCGCAGACCGCACGCCAGCTAAAGGACGAAGACGGCAACTATCGGTTCCAGAGAAAGGAATAGTCCCATCGCTATAGACCGTATAGCTCTGCACGATCATCGAGAGACCGGCCAATACTTCGACGAGACGTCTCTAACTCCTGTGCGGCTTTCCGCTTACTGAGTTCACCACTCGCAACCATATCGAGCACGGCACAGACGCGATCGTACTCTTCACCCTCGTAGAGCTCACCATCCTCTTTCTCGAAGCCGAGCGGTGACCGACCGTGGTGGTAGTCGTCGTTCTGCTGTCGCGCAGCGATTCCCTCTTTCGTGTTCATCTGCTTCACACGGGCCTGCCACTCCGCGAAAGCGCCGAGCATCTGCATCTGGAGTCGGTGCATCGGACTCTCCTTGCCGTCGCCGAACGAGAGGCCGTCCCGGGCGAAGTGAATCTCGACTCCCTCGTCAGTCACACGGGTGATAGTCCGCTCGAGATCCTGAAGTGATCGAGCGAGGCGGGAAATCTCGTGAACGACGACCGCGTCGACGTTGCCGGCGTCGACGGCGTCCATCAACTCGCGGTAGCCATCTCGGGATGTGTCGGTCCCGGTTGACTTGTCCCGGTACTCGACGATGTCCGCGAGGCTGGCGCCGAGCTCACGCTGGGCGTACTCGCTGGTGGACTCGAGTTGTCGATCGAGGTTCTGGTCGGCGGTCGAGACGCGGCTGTAGCAGGCGACCGAGGGCATGGTTTCGCACATGGTTGCGCACTACTTAAAGATCGGATGTTTCGCACAGTTGTGCGGAATCCCCCGTTTTCGCACAGGCCGGACTATCGAAGCGACCTGGTGAAAGTGGGATACTACTAATTCCCATCACCTTCATAAGTACCCGTGAGCGAGATTTATCAATTCGAAGGAAAGATCTGGCCCTCAAACACGACATTGGACATCCCCGGTCAATTCGGGTCAACTTTCGACGGAGCTCATAGTGGCCAAGCTCGTGGAGAAGTAAATGACTCCAAGCTCGTGGTGTACTATGAACCGAATTCATCTGCCTCTGGGCCTTTACGCGCTCTCCGAGATTTCCTCCAGAGATTCGTCGACGGTGTGATAGACACGATATCTTTCTTGACCGGCAGACACCTTGAGGCGAAGATAGAGAGCGCCGTAGTACCTGGCGGTGAGAAACACAGCTTTGAGAGCAGAATTCCAGAAGCAACACACATCGGGGAAGACCGGAATATCGCGGAGGAAACGAATCGTGTAACGACACAGTTTGAGGGCCAATCGGGGACATATCTCAGACTAGCATTGAAAGACTATAGGTCGGCACTTGCCCATCCCTTCGATACAGGTTTCTATTGCTACCGATCTATAGAATCCATTCGTCAGTCCTTCTCGAGCGAAACCGCCCCTGACGTGGAGTCTTGGGAAACCATGAGGACTGAGTTAGATATCAAGAGGAGGAATTTAGATTACGTCAAGGAGTTTGCAGACGATAGGAGACACGGTGATTTAGTTGAGATGGACAATGAGGAACGGCGTCGTGTGTTAGTTCTCACGTGGGGATTCATTTGGGACTTTGTCGGGTATTTGGGCGGAAGCGATTGATCCTCTGTTCGTTCATTCCCTTACTCTCGCGAGCACCGCGTCGGCTGTGCTCTCGGCGACGCCGTGGATCGCGGTGAGGTCCTCGTGATCGGCGCGACGGAGATCGTCCAGTGACTCGAACTCCCGAGCGATGTCCTTCGAGATCTCCTCGCCCACGTGGTTCACCTGTCGGACCACCTGGCGGATCTCCTCGTTCCGATCATCGAGGTGGAACGCGAGCCGATGCTCGAGCTCCTGCTCGTCGATCCGGCCGGCTTCGTAGTCTCGATGGGCCTGGTCGACCGGCGAAAGATCCTCGCCGCGCTCCTCGAGGGCACCGACCACCGCGATGATCGTGATGACGCCGGCACCGACGATCTCGAGACAGCTCATCGGCTCGACCTCGGTCGTCGACGTCCTCGCCCCAGGGGATCGTCGCCACGAACGCGTCGACGCCACCCCTGGGCCGCGGGTTGGTGAGTCGATGTGGGAATCTCGGCTCGGATGAAGATGCGACCCCGCCAAGCGCGCGCGGCCCTTAGAACGTAGAGCGTCCCCCCGTCTGAGCGCTGATGATGATTGCTGATTCGCATCAGTCTGGACGCTCCGACCACGGAATAGAGAGCGCCTTCTGCCCGATCGGCGTCAACTGATAGCCCTTCGTGTCTGGGGCCTTCGCCATGCACCCATCAAGCGCACCCTCGTTCCCGGCGTAGTTCTGGATACTCGACTCCGAGGCGACGCTGTAGGTGTCGATGTCGCTGTAGCTGGAGACCGAGTGGTCGCGAACGACGCGGAGCACGTCCTGGAGCTTCCGGAGCTTCTCGTCCGACGTCGTCACCCAGGACTCCAGCGGCTTGGGCACGTCGTGTTCCTCGACAAAGTCGTCGACGCGCTCCTGCTCCGCTTCTTCGATATCCTGGAACGTCGTCGATCGCTGGGTCTTGAGATCGGAGACGTCCTGCAGCGAGAGATCGGATGGGACCGGGTACTCGCGGCGCTCCTCGAGGACGGTCGCGACGAGTTCCGCGTCGACGTCGTCTCGTGTCGTGCCCGTGGGGAAGTCCTCGTCGAGCAGGAACCAGTCCGAGTAGAACTCCCGAATCTGGGGCTTCTCGGGCATACCGTGAATCGAGATGTCGTTTACCTCGACCCACCAGTCGACATGCTCGTGCCGGGAGAGCCAGTGGTCGCGAGCGTCTTCTCGGACTCGAGCGCCCCAGGCGATTCCGTAGCGGTCGAGCCACCCGCGGTCCTTGTCTCCGAGGCCGCAGCGGGCGCCGGCGAATCGAACCGGCCACGCCCGGAACCCCGGTGTGGCGATCAGTCCCTGTCCTTTGTCGAAGCCCTTGATCGTGTTCTCGAGGCCTTTCAGGTCGATACTCTCCTTCAGGACGTTGATCCCCTCGTCCTCGTTGGAGAGCACGATCTTGTTCCGCATGTTCACCCGGATCTGCCGGCGGACGTCGTTCACCTTCTGGGTGCTTCCGACCATCATGATCCCGCGGGAGCCGCCCTGGGAAGCGATCTCGAAGAGCGTCTGCGCCGTCGCTCGGCGCTCAGTACTGTACTTCATGTTCTTTGGCTGCGAGGGAGCGACGTTCTTCAGCTCCCGAATCTCCAGGGCGATCCGGCCGATCGTCTTCCGCGCGTCAGCCTCGCGCCAGATCAACTGCATCCACAGGTCCATGATCGTCAGCCGGAGCGCACCCTGCCCCTCCTCGAGGTAGTTACAGTTCAGGACGGTCACCGTCTCCTGGTCCTTCAGGATCTCCACGATGTCGAGGTTCGTCTCGACGCCGATGTCCTCGATCAGCCCGTCGGCCGCGTACTGAGCGATCGTGTTCGCCGCGCGCTGGAGCGTCTCGTCTTCCTCCATCTGGTAGGAGATCTCGCGGATCGTGTCGCCGACGTCCTCGTTCGCGACGGTCACCGTCGCCTCCATCTCGCCAGCCATGTCGTTGAGTTCGTCGACGAGTTGCTGGACGCTCCCGCTCTGGCGCTCGGTCGTCTGCAGCGCCTCGCGAATCCGTCGCTCGCTCATGCTGCTCGAGGACGTCTTCCCCGCGAGTCGGAGGATCAACTCCGGAGTGAGGTCGTCGATGCCTAGCGTGAACGGGACGAAGTTCCCCGGCAGCTTGTCCGGCAGCCCGGGCATCGCCGGGACGTACACCTCGGTCCGGTAGGCTTTGGGCTCCTGACCCAGCTTCTCGAGGCTCCGTCGGATCGGCTTCTCGTCGTTCGGCGTCGCGATCATCGGGAGCTCGTTCCGCCCGTCGTCGAGGATGCTGACCCACTTGTACCCGTGCTGGTCCTTGAGGTTCCCACAGATCCGAGCGTTCGTCGCGTCCTTCCCCTGTCGCGGGCTCGCCGTCGTGAGGATGTGGTCGCAGGACTCGTGGGGGATCTCCTCGCTGTGGTACCCGATCGAGGCCGAGGAGTCTCGGGAGATCTTCTTCCGGCCGATCGGGACGACCTCGTCGGCGTCGACGAGCGAGCGGACGCCCTTCTTGTCGAGGTGCTCAAGCGAGATCGGCGCGCGCGGCGACTTGTCGCTGGCTGCGGTGATGTAGCCCTGCGCCTTCGCGATCTCCATCGCCGTCTCGTACTCCTGCATCGGATCGGGACGGCGTCCCTGGGTTCGATCGCGGTGGTGGAGTCGGAACCGTTTCTGGACGTCGTTGTCTAGCTCCGCGGTCGGATCGAGGACCTCGTCGCGAGCGGGATCGAGCCAGAGGTACCAGTGAAGTGCCGAGAGGAACGTCTCGGGACGCTCCTCGATGCTGCCGGCGAGGGCATCCTCGGTCTTGCTCAGGAGATCGCGGACGGTCGCCTCGACCTCGAGCGTCTCGCGCTCCTGGAGGGACTCGATCCGGTTCTCGACGAGGTTGCGGGCCGCGGTCGCCGTGTCGGTGCCGTCGCTGCTCTGGATCGCGTCGACGATCGCTCTCTCGCTCATGAGTTCACGTACTTGAACCCGCGTGTCACGGGAACCGCAGGGAGTTCTCGGTCAACAGTCTGTAGCGGCTCGAACCAGATCCGTCCTTCCTCGACGTTGGTGATCGGCGCCGCAGCGATCACGCGCTCGCCGTCGGTGAACAGGATCTCCTCACCGGGGCTCGTCTGCCTCGGTGTCCCGCTCACCGTCCAGTAGCACTTGTGGCCCGGAGGGACTTCGCCTCGGAGTTTGTGAGCGATCCTGTCGGCGTCAGCGTAGACGAGAACGTCACTCACTTGCGGTCACCTCTCCCGGAATCGTGTACGGCGTCGCCATCTCTCCCCGGTCGGCTTCGGGGAGGTCGTACCGCTCGGGGAGCTTCCGCGTCGGGAAGCGCTCGGAGAAGTTCGCCCGGATCTGTGCCACGTCGGGCGGCAGCGTCTCCGTTCGGGCCCGGACTGCGGTGAGCGTCGTCGTCTCCTCGTCCGGCCGGTCGATCTCGACGTCCCGCTCGACGAGCGCCGCGGGCTCGAGGTCCGTGTACGCTTCGGCGACGAGTCGCGGGTCGTAGCCGTAGCCCACGAACCGGAGTCCCTGCCAGATGTACTTCCGGTCGTGCTCGACGACGCGATGGGCGAGCACTTCCTTCGGCAGCATCCCCTCTTCGGCCTCCAGAACCTCCGTCACGAGTTGGTCCATGATCTCGGGCTTCTCGCGGTTCTCTCGCCAGCCTTCGAAGTCGACGATGTACCGCTCGAGACACCACGCGTACCGTTCTTCGATCGCCGGCGCCGGCTGCCTCCCCTCACAGCGTTCGAGAGCACGCTCGGCCAACGTCTCGGCCAGCTGCTCGCGATCCCGAGACGCATACCGTCGACCGGCGAGAAAGCCCATGTGGATCGTGAGGTCGTCGGTGTCGACGGTCTTCACCAGCACCGAGATCTCGTCGTATATGTCGTGGCTGTGGTCGGTGCGGAGGCTCCGGAGTCGACGTCGACGGAACCAGAGCGTCGCACGCCACGCGCCGAGACCCCCGAGGAGCGCGCCGGCAACGAGGACCGGATAGACCCATACGGCGACCCAGAATCGAACGAGGATCAGTTCGATCGCGAGGAGGACGCCGGCCGGCACGAGGAATCGCCAGATCAGCGTGTTCGTCTGGATCGCACTCGCGAGGTCCTTCCGCCAGAGCGCGAATCGCTCCGGCCGGGAGAGTTCCTGCTCGGGCGGGAAGCGCCCCGACCGGCCGTCTGTCGTCGAGGGCAGCACCTCCCGCGCCGGGACAGGCAGATTCGGCTCCGAGTCGGACGCTTCGACGTCCACGTCGTCCTCGAGTCGGAGGACGTCGTCGTCACCGTCCTGGAACGCGTCGTCGATTCGCTCGGTCAGCTCGTCGACGGCGTCGTCAGTAAACGCGATCACTCGGGTCGTGCCGTCGGTCGAGCGGATCTCCTCGCTGAGTCGCTCGATCGTTCGAGGCCGGTAGCCCGACTCCTTCGCGGACTTGCTGATCAGTCGGCGGCGAATCCCCCAGACGGATCCCTGCCCGAACACCAGCGCCGCGATGACGTACCCCCAGCCGCTGGTCATCCAGTTGAGGAACGTCGAGAGCACCGGCGCACTCGAGCCCGACACCTCCCACGAGGACTGGGCAGCGAAGAAGACGCCGACGCCGACGATGCTCGCCAGCAGTACGGCGACGCCCGCTAGTGCGGCCGTCACCGGCGACAGCGAGCGCAATCCTTTGATCGTCGCGAGTAGTCGCTTCGGCCCGCGGATCGGCGCTCGGACGATCGTCTTCAGCAGTCGGTAGAGCCGTGAGGCAGTGCCCTTGATCACTGCGATCGGTGAGTCGAAGAACCCCATCAGTCGTCCCCTCCGTCGGCGGCCGTGACGCCCTCACCTGGCTGGTAGGACTGGTTCTGGCGCTCGATCTCGTCGATCATCTGCTCGAGGTCGTCGCGAGCATCCCGGAACAGATGCCCGAGGTTGTGCTTCGTCTCCATCCACTCCAGCGTCGCCTTCAGTTCACCGAGCGCCTGCTTCGCGGTCGGGATCCGGTTCTCCCGAATCACCGGCTCGAGCCAACTGTCCTCGAGGTTGTCGACGTCGAGGTCCTCGACACCGTCGTGGACTCTCTGGAGACCACTCTCGCCGCGAACATGGGCGCCGTTGGCCGCCATCTGTGCGAGTTGCGCGGGCGAGCGCGTGCCGTACGCGTCGTCCCAGTAGATCGCGTTCGAGCCGACCGCCGAGACCTCGTCGAGCGTGTGCTCGTCGGCGGTCTGTTTCTGCTCCTCGTAGGCGAGTTCGAGCTCCCGGCGCTTCCGTTCGCTCCGGCCGACGTCGTTCTGGAGGCTCTCGAGCATATCCCCGTAGCGGCTGGAGAGCCACGTCGCGACCAGCGCGATCAGTCCGAGCAGCACGAGCCAGAAGAGCCAGTTCGACGATGCAGCGACGAGGAGTGCGAAGAGCTGGAGTGCGGACTCGGTGAGGAAGCCGTCGATCAGGTCGGCCCGGTCGTTGACCCACGTCAGGTACTCCAGCAGCGCGTCCGGACCGGTGCCGTAGCCGTGCTCTTCGGCGAGCACCTGCAGTTCGTCGATCACGTCCTCGTACTGCGAGAGCTCCGCGGCTCCGACCGACACGTCGGTCTTCGTCGCGTGGAGGTCGACCGTCTTCGTCGACCCGTCCTCGAAGTAGAGTTCGAGCGTGTAGAGCGACGCTTCGTCCGTCGGCGCCGCGTCATCACTGTAGGCGATCTTGATCTGGTTCCCGCCCTCGAGGACGGTCGCCGTCGCCGGCCCTTGGGCGATCCGGGCGGCGTCGACGCGGTGTGACGCCGTGAACACCGCGAACGGCCCGGTCGTTCCGTATGCCGAGTCGGCTTCGCGAACGCTCACCGAGAGGAACTCGTCTTCGAAGGTGATCGGCGTCAGTCGCACCTGGGAGGCGATCGTCGGCCCGCTACTGGAGTTGTTCGCCGTCGGCGTCGCGGTCGCGTTCCCGTCGACCTGCAGCGTCGGCGCGTCGACGGCGCCGGCGTGATCACTGCCCACGGCTGCGGCACCGCCGACCGGCATCGCGAGCAGAGTCGCCAGCACGATCGCGACGAGGGCGAGTCGCTTCACTGCTCGACACCCCCGTTGCTCTGCGGGTTCACGTCCTCGATGTCGGCCTGGGAGTCGTGGCGCTGCGGGCTCGTGTCCTGCTTGACCGTGTTCGAGACCGTGCGGCTGGGCATCATCTGGATGAGCTCCTTGATCTCCTCGAGGGCCTCCTCGCGGTTGCGGTACTCCCGAGTCTTCAGCTTCCGCTGGAGCTCCTGGAGTCGGACCTGTGCCTCACCGAGTGTCGAATCCATCGTGTTGAGTCGCATTTCGTACTTCGCGAGTTCCTCCTGCTGCTCGAGGTACTGCTCGTAGTGGAGTTGGATCGGGCTGCGGTAGTGGTAGTCCGCAGCGCTAGAGGGCGAGGACTTCACGACCCGCCCCTGTGTCCGGAATAGGTAGTGGTTCTCGCCCATCTTCGTCGCGTGGTCGGGGATCTCGTGGGCGACAACGTCCGAGAGCAGCGATCGCTCCGACCGGAGCTCCCGATCGTGGGCGACGAGCTTCCGCCGACCGAACAGGCCGAGGATCCGGGTGGGGAAGTGTTCGCGAACGACCTCCCGCCCGTCGGCGTTCGTGACCGTCTCCTCCGGGTCGAAGTAGATCTCCTCCGTCGACTCGGCGTTCCCAGCGTCGTCCTCGTGGACGATCTCCAGCTTGCCACGCTCGGCAGTCTTCTTGTTCGCCAGCGCGACACCACCGAACAGCGCGACGATACCGATCACGGCGCCCTGAAGCTGGCGAGCGTAGGGAACTTCGACCGGCGCACCCGACCGCAGGGTGAAGTAGCCGTAGACGCCTGTGGCGGCGATCAGGCCACCGACAGCGACGACGACCGCCTTCCCGGGGAGTGTGAGCGTCTTGTGCTTCTTCATCCACGAGACGCTGTAGTCGCCCTCTCGCCGGGCCTCTGTGGCGACGCGGTCGGTGCCGTCGGACTTCCCCTCGCGGTCGTCCTGGAAGACGTCCCAGCGATCGAGCGCGACGAGGATCGCCAGCACAACGAAGACGACGACGATCCCGACGACGACCCAGTTCACCATCGGGCATCACCTCGAAGAGCTTGGAGTCCAGTGACCGAGACAGCCGGTAAGACGGAGAAGAGGACGGCGACAGCGAGATATTCCGCCCCCCAGTCCTGCAGATGCTGGACGATCCCGTAGAGTAGATCGCCCTCGTACTGCACTCGGACGAACCACTGGATGACGAGCATCGCGAACAGCGAGACCGTGATGACGAAGAGGTTCTGGACGCCCTGGATGGCGACCTCACGTTTCTCTCGCATCAATCGCCCACCCCAGTTGCGCCTTCGACGATCTGCTCGGCTTCGGCGTCCTCGTCAGTCTCGCCGACGTCGACGACGCCCTCGACTTCGGCATACAGTTCGAGTCCGTCGACGACGACTGCCTCGAAGCCCTCGCTCCAGTCGGTCAGTGCGGTCAGGATCTGGTGGCAGTCGTTCTGCTCGCCGTAGCGTCGGTAGGCCTGCTCGACGCGATCCGGTGGCGCCTCGGCGAGCTCGTCCTGGAGGCGCTCGCGACGGTTCTGCTCGTCCGGGTCGATGAACACCGGACAACGGACGCCGTAGTGGGGGCAGCCTTCGCAGGAGTCCGGGAAGTTCGAGGCTCCGTCGCCGTCGACGCGCCGCATCTCGAACTGCGTGGGGTGCTCGCCCGAATCGTCACGGCGCGCCCGAGAGAGCGACGTCTCGACGTGATCCATCACGCTGCCCGATGGCGCCTTACTGGCTGTCTGCAGCCAGTTGATCACGCGGGCCTGCAGGTCGGGATCCTCGACGTAGCTCACTCGGAGTCGGAGCTCCTCGGTGAGCCAGTTGATCGTGTCTGGTCGGTGCTGTTGCTGGTGGTCAGTCATGGGTTTGTGGAAGCTGGTAGTCGTCGAACGCTGCGAGTAGGTCGTCGACCGCGACCGATTCGTCGGGTGGTGTGAGCAGGAGTCCGTGGCCCTCGAGCGTCCGCACCTCGAAGTCGTCGTTGGCCTCGAACGGGCAGTCCTCGTGGCCGCTCACCTCGAGCGGGATGTAGAACTGGATGCTGCTCACCCCGACGCCGGTGACGGTCCCGCCGTCGGTTGGCATGGGTTGAACTGGTGAGTCTGTCGTTACAATCGCCGAATCCGTTACAACGCGAACGCCGAACGAAAACACTCAGCCGGAGAGCCACTTCCGCGGGCTGTCCCCGTCCGAGAGGTTCTCGGAGTGACCGCTCCCCAGGAAGATCGCCATCGCGAGGATCGGGACGCCGAACAGCAGCCCGACCCACCCGCCGCCGATGATCAGGAACAGTCCCGACACCGCGAGGAACAGGTTTCTGAACAGCCCGAACAGCGCGACGGCCGTCGCCGAGGCACCCGAGAAGCGGCTGTAGAGGAACAGCCCACCAGCGACGCCGAGACCGACTCCCGCGAGCGGCATCAGGAAGTCGCTCACCGTCGCCTCCGATCGTCGCCGTCGCCACCGATGATCTGGTTCAGATCGCGCTGCCCCTTCGCGCCGATGTTCCGCTGCTCGTAGACGCGGGCCCCGTAGCGGCCGCCGTAGTAGCCGCCGATCAGGAGGACGGCGGCGCCGATGGCGATGATGAAGCCACCACCGGCCAGCAGCGCGGGCAAGATCACGATCGCGCCGATACCCCAGACGATTCGTTCAGTTGTAGTCATGAATCTTCCTCGTCGTCGCCGAACGGGTTGAGGTCGAACAGCGAGTCCCACCCGCTCGAGTAGCTGTCGAGTTGCCAGCCGAGGTCGTCCCGCCAGGTCGGGTTCGCGGTGAACCGAACCTCCGCGTCCGGGTCGTTGAACACGAACTGGATGTTCTGGTCGCCGACCTTCCGGTAGAACACGGGCTCAGTGGAGTCGGTCGAGATCGGCGTCCAGTCGTTCGACGGCGTCCGGTACATCGCCTGCCAGTCGTCGACGCTGCGGCCGGTCGACTCGTTCTGTAGCGAGATCGTGACGTACGTCGAGTTGTTCTCCGCCGAGAACGTGTACTGGCGCTTCTGGAGCGGTTCGTCGTCGCTCCCGATCGAGAAGTTCGTCAGCTGGTCGAACCAGGACCCGCCGGTCGAGGTGACAGTCCCAGTCCACGAGAGCGACTTCACTCGCAGGTCCGACGCGGCGAAGGTCGCTTGCTCACCCGGCTCGAGCGTGAATTCGACCGACGTGTACGTCTCGTCGGCCTCGAAGTCCCGGATCGCGTGCCACTCGGCCGTCACCGAGTCGTTGTTGCTGTCGACGTCGCCGAGCTCGGCCGGCCCAACGACGCGATCGTCGATCTGGACCTCGAACTGGACGCAGTAGCCGTTCGGGTTCTCCGCATCGATCCGGATGAACCCAGTCGCCTGTTCGACACGGACCAGCGTGTTCTGCTTCTCGATGGTCGCAGAGTCGTTCGCCGCCGCGTCGACAGTCGTGTTGTCGGTCCGGAACTCGTCGTAGGTCACCGTCGTCGAACACTCCGACTGTGTCGCCGACGTCGGCGCTGCGAGCGCCAGGGGCGACAGTACCGAGAGCACGAGCAGCGTCGCGAGGATTCGTGCCTTCATCGACGAGCCTCCAACTCGTCGACGACGTCCTCGCCTGCCTCCCCGGTCCAGTACCGGCGGACTCGAGCACGGATCCGGTTCATCGGGAGGACGACGATCAGCATCTGCGCGACGAGCACCGACGCGCCGATCGCCACGAACACCATATCCGCCGAGATCGAGAGCGCGAGGGCCAACAGAAACGCTGCCACGAACAGGAGCCGAGCTCCCCATCGTGCCAGCATCCGGGCCCCGAACTCCTCCCGTTCGGGCATTTCGACCGAGCGGAGGCGGCGTCGAAGGTCAGTCACGCTTCCACCTCGGCACGTCGTAGTCGTTCTTGATCGGGAGGGCGGCCATCCAGTCACCGTACTCCTCGTTGACTGCCGGAATGAGCCGAGCAACGCCGATCGCCCCGAAGCCGAGAACGATCGCGACTGTCCCGATCAGCAATCCACCGGTGAGGAACGTTGCTAGCAGCGCGAACCCCACCACCGAGATGGCGGCGCCGATCTGCTGCCACGGGGTCGTCGAACGGATCCCGAGCAGTTTCGGAACGATCTCGATGGTCCACTGTATCATATCCCGGATGCTCGGCGGGAGCAGCTCGTCGAACGTGAGGTAGTTCCACGCCCGACCAAGGTTCCGTCGCGTTCCCGAAACCTGCCGGCGGAGGAAGCCACCGACCCGTCGCGTTCCCGACCCGAGCATCCGGAGACCGCTTCCTACTGCACCGGTCGCCGTCTTCCAGCCGTACCTGAGTCGGTCCATCATGATCCTGTCTCAGTCGTGTTCCACATCGAACTCTCTGGCGCGCCGTACTTCGCGAGGTAGGCCGCATTGTCACCGGTGGAGAGGTTCTCGTTCGGCTCGGCGTGTTCGTCGACGAACGTCTCGAGCTCGTCGCCGGCGGCTCTGGACTGGTACCAGTCGAGCGAGACCCACTGGTCCGCCGTCCGGTTGGCCGCCTCGAACTCGGACTGGTTCAGGACTCGTGCGTTCGTCCAGGAGCCGTTCTCGACGTCCGAGACAACGTAACGCGAGACGTTGCCGTCGCTACGGTCGTGGAAGTGGAGAACGAACACGTCGTGGTTCGTGTCGGCCGTGAGCCGCTCGTTCGCGAACGCCTCGAGGCTCTCGTTGTTCGCGTTGAACGCCTCCTCGAAGTCCGACGCGTGGGTGCTGGCGTTAGCCTCGTCACCCATGTAGGCGGCGTACGTCCGGGAGACGCCGCTCGTCGCCCCGGCGATCCAGACGCTAGTCTCCTCGAGGAGGCCGTCGTCATCGTCGTCGGAGACGAGGCCGTCGAAGAACCCCCCGTCGTCCTCCTGAGCAGCGACACCCATCGAGCCGGCGCCGATTACCGCCGTCACGACCAGCATCGCGACCAGCAGGTACCGTTTCATGCCGCGACGACCTCCGTGAACAGGGCCCCACACGACGGGCACTCAAAGCGAGCGCCCCGCTGGGTCGGCGTCGGCTCGATCTCGGTACTGCAGTCGTGGTCAGAAGTCGGTGCTCGGAGTCGGTCAGCTAGCTGGAGCATCTGTTCACCTCATGCCCGCGGCCGGCCTCGACGCCGGGCTGTCGGCCTGACTACCGACGCGGGCTACGCTCTGGGTAGGGGATTTTGGCTGTCAGAAAGCGATTCGCGAGGCGTGACTGCGGTTACTCGTCGCTCTCCCAGTCCGGCTCGTTCCAGTCCGCGTGCTGGATCGCCGTGAGGTAGGCGTCGCCACCAGACATCTCGTAGTTCTGGAGCATCGACGCCGTGTTCGTCAGGCCGAGGCCGTCGTTCCCGGTCGCCGAGAGCTCGACGTCCTTCGCGTCGGCGTCGGTCCACTCGTCGACGTTGTGGTACGTCAGGGTCTGCGCGTCAGCGTCGTAGGTCGCGTAGGTTGCGGAATCGTTGAACCAGTCCGTGTCCGGTGCCTCGCTGTTCGTCATGACGAGGTAGTCGCCTTCGAGGGAGGCCGCCGAGGCCCAGATCACGTCACCGCTTTCGGTCGATTCAGCCGCCACCCCAAGTGCGTCGGCCATCGGCGTCTCGGCGACGCTCATGGTGATCGTCTCGGTGTCGTTGCCCGAGATATCGACCGTCGAGTCGGTTTTTGCCGGGTCGGTTTCGTTGTCGCTCCAGAACGCCAGCGAGGCAACGCTGAACGTTCCGCTGTCGCTCGGCGTTTCCACACTGCTCACGTCGACGTCCTCGAAAGCTTCGACCTGCCCGTTCGCGAACGTGAACGAGATGTTCGTCGTGTTCGGCGAGGCAGCCTCGGTGTTGTTCGTGAAGGTGACGTTCAGCGTCACGGACTCACCGGCGTCGGCGTCGAGGCCACTGTAGTCCGAGCCGTCGTCATCGACGGTGACGTTGTAGTAGTACGTCCCGCTGGTGGAGTTGTAGCTGTAGTTGGTCGGCGTCGCCGAGTAGAGCGTGTCGTTGCCCTGCTCGATAACGATCTCCGAGTTCTGGGAGTCCGCCGACCACGGAATCGTGGAGTTGGTCGTCGCGTTGTACGACTGGGTGCCGCCGTCCGTGATGTCGGCGCTCGTGCTGCCGGTTGTGTCACCGGCCGTCGGTGCCGTTGCCATCACGACCCCGGCGGTGCCTGCACTGAGCAGGACCAGCATCGCCAGGAAGAGAGCGGACTTGCGCGTGTTGATGTTGAACATCGGTTGGTAAGGAAGTGAGTTGGTTGGTCGGCGATGCGTCTCGCTTGCTTGGGATCATCCGTAGGGCGGCGGCACGCCACCACCGCTCCAGCGGTGTTTCGGGGTGGTTGACTGCATACCGAGGCCCACCCGCGGAGTCGAACCACGGTGCTCCGAGTGGGTTAGATTGTTAGACCGGACCGATTCTGTTCCAGTTTGCATCGAACGCAAACAGCTGTGCGCTACCTGCCTCTGCTGTGCTTGGGTCTGTTTCTTGAACTCCGATCCACGCAATATCGCTGTCTCCCTGTGGGCGTTGGATCGCTCGAAGGCCGTACTGTAGGTCGGGGAACTTCCGGACCGCCTGCCTACCCGACCAGGTGGCCCCGGAGTCGGTTGATACCCACTCACCGAGAACGCTCTCTTGACCGTAACGCATCCAGATCGTCTCAAGCACACGGAGTGAGCTGCCCGTGTCGACGAGAGACATGAATTGACCCGTCCACTGTGCATCCGATGGGACGCTGGGATCTATCGTTGTAGTGGACCACGAACTCCCCGTCCACTCGCTCAGACATACTGCTACGGAGCCGCTCGCCAGCCGTGAGAAGAGGACATATGGTGTTCCGTTCCGGACGACGAACTGCGAACTCATGGGGTCTCCAGTGTTGTCGACGATCGCATTGATGCTCTCGAGGTCGGAAATGCTGGTCGCAGGGGCAGTAATTCGGCTTCCACCCGGACCGATCAGATCGTCAGTGCTGGCGTCGTAGCGGACATTGACTACTTCTCGGTGGTCAGACCCCGAGCCGCCTGAGTTGTATCGGAGTGTGGCGTTTAAGCGGTAGACGCTTCCGTTCTGCGTAGAGTCGGTGAAGTAGACCCATCGGTCGCCGATATCGATCAGCCGTGTCGACGACCACGTTGATCCAGCGTCCGTCGATGAAATCATCCCGCCCTTCTGGTCCGAACCGTCAGGACCGAAGTTCGTGAATATGCGGATGATGTCCCCGTCATGATGCATTCGTTTGTACCGGAAGCGAGGGAAGTCGAGATTCGTGGCCGATGTGTCCCATTCCGTCGCGTCGTTCGCGTTCGTCGAGACGGCGTGCTTAGTCACGTTGCCATGTGCGCTGCCGTAAATAGTGTGTAGAGTTCCGGAGCTGTCCGGGACCACGGCCGGTGAGTAGTGCCGGTCGAGACCGATGGTATCGATAGTCGCCGTCTCGGTCCAAGTACCGGTGGACTCGTCGTACTGGCGAGCCTGCATGATTCCGTTATTGTTTGCACCGTTGTACTCCTGCCAGACAACGGTGGTTTTTCCGTTCAGAGTGTGCGCTTGTGGGTCGATCTGCGGGAGCAGTTGGTGCGTGTGGGCCCCCGAAGTGATGGGGCCCTCACTCAGAAAAAATCCCTTGCTCTCCTGAAAGAATGAGTCGAGTTCTGATTGAGACAGTACTTGTCCGATGCCGTACTGCGGAGCGTCGATAGCGCCGGTAAAGGCTGAGTTCCCGACGTCGATGGTGTGAATATCTCCGACATCGCTCGAGTCAGTGTACGACCCACTCTGATCGACCATTGTCAGCGAGTCGTCCGTTGCCCTAGCAGCGTACATCGTCGCCTGCGCTGCACTCTCATCGAGTGTGACAGCGAGGAATGCCCATGTCCCGGTTGAGATCGTGAACATCGTCCCGGTTCCGAGCATGATGTTGGTACCGCCATTCGCGTTGTTTAGGAAGGCGCCGAGATCGCCGTTACCGGAATTATCCCACAGAAGGTTTACCCCGCTATTGCCGCTTGAGCCTGCAGTGGTGGCAATGATGTTTACTGCGCCCGTTTGAGTTGGCTTGACCCAGACCGCCATCGTGAACGAGCCTGCACCGAACGAAGCATCGGTGACCGTTGAGCTCGACGCGCCATCATAGTCGAGGTGGGCCCCGCCAACACCAGTACCACTAACCCACGATGCATCCGTTGTGAGGTCCCTCCCGCTGTTCTCGTTGACTACAGTGGAACCGCTGCCAGCGTCGGTCGGCCAGTAGTCAGAGAGGCTGCTACTAGTGAGCGCCTCAGCGAGTCTAACAGCCCCGTTCTCCAGAACGAGTGTGTCGGAGAGCGTCCCGATACTCATGTCGTCGACATCGATCTGCCGATCTGTCGGTGCTCGCCGTCCGAGTGAATACGTTCCTGAGTTCTTGTATCCCATTTGTATCACCTCCAACTATCTGCCTGCTCAGCACCGTACCAGCCTAGCGTCGACCCGATTTCCGCATACACACCAGCAACCATCCCGTCGATCGAGCCCTGCTCCCACCAACCCGAGAGGTCGCGCATCTTCCACGGATTTTCGATCGCCGCGACATTCGCAGGGTTGAAGAAGCCGTTATTAACCCAGGATGACCGTACCTCTGGCCACGACTTAAGCGTCGTAAACGCACCCGACGCGTCGGCGTCGTAGCTGTAGTTGTGCCACTGCTCTGAGACCGAGAGAACCGGGTGTGTCGGTTCGTTCGCTCGAGACGACGCGAGCTGTGTTGCTGGTGTCGTGATCTCTTCGCTGCCAGCGAACCAGTGGTAGGCAGAGTAGACAATCTCCTCGACCGATCCGTCATCGGAGTTTACGAACACATATATCGGCTCGTGGTCGCCGAGGTGACTATCTGAGTTGACGAAGGGGAGCCCATTTTGATGGGTCAACTGAGACCAGTAACACAGGGCGTCAGTATCACGGTCAGGGCTTTTTGCGACATAGCCGTAGATGCCTTTGTTCTGTTCTCGTGTTGTAGGCGCCATCATCAGCATCGGCTGGTGGCGCTTGAGGTAGCCCTCATCGAACGAGATTGCAACCGACTCCGGTTTCGCCCGCCAGTCAAGTTGAGCCGTATAGTCGCTCGATTCGAGATTCTTCGGAATCTCGAAGAGCAGGCCAGTCACCTCCGGAGTCGCACTGCCGCCGTTCAGTGTGAACTCGAATCCGTAGTCGTAGTCGGTTTGGCCGGCGATCTCGCCGAACGGAGTTGGTGATCCAGAGGTTGTGATCGTCTCCGTCTGGGTCGTTAGCGGCGTCGACGAGTCAGTGTCGTACTCACTAACCATCGCGCCGATATCTGTGCCATCTGGGATCGTGCCTCTGATAGTGAGTTCGGGGTCGCCAGAGGCGGTCGCCGCGACCATCCGAGTCATCACCGGAAGTGAAGATCCTGCGACAGCTCCAACGACGGCTGTCTGTTTGAGTGCCTCTCGGCGGGTTGCTGTTGTCGTCATCGTGTGATCGCTCAGAAAAGATAGCGGGCGAGAAGCCCGCCGCGCGCTGCTGATTCGGCCCGATACCCTGCATCCCGTGCCGCTGCAGTGTCGGTCATCACGTCCGCTTGGTCTTTTTCCGGCCGAGTGTCTTCGACCGCCGCCGCGACGTCCAGTAGACCGTGCTCGGATTCCGCTGCAGCGAGGTTCTTCGCTGGAGCAGCAGTTTCCACGAGTCGTTGTCTGAGTTCCTGAGCATCGTCACCGAGTGATGCGTCGGCTTCCAGCACAACGGGGGCCGCACCGGCGACGAACGGTGCAGCCATGCTGGTTCCGGAGAGCGTCTTTTTCCCACCCGGGAGGCTGGCCTCCAAGGCCATACCCGGAGCTGCGATCCCGACTTCTGCGCCAGCCGTGACGCCCTGAGAGAAATTCGTCGTTCCGGGCGAGGGTGCGACGTTCGCGAAGTGTGCGCTTGCAACACTACTCGGCGATCCGATCGTGGTAGCACTCACCGCGAGGGTGTTGTGGTCCGCTGCCGGGTAATTCACGAACCGTGTTCTTGCTCGGTCATTGCCCGCTGCAACCACGATCAGTGTCCCTTGTTCGGTCGCGTAATCGATCGCGTCCGCGAGGTCCTGTGAGTAGATCGGCGAGCCGAGACTCATGCAAAGCGAGTCGGCACCGTGGTCGGCCGCGTACCGAACAGATTGCGCGATCGTAGCTGTCGACCCAGACCCATCGTCGCCGAGCGCTTTGATTGAAAGTATGTTCGCGCCTGGAGCGACACCACTGTATGTCGAATCGGGTGGGTTGCCTACCGCTGCAGCAGTGACCCACGTACCGTGTCCATCGCCATCAGCAATCGCGTCCGGCGTATTCGCTCCGACAGTAGGATTATCGGCGTCGACGAAGTTGACCGACGCGTCAAGCAGACGATCGTCGAAGTAATCCGAGTCGTAGTTCAGCCCTGTATCGATGACGCCGAGCGTACTGCTTCGACCAGTCTCCAGGACATTGGAGTCTTGGATCGTCTCTCGAGCTGTGTCGAGTTGCGTCGTCTCGGCATTGAAGGCGACGCCGTCGGTCGGGGCGGGCTCGGCATCCATCATCAGGCGCTGGAGTGTCCCGAACTCCGGGTGCGCATCCGCCGTTTGGTTGAGTGATACTGGCTCGATGTTCGAGACGCGAACCGCGAGATCAACGCGCCGAACGTAGCTCGTGTCAACCAGACCTTCGCGAAGTGTCTGCCCAGTAACTTCGCCAGGTGGAGCAGTGATGGTCGCCGTATCTGTCGATTCGTGGCTGTGCAGGACGCGGCGGGAGTCGGATGAGCCAGCCCAATCGAGTAGCGCGTCTAGCTCACCCTCCGCCGTCGAAACGGGCCATGCAGGGTTGTTGCTGTAGCGGGCAGGTTCTGCGGTGAAATCCGCGATGGAGAGTGAACCCTGAGCTGAGACAAACGCATCTGCGAGGGGCGTCATCGGGGTGGATCCTATAGAAAGCCCCGTCAGCGGAGTGGTAAACGCAAGAGCCGAGCCGGCAAGATATTCTCGACGAGTTGCCCCTACAATGTCTTTGCCGCTCATCCGATCACCCCCGTGGCAGCCGGAGCAGCTGTGGGCGCGACTGATTCGATAGTGATCTGATCTCCGAGCAGCGGCCCGGACATCATGTTCGAGGCGAGAGTCCCGACTGCACCGCTTGGTAAGGTCGGGAGATCGAAGATGAACAACGGCAGATCAATCGGAGACTGCGTCGAGATGTCGTAGACGATCTGCTCCCACCAGCCCGGATTTCGTGATGTGTCAATCGTGACCTGTCCATTGGCATCGGTGTAGGTCTCGACGATACGATGCGTGTCACCGCGCTCACTGGTCCGCGTTTCCCAGGCTCCATATCGAGTCGACCCTGCTTTGGTGATCGGTGCTGACGGGTCCCCCCGGTAGATGATTGCCTCACCAGGAGCGAAGTCGGTGTAGAGGCGGACCGTCACGTGGCGGTTGACTGCCTGCCGGTCGCTCCCGTGAACGACGCTCAGGTCGATAGTGTCGACGGTGAGAGTCTGCGAACGAACGTCGATTTGAGACGGCGCGTCGCCGCCCGGTGCCTGAGCGGTAACGGTCGCCGTCTTTCCGTCAACGGTGACACTCGCTGATTCGAGTTGGTCGCCCGCGAGCGGGATCGGCCCGTCGACACCCTCCACGATCCGGAGCGTCGGTGGGTCACTCGTAGGTTGCTCCTTCGCTCGGATCGAGAAGGTTTCAGTGAACGCGGTTCCACCCTTGTTTGAGTAAGTGACGTGGACGGAGTGGACACCAGTCGTAGCTGGCTCAAACGCCGCCTTGCCGTTGTTGGTGGTGGCGTTGATCTCGTTTCCATCAGGTCCGTACACGGTGACATCCTGAAGGCTACCGAACGCCGTGTCGTCACTCCGCACGACGATGTTCACCGTCTCACCAACTCCAGGTCGGAGGGTATTGATATCGATCGCCTCGACATCCGGAACATTACCTGAGAATGCGGGATTGACGATACTATCCCTGATCGAACCGAGCTGACCGTCCTGAGACACGCCAGTAACCTCGATACTCGCCACAGCTGCGTCGGCAGGAATCGGATACCCACTCACAACGACCTGATCGCCGCCGAGAATGCTGGCGGACTCAACCTGCCAGTAGTCCTGCGCAATTGTCTGGGAAGTCCCGTTCTGGTAGTGAGCCACGACAGAGATTGCATCCGGATTCAGATCAGAAGCGAACGGGAACGCGCCGTGCAGTTCCCCTTCTTCGATATCGGTGTCGGGTTCGAGCGTTTCGAGCCGCTCCTCTACATCTGCGATCGCCCGACTCATCGCCTTCAGCTCAGCAATAGTCTGATTCCTCGAGACGTTTCCATCAGAAACACCACGGTTGAGGAGTCGCTGGACCTGGTTTTCAAGCTGTTCGTTGTTTTCCACGAGACGCCTGAGTTGCTCGTGTCGGGCCTGGAGTTCGCCGAGTCGGGTTTCGTTGAGTTGGCCCTCGAACATCGACTCCAACTGCGCGCGAGATTCATTGAGCATCTCATTTCGCAGCCGGTCGAGGATGTCTCGATAGTCGCTCATGTCCGCGAACGGCGGCGTCGGCGACTTGATTACCTCAATCGTATTGCCGGAACTCGGCACTTCGACGCGTTCTGGACCAGCCGAAATCCACACCGACCCGTTGTAGCCTCGCTCGTGTGCCGCCCGAAGATCGTCAACTGACGGTGCGGTCATATTTGTCAGGAGCGTGCCGTCAGCGCGGTACGCTTGCACCGAGGCGATTTCCACACCGCGAAGCGTCCGGATCTCGTAGTGGCCAGATTCGTTCGTCGTCGTCGTCGTACGGCGGAAGGCACCACTGTTGATCCGCTCTTGAAGCGTCTTCGCGCCTTCGGTGAGGTTTCCGGCTTTGGTTCGCATCTCCTGGGCCAGTGCCTTACCGATCTGCTCAGGCTCTCCACGCGCGATCACGTATGCAGCTGATTCGTTCCCCTCTGGGTAGACACGGTAGAACTGGTTGTTCGGCAAGTCCACCGATGCAGCCTCGTGAGTCTTCGTGTCGAAACTGAACGACGGGTTGAGCGTGACGTAGGCCTCTGTCTCAACGCTCATCTCGTTGACGACCTCCCCCGCCGGAGAGATTTGCTCAATCACAACTGTGCCACCAGTCGTCCTACCTGGCAGGTCCGAGTCCGCAGAGTCCTCTCTATTCAGGACGATACCACCCGAATTTTGCGGGTTCCATATCGAGAGAATGAGTTTCTCGTCGTTCGGAGCCACTAACACCGGGTCACCGAGTTCTGGATCGACATTCATCTCGTAGGCGGTCCCGGGGAGCTGGCCGCCACCGAGTTTCCAGTCGTTCGTGGTGTGGACCGCGACGACTGCGGACTCGGACGTTTCAAACAGTCCTTCAGAGCCAGTCAGCGCCCGGTCAGGATTCCAGGCGTCAGGAAACGGGTTCTCCGCCTGATTAAGGAGTTTGTTCGCTCGTTCTCGCTTGTTCTCGATCGTGTCGTTGAGGCTGTCGTAGTTAACACCGTACGCCTCGACCGTCGCGTTCGCTACGGGGTTGCCGTCTTCGTCGACGACACGGCCAGTTACAGCGCTCGCCCCTGCGTCGATCTCGTCCAGGTGAAACTGCTGCCCCGCGCTCGACCCCCCAGAGATGATCTGGAATTGGCCATTCACTCCCTCCGGTGCTTCATGGACGATTTGCCAGTCGGTAGGTTCGGTAGTTCCTGCTTCCCAGATTTTCAGCCGCATTTCACCCCCACCGAACTGGTACCGGAAGTTCAGCCAGGTGTTCTGGTTGTGGCTGATCGACGCATTACTGGTGCTCGTCGTGTTACCATCTCCAGATCGGAGACTGATGTTGTCACGGACACCACCGCCGTCGATTAGCGCGACCGCATACTTTGCTGGCTCACTCGTTCCGTAGTGGTCGCGCTCGATGATACCGAAGCGAAGCGAGTTGTCTGAGCTCGCCAGATCGTATTTGAAAGTTCCAGTATATTCAAAGGAGTCCTGGGTGCTGAAGCTTGGTCCGTCAGTCCACGTGGAGCCAGATGGACCACCGTCGTTGACCACCAAGGACTCTGAACCGTAGAATGAAGTCTGCGAGACGCTGGCGACCCCATCAGAGTCCGACCAGCCTTCCATATCCCCATCCTCGAAGTCATCGAAATAGGTAGTGTTATTCGTGGTCTGTTGAAGCGCCGATGTGGTTGTCGACACCAGTTCTGTGCTTTTCTTCGGCGGTTCAGCTGCTAGTGAAGCGGCCGCACCTGCTGGTGCAGCCATCGACACGACAACCACGAGCATGATTGCGACGACACCCGTTTGGCGGGCGATTCGACTTGTGGGGGATGAATTGGACATGAATGGGTGAACCTCCATTACGGTAAGAGGGCTAGCAGCAGCGCGATGACGAACATCGTCACTGCGAACGCGAGCGACGCGAGAGCGAAGATCGCGACGATGATCTCCGTTGTGAGCGAACCGAAACTCCCGGTGATGATGTCGCCGACTGAAAGTCCGTCAGCGAGCAGACGGGTGTCGACGAGGACTAACGTGATGAACGCGAGAAACGCAGCTACCGCGGCGACCTTACCGATCGGATCGTTCTGGAGCCAGTGGCCGGATGCAGCCGCCATCTACACCTCCTCAACGACGATCCCCGTGCCAACGCGGTAGGCGATCTTCGTCCGGTTATCTCGGTCAGCGATCCCGCGCTGCTTGCGGGCCCGTGCTGCCTCGTACACCGCCTTCTCGGCCTTCGGCGGGAGATGTTCTTTACTGTCGAGGTACTCTCGAACCGCGTGCAGGAACGACGCGGTCGGCATGTCGCCGAGGACGCCACCCCACGACACGGCGCCGCAGTTTTCACAGTTCCGATGTTTCCGGTGGTCGCCGTACCGACTCTCCGTCCAGAGCCGTCGACGCGTCCCGTAGTCGAGATCGGCCATCTCGATCGACTCCTGCGGTGCGGGTGCATCTGGGTGATCGTCGCCAGGATCGAGCCGGTAGCACGGGTCAGTGACGTACTCCGACTCGGGGACGTAATCCTCCGGGTCCGAGAGCGTCGACTCGGCGTCGAGCTCGTGCCAGCAGTACGGGCAGAACAGTTCGGCGTCAGGGTGTTGCCGGAGGAAGTAGTCGACGACCCACTCCTCCCGTAGGACCTGCGCACCCGGCCCGGGTTCCGGGTTGCTGTCGTCAAGCGCGCGCTGGACTTCCTCGCGCTCGTAGTCTTCGACCTCGTGGTCGAAGAAGTTCTGTCGGCTCCCGAGCGCCGGCGATGCATCTCGTCGTTCGGAGTGGGCTCCGGACATGGTTGGGTAGCAAAACGGCTACTGGTTCCCACCCGCGCTCGGCCGCCGCACGCTGCGACAAGTTCCGAACTTCGCTTCGAGCGGTCCGGGTGACACGCCGTCGCGGGTGAGCGTTACTAGAGTGTGGGGCTAGAGGCTACTTAAATACTCCGCCAGAGTAACGCGGGAATGACGCAGAACTGCCCCCAAGGATTTGCGGCGATACTGTTTAACCGGTGGCTGCCGATTCGTTACTCGTCGGGCGCGTCAGGAGCGCGCTCGCCAAGGTCGAGGAGTTCACGATACTGCCGGTGGTCACGCACCAGCATCCGGAACATTTCGGCGTCGTTGCTACAGTCGGCCCCGATGACCGCCTCAAGGTACTCGGCTTGGTCGTCGGTGAGCCGCACGCGGTATTCTTCCACTCAATCACCTCCATTACCGGCAGGATTGCGGCGGGTGTGTGTTAAGTCCCCGTTACAGGTGCCTAATCGGCTCCGCTTTCGACAGCACAGGTGAAGTGGCGTGAACGATTAGCCGCGATGTACTGATAGACACGTTTCCCAACGGCTGCGACGGGTGTGACGGCCATCACTGCACCTAACGGACGCAATAGCCCAAGGTGGTTGCACAGTTCGCGGAACGCGTGATACCCTCGATGCGCTTCACCATCTCGGAACAGGTACATTGCTTCTGAAAGCTCAACGTCCGTCCGAATAGTGTAGTCGGCTGGTGCGTCAGATTGCGAATAGAACCGTACTGAGTCATTGACATCGAGGTACTTGAACAGGTAGAGCGACTGAGCGCAGAAGAAACAGCGCTCGTCGTAGACGAGATCGATCCTGTTCGTGCGCTCAAACTTCGAGACAGCCCCTTCCCAATCTAAAAACAGCACGAGAAATAGAACGAAGTCCAAGAATATCGGCCCCATTACCAGCGCGATCGAAGTGTGGAATCCGATGAGTGCAAGTACGAATGGCGAGAACAGAATCCCAGTAAAGACGACAACGATGAACCCAACCTCTAAGAGAATCGTCGCAGCCGCAGCGATCGTCACTAGGAGATCGTACTGAATTACGAGCTCGCCGATGGCGGGGGCGAATCCGGCAGGTGGCGTCATGTATCGGCCAAGATTCGTCGCCGAAATCCATCCCGGCCCACCAACAACGATTTTCGCGACTCCAGACCCGAAATAGATCGTCGAAAACACAGCTAAGAATGCTGCAAGTGGAGTCTGTCGGTAGACTGGCGACGGCGACGATTTAAGATGTTCGTTCAGGCTCTCGATGCCTGCCTCAGAACGTTCTCGGATTCCGTCAGCAGAAAAGCGGTCCTGCTCGGCATAGAGTGCGAACAGTAGCAATAGAATCGCCCACAGGAAGAACGACTGAGCAAGTCCAGATGTGTTTACTGAGGCGAGGGTGACACCAAGATAGGCAACCGAGATTGACAGGAGGAACGCGCTGACTCGCGTATAAAGTCCAATTCCAAAAAAGACGAGTAGTCCAACTGCTACCCACTGGACAACCACCGCGTTCTGGACGATCGTACCAACGAGCAGCGGTTCGGGCGTCGGCATCAGAACCGGAAACTCAGCAATACGGCCCCACGAAATCGAGAGCAGTTTCCATATGAGATAGATTGACGTTATGATACGTGCGAAACCGAGGTTAATCGGCGACTTTGACCGTGGATTTCGAATATAGTTTTTGAACATCAGCAACCTCTAATGACCGAATTGTTCTGAGGCTGTACCTCTAACACACACGACTCGCTGGTTGTTGGATCAGTATAGCTACCCGATGTATACGACTGATTGATACGGTAGACGCGAACTGTCTGAAATTCGCCAATGTCACGGAGTTGCTCCTGATCCCAATGATCGCTAACTCCCATTGTTGGTGCGGTCGGGAGTAATGAGTCATACCCGCTGTTTTTGTAGGAATTGGCATAGTCTAAGATCGTTCTTGAATAACGTATCCGCTGTGTGTCGTTCATCTCAGTCACCATTTTCGAGCTGAGCATGAACAACCGGGCGTTCATCGGCTCGACGGCCGCCGGATCTAGTCTGATCTCGTCATCTGTGTCAGTCACTCTTAGCTCGTATCCGGTTGTCTCTTGGTCGCTGACGCTGCTGTACCGTTGCATATGGGTAAACGGATAGACTGTCATCGCGAGGACGCTCGCAGTCAGAAAGAGGCAGAACGTGAGCACCACGAAGTGCTTTCGGTAAGAGCGTTTGAAGAAACAGCAGATGCCGCCAAGTCCGAAGTAGCCGAGAAAGACAGTAGGATAGACGATTGAGCTATAGATCGATATTCCATTCTGCAGGGAATGAGCAACTTCTACCAAAATTGAAAAAATCGATTCAATCGGCATCTACTGGGTAAAACCACAGCACAATCATATACCTCACGGTGAAAATCAGGTGACACGGAGCAGTGACTGACGATCTCCGCCGCAGCAGTTCGAAAAAATCTAGGTCGCCTGAGTGAGTCGACCAACTCAGCTGCGCTGCTGCGTTGGTTAAGCCGCCGGTCGGTCCCGCCGCGGCGCCGCCAGCGTCTCGTCGACGACGACCCAGCCACCAGTCCCCTGTTCGGCGGGATTGTACTCGTGGAGCTTGTCGAGGTAGTTCCCGACCTGCTGGCGCGTTCGCAGTGCGGGCAGAGGACCGTCGCCTCGCGGCGGAGGACGGTCTTCGCGATCCAGAGTTCCTCCGGCGTCTTGGCGCGCTCGATCTTGGTCAGCGTCGTCGCCGTCTCGTCATCGACGGCGAGGTCGGCTCCCCAGTGATCGTCGCGACGGTACGGGCTGGTGTCGCCGGCGTGGGCCGACGCCGCCAGGAAGTCCTGCTCGTCGTGGACGTGCAGCTCTCGCTGTTGCTGAGTGACTCGTGGCATAGTTCTTAGGATACGCGGTGCTGTCGCCTCCGACCGTCGATGCCTCCGCTGGGGAGCCTCCCGAAAATCGCCCAGTCTGTCAACTGGGGTCAATCCGGGACGCACGTCATCGCGATGGCCGGGATGGCTCCGTGAGGAGCCGTTACTCCTACATTACGTTCAGAGCTTAAAAGCGCGAAGCGAGTCGCGTCAAAAATCGCGAGAGCGCGCAGAATGGTTCAGCGGCGTAAATCGCGGTACACCGTAGGCACTACTTACTGCAGTATCTGAATTGATACCTCCGCCGACGGAGTTTTCCCCGTTGGGTGTGAGGATTCAATAGCCCCAGCGAGAGGGGCATTCCTGCGACACGGTCCGGGGGTCGACGGCGGTCCCCGCCGCCGACCTTTCAGCAATATCCTACCCGGCTAGCGACAGATATGTTTCCCAGAAAGAACTTTTCGGACCTGATAATTAGGCCATACATCTTAAGTACCCTCCCCGTCTCAACTCTGACAGACGCGGTCCGAGGTTTACGCCGCTGTGCGGTAGTGTAAGCCTACTAACCGTGTCGCAGGAAAATCATGAAACAGAAGATCAAATCAATCCTCGACGACGATCGAGGCGTCAGTCCTGTCATCGGCGTTATACTCATGGTCGCCATTACGGTGATCCTCGCCGCCGTGATCGGGACGTTCGTTTTGGGCCTCGGCGATAGTCTGCAGCAGGCACCGCAGTCAACACTCTCCGTGGAAGACGCGCCTGAAGAGTACGATACATCGACGACCGATGAAACTAACACGTCCTTCACGATCAGTCAGGAAGGCGGTGACGAGCTTACTATGGGCGACCTTCGTATCGTCCTAACAGACACTAGTGAGGGGACGAGTGTTACGTTCGATTCAGGCTCTTGGACTGCGGGGGACGGCTCAAGCGCCCACAAAATTGAAGTCCAGAAAGGCAGTAACACGGTTGAAGACACAACGAAATTAGCGGTTGGTGAAACGCTTTCCATCCGACAGACAGAAATTGACACGGGTGGAGGAAATGCAACTCTCCCGACGGGTGAATACGATATCCAGATCATCCACGTGCCGTCCGATTCGATCATCAAGTCGACGACAGTCGACCTGCAGTAACCCGTTTGTAGGTCGTTTCCCGCTACTTTCTTTCGCGCTGCAAACCTCACCAGTAGTACCCAGTATGCCCCTCATTGATTCACAGGTCCTCGCCCGAACGTACAACCACCCGAGCAAAGACCCGTGGGAGGCGGTCCAACTCTACCGCGAGGCAGCGAAACGGCCGGACGATTGGGGCTCAACGCGCGTCGCCAGTGCGATCAACAGCAGCGGCGGGAACGAGTTCGAAGGCGTCTCGCGGTCCGAAGTCCGTGCATGGGTCGACGGCGACGGGATGCCGGATGCCGCCCGCGCGGTCGAGGTCGCCCGCGATCTCGGCTGGGACGCCGATGGGTGGACCGACACCACCGAGGCGCTCGCGAAGCTCGTCATCGGCGTCTACGCCTTCGGCTCGATCATCGAGGAGAACTACGTCCCCTCGTGGAGCCCCGACAACGAGGAGAGCCGCGCCGAGATCGAGGAGGCGCTGACGTGGGCCGGCGTCGGCTACCAGCACGTCAAGCGTGACGACGACGCCCAGGGTGACGAGATCAAGCCCGGGCAGCACATGACGGCGCTCGGTCGGGCGCTCGTCGTCGCCGGGGCGCCCGTTGGCGACAAGACCGCCGAGAACGTGCGCGGGCTTCCGGACTGGATCGACGACGCCCCGATGGTGCTGAAGATGGAACTCGCGGTCCTGTTCGTTCGCGGGCGCGGCGTCAAGCACGAGGAGAAGGCAACGCGGACGATCCAGACCGATCGTGGCCGGCAGTTCTTCGAGGACGTCGCCGCGTTGATCGAGGACGTGACCGGCGAGACGGCAACCGCGAGCGATCACGGCGTGACGGTTTCGGCCGATGCAGTTCGGGAGCTCGGACTCGACTGAGTGAGTTAGGCGGGCTGGCGCTCGCGCCGCGGCGCCGCGAGCGTTTCGTCGACGACGACCCAGCCACCAGTCACCTGTTCAGCGAGGTCGTACTCGTGGAGTTTGTCGAGGTAGTTCCCGACCTGCTGGCGCGTCCGCGGGTTCTCTGACAACGCGCTGTATCGCTCGTGGACCTGGCTCTCCAGCAGCGGGTCGTCAGCCTCGCGAACCACTCGATAGACGATGTGATACTGTCGGCTCAGACTGTCCAGCAGATGCTCCCGGATGTCCTCCTGCGCGCGCTCGAAACAGTCGTCGACGTCCACCTCGCGGACGGTCGTGTGGCCGCGCTCGATCCCCAACTCGACCGCGGCGCGAAGTGCCTGGACGCCGTAGCGGGCCGACCCACCAACCCGCCCGGCGATCCGTTCGAGCTGGTCGTCGGTGACCGTGTCCGGCTGCAGGCCCTTCTCCACCCGAGCGCCGAGGATCTCGAGCATCGCGGTCGAGGCGTAGGGCTCGAACTCGACGATCGGCGCGTGGCGGAGACCCTCGGCGGCGTCCGGGACGAGTCGCTGTGTGTCGCTCCGGTCGTGGCCGATGCACAGCATGGCGATCGAGTCAGCCTGGTAGAGATCGCACAACAGTTCGGGCGCCTCGAGCGCGTCGAACTCGTCGAGGATGACGACGAACGGGTCGTCGACGGTCTCCTGCAGGAGGCCGACCATCTCCTCGGTCGCCATGCTGCCGTGCGGGACGACGCCGGGATGCTGCTCGGTGATCGACTGGAGGAGTTTCCAGCGCGACTGCCCGACGCACTCCACGTGGGCGTGGTCGACGCCGTAGGCCTCCAGCCGGTCGAGCAGGTACTCCGCGGTCGTCGACTTGCCCGCACCGGAGGGGCCGATCTCCCAGCAGTGTTCCGGCGGCTCACCCTCGGCCGCCGGCTTGAGGATGTCGCTCAGGCGTTCGAGTTCGCGCGATCGTCCCGGGAGTCGCGTCGGCGGCCACGACTCGCGGAACACCTCCTTGCGAGCGAACATGTGGGCTTCTGCCGCGGGGTGGGACTTAAAACTCGCGAGGGGTATTTGCGCAAATACCCCTCGCTGCTTTATCCGTGGTGCAGTGTCTCGGGGGGAGTATGGCGACGAAAGGCCACGATGGAGGAAGCGCGCTGTCCGAACAGTTCGACGTCGACCTCACCAAACACGGGTTCGGCGACACCAGCCCGCCGAACGTCTACGTCGAACTCAGTGCCAACTACGTCGGCGACTACCTCGCCGTGATCGCGGCTGGCCCGGCCGGGCACTACAGCCTCGACTTCGGTGTTGACCAGGGGAGCGTCGAGATCGCCCGCGCCTACGCAGACGGTGGGCAGTACGAGATCGACGAGCTGCCCGCGTGGATGGACGCGGTCGTCGACGACATCGAGCGGGTACTACCCTAGGATGATCTCCGCTAGCCACCACGCCACGCCGAGCCCGAGCATGGTGACTAGCACCGGGACCCAGATCACGATCCGCCGCATGGTCTTCTCGCGCATCGGGTTACTCTGTGTCGCGGAGGTCCTCGAACTCATCCGGGTCGAGGTCGCCTGCGACGTACTTGGACCCCTTCTCGGTGATGTAGTAGCGAACCGCATCGGTGTCGGTTCTGCCAAGGAAACCGCGTTCCTCGAGCTTCTGGAGCCGTCGCGAGTAGGAACTCTCAGAGTAGTCCACCAGGTCTCGCGATTCGAGGTTGTCCTTCAGCACACGTGGACTCATCAAGACCGGTTCACCGTTCGGAGAACCCAGGCTGTCCAAGAACTCCAGAATGACTTCGTCGAAATTGCTCATACCTGGAGCCCTCGGTCGCATACCAGCCTGTTTTGGCGGGCCGGATTAAGTAAATTCGCTTGCTCCCTATTGTGGAAGTTATCTCCCGTTATTGGGAGTAGTCTATCTCTAAAGGTGGTCATTGACCGTACTTGCAAGATACCTCCCAAACCACTAAGTAGTGTCGACAGTAATGGATGCCTACCGGCTGACAGTGGCGGACTCGGCGTCGCAGAAAACGGCGCCGGACGTGTGCTCGCACGTTCGACGCCACGGGTCGGAACCGGTGTGATAGCAAACGTGCTGCGGGGGCTTGAAACTCCCGTTACGACGGTCGACGGCGGTGACCTATCCCACGCCGACGCGCCCAACTTTGGACAGGCGGAGCGCGCCGGCGTGCGAGTCACGGCCTCGAACAGTTCGCGAGACACCCCTGGAGAGGGTCATCTCCGCCCTGCACGAGACCAATGAATTCTCAGGAATCCCGAGAAGAAAGTAGTATCGACCATAACGACGAGAGCGGCCGCACGTGCGGCATCTGCGGCGAACTCTACAGCCACACCACGACGGCCGGCCCCGGCCGGAGCAAGCGCTCCTGTGGCTGTGACGTGACGCTGGTCGAGGTCGCCGACGACACGCCGAACGCGTTCGCGAACACCGCGATCCGTGCGCTGAACGCGACCGGCGACGTGGAGACCGCGACCGAGATCTACGAGGGGACGCGTGACCGGCTCGTCGCCGACGGCGGATCGTCCTGCGGGAAGCGCTCCTGCGACGCCGAGTACGAGGTGGCGGTCGGCACCAGCGCTCGCTGCGGTCTTCACGCGCTCGAGGACGCCGTCGACGGCGTCGGCCCGTCGAAGGGCGAGCAGCTGATGGAGGAGTTCGGCTCGCTCGAAGCGATCTGCTACGCCGCGGAGTGGAACTCGGTGGCGATCGCGCGGCTCGACGGGTGGTCGGCGACGACTGCCGGCGAACTGGAGGAAAAGCTGAAGGACGCCGGCGTCTGGGTCGAGGACTCCGAGGCGGAGACCGGCGCCGACGCTGGAGAGGTGAAGGGGACGCTCATCCTGGCGACCGATCGAGGACAGTCACCCACGTGGCATCACTCAGTCGACTTCGACGGCGACGTTCACACAACCGCCTGCGGGTCATCGATCCAGTGCTCCGAGGTTGAGGAAGTCGAACTCGACGTTTCGAGCGGTGTCCTGGAAGACGCCGACCGAGTCTGTTCGACCTGCGACGAGAGTGTCGCCGACCACGAAGAGCAGCTGATCGCCGACGGCGGCATGCCGGAGACGTTCGACGACCTCGCCGGGACGTGTGAGAACTGCGGCGACGACGTCGACCCGGAGCGCCTGATCGAGGGCGAGTGTCCGGGCTGTCACTACCGGCCGGCCGCCGACGGCGGCACCGCGTGGACGGACCTCACCGGCTTCGAGCGCGACCTCCTCGAGGGGATCCGCCGGCTCAACAACGACGGCGAGACCACGTACGGCCTCGCGATCAAGGAGGAACTCGAACGCGTCTACGGGACGGACGTTCACCACGGCCGCCTTTACCCGAACCTCGACGATCTCGTCGCCTACGGGCTCGTCGAGAAGAGCGAACTCGACAAGCGGACGAACGAGTACGTGCTGACCAGCGAGGCCGAGGCGATGCTCGAGCAGCGGGCCCGCCACCTCGCGGACGCCTGCGGAATGGAGCAGCCCGTCGCCGACGGAGGTGATCAGGCGTGACGACCCACATCGTGTGTCGGGACTGTCCGTTCGAGGCGCTCGAGAATGATTCCGACGAGGCCGACCGGATCATCGAGACCCACGAAGAGGAGACCGGCCACGACGTCGACGACGGTCCCGTCGAGGATGGTGTCGAACTCGGAGGCGATGTCGAGCACACAGATCCGCTCGAGGCCGTCGACGGCGAGACCGAGGTCGAGATCGCCTGCCCGATCGGCGAGGATCCCCCCGGCGGTTGCAACGGCTGGTCCGAGACCGTGGAGCTCGACGAGCCCGCCGAGTACAGTGAGGGGACGATCACGCTCCCCGGCTTCGACTGGGAGTGCCCCGACTGCGGGAACCCCCACGAGTTCGAGGTCGACGGAATCCGGGTGAGTAACCTTGTCTGAGGGTCGTGAGGAGACGATCGAGAACTGGCTGGTGATCAACTGGCGGGAGGGCACCACGCGTACGCGAAAGTCGAAGCCCGACCCGTCCAGCCTCGGCACGCACGAGATCTCGACGAGCCTCACGCTGAACGTCACGATCCCCGAGGTTGAGACGCCCGAGCTCCGAGCCGACGTGGAGGTGCCGCAACCTCGCGTCGAAGCGTCCGAACTCTCCGACCTGGAAGCCGAGGACAGCCCGGACTGGATGGACGTCGCCGACGAGGTCGTCGACGACAACCACGAGGCCGACCCCTACGACGAGGTTGATCGTCTCGTCGTCTCGGTCCTCGAGGACGCACCGGGTCGCCCGGACGTGGACGAGGTGAAGCGCTACCTCCAGACGCAGCTTCGAGAGGTCCACCGAGGTGAGCAGGCGTGAGCGAGCACGTAAGTTCTCCAGAGGCCGCTCGCGATGCTCGCGACGGATCGCTCGATCTCGGGCTCGATGCCTACGCCGCCGATGAGGTACCTAACGCAGACCTCCTGCAGAACCTCGTCGGACGGCAAGTCGACCGCTTCGCCGAGGGAACCGGCGAGCACGCCGGAACAGCCCTTATGGCGGTCGAACTTTCCGAGGGTGAGGAGCTAGGCGTGCAAGTCTCGATGGCCGTCGACACCTCGGAGATGACCGTCTACCCCAGCGTTCGCGACCGCGGAGACGGCGATTGGGTTTGTGAGTCCTACCGCGAACAGCGATCCCTCGGCCGTATCGTCGATCTCTGCCCGCTCCAGATCGTCGGCGTCGCCGAGCGGAACATCATGGATGCGGAGAACGCGGAGGTTCTCGCGATCGTCGACGCCGATGGGACCGAACCGTTCGCGGTCAACATCTACCACGACGACCAAGGTCGAACGGAGTTCTTCGAACTATGACCGGTGATCGACAGACCGTCGAGGTTGACGATCTCCCTTGGACGACCGCCCCGGAGCACGCCGAGGAGGCGATGCGCGAGCTCGGCGTGACCGAGGGATCGGCCACCTGGGAGAACGTGATCCGGATCACCACCCAGTACGGCCTCGAGGACACGCTCGGGGACTTCTACCCGACGCCGTCCTCGTTGGCAGCGGGTGCGATCTACCTCTGCTGCCGCCTCGAGAACGAGCCGCGGTGCCAACGGACGGTCGCCGGCGCTGTCGGCGTCTCGAACATGGCGATCCGGAACACGTACCAGGCGATCATCGAGACCGAGGGCTACGACATCGGGTCCTCACCCGGACCGTGGTCCGGGAGTCGCAGCGACGCAGGAGGTGAGCAGGCGTGAGTTCCGAGAGCCAGCACACGAAGAGGTACAGCCTCTCGGTTCCGATCCCCCGCGATCCGTCTGCTTACCGGATTACCGACCACTTCCGGTTCCGGATGAACCGCCGGAAGAACCCGAGTGTCGACGCCGATACAGTCCGCCGCTGTATCGAGAACGGCCGGCTCAAGTCGACACAGTCGCCCGATCGGTTCATCTTCGAACTCGAACTCGGCTACACCTGGTGGGTGATCGTCGAGATCCGGGACGAAGCGTTCCTGAACGAGTCAGAGAAGCACCGGGCAGTGACGGTGTTCGCGAAGGACACCGATCACGACGAACCGGGGTGGTCAGTATGAGCGTCGACGTTCCCACGCAGGACGACAGCAGCGACCGGAACCTCCGGGACATCTGCGAGGAGATCGTCGAGGACGACGGCTTCAGCGACCGCGCGCAGAGCATGGCCCAAACACTGCTCGACGGGATCAAGGAGGGACGGATCGATGTCAGTTGAGGTCCAGCCAGCGATCGATCAGGTCCGCGCGGGCTTCGGGGTCTTCCCGGACCTCTTCCCGCATCTCGATCAGTTGCTCGGCTCGCTCCGGTTCGGACTGCGCGATCTCCTCGACCAGGAGGTCGTCGACGGCCTCTGCCTGCTCGGCGGCGCCGGGCTCGAGTGCCTGTCCGCACCACACGCAGAGCGAACGCTCCCGCGGCGTCTGCTCGCCACAGCGCGGGCAGTCGGTCGGGGCGATCTTGTCGTCCTCCTCCTCGGGGACCTCGGCACCGTAGACGCGGGCGAGTTCGCGGTCGGACTCGTCGGCGAAGACGCTGACGTAGCGCGAGGCGACCGAGCTCCCGCGCACCCAGCCGTGATGGTCCTCGAGGTGGGCCTGGTTCATGCCCTTCGAGGCCAGATGGGCGGCGCTGGACTTCCGGAAGTTCGTCGGCGTGACCGGTTTGGTCACCTCCGCACGCTCGGCGACGCGCTTCAGGATCTGGTTCTTCATCGTCCGGGAGACCTCCTCGTTGCGCCCGAGTTTGGACCACAGCGGCGCCGAGGGATCGTCACCGGCCGGGTGATTCCGCAACCAGTCGCGGACGTACGGGACCGCAGGGATCAGCGTGATCGAGCGCTGTCCGCGCTTCCCGTTGACCGTGACCTGGAGGCCGTACTCCGAGTCGGAGATGTCGCCGACAGTGAGGCTCGCGTACTCGCCGCCACGCAGTCCGGCGTCGAACAGCAGGGCAACAGCGGCGGCGTCGCGAGTGTTCACCGCCGCGTCGAGCATGTCCTGGACCTCGTCTTCCCACCGGAGCATCTCGCCCGGATCGGGAGCGGGGTCGTAGGTCGCCGAGGTTCCCGAGGGGACCCAAGAGAGACTGTCGGGGATCTCGTCGTCGTCGGTGACGTGACGGCCGAAGACGCGGATCGCGGCTCGGTAGTCGCGGTTCGTCTCTTCGTTAGTGAACTCGCGGTTGATCCACGCGACGATCTCTTCGGCGTGGTCGCGATCGTCGAGCAGGCTCGAGACGTCGCCGTGTCGCTCGGCGATGAGCACGAGATGCCGGAGGAGTTTGATCTTCCGGTTCAGCGAGTAGCGACTGGAGAGGAGGTCGAGCTGGCGACGGAACTCATCGAGGATGTCGCGGTCGCTCTCCGAGATCTCGTCGCTCTCGTGGATCCTGTCGACAAGGTTCTGGTACTGCGTCTCGTCGGCCATGCGGGTACCGATCGACTGCAGTCTTTTATAACTACAGCTTTCAACTCTGGGTTGCAAGCCCTCCTCCGGCTCTCTACTGTTTGTTCAAAGCCCAGAGAGCCAGGTAGCGCAGTTGCTACCTGGGGGGTGGAGGCATGAGCCGCGGCGAGCGGTTCTCGCAGTTCAACAACGCCGCGCGCTCCTTCCTCGAGGCAGATGTCGGACCAGTCGACGACGAGCCGTGTGGGATCGGTCCCTGCGAGGACGACGCAGTCTACCGCGTCCCGTGGCACAGCGTCGGCGGCGACATCGCCTACTGCGGCTACCACCTCGCTCGGTACCGCAAGCAGCATCCCGATCTCTTCGATCGTGTCCAAGAGGCCGTCGACGAGGACCTCACCGCGTTCGCGACTCGTGGGCAGCGGTTCCTGGCCTTCGAGAACGTTCCCGAGACGCTGTTCGACGAGGAGTTCGTCGCGGTCGCGCTGCTCGCGACTGGGAACGCACTCTACGAGGAGGACGATCCCGGCGAGACGGTCACCTACGTCGCCGTCGATCGAACTCTCGAGGAGGATAGCCGGGTCCGGGTCGCGCGTGATCGTGCGGGCGAGTTCCTCCGAGAGGTCGAGAGCCGCCTCGGCGTTCACGAGTGGGACGACGACGTCGCGGAGAAGCTGCTCGGAGGTGAGTCCGCGTGATGTCGCGCGTTCAGGATCCTCGTGGACCGGACAACATCGAACCCGAGGTCTTCGAGGCTCTCTGGCGGCTGTTCCGCCGCGGCGAGCGCGATCTGTTGGAGGGTGGCGTCCCGGCGAGCACTCTCGCCGGCCACCTGGACCGATCCCGGAGCACTGTCGACAAGGTGCTCTGCCGGCTGGCAGATCAGGAGATCGTCTGCCGCGTCGACGGCGTCGCCCCCGACAACTACCGCGCTCGTCACTCGTGGGCGCCGGCGGCGCTGCTTGATCGAGGTGATCAGCAGTGACGTCTCCCGTTCCGGAGGAACGCGTCTACGGCGCGACCGTCCGGGCCTACCGAGTCGGTGGTGGCGCCCGCGTTCTCCCGTGGGACAACCTGCGGTACTTCCACCTCTTCCGGGGTGATACCGCGTGAGCCGAGCGGTTTCGAAGCAGATCGGCGAGCGCCTCGAGGGGATCGTCGTCGATGCACTCGACGAGCTCCAGGAGGCGACGGTTCCCGACACCTTCGACGGCGCTGAAGAGGACTACTGGTACGACGCCGAGCCCGTGGTCGCGCTGTTCGCGAGCGATCAGATCCCGATGGTCGGCATCTGCGTGATCGAACCCGGGCAGCCCGTCGAGATCAAGGCCGCGAGTGTCACTATCTCCAGCGGGACGCGCTCCTGCACGGGCCGCTTCTACCTGACGAGGTCGCAGCACGAGCGGCTCGTTGAGGAGAACGGCGTCTACCTCTTCGCGATCTACCACGAGGATGACGGAGAGCCGGAACTGCTCGGCCTCCTCGCCATCCCCGCGGTGATCGTCGAGGAAGAACTCCGCGACACCTGGTACGAGGTCGACCATCGGTCGGACTACTACCAACTGAGCGCGAGCCGGCTGCCGATCGACGGCCTCGGAGGTGATCGGCGTGTCGAGTGAGGCCTCTCGTGGGCGACACACCGTCGTCGACACGCGCGGCGATGGCGGTGAGAACCTCACCACGCTGGAGTGCTTCTGCGGTGCGACGCAGGGCGAGGACTACGAGCGTTACAGTTTCCACCTCGCTGAACACTCGCCCGAGGACCTGGGTCTCGGAGGTGATCGCCGTGCCGACTGAGGACTCTCGTGGGAGTGCTCGCGGTCGCGAGCAGTTCCCCGACCTCGTCGTTGACATCGGCGGAGACCCTGCTCGGTTCCTCGATCGGGACCTCTTCGACCACGGGATCACCCGTCTCGAGGAGCGCGACGCTCCGGCGTACGACGAGGGGAACCAGCGCGTCGTTCGCGAGAACGTCGTCTCCGCACCGGCCGAGATGATCCGCGATCGGATCCACGGCATCGACAAGATCGCCGTCGGCCGAGCGTGGAAAGCAGTTGAACGCGCGCTCGATCGTACTCCCGATGGCGGCCGCGACGTGATCATTGGCCTGCTCGACGATCGCCTGGACGAACTCGAAGCCCACGGCGGACGCGACCTTCCCGGCCGTAGTGACGAGGAGCTTCGGAAGCTCGGCGTCGAGAAGTTCGAGACCGTCGAGAAGGGCGACGTCGTCATCCGCGGGCCCGACGGGGAGCCGACCGGGCGCTCCGAGGGCACGACCGCGAGTCAGAAGATCGCCGCGATGACTGACGGGGGTGAGGACGAGTGAGTGTCGACAACGATTTGTTGACGTTCGAGGGGTCTCCCCGTCTTTCACCGCACTCGGCCGTCGTTCGAGACGACGAGGAAGTTCTGGTCACCGCTAACCGCTCTCGGAACGCGATGCCGGACCCGGAGTGGGAGATTCGCGGCTACGACGTCCGCGGTCAAGGGATCACCTTCTCTGCCGATAGTGTTGAGAAGGCCGACCTCGCCGCCGTATTCGTCGAGATATTCGAGGATGACGACCTGACCCCCACGGAGAACTCCATCTTCCCACTCCGGGAAGGCGTTCCCGTCGCCGTCGCGACCGACGGAAAACCGGCTCTCGCCGCTTGGCTCCGTGTTCACGATCACAAGCGAGTGGAGATTGCGGAATTGTTGAGCGTCAGCGAGCGAACCGTCGTCGAGTACCTCTCACGGTTCCGCAGTCGTGGCACCGGCATCCCCGCCGGCGTCGACGCTCCCGAGGTCGGCTCGGTTCTGCCCGATCTGCCGTCGTCGATGGACTACTCCGGGGGTGAGGGCGAGTGAGCGACGCCGCTCCCGAGGTCCTCACCGACCACGACGTCGGCGACACGGTCCGGTTCTCCGCTGACGAGCTAGACGACTGGATCGCCGGCGACGTCGACGACGTCCGTATCGACGAGAGCTACGCCGCGATCACCGTCATCGAGCCGTTTCACGGTGGTCGTGTCTTCGACCTCGAGGCGCATCACGATCCCCGCGTCGGCTGGACCACACCCCGTGCGTTCCGCCGGGACTACGACAGCGCTCCGACCGAGTTCGTCGACGAGGGCGAACTCGAGACCGTCGACGCGATCTCGCTTGGCATCGATCGCGAACGGATCCTCGCCGGCGACACGATCGAGCACGTCGACGGCGATCGCTACCGCGTCATCATCCCGCCGGTCGAACGAGAGTACGACGATCGCGTCCTGGCGTTCAACCTCGACAGTTCGAGCAACGTCGCCGAGAAGGTCGATCCCGCTGACCTTCTCGCGAACACGCTCGCGCGACCGAACCGAGGTGGTTCTCGGTGAGCTCCGACGAGTTCGACGTCTACGACGCCGACCCCGTCACGTCGGACGACGAGGACACCGTCGAGAGCGAGGTCGACGACTACCAGGCCGCCGCCGAACGGCACTCCTCGAAGACCCAGGGCGCCGAGGCGTCCAGCGCCGTCGACGTTCAGAACGAGGGCGCCGGTCGCCTCGACCCCGACGATGTCCTCGCGGAGTGTCGTTTCTGCGACGCCGAGTTCTCCGTCCGCAGCGCGGAGCGCGTTCACTCCTGCCCTGGTCGTGATCAGCTCGCCGGCGCCGACGACGACGGTCTCTTCCCGGTCGTCTCCCCCGCCACCCACGAACTGACCCTGCTCAGCCTCTTCGCGGAGGCCGGCGTCGAACCGTTCTGGCAGCTCCGGCGGACGTTCGACGAGGATCCGACCGCTGTCGCCGACGACGTCGACGGCTTCGAGTTCGGCGGCGACCAGTGGTTCGTCGACCAGGAGAAGACGAAGGCGTGGCGCGACGGCATCGCCATCCCGGATGATCAGCGCGACTACGCCCCCGCCGTCGATCTCGAAGACGGTCGGTTCCTCGAGTTCCAGTTCTCGGTCGTCGCAGCCGACGACGTCGGCGAGAAGAAGGCGACCTTCACCATCCGCCCCGGCTTCCCCGACGCTCGCAAGCCCGACGGCTCGCCTGTCGGTGGGTTCCCCACGGATCACCCCGCCGGCGTCCGCGTCGAGAGCAACAGTTCGAACCTCCACCCGCGGGAGGTCTACCAGCTCCTCCAGCGCCTCGCCGCCGAACTCGGCGTCGATCCCGAGCCGTTCGGCCTCGAGGCCGTTCACGAGTGGAGTCGCTGTACCCAGTTGGCTCGCTACCTCCGCGTGGTTCGGGAGCTCTCCGAGGAGCATCTCGTCTCTTCCGGCGGCCTCCTGGAGCGACTCGCTCGCCTGGCCCCACGGGCAGGCGGGAAGGGCGTCCACATGTGGGACGACGAGGACGTCTCCGGCCACTACGAGTCCCTCGCGATGGACGCCCGCGGCTGGTCGAAGCTCGGTCTCGACAGCAGCGCGTCGAAGCGCCTGAAGAGCTACCACCCGTTCCGGGCTCGCAGCGCCGACACCGACGCCGACGAGGACGAGCTCCGCGACCCGAAGCTCGAACTCCAGTTCGCCTCGCCCGGCCACCTCGACGATGACGTGCCGTGGGGCGGCTCCGATCCCGTCCCGATCCGTTCGGACGGGGCGTTCGACCTCTTCGACCTGCTGGACGAGTTCGACGGAACCCTGCTCAACTGTCTCGAGTGGGCCGGCTTGCCCACGCGGGCAGATGAGGAGGCCTTCACCGCCGACGCCTACTTCGACGTCGACGAGGAGCCCCGCGACATCGACTGGGTCGCCGACCCGACCGAGGAGATCGAGCGCACCGAGCGCGACCTCGTCCAGCAACACGTCTCGTCTGGCGACCACTCCGAGAGCGAGCGGGCTGTCCTCGCCGACCTGGTCGACAGTTCGGACGGCAAGCACTGGGAGGAGATCCGGGAGTCCATCGACGTCTCGAAGAGCACGATCTACCGTGCCGCCCGGGCGTTCCCCGACATCCTCAACCTCGAGGACGGGCGCCTTTCGTTGGAGGACCGCGCTGTTCGCGAACGCCTCCGCGGTGCGCTCTCAGTGTTCGACGACGTCACCGACTGGGTCCGCGGCCAGGTCTCCACGCTCGAA
>SDGW01000282.1_pt1 | contig 41908 bp, 43 predicted proteins | sample 2873831 | NCBI WGS metagenome assembly SDGW01 (sample SAMN08132700, study PRJNA421101) | hypersaline lake metagenome | isolation source: celular fraction 0.22 microns magnesium sulfate-rich crust from ephemeral... | place: Spain: Penahueca Lagoon, Toledo | collected 2011-07 | reverse complement strand
GTTCTAGCGGAGGGAAACGACATGACAATTCCGGACCACGAGATGGGACAGCAGCCGACCGCCAGCGCCCGCGAGGACGCCGCCGACACGCGATGGGGGATCCGGGAGGGGATCGGCGTCTCGCTGGTCTCGATCTTCGGGCTGTTGTTCCTAGTGGTCGGGCTACTGCTCGCTCCGGGACTCGCCGCGGCGGCGTCGACGGTCGCCATCACGGTCGGCCTGCTGGCGGTCGCGGTCGCGCTGGTCGTCGTCGGCCGCTGGAGCTGGCAGGGCCGCTAGGCGGCCGTTTTTCGACGCGTTCGCTTCGACCGAGCCGCGGCAAAAGACCTATCGTTCGGACGACCGATACCGCGAGTATGGACGACGACGTCGCGGTCGACTTCGGCGAGGACGGACTCGTCCCCGCCGTGGCACAGGACGCCGACTCCGGCGAGGTACTCATGCTCGCGTACGTCTCGCCGGAAGCCCTGGAGCGGACCCGGGAGACCGGCCGGGCCCACTACTACTCGCGGAGCCGCGACGAACTCTGGGAGAAGGGCGCGACCAGCGGTCACGTCCAGTCCGTCGAGGAGGTCCGCGTCGACTGCGACGCCGACACCCTGCTCTACCTGGTCGACCAGGAGGGCGGCGCGTGTCACACCGGCCACCGGTCGTGTTTCTATCGGACGATCGAGGGCGAGACCGTCGGCGAGCAAGTGTTCGACCCCGACGCCGTCTACGAATAAGATGAGCGAACGCGCTCCGCCCTCCGACGCCGCCGCGAGCGTCTCCGCAGGGAGCGACGGCGAACCGACGCCCCTCGAGGAACTCGAGGGCGCCCGGAACCGCCTCGAGACGGTCGAGGACCGGATCGCCGACCACGGCGAGGACACCGTCGACGAGGTCGCGACGGCCTACCGGCGGGCCGAGACCCTGCTCGAGGACTACGTCGACCGCGCGACCGGAACCGGGAAGGAGAACTTCCAGGCCTACATCGAACTCGAGGGGAAGTTCGACGGGCTCGTCTCGGGGCTCTCGGAAGATCTGCCCGAACGCGAGGCCTTCGAGGACGCGCTCGAGGCGATCGACAAGCGCCGGCTCAGCGAGTCGGACTTCGAGCGGGCCCGCGAGGCACTGGCCCCGGCGGCCGACTACGCCGACCTGCTCGACGACCGCGAGGAGGCCCGCGCGGAACTCGCCGAGGCCCGCAAGGCCGCGAGCAAGCGCCTGCGAACCGTCAGGGACGAGATCGACGAGCGCGAGCGGCTGCTCGAGCTGGCGACCGCGGATCTGGACGCCCCCGTCGAGCGGCTCCGCGAGCCGATCGAGCGCTACAACGAGGCCGTCCGCGAGGCGTTCCGCGAGTACCGCCTCGAGGCCAGCGCCCGCGAGGCGTTCGACCTGCTCGAGCGGAGCCGATGGTACCCGTTCGTGGGCTACGAGCAGCCCCCCGAGGACCTGGCGCGGTACGTCCGCGAGAACCCCGCCGGCGAGTACACGATCCCCGAACTGCTCGAGTACGCCGACTACTCCCGGTCGAAGCTCTCCCACTACGTCGACAGCGCGGACGAACTCAAGCGCTCGGTCGCGACCCAGCAGACGTTCCTCGAGGGGATCGACGCCGAGCCACTGACGGTCGAGTGGCCGCCCGGACCGGCCGGCGCGTTGCGCCGCCGGGTGCGGGAGTATCGTCCCTTCGTCGCCCGGATCGCCGACGAGGACACCGTGGCGACGCTCCGCGAGGTCCGACTGCTCGCGACCGACCCCGACTACGACCGGCTCCAGACGGCGGCCCAGGCCGTCGCGCAGCTGTCGGCCGAACAGCGCCGGCGGCTGACCGACGGCCGCGTCGAGGACGAACTCGAGGCCTTGCGGGCAGAGCGCGATCGGCTCGAGGCGTCGCTCGAGATCGACGACCCGGTCTGAGACGTCGACGGGACTCGGGTCCGTGCGGTTCCCCTCGAGCCGTCCCCCGCACTTTAGCCGCCGCCGGCCGAACGACGCGTATGAGCAGACGCGTCCTCGTTCCGATGGACGACTCCGAGCCGGCGCGGGCGGCGCTGGACCACGCCCTCGAGTGGGTGCCGGCCGACCGCGTGACGGTCGTCCACGCGGTCGACGACCTCACGGCCGACTACGCGGGCATCGTCGCGGAAGACGACGAGCCCGACTTCTTCGCGGACGCGCGGGCGATGGCCGAGGAGCGCGGGCGGTCGTTCGAGACGGCCGTCGTGGAGGGCGAGGGCGCGGCCGAGGCGATCCTCGAGTACGCGGCCGAGACGGACGCCGACGCGATCGTGATGGGCAGCGAGGGGAAGGCGGGCGTCTCGAGGCTCCTGCTTGGCAGCGTCGCGGAGGCGGTCACGCGGCGGGCCGAAATTCCGGTGACGATCGTTCCCTGATTGGGTCGCGGTCAGTCGGCGCAGAGACGGGAGTGGAATCGATCGGCAGTATCAGAGTATATTACGCTCGAAGTGAAAGCACAGCCACATATGGTTCCCGCGTCCTCCGGCCGGACCGTACTCCTGGTTTGCTGTCTCGTGGCTGGTCTGCTGGTAGCGTTCGCGTGGCCAGCGAGTCCACTGTCCCTGGTCGCTGACGAGCCGGAACCAGCGAGCCTTCACGTCGAGGAGTTCGAGATCATCGATAGTGGCTGTGCGGACGACGTCGCTACCCATGCGATGGGGAAAACGGGAGGCGGCGGCTACGAGAGCGTCAGCTTCGTCGAGACGGGGACGAGATCACCGAACCTCTCCGTGAGAACCGAACGAACCTCGTCACCGGGTGCCGACCTGGAGTCGTTCCGCGTCTATATCGACTCGCAGGGAGAGCCACGGGAAAACGCGTCCTGTACGCTTGGCGCGCAGTACCGGGTCGAACTGGACTACGATCGCGGCGAGCCGGACGCCGAGGGAACGCGCGTCCTCTATCTCGAGAACGGGGAGTACGAGGGCTGTTCCTCGTCGGCGTCGGGATCGATCGAAACCGAGTGCCATCGCTTCACGTACGATCAGCAGCACTCGAACCGAACGTGGGCGAATGCAACGGCCGAGTGAGAGGAGTCCGCCACGTACGTCCGCGGGAGCCGTTCGGTAGTGTATAGCGACCGAGCGACGAAGGGGTCAGGCGTCGGCTTTCGCGTCGGCCAGCGCCGCGTACATGTCCGCGACGAGTTCCTCGGCGCGGTCGCGCTCGCGGGCCTCGGCGTAGATCCGGACGAGCGGTTCGGTGCCGGAGGGGCGGGCCAGCACCCAGGCGTCGCCGTAATCCAGCCGGTAGCCGTCGCGGGTGTTGAGTTCCGCGTCGGCGGCCTTGGCCTGGTTGGCCGCCGCGTCGAGCATCGCGTCGCGTTCTGCCGTCGACTCGTACTCGAGGTTGCGCCGGACGTTGACGTAGCCGTCGTAGGGGGAGACGATCTCGCTGACCGGGCGCTCTGCGACCAGTTCGAGAAAGCGCGCGGCGGTGAAGGCTCCATCCCGCGAGAGCCGGTAGTTCGGGAAGAAGATCCCCCCGTTGCCCTCGCCGGCGATCGGGACCCGCTCGCCCGAGTCCTCGAGTTCGCGGATGCGGGTGATGATGTTCGTCGAGCCGATCGGGGTGAGCTCGAGGTCGGCGCCCACCTCGTTCACCACGTCGACGAGCCGCTGGGAGACGTTGACCGCCGAGACGGTCGTGTCGCCGGCCTCGAGTTCGGCGGCGGCAAGCGCCGCGAGGGTGGCGTCGCCCTCGACGTACTCGCCATCCTCGTCGAAGAAGATCGCGCGGTCGGCGTCGCCGTCGTGGGCGATCCCGACGTCGGCGTCGGTCGACCGGACGAGCCGGCCCAGATCGGCGAGGTTGTCGGGGACGGGTTCGGGATCGCGACCGGGGAAGTGACCGTCAGGCTGGCCGTTGACGGTGACGACCCGACAGCCCAGTTCCCGGAAGAACTCGGGACTGGTCAACGCACCCGCACCGTGGCCGGGATCCAGCGCGACGGTCAGGTCGGCCGCGGCGATCGGCTCGCGGTCGACGGCCGCGAGCAGCTGCTCGACGTAGGCCCGGCGAACGCCGTCGATCTCGCTGACCCGGCCCGTCTCGTCCCAGGCGGCCGCGGTGAACGACTCGGCCAGCAGCCGGTCCTCGATCGTCTCGAGGGTGGCGACCGAGAGTTCGACGCCGTCGGCCCCGACGAGTTTGATCCCGTTGTACTGGGGCGGGTTGTGCGAGGCCGTGACGACGATCACCGGGACCGCCTCGCGTTCGGCGTAGGCCTGTGCGCCGGGTGTGGGAACGACCCCCAGCCGGTCGACGTCGACGCCGAGACTCGCCAGCCCGCTCGCGGCCGCGTCGGCCAGCATGCGGCCGGTGTAGCGGGTGTCGCGGGCGATCCCGACCCGCTCCGCACCGGCGTCCTCGGCCCAGATCGTCCCCGCCGCCTTCGCGACGCGGAGGACGAACGCGGGCGTCAACTCCTCGTTGGCGACGCCCCGCGTCCCGCTCGATCCGAATACCTCCATTACGCCCTAGTCCCGGCGGCCGCCCCATAGTGATTCCGCAACGCGGCTCGAGCGCCCCGGAACGTTTTCGGCCCGCCCCGCCCACGGTCAGGTATGCACTCGATCGAGGAGAAACGCGTCTACGGCGACCGCGAGGGCGCGATCACCACCTACGTCGCGAGCGCGATGGGCGTCGTCCGGGTCCGCGTCGCCGGCGACACCGTCGGCGAGTTCGGACTCTGCGAACGCTGCGCGGCTCGAGACGTGGCGACGGCCGGCGACTCGGTCGCGATCGCGGCCGACGAGGACGTTCGCGTGGCTCGACTCGAGGACGACGACGCAGCGGAGACGTTCGTCGAGACCGGATTCGGCGAGTCGGTCGCCGTCGGGTACGACGACGGCGACCTGATCGCTGCCGATCCCGACGGCCGGATCGCCCGCCGGCCGGCCGGGGCCGAGGAGTGGACCGCGCTCGAGGACGGGACCGTCGCGGCGGTGCGGGCGATCGACGGCGACCTCGTGGGCACCGCGGACGGCGTCTACCGCGTTCACGACGGCAGGCCCGACCGCGCCGGCCTGACCGACGTCCGGGACGTCTCGGCCGCCGGCGTCCCGCTCGCGGCCACCGCCGAAGGCCTGTACAGACTGGGCAACGGCTGGATGGCGATCCGCGAGGGACCGTTCGACGCCGTCTCGGCGGACCCGCGTTCCGAACCGGGGACGCTGACTCGCGCACACGCGGTCGCGGGCGAGGCAGTCTACGGCTACGCCGGCGACGACGAGTGGGAAGCGCTCCCGAACGCGCCCGAACCGGTCGTCGACGTGGGCTACGGCGAGACGGTCTACGCCGTGACCGCGGACGGGACCTTCCTGGCGGCCGCCGAGGACGGGTGGCGACCGCACCCGATCGGGGTCCGTGACGTGACCGGGCTTGCCGTTCGATAGCGGGAGCGCCCGCCGATCGGCGTCTGACGGAACTTTAACTACGCGGGCTGCCACCCACGGGATATATGGGAGAGCTATCACGACGGCGACTACTCGCCGCGACCGGCACCGCCCTCACCGGCGCGGTCGCCGGCTGTACGGGGAGCGACGACTCGGGGAACGGAAACGGGGACGGATCGGGGAACGGAAACGGCTCGACCGACGGCGACGACGCGACGGGTGGAGACGGCGACGGCTCCGGCGGGACGCTGCTCGGAAACGTCGTCGTCGAGAACCTGGACGACGCGGCACACAGCGTCGACGTCATCGTCGAGTTCGACGGCGAACCCGAACACTGGTCGACCCACGCCATCGAGGGCGGCAGGGGCGTCGATCTCGAGCGCGACTGGTCGACCGAGCCGGGCGCGTTCCGCGTGCTGGTGCGTCTCGACGGCGGCGACCCGGTACAGATCACTCCAGAACGGTGGAACGACCCCGACTGCGTCAACGTCTTCGTGCTGATCGGACGCGAGGGCGGATTGACGATCAGCGGCGACACCGGCGGCGGTCCCTGCGGCGAGGGCGAGGCGACGGTCGACGAGGCCGAGACCGGCTCCGGATCGTGATCCCGGCGGCCGTCCCGCACGGGCCCAGAACGAAAACTGGTTTAGCCCCGGCGCTGTCGAACCGACTATGATCGTCAGCGGCTCCGCGTCGCAGGCCCTTGCCGCGGCGCTGGCACGCGAACTCGAGGAACCGCTCGCCGCCGTCGAGTACGACCGCTTTCCCGACGGCGAACTGCTCGCGGCCACCCCCGGCGTCGCCGAGGCCGACCCCGACCGGGCCGTGATCGTCGCCTCGACGGTCTCGAGCGACGCCCACCTCGAGCTGCTCCAGCTCCAGGACGCCGTCCGCGAGGCCGGCGTCGAGGAGGTCGTCACCGTCCTGCCCTACATGGGCTACGGCCGCCAGGACGAGGCCTTCGAGCCGGGCCACCCCGTCTCCGCGAGGGCGATCGCCCGCGCGATCTCGACCGGGACCGACCGCGTGCTGACGGTCAACCCCCACGAGACGGCCGTCTGTGAGTTCTTCGAACCGACGGCGACGGTCGTCGACGCGGCGGGCCGGCTGGCCGATCCCCTCCCCGACGACCTCGCCGAGCCGGTCTTCCTCTCGCCGGACGCCGGCGCGATCGCGCTGGCCGAGACGGCCCGCGACGCCTACGGCGCCGGCGAGACCGACTACTTCGAGAAGACCCGCCACTCCGGCACCGAGGTCGAGATTTCGCCCAGCGACGTCGACGTGGCCGGCCGCGACGTCGTCGTCGTCGACGACATCATCGCGACCGGCTCGACGATGAGCGAGGCCGTCGGCGTCCTCACCGAGCGCGACGCCGGCCGGATCTTCGTCACCTGCGTCCACCCGCTGCTCGCCCGCGACGCAGTCACGAAGCTCTCTCGAGCCGGCGTCGAGACGATCTACGGCACCGACACCATCGAGCGCGGCGTCGACACCGTCTCGGTCGCCCCCGCGATCGCGGCCCACCTGTAAGTAAACGATTAAGTGGCCGCCGAACGCGGGTCTAGCTGGTAGCGCGTCGCACGACCGCGGTCGGATCGGCCGCCCGGCAGCGACGCGGGGGAGCCCGATGCACGGAATCGTCCACAAGACCCTCGAGGAGTACGTCGTCGAGCGGACCGACGACGACACCTGGGACACGATCGTCGAGCGATCGGAGCTGGAGCCGAAGCTGTACCTGCCCGTCTCTCATTACGACGACGACGAGATCGACGCCGTCCTCGAGACGCTCGCGGGGATGGCGACCCAGGACAGGGCCGCGATCGAGCGCGACTTCGGCCGGCGGCTGGCCCCGGAGTTGCTCTCGACGTTCAGCGCACACGTCGGCCGCGACCGGGACCTCCCCGAGTTGCTGGCCGGCCTCGAAGATGTCTACGACGACATCGAAGCCGCCACCGAGGAGACGTCGCTGCCGGAGCTGTCCTGTACCCGCGAGTCCGATCACGCGATCGTCACGTACGACACCCACCGAGATCCCCGGTACTGCGGGCTCGCACACGGAATTCTCGACGGCCTCGTCGCCGCGTTCGACGCCGACGCGACCGTCACGAAGGCCGACTGCGTCGAAGACGGAGCCGACGCCTGTCGGTTCCGGGTCGACTTCGAGTGAGCGGCGGCGCGGACCCTATCGTCGCCGCCCCGCGAACGCGATCACGAACAGCAGCAGGAACGCGCAGAGCGCCGCCGACACCCCGAATCCGGGCACTTCTTCGATCGCCGCGGCCGGGTCCGTTCCGCCGACGCTGACCGTCGCCGTTCGCTCGCCGACGCCGACCTCGTACCGACTCGCCTCGTCGAACCGGAGTCGGGCCTCGACCGTCGCCGTCTCGCCGGGACGGACCGCCACCGGTCGCTCGGCGACGACGCCGTCGACCGTCCGGAACGCGAGCACGGCGGCTCCGGGCCCGTCGCCGGCGGCCTCGACGGTGGCGGTCGCCGTCACCGGCTCGCCGAGCTCGACCGCCTCGGGCTCGAGCCGGAGGTCGGCGACGGTCACGGTCGGGGCCGAGCGGACGACGGCCGTCAGCCGCGCCGAGCCGGCGCGAAGGACGTACGTCCCGGGCTTCGCAGGTGTCCACGAGAGCCGATGAGATCGCTCGTCGCCGGCCTCGAGCGTCCCCGATCGGTGATCGACGGTCCGGCCGCCCGCCTGCAGCGTCAGATCGTAGGTCCCCTCGCGCTCGCCGACGTTGTCGACCGTCGCCGGGACCGTCACGGGCTCGCCGGGGGGCACGACGATCACCTCGTCGGTGGCGGCGTCGACGCCCGCCTCGGACGGCGACCACCGCGGCCACTCCTCGCCGGCGACCTCGGTCGGGCCGGTGCCGAACCCGTACGCGAAGCTCGCGACCGGCTGGTCGAACGCGGCCTCGTGGGCCGTTCGGCTCCACGTCTCGGGCGTCGCGTCGGTCCGGGTGTAGCGCTCGGCGTCGGACCGGACGGCCGTCCCGCCGGCGGCCTCGATCGCTCCCAGGAAGTCCGCCTCGGTCACCGTCCCGTTGTCGGCGTTCAGTTCCCGGACGACGTCCGCCAGCGTCCGATCGCCGTCGGTCGCGACCCGCAACTGCCGGTCGATCTCGCCCGCGACGAGCGCGCCCTTCACGTAATCGGTGCGCTCGTGGCCCCACGTCCCGGGGTCGGCGAGCGCGCCGTCCGCGTAGGGCGACTCCGTCCCGCGCTCGAGCAGTCGGCTGAACGCCTCGAAATCGGTGTATCCCGCCTCGAGGGCCAACAGCCCGGCGTGGTAGTCGGCCTGTCCCTCGACGAACCACTCGGTCTCGGCGGTGGTCCCGTCGGCGGTGCTCGCGAAGCGCTGGCGGACGTGGACGTACTCGTGGAGCCAGGCCGGGTTCGCGTCCTCGATGGGCTCGTCGGCGACGACCCAGGCGTCGGACTCGCCGTACTGGATACCCCGCGGCCCCCAGTCGACGGTGGCGGGGACCGCGACGACGAACACCTCGTCGGGTCGCGTCCCGACCTCGAGCCGGCCGCTCGCGTCGGCCAGCGCCGAGAGGATCACGTCGGGCGACTCCTCGAGGGTCGCGGCCTCGGGGACGGCCAGCCGGAACGTCTCGCCGTCGACCGTCCGCTCGTGTTCGGTCACCTTCCCGAAGAAGGCGACGTCGCCGCCGGTCGCGCCGGGGCCGTCGACGCGGACCGTCTCCTCGACCCCGACGGGGTCCGTCCGGCGCATCGAGATCGCCACGTCCGGGACCGGGACGACCGCCCACTCGCCGGTATCGACGAAGGAGTACCCCTCACCGGCCGCGTCGGTCCCCTGGGTTCCCGTTCGGTCGGCCGGCATGGTATACCGGACCGTCGGATCGTCCGTCGCCCCCGTCCACTCGAGGGTCCGCTCGCCGGTCCGCTCGAAGCCCGTCGTCGACTCGACGGTCGCGCCGTCCTCGAGCGTGATCTCGAGTTCCGTCACCGCGTCGGGGACGCGGAAGACCGTCTCGATCTCGAAGACGTCCGTGTCGGTCGGTCGATGCCGGAGCGTCGTCGTCCGATGGAGGACATCTCCCGTTCGAGCGGTCGTCGCGGCGTCGACGGACGGGGAACTGGTCCTGTCCGTATCGGTAAACAACTCGTCAGAATCGACAGTCGAGGCTGCCGGCTCCGCGGCGTGGGTCGGCTCAAGTAAGGCGACGCCAGCCGGAGGGCTACAAGCGAGTAAGACGATAACCGCGAGTATCACAAACCGTGATGTCACTACTCCTCTCTGGTGAATCAGGGATCAAGACTTTTCTGGCACCTGTACTGTAAACACGAAGATAAAGTGACACACGGATTGTGAGGGATTTAAAATGAGAGAGTATATAATCCAATTACACCTAGGCGTCTCTCAAATCACCTCCCTTAGTCCGAACCAGCATAACAAGGCTAACCAGTATAACCAGCAGGAGTGCAACGAGGGCAGCAGCGTAGTAAGGGTTATCTAGATTTAGGCTCCCGCTTCCGCTTAGATATGGAAAGAAAAGGAAAAAGAGGCATACTATTGACGAGAAAATCGTTACTTTGATCGAATCTTCCTTAGAGATCATGTTCGGGTTCATAAGGATGGCTACCACCGAAAAGGTATTGTACTTTAGGGAGAGCCCCTACTGGGCTCGAATCTCGTAAACATCGATATCGGCGATATTTGGCCCGTGGAACCAAAGTTTGATACCGCTACCTTCGTTGTTCGCCGTAATGAGGGTCGCACCGGCCCCCATGAAGATACCCGCACAGGCCGTGGCGACGGCAGCTCCTTGTCCAACTCCAGGAGCAGCATTTGCTATGACGGCAGCGACTTCAGACACAGCCATGCCACCTATCAGCTTGTTCCTGATCTCGGTAGAGGTGCAATCGTCAAACCAGAAGATGTGCCGCAACCCTTGCCAGTGAAGTTTGCTTTTATAATCGTTTTTTCCATCGCAGCTTTGAGTGGTAGTTATTGCGGAATCGGAAGAAGGAGACGCAGGTGTATCAACTGAAACGATGTTCACTTGATTATCGACCTCCTTAAAGCGGATCTCGTTTCTATCTTCGGCTTCATTGAGGCCATCGACCGCGTTCGCGAGATAGTTGTTCCCGTCTGTTTCGGGACCGACGTACACGAGATCGCTATTGTAGGCTAGCTGATAATACTTGTTTTTCTCTTCTGGCTGGGTTGCACGAGCGCGTGAAGAGCCAAGTGAGACGACGGAGAAACCTCCGATGCCCGCGATCGATCGAATAACGTTTCGCCGTTTCTGAGAATGGTTGTTTCGGACCATTCTATTCGGGCAGTTGGTCCTATTATTTGAGTGTTTTATTCGTATTTAACCCTCCGCTAGACGGTCGAAAAATATACCCCAGTGCTTCTCTTTGTCCTGTTTAGGATCACTTCACCTATACTCTTCTACGCAAAATCTGGACAGAAGATGAAGCCGAACGTCTGACCAATCTCCTCGCTCTACTCAGTAACTACTCCCATTTCCGCGGACGCCAACGGCACCGATCGCTATCTCTGCGTCCGCTTTTTTCCACTCGAGAAATTATTTCGGCGTCGTCCATCGAGCAAAGAGCCATCTCACGCTGTTCGGCGGGGATTAATCCGATGCTTCCGTAGCCGCCAGCGACTCGAGCGGGGCGACGCCGGCCGGGAGGCTACAGGTGAGCAAGACGACGAACGCGAGGACCGCGAACCGAGCGGTCACTACCCGTCTCTGGTGAATCAGCGGGCAAGACTGTTATGGCAGAGGGAGTGTCATTCGGCACTGGAATACCGAAAACAGAGACGTTCTCGAGACCGCGAGACGACAGTTTAAACCACGGGACGCGCCAAGGACGGGTAATGAACATCGAGGAGCTGTCGGGGCTCCCGGCCGGCGCCGTCGACCACTTCCGGCGCGAGGGCATCGAGGAGCTCTACCCGCCCCAGGCCGAAGCGGTCGAGGCCGGGGCGACCGACGGGGAGAACCTCGTGGCCGCCGTCCCGACCGCCAGCGGGAAGACGATGATCGCCGCGCTGTCGATGCTGTCGGCGATCGAACGCGGCGGGACGGCGCTCTACATCGTTCCCCTGCGGGCGCTCGCCAGCGAGAAGAAAGAGGAGTTCGAGGCCTACGAGCAGTTCGGCGTCACGGTCGGCGTGACGACGGGCAACTACGAGAGCACCAGCGACTGGCTCGCGACGAAGGACATCGTCGTCGCCACCAGCGAGAAGGTCGACTCGCTGGTGCGCAACGGCGCGGACTGGCTCTCGGAGCTGACCTGCGTCGTCAGCGACGAGGTCCACCTGATCGACGACCGCAACCGGGGGCCGACGCTCGAGGTGACCCTCGCGAAGCTCCGGAAGCTCAACCCCGGGATGCAGCAGGTCGCGCTGTCGGCGACGGTCGGCAACGCCGACGAGATCGCCGACTGGCTCGACGCCGCGCTGATCGACACCGACTGGCGACCGATCGACCTGCGGATGGGCGTCCACTACGGCAACGCGCTGAACTTCGACGACGGCTCGGCCCGGGAGGTGCCGGTCCAGGGCAGCGAAAAGCAGGAGGCCGCGCTCGTTCGCGATATCGTTCAAGAAGGCGGCTCGTCGCTCGTGTTCGTCAACTCCCGCCGGAACGCGGAGGCCGCCGCGGGACGGCTGGGTGGAGTCGTGAAACCGGAACTGACCCCCGACGAGCGGGCCGAGCTCGGCGACCTGGCCGACGAGATCCGCGACGACAGCGACACCGAGACGAGCAAAGATCTGGCCGACTGCGTCGAGCGCGGATCGGCGTTCCACCACGCCGGCCTCTCGAGCGCACAGCGGTCGATCGTCGAGGATGCCTTCCGCGACCGGCTCCTGAAGGTCATCTCGGCGACGCCGACGCTGGCCGCGGGGGTCAACACGCCGGCTCGGCGCGTCATCGTCCGCGACTGGCGGCGGTTCGACCCCAGCGCCGGCGGGATGGCTCCGCTGGACGTCCTCGAGGTCCACCAGATGATGGGCCGAGCCGGCAGACCCGGCCTCGACCCCTACGGCGAGGCCGTCCTGCTGGCGAAGAGCCACGACGAGAGCGAGGAGCTGTTCGACCGCTACGTCTGGGCCGATCCCGAGCCGGTCCGATCGAAACTGGCGGCCGAACCCGCGCTGCGGACCCACGTCCTCGCGACCATCGCCTCCGGCTTCGCCCGCACCCGCGAGGGGCTGCTCGAGTTCCTCGAGGCCACCCTCTACGCCAGCCAGTCCGACGAGCCCGGCCGGCTCGAGACGGTCACCGACACCGTCCTGGAGTACCTCGAGTCGAACGACTTCATCACGCGACGCCGGGACGACGATCCCGGTGAGGAGGCCGCCGACGGCGCGTTCACCACCGCGGCCGACCTCGAGAGCGGCGGTCGCGACGAGGAACTCGAGGCGACCAGCCTCGGCCACACCGTCTCGCGACTCTATCTGGACCCGATGAGCGCCGCCGAGATCGTCCACGGGCTCGAGGACGCAGACGAGCGCCCGACCGCCTTGGGGCTCTACCAGCTCGTCTCGCGGACACCGGACATGTACGAACTCTACCTGCGCTCGGGCGAGGACGAGCAGTACGGCGAACTGTTCTACGAACGCGAGGCCGAACTGCTCGGGAGCGCCCCCAGCGAGTTCGAGGAGGAGCGCTTCGAGGACTGGCTGGCCGCGCTCAAGACGGGGAAACTGCTCGAGGACTGGGCCGAGGAGACCGACGAGGAGACGATCACGGATCGGTACAAGATCGGGCCGGGCGACCTGCGCGGGAAGGTCGACACCGCCGAGTGGCTGCTGGGGGCAGCCGAGTCGCTCGCAGCAGAAATCGACAGCGAGTGGACCGTCGCGGTCCGGGAGGCCCGCGCCCGCGTCGAACACGGCGTGAGCGACGAACTGCTCGAGCTCGTCTCGGTCGGCGGCGTCGGGCGCAAGCGCGCCCGGCGGCTCCACGACGCGGGGCTCGAGGAGCCCGCCGACCTCCGGACCGCGGACAAGGGCGTCGTCCTGAGCGCGCTCAAGGGGGCAAAGACCGCAGAGACTATCCTCGAGAACGCCGGCCGTGAGGATCCCTCGATGGACGGCGTCGAACCGTCGTCTGGGGGCGCGAGCGACGGCGGAGCGGAGACGGCGTCCGCGGGCGAGGGGACGGACGAACGTACGGCCACGACGGACTCGGCCGATCCCGACGACAGCCAGGCGAGCCTGGGTGATTTCTGATGGAGCTACTCGAATGTCGCCTCGCGATCGACGACCTCGATTCGTTCGTCGCCGACATCGGCGAGATCGGCGATCACCACGGCGTGACGATCCAGGCTTTCGATTCGAGGTACGTCGCCGACCGGCAGCACCTCGAGCGGGCCGTCGAGTTCGCCGATCGCGCCATCGCCCGCGGCGAGAACGTCGCCCGGGACCGAGCCGTCGAGATCCTGCTGTACGCGGCCGGCCGCCGGCAGATCGACCGTGCGCTCGAGATGGGCGTCGGCGAGGGCGACACCCAGGCAGTGGTGCTCGTCGACGGCGAGAGAGCGGGCGACGAGGCGGCAGCCGTCGAGGCGGTCGAAGAACTGGACGCGGTCGTCGACCGAGAGCCGACGCTCGCGGCACAGGACGCCGACACGCTCTGTGACTTCTTCGCAATCCCCGACGCCGAGCGAGCGGCCACCGACGCACCGCTTTCGGCGCTGGTTCGCGAGCGGGTCGCGCTGCTCGAGGTCGAAAAGTAGGGGAGCCGCGGCACCCCCACCGCGCTATCAGTCGTCAGCGGTCTCCTCGAGACGGCCCTCTCTGGCCTCTCGAAGGCCGTCGCAGATCCCGCCCTGGCTCGACATGTTGACCTGCGCGAGTCGTCCGCGCCGGTGGACGAGGTCGAACGATTCGGCGTCGATCGGGTCCCCCTCCGGCGTTCGAAACAGGTGATCGGCCGGTTCCGAGACGAGGCTGACCTCGCGAGCCTTCTCGAGGTAGCGATCGATCGGCTCGGCCGGAACGGCAACGGCGAAAGAGCGGTCGCGGACGTAGACCGCGACCGTCTCGGGCGAGCCGTCGGAGGAGTCGAGATCGTCTCGCTCGAGGTCTCGCAGTCGGAGATCGACGATCGACTCGGCGTCGAGACCGGCCTCGAGCAGCGCTTCGATCGCGTCGTACTGGCGGGCGATGCGGGCCTTGTCGTCGAGTTCTGCACGGACCGCATCGACGTCGCCGTCGGCGTCGGGAAACGCCGCGGCGAAGGAGAGGCCCTCGTTGACGCCGCGGTTGATCTCGTCCTCGTGCATGTGTTCGTGGAGCCGGATCCGGGCGGTCGCGACGGCGGACAGCGACTCGACCTCGTCGCGGGCGTCGACGGCCATCATCCAGGCGAACGCCGGCGAACACCACGCGGTCGGGAGCGTGAGGTCGACGGCGACGCTGGTGCCGTCGATCTCGATCCGGTCGACGTACTCGAGTTCGACGATCGAGCGGTCGAGCTCCGGATCGGTGACCCGATCCAGTCGGTCGCGGACGGCCGCTCGCATGGGAGCGGAGCCGTCGGGCGTCTGTGCGGTCATCAGTCGTCCGCCGGTGCCGGCTCTTCGCTGGCGTAGTGGTCTCCGAGATCGAACTGCCGGCTGATCTCGTCGTCCTGGAACGCCTCCCGCTTCGCCTCGATGTCGATGTCGTAGAGGTCGGCGATGTTCTCGCCCATCACCTTCTTCTTGGTCTCTACGTCCCACTCGACGCCGTACTCCATGCGGTGTTCCTGGGTGAGTTCGGCCTCGATTACTTCCTCGACGAGCCAGTCCGGGTTCCAGAGCGCGTAGTCCGAGCCGAACAGCACGCGGTCCTCGCCGAGCCACCAGAGGAGTTCGGACATGATCTCGGAGAACTTGCCCGGCCGGTTCTGGGCGAACGGCGCGGCGACCGCGAGCCCGCCGTAGACGTTGTTCTCCTGGGCGGCGATCCAGCAGAAGTCGTCGAGTCGGGGGAGCCCGACGTGTTCGACGACGAAGTTGAGTTCCGGGAACGACGAGGCCGCGTCGTCGACGTCGGCGACGTCGAACGCGTCCCGATTGAGCGGACGAATGGTCGGGCCCTTGTGGGCGTGGATGTTCTCGATGCCGAGTTCGGAACACTTCTCTAAGAACTCGAAGGCGTCCTCGTCGTCGAGTCGCCACCCCTTCGAGTCGCCGCGCCACTCGGCGGTGTAGAGTTTGACGCCGGGGATATCGTACGTCTCGTGGAGTTCCTCGAGGTACTCGAGGCCCTCCTCACCGTCGCGGGGGTCGAAGGTGCCGTTGAGGACGAAGCGCTCGGGGTGTTCGGTCGCGAGTTCGGCGTTCTGTTCGGTCGTGTTGAACCCCTCTTCGTAGAAGTCGGTGAGGTACGTCGGCTGGAAGACCGCCATGTCGGCGGCGGCGTTGCCGAACAGGTCCTCGACCATCCGGTCGGCACCGTACTCGCGGTACTCGTCGATGTCCCACTGGCGCTCTTCGGGGGTGAACGTCGTGTGGTAGTCGTAAAAGCACTGGATGAACTCCTCTCCGCCCTCGTGTTTGATATTCTCCTCCGTCGCGTCCCAGAGGTGGACGTGACCGTCGATGACGAAGATCTCCTCTCCGTTGTGCTGATACATCGCACAGTGCACATCGATACCACACCACATCACTCTTTTTTCAGATATTTCTGAGTGACGCTATAACACGACCATATACCGCTAAAATTAGCGTACTTCACTATTACTATCAAAATTCAAATATTCACACACGGCGATACGCGAGCGGAACGTTATCACGGATGGCGGTGAACTGTGACGCGGTACCATGCAGGCAGCACGACTCCACGAGTACACCGAGGACATGAGCGAGGCGCTGCGGATAGACGAGATCGACCGACCCGACCTCGAGCGATCGGATCAGGTGCTGGTCGAGGTCGAGGGCGCAGGGTGGTGTCAGACCGACAACCACATCATCGAGGGAATGTGGGCCGACTACGCGCCCCAGGACCTGCCGATGACGCTGGGCCACGAGAACGCGGGCGTCGTCGCCGAGACCGGCGAGGAGGTGACGCTGGTCGAGGAGGGCGATCCGGTGATCTGTCACCCCGTCCAGACCTGCGGGATCTGTCGGCCCTGTCGGCTCGGCGAGGACATGTACTGCGAGAACAGCGCGTTCAATGGGCTCACCACCGACGGTGGCTTCGCCGAGTACCTCCAGACCAACGAGCGCGCGGTGATCCCGCTTCCCGACGGCGTCGATCCGACCGAGATCGCGCCCCACGCGGACGCGGGGATCACGGCCTACCACGCCGTCAAGAAGGCGGTCGACGAATTGAACCCCGGCGACACCTGCGTCGTCATCGGCGTCGGCGGCCTCGGCCACATCGGCCTCCAGTGTCTCGAGGCGATGAGCGCCGCCGACATCGTCGCCGCCGACATCAAAGACGAGGCGCTCGAACTCGCCGAAGACCTCGGGGCGCGCCACACCGTCAACTCCGCCGAGGCGGATCTCCCGGCCGTCGTCGGCGACCTGACCGACGACGAGGGCGCCCAGCAGGTGATCGACTTCGTCGGGGCCGACGGGACGACCGGGCTGGCACCCGAACTCGTCGCCGCCGGCGGCGACCACCACATCGTCGGCTACGGGGGCCACGTCCACGAGCCCAGCCAGGCGCTGGTCGACGGCGAATTCTCCTTCCGCGGGACGCTCGTGGGCAAGTACGCCGAACTGCAGGAACTCGTCGCGCTCGTCGATCGGGGCGACGTCGAACTGCGCACCGAGCGCCACGACCTCGGCGAGATCAACACGGTCGCGGAACGCCTCGAGCACAACGAGATCGAAGGTCGGGCGGTCATCCAGCCGCCGTGATACCCACAGGTGGTGCCCCCGTTTCAGTTGCGGAAACGACCACTGGCGGTGGCGCGCGCTGTCGATCGGCTGGAGCGATAGCGACGGCCGATCGACGACACTGCGCGAGGGATGGGCGAACGAAGTGAGCGAATCGGCTGGGGAGGATGTGGCTATTCACCGTTGCTACGGGAACGGGACGACTCCATTCTCGCCGCTCTCCCGGATCCGAACCGCTCGTAGTCGCCGTCCCACGCCGGCCCCCTACCGACGAGCGTCGGTCGGCACTACGCTCTTGTCCGATCGGGTGATACGTCCCGTATGGCCTCCCTCGAGGACCCCGTCGAGATCGGCGGCCTCGCGATCCCCAACCGGCTCTACCGCGCGCCGCTGCTCGAGTGCGCCGGCAACGGCCCCGACGCGGTCGACGCGTTGATCGCAGACCTCGAGCCCGCGGCCGAGTCGGGGGTCGGGCTCGTCTGTCAGGGCGCGACGATCGTCCGCGGCGAGGGCGGCTGTGCCGCGCCGGGGATGACCCGCGTCCACGATCCCGACTTCGTCGCCCGGCTCTCGCGGCTGACCGATCGGATCCACGACCACGGGAGCCGGATCGTCCTCCAGCTCGAGCACGGCGGGCTCCGGAGCATGGAGACCTGGCACGCCGAGTACCGCGACGAGCGTCCGGACCTCGAGCAACTCGCCGTCTCCGAGCCGCCGTGGCAGTTGCGCGCCCTCGACCGGCTGGGTTTCCTCGCGTACGATCCGCACGTCCTCACGACCGACGAGGTGTACGACCTCGCGGCCGACTTCGGTCGGGCGGCGGCGCGGGCCGTCGACGCCGGCTACGACGGGATCCACCTCGCCGGCGCGAACATGGGGATCGTCCAGCAGTTCTGCTCGCCGTTTTACAACCGCCGCGACGACGAGTTCGGCGGCTCGCCGGAGGCCCGCCTCGAGTTCCTCGCGGTCGTCCACGACGAGATCCGCGAGCGCGCGGGGGACGTCCCGCTGATGACCAAGGTACCGGCCGAGACCCCGGCACCGCCCGCGCCGGTCGTCCGCCGGAAGCTCTCGCTCGAAGATGGAATCGAGATCGCCCGCCGGCTCGAGCGGATCGGCTACGACGCGGTCGTGCCCGTCCAGACGTCGGTCGTCTGGGATATGAGCATCGTCCGCGGGGAGTACCCCGCGCGGGCGTGGGAGAACGAAGCGCTGCGAGAGGAGTACGACGCGGCGTTCGGCGGTCCGACGCGCCGGCGCCTCGTCTCGATGGCCAACCGGATCCAGTCGCTGCAGTACGACTTCGAACCCGCGTGGAACGAGGCGTTCTGCCGGCGCGTGCGCGAGCGGGTGTCGATCCCGGTGCTGGCGGAGGGCGGCATCCGCGAGCGGGAACAGATGGATCGGTTACTGGGCGACTCGAGCGAGGATCACGGAACCGACGCCGACCCGGCCTGTGACATGGTCGGCATGGCTCGTCCCTTCTACGCCGAGCCGCGGCTGGGCGCGCGGCTGCTCGAGGCTGGAAACAACGGGGCTACCGAGAGCGACGGGGCGCGCGTCCTCTGTGAGAGTTGCAACAACTGTACGGTACCGCAAGTGACCGGCGCACCGGGGGTCTGCCGGACGCCGGCGGTGGTGCGAGAGCGGGGTGAACTCGAGAGCAAGGGGGCGTACGAACGGTCCGGATCGTGACTTATCCGCTGATCGTCTCGCTCGTCAGTTCCTCGAGGGTCCCCTCGACGGTGTAGTCGGGGGCTTCGACTCTGAACGTATCGTCCGTCGACCCCGCGTAGTGCAACCTGATCGTGTACGAGCCGTCCTCCTGAATCGGCGCTGCTTCGGTGCGATTCGCCTCGAGCTGCTGGAGAGTAACCATCTCGTCGGCGTACTCGGAATCGGTCGTTCCGTCGATCTCGTACAGTTCCCATTCGGCGTCGACGGCCGAGCCATCGAGCGGGTAGCCACCGTTGATCCACCCGTCGAGTCCCTCGTCGATCGCGTACGTGTGCTCGTACCCCGAATCGATCAGCGAGGCGGCGCGCTGGGACGACAGGTGGTGTGGACAGCGGCAATAGGTGACGATCCGAGTGTCAGTCGGCCACTCTTCGACCGGGTCGTCGTCGATGCTTCCCGCGTCTTCGGCCGGCGAGAAAACGGCGCCTTTGATCCGAACCTCGTCGTACTGGGCTCGGCCGCGCGCATCGGCGAACCGCGCCTCGTCGTTTTTGAACCACTCGTAGGCGTCCTGGACCGGAACGAGCGGCACATCGACGCCGCTGGGCGTCGAGTTCAGTTCATAGTCGAATTCGTTTGCCGCCGTCGCGTCACTCCCACCGCCGAGACAGCCGGCGACCGCCCCGAGCGACGCCGTTCCCCCGACAGCGAGGAATCTCCGTCGGTTCATAGATACGTCTAGCGCCGAGAGGAAGATATGGCTTCTGGTGACTCTCGTGTCACCGCAACCCCCTTCGTTTCAACTGGAAACCGACGGACGGAGCTCGAGGGTCGCTCGAGCCGAAACGGGAGAGAAGTAGTCCATCCTGGATTCGAACCAGGGTCGAAGCCCCCAGAAGGCTTCAGGATTGGCCACTACCCTAATGGACTTGACATGTTTCGCCGGTCTTCGGTTTCCGACGAGGTACCAGATAGTAGTGGGAGTGCATATTAGAGTGTTACGAACTGAACCGAGGACGGGTCGTGTATCGAGTACAGTTCGAGTCGGCGCCGCCGTTCACGGCGTGTCGACCGTCGGCGGTTCGTAATGCTCTGTTCGATGGCAGTTCGCACAGAGAACGCGACACCGTTCGATTTCGGCCCGTATCCGTGCTTTCGGTCGATCGTCTGCGACTAATTTCGTGACACTCGCCACCTTCGTAGCGTCGTCGTGATGGTAATCCAGACACCCGGGATCGGACTCCTCACAACGGGTACACCCCCGCTCTCGTTTCCGGTAGTGAATCCACTGTCGGCGCTCCCGAGTCGGTTGCACGTAATGGGTTTTCCGGTGGCAGTTCGCACAGAGGACCACACACTTCTCGATCTCGTCTCGGAGCCGCTCTTTTCCGTAGCCGTAGGTCACCATTTTCCCGACTGCCATCCCCTTCGTCGCCGTCTCGACGTGGTGGAAATCGAGACACGCGACGTTGTCGATCTCACAGCGAGAACAGCCTCGCTCTCGTTTTATATCATTGAGCCACGACCGAAGCCGTGACCGACGGCGCAACGATCGCTCCGTATTCCAGTCGACGTTTCGGTAGTGCCACCGTTGGTCGACCGAGAGTTCCTCCCAGACGAGCCCGGACGGCAGTTCGATATCGTCCGGTTTCGGTCCCACGCGGGATCCGGTAGATGGGGCCGTCTCGAGCCCCGCCGTCTCCTTCGCGTCGTTCCAGCCGCCACAGGTCCGGATGATCGTCGCCGAGGCCGGCGTCAGCCCCAACTCCTCGTACTGTGCCTTCGTCGGCGACTCGCCTAATCGCTCGGCGGCCTCCCGGAGCGCCTCGAGGCACTCCGCCTCGGTGGTCATGCCCCCGTTGGCCGCGGCATCCTATATAAACTCTCGTCCGCGCGACGATCCGAGACCAGCGAGAGAGCGGGCGCGAACCGACATTCCTTTTCCCCTCACCTGCGCACGCTCGAGTATGTACGTCGGACGATTCGTCGTCGTCGGTCCCGAGGTCGGCGCCTACCGCGTCTCCTCGCGATCGTTCCCGAACCGCGAGCTCACCGCTCGAGACGAGGCGCTGACCGTCGGCCCCACCGAGGACGCCCCGGAGACGGACAACCCCTACGTCTCCTACAACTGCCTGCAGGTCGTCGAGACGCCGACCGGCGAGACCGCGGCGTTCGGCAACGGCTCGCACGTCGATCCGATCGCGGAGAAGCTCGAGCTGGGGTATCCCGCCCGGGACGCCCTCGCGGAGAGCCTGCTGGCGCTGGATTACGAGAAAGACGGCGGCCGCGAGCGAAGCCTACGACCTCGAGTTCGAGCACGCGGTCTGTGCGGCCGGCGTCGCCCGGACCGACGACGGGTTCGAGACGGCGATCGAGAACGGCGACTGATCGGCCGCGTTCGATAGCGGTATTTACTGATCGGGTGGTCGTGACTAGAACGAAGCGTCCTCCTATCGTGGCAACGTGGAGCGGCCACGCCCTCCCCCAGCCGATTTCTGCTCACGGGCGCCACGCGCCCGTGAGCGACGCCCCGGCCAACCTACAAACCCCTCGCGACACTATCGGTCGCTCATGAAGGTCGGACTCATCTCTGACGTCCACGGCAATCGGGTCGCCCTCGAGACCGTCCTCGAGGAGATGCCCGCGGTCGACGAACTCCTCTGTGCGGGCGACGTCGTCGGCTACAACCCCTGGCCCGGCGACTGCGTCGACGAACTGCGCGCGCGGGACGTGCCCACGGTGATGGGCAACCACGACGCCGCCGTCGCCGGGGATACGCCGTTCCGGTTCAACGGGATGGCCAAGGCCGGCGTCGACCACGCGACGCGGGAGCTGTCGGACGACCAGCTCGAGTGGCTGGCCGACCTGCCGACCGAACGGCTCGAGTGCGACGGCCGGGTCAAGCTGGTCCACGGCCATCCGGACGATCCCGACCGGTACACGCGCTACACCTACCCCGAGGAGTTCACCGAACGGCTGCTCGGCGACGAGGACGTGCTGGTGCTGGGCCACACCCACGTTCAGGGCGTCGAGCGGTTCGGCGAGGGGATCGTCGTCAACCCGGGCAGTGTCGGCCAGCCTCGCGACGGGGATCCGCGGGCCGGCTACGCGGTCGTCGATCTCGACGCGCTGACCGTCGAGACCCACCGCGTCGAGTACGATATCGACGCCGTGCAGGCGGCCGTCGAGGAAGCGGGGCTGCCGAGCCGCATCGGGTCGCGACTGGCCCGCGGGAAGTAGGGCTCGAGCGGCGCGGTCGGCACCGGAAACGAACCCTTTTACACGCACGCCGCCGCTACGTCCGAGCATGGTATCCACCGGCCACGCCGCGCGTCCCGCTCGGAACCACCCCCGTCGCGCCGCGGGCCGGTGTTGTCGCCCGCCGTCCCCGCACCACGAGCGTCGCCTCGAGACCGCTGCCGCGACGGAAACGGATGTTCGAGCGCGTGCGTGAGGACGTCCGGGCGATGCGCGAGCGCGACCCCGCCGCGAAGGGGTCGCTCGAGGTCCTGCTGTGTTACTCGGGGCTGCACGCGGTCTGGGGCCATCGACTCGCTCACCGCTGCTGGAATCGCGGCGGCGGGTTCCGGCTGCTCGCCCGGCTGTTCTCGCATCTGGTGCGCTGGCTGACCGGCGTCGAGATCCATCCGGCCGCCGAGCTCGGCCGCCGGGTGACGATCGACCACGGGATGGGCGTCGTCGTCGGCGAGACGGCCGAAGTCGGCGACGACGTCCACATGTATCACGGGGTCACGCTCGGCGGCGACACGAACGAGCCGGTCAAGCGCCACCCGACCGTCGAGGAGGGCGCGCAACTGGGCGCGAACGCGACGCTTCTGGGCGACATCACGATCGGCGCGGACGCGGCCGTCGGCGCCGGCTCGGTCGTCACGAGCGACGTCGAACCCGGCGCGACCGTCGTCGGGGTTCCGGCGGAGCGAGTCGATTAGAAGTCAGTCGAATTCGGTCGGCCCTGCTACCGCCACGCGGTGGCGCGCGCTGTCGGCCAGCCGAACGCAGTGAGGGTGGCCGACGACGCTGCGCGAGGGATGAACGAGGGAGCGGAGCGACCGAGTGAATCGGCTGGGGAGGGTGTGGCGACTCACTGTTGCCACGATAGCAGAACGCTCTACGCCCTCACAACTGCTCTCGCCGCAACCCGTTCAACGGACGCGGTTACTCAGACGAGCGGTTCGACCAGTTCCCGCCCCGCCTCGAGCAACTCACCGACCCGCGTCTCGTCTTCGGCCTCGGCGTAGACCCGCAGCACCGGCTCGGTGCCGCTCGGGCGGACCAGCAGCCACGAGCCGTCGGCCAGCAGCAGTTTGAACCCGTCGGCGGTGTTGACGTCCTCGACTTCGGTCCCGGCGACGGTCTCGGGGATCGCGTCCTCGAGATCGGATAGCACCCGCGCCTTCTCGTCGTCGGGGCAGTCGACGCTGGTCTTGTCCTGGACGACGGTCCCGTGGGCCTCGAGCAGCCGGTCCACGCGCTCGTCTAACGGTTCCTCGGCGTGCATCGCGGCCGCCAGCAGCGCCACGAGGACGCCGTCCTTCTCGCGGACGTGGCCGCGGACGGTGAACCCGCCTGATTCCTCGCCGCCGACGAGGGCGTCGTGCTCGCCGATCGCCTGCGCGACCCACTTGAAACCGACCGGGACCTCGTGGACCGACTCCCCGTGGGCGTCGGCGACCCGATCGATCAGGTAGGTCGTGGAGACGGTCCGGACGGCCGGCCCCGCGTCCGTCTCGAGCAGGTAATCGTAGAGCGCGGCGAAAAAGAGGTTCTCGTCGAGGTAGCCCCGCTCGGGCGTGACGACGGCGAGGCGGTCGGCGTCGCCGTCGTTGGCGATGCCCAGCTCGGGCGCGGTGTCGGGATCGGTGACGAGGTCGATCAGCGTCTCGAGGTTCTCGGCCGCGGGTTCGGGCGCGCCGCCGCCGAACTCGGGGTCGGGCTCGCAGCGCAGGCATTCGAGAGAAGCGCCGGCCCGTTCGAGCAGGGAATCGGTAGTGTCGCGGCCGCTGCCGTGCATGGCGTCGTAGGCGACGGTACGGTCGGCGAGGTCGGCGCCGCCGGCGATCGAGTCGACCAGCTCGAGGGCGGCGTCGGCGTGTGGCCCGGCGACGTCGACCTCGCGGACGGTCCCGTGCTCGCTCTCGGGGAGCGGGTCGGGCTCGGCGAGTCGGTCCGCGATGGCGTCGGTGACCGCGGGCAGGGCCGGCGCGCCGTCCTCGGGGATGAACTTCACGCCGTTGTACTCCGGCGGGTTGTGCGAGGCGGTGATCACCAGTCCGCCCGCCAGGTCGCGATCGGCGATCGCGTAGGCGATAAGGGGCGTCGGCCGGTCTCGATCCGAGAGCAGGACGTCGAACCCGTTGGCACACAGCACCCGGGCGAGTTCCTCCGCGAACCCCCGCGAACTCTCGCGGGCGTCGTACCCCACCGCGACCGGGCCCTCGAGGCCCTCGTCGGCGAGATACGTCGCGACCGCCTGCCCCACCATCCGGACGCGGGGCGACGTGAACTCCTCGAGCGTCGCCCGCCAGCCGTCGGTACCGAAGCTGATCGGCTCCATACGCGGTGGTCGATGGCCGGCGCGAAAAAAGCGACGGGACGGTCACTCGGGCGGCGATCAGGCGTCGACGTCGACGAGTCGCTGCTCGAAGAGCCGCTCGCCGGTGTCCTCGCAGGTGACCGCGATCACCTCGTGGGAGCCACAGCAGGACTCGACGACCTCCTCGCCCATCCGGACGTCGCCGCCGGAGGGACAGGTCTCGAGGAACATCCGCAGCCCGTTGAGAACCTCGCCTTTCGTCTCGGGCGGGTAGCCGTCCCAGTCGTCGGTCCACGAGGCGAGCGCGCGGCTGGCGGCGACGTCGGCGAGCAGGGCTGCGCGGGAGGGCCAGCGGCCGGCCGCGCCCGTCTCCGAGAGCAGCCGGTAGGTCCCCCCGCGTTCGTCGAGTTCGAACCGCTCGGGGTCGGCGTCGAACCCGAAGGCGTCGACGGCCGCCTCGACGTCGATCCCCGACTCGGAGAGCGGGTCGATCTCGTCGAACCAGACCGCCTCGAACTCGTCGGTGAGACAGAGGTCGTCGCGGTCCTCGCAGGGCTCGAGGACATCGTTCGAGAGGAAGAACGTCTCGAGGTCGGCGACGGCGGTCCCGTCGGTGGTCGCTTCGTCGTCGGACTCGTCGCCGTCCGCGGCCGCCGTCGCATCGTCGGTCGCGACGGCCGCCTCTTCGTCGAAGGTTGTCACGTCGCCTGGAGTCGAATCGCGGTCGGGTGTCGAGCCGCCGTCGACGCCGCCGAGGCCGCTTGCGACCGCCGGTTCGGGATCCTTGCCGAACCAGCGTAGCACTTCGGGCGGGAGATGCCGCTTGGTCAGGGTCGGCGTGCCGGGAACGAGATACCCCCGGAGGTAGATCAGCGCGATCGAAACGCCGACTGCGAACAGCCCGCCGAGCCGGGACTTGCGGGCGACGATCGAGCCGAGTACCGCCGCGATAGCCAGATTCAGGACGGTACACGGCTCACAACGGTTCTCGCCGGTGTACTCGGGTTGCCCGAGTTCGTCGACGACGTCGATTTGCATCTCGAACGAACTGTCACTCCGGACGTGCATCTATTTTTCGGACGGGAGAGGGCGGAAACGGACGGCGACGCGTCGAGTCGGGCCGACTACCCGAGGCCGACCAGTCGCTCTTTCTCGGCGCGCGAGAGCTGTTTGATCTCGTACTCGCGGGACATCGCCGCCGACTTCGAGTCGAACCGCTCGTGATAGCGGAGTTCGACCGGGGTCCGTCCGCGGGTGTACTTCGCGCCCTCGCCGGCGTCGTGTTCGGCGACGCGTCGCTCGAGGTCGATCGTGTAGCCGGTATAGAGGGTGCCGTCGGCGCACTCGAGGACGTAGACGACGTGGTCGGCCATCGTTCGTGGCCAGGGCGAGAGGCGTAAAAAGCGTCTCGTCCGTGGGGGCGCGTGGTGGTCGTGACGTCGATCGCGACCGTCAGGTACCGCGAGCGCGCTCTTTCGCGGCTTCAGCGATGCCGGCGTTGGCCGAGCAGCTGACACACGCGTGGATCTCGCCGCGTTCGTCGGCGAAGACGCGTGCGAACCGTTCGGAGACGTGCGCGCCGCAGTGATCACACTTGGGCATTGGTCACACCGGCCGGAGCCGGTACCAGAACATACCGGGTGTACGGTTAAATAGCCTTCTCCAAACGCTGTTTGGGTTTCGGATTGTGGGAAGTATTTTTCTCGAACGAAGTAGTCCTCAGTCGCGACCGCCGTCGATCGCGCGGCCGATCAGGACGGCCTGTGCCCCGGCGACGAATCCCGCGTCGACGTTGACGACCGAGAGGACGGTACAGGACTGGAGCATGCCGGCGAGGGCGGCTTCGCCGTCGCCGCCGTAGCCGTAGCCGCTCGAGATCGGGACGCCGATGACCGGCGTATCGACGAGGCCGGCGACGACGGTCGGCAGCGCGCCCTCGCGACCGGCGGCGACGATCAACACGTCCGCCTCGCGGAGCCGGTCGAGCTGGTCGAGCGTCCGAGACAGCGCGGCGACGCCGACGTCGTCGACGCGATCGACCGTCGCGCCGGCATCGAGGACGACGGTTTCGGCCTCGTCGGCGACCGCCTCGTCGACCGTCCCGCCGGTGGCGATCCCCACCGTCGCGTCGAGCGACGGCGGCTCGTAGTCGGGAGCCAGCACCCGTACCGTCGCGCTCCGGCGCTCGAGCGTCGCGTCGGGGGCGGTCGCCGCGAAGTGGTCCGCGAGCGCGTCGAACTGCGGCTCCGACACGCGGGTCAGCAGCGCTCGGCCCGTCGTCTCGTGTGCAGTTTCGGCGAGCGCGATGACCTGTTCGGTCGATTTTCCGTCCGCGAGGATCGCTTCCGGGATCCCGCGGCGCTGTCGACGGGCCGCGTCGAACCGGCCCGCCTCGCCGACGACGTACCCCCTGAGTTCGGCTTCGGCCTCGGCCGGCGACAGGTCGCCGTCGGCCACGGCCTCGAAGAGTTCGCGCATACCGCCGTTCCGGGGTCGACGTACTCGAATGCGTCGGCACGGAGTCGATCCGGGTCCGGCGACCGCACGGGCCTCCTTGGAAATCTTGTGATCTCGTAACGTACGCACGAGCCCCGGAGGACCGCGCGCGAGCCGGATAAGCCGATTCGCGACCCCTCTTCGACGGCCCCGTCACTCATATGCCATATACTTTCCGGTGGGATCGGTGGTCGAAACGGGCGAATCAACCGCTGCAACCCCCGTATTTCCGCTTTTAACCAGAACTTTTATATGGGGTTGTGCGAAACGGATACACCGTATGGCAGACCTTATCGTCAAAGCCGCCGTGAAGGAAGCGCTCGATGACAAAAACGTTGCCTCGGACTTCTACGACGCGCTCGACGAAGAAGTCGACGAGCTCCTCGAGGACGCCGCCCGACGCGCGGAAGCCAACGACCGGAAGACGGTCCAGCCCCGCGACCTGTAAGGGACGCCACCCGCAGTTTTTTCGGACGCTACGGTCGATAGCGACGGCTGTCGCCGGTCGCCGCGCGGCGACCGGCCGGATGGCCCGTTGCCGGCTCGAGTTTTTTGCCCGATGCCGTGATACGGTCGGCCATGTTGCGCAGACTGCTGATCGGCTTCGGCCTCCTCGAGATCGTGAAACCGGAACCGGTGATCGCCGCCTGCGAACGGATCGGCCTCCGAAATCCCGGCGAACCGCAGCCCCGGCCGCTGGCGCTCGCCGGCGCTCGGCTCGAGGGCCTGGTCTTCGTCTGGCTGCTCGTCCGCGGCCGGCAGGGGTCGACGCTGGTCTCCGGGCTGCTCGGACTCGCCGGCCTGACGCTCGTCCTCGCCCCGCGGCCGGTCATCGACCTCAGTCAGCATCTGGTCTACGCCAACACCGACGACCTCGAGTTGCAGCCGTGGGTCGAGCCCGCGGCGCGGCTGCTCGGGGTCCTCTATCTGACCGTGACGCTGCTCTCGCGGAGTGCGAGCGAGGAATCGACGAGCGAGGTGCGAGAGTTGGACGAGGCGTCGTCGGGTCGGCTGCCGATCCCCGCGCGGTGATCGCGGGATCGTTCGCTCCGGACCGACCGCCGACTCGAGACGCGCGGTCTCAGTACCGGCGGACCTCGACGCCGTCGTCGGTGCCGACGTAGGTCGCGTCGGCCAGCCCGACGAACAGCCCGTGTTCGACGACGCCCGGGAGTCCGGAGAGTTGCGCCGCCAGTGCCTCGGGATCGTCTATCGGTCCGAACGCGCAGTCGAGGACCAGGTTGCCGTTGTCGGTCACGACCGGGCCGTCCTTCTCGCCGGCGTCCCGCAGCGTCGGCTCGCCGCCCAGTTCCCGAATCCGGTCCGCGACGACGGTGTGAGCGTCCGGGAGGACGGCGACCGGCACCGACCGCTCGAGGCGGTCGGTCAGCTTCGAGGGGTCGGCGACGACGACGAACCGATCGGCCGCGGCGTCAACGAGTTTCTCGCGTGCGTGTGCGGCGCCACCGCCCTTGATCACGGCGCCGTGTGCGGTCGCGTCCGGGTCGTCGACCACCTGATCGGCGCCGTCGATCGCCAGGTCGAGGCCGTCGACCGCGTCGAGATCCGTGAGTTCGATGCCGACCTCGAGGGCCAACCGACGGGACTGGAAGGAGGTCGGAACGCCCCGGATCTCGAGGCCGTCGTCGACGGCCCGACCGAGCGCGCGGATCGCGTGAGCGGTCGTCGAGCCGGTACCGAGGCCGACGACGAACCCGTCCTCGACTTCCTCGGCCGCGCGTTCGCCGGCCCGTCGCTTCGCCGCGTCGGAGCCACCTGCCGTCTTCATGCCTCGTCACGCGAGCGGCGAGGGCAAAAGCGTTGTAATTCGCGGGCGATCTCCATCGGAGTCCGCCGGACGTTCAGAGGTCGGCCCGTTCGAATCGCCACAGCCCCAGCGCCAGCGGCAGCGCCGCCCAGACGGCGAGGATGACGAAGCCGAACCACGGCTCGGCAACCAGCGGTACCCTCTCGACTAGCCCCTGTGACTCGAAGGAACCGCCCGTGGTGAATCCGGACTCGCCGAGGACGGCACCGATCGCGGAGCCGTAGGCGGCGTCCGGCGGAATGGCGTTGAGCGCGAGGTACCAGCCAGGGAACGTCTCGGGGAGGAATTCGCCCTCGAGAGCGTAGAGCAGACCCTGCGTGATCGTTCCCCAGAGGAACCAGAACAGGACGACGATCCCGATCGCGCCGACGGCCGCCTTCGTCGTCGACCGGGTCGTCGCGGAGATGCCGACGCCGAGACAGACGTAGACGAACCCGAAGCCGACGGTCACCAGCGTGAACGCGATGTAGTCGACGGGCGAGACCTCGCCGACGAAGGCGACGAGCCCGACCAGACCGACGGCGAAGCCGATCAGGATCGATACCGCGACGACGCCGGTCCGACCCAGCACCTTCCCGAGGACGACGTCCCGGCGGCGGTGAGGCAGTCCGAGCAGGAACTTCAGGCTCCCGCTCTCGCGCTCGCCGGCGATCGCGCCGTAGCCGACGATCAGCGCGATGATCGGTACGAGAAAGCCCGCCGGCGTCTGCAGCGCGAAGATCAGTCCCACCGTCGACTCGCCGCTGCCCTCCGAGAACAGCCCGGAGGCCCACGAGGCCAGCGCGGCCCCGCCGACGGTAAACAGGGCGAAGAGGGCGGTCAGCCCGAGCAGCAGCCGCGACCGGACCGCGTCGCGGAAGTCCTTCTTCGCGACGGCGATCGCACTCATCGGACCACCCCCGTCTCCCCGGCGCCGTCCGAAGTGTAGGCGACGAACAGGTCCTCGAGCGAGGACTCGTCGGTCTCGAAGTCCTCGACGGTGACGCCGTACTCCTCGATCGCGTGGAGGACCTCGGTCTTGGCGCGGTCCTCGCAGGCGACGACGAGGGTCCGCCCCTCCGGGTTCACCGAGGAGACGCCGTCGATCGACTCGACGGCCGCCAGCGCGGCGTCGGAGTCGTCGGGGATCCGATCGAGGGTGACGCGGAGCCGGGTCTGGTCGGGCATCGAATCGCGCAGGCCTTCGACGGTGTCCTCGGCGACCAACTCGCCGTCGCGCAGGATGCCGACGCGGTCACAGACCGCCTCGACCTGCCCGAGGACGTGGCTCGAGAAGAAGACGGTCGCACCGCGGTCGTTCTCTTCGCGGATGATCTCGCGCATCCGGCGGGCCCCGTTAGGGTCGAGGCCGGTGGAGGGCTCGTCCAAGATCAGGAGGTCGGGCTCGCCGACCAGCGCCGTGGCGAGGGTGAGCCGCTGGGCCATCCCCTTCGAGTAGCCGCCGGCCTTCTTCGCGGCCGCGTCGGAGTCGAGACCGACCCGCTCGATGAGCTCGTCGGGGTCGTCGTTGGCCCCCTTCGACTCGATCGCGAACTCGACGTGCTGGCGGCCGGTCAGGCGCTCGTAGAGTTCGACGCCTTCGGGGAGGATGCCGGTCCGCTGGCGGATCTCGAGGGAGTCGGCCTGCGCGTCGAGATCGAACACCCGAACCTCGCCGGCGGTCGGCCGGATGAAATCGAGCAGGAGGTTGATCGTCGTCGACTTGCCGGCCCCGTTGGGACCGAGAAAGCCGTATATCTCGCCGCGCTCGACGGACAGCGAGAGCCCGTCGAGCGCCGTCTCGGTGCCGTACCGCTTCGTCACGTCGGAAATGTAGATGGAGGACACTGTTCAATGGCAATACTATTTTGAATGACAAATAACTTTCCTCGTGACCGAACCGGCCGTTGCACCGACTGGGCCGAATTGTCAGTATCGGAACTCGAGCGGAAGACCTATATGATGTGTCGGAACAAAATCATTTGTATGCGCGAAACTCCCCTCCGCCCCGCCGGTCGCTTCGGACCCGGTCGGCGACGTGGCCCCGCCCGACGATCGACCCGCCGCTCGAGCGAGCTGGTATAATGTTACAACTGGCCCTCCTCCCGCTCCAGTCCGGCGGCGAAGACGTGGCCGTCGACTCGACGACGGTGCTTATCGGCATGGTGATCGGACTCATCATCGCCGTCGCGATCGCGGCCGGCGTCGGCTACTGGGTGTACAAGGACGCCTCGAAACGCGAGAACAACGAACTGGCGTGGGCCGTCGGCGTCGGCGCGTTGCTGTTTTTGGCCCTTCCGATCGGCATCCTCGCCGTCATCGCGTACATCCTCCTCCGGGGCGACGAGACGACGGGTGAGCAGCTGAGCGGCGGCGCGACCGGCGGCGAGTGGTAGTCGCTCCGGCTCGTCGCCGACGCCGTGATCCGGCCGACCGCGCGGTCGGTCGCCAGTGTGGATACATCGTTACGCCGAACCTTTTTTGAACCGTCCGTGGACCACCGCCCATGGCAACGGCTGAGACGGCCGTCTCCCTCTCGGACGTCCGCAAGACCTATCGGATCGGTGAACCCGTCCACGCGTTGGACGGCGTCTCGCTCGAGATACCGCAGGGGTCCTATACGGCGATCATGGGCCCCAGCGGCTCGGGCAAGTCGACGCTGATGAACCTCGTGGGCTGTCTGGACACGCCGACCGAGGGCGAGGTCGTCGTCGGCGGGCGGGCCGTCGACGCGCTCGACGACCGCGAGCGGACCCGCCTCCGGGGAACCGAGGTCGGCTTCGTCTTCCAGACGTTCAACCTCATGCCTCGACTGAACGCCGTCGAGAACGTCGCCCTGCCGCAGCTGTTTCGGGGGATCGGCCGGACGGAACGGCGCGAGCGAGCGCGCGACCTGCTCGAGCGGGTCGGGCTCGGCGACCGCGGCGACCACCTGCCCAACGAGCTGTCGGGCGGCCAGCGCCAGCGCGTGGCGCTGGCCCGGGCGCTGGTCAACGACCCGGCGATCGTGCTGGCCGACGAGCCCTCCGGCAACCTCGACACCGACACCGAGGCGGATATCCTGGACCTCTTCGACGAGTTCCACGACGCCGGGACGACGATGATCGTCGTCACCCACGAGCGCCACGTCGCCGAGCGGGCCGACCGGATCGTCCACCTGCTGGACGGGCGGATCGAACGGATCGAGGAACTCGACGGCGACGCGCCGACGGAGTCGCCCTCGCGGTCGTCGTCGGGGCGGACGGAGGCCGATTCCGAGTGAACCCCATAGAGAGCCTGCGGCTGGCGTGGCGCTCGATCCGGGGGCACAAGCTCCGGTCGGCGCTGACGACGCTGGGGATCGTGATCGGCATCGCGGCGGTGATCGCGTTCGTCAGCCTCGGCGCGAGCTTGCAGGCGGGGATCATCGGCGACATCAGCCCCGACGACCAGCGCAGCCTCTACGGCTGGGCGGCCGAACCCGACACCGAAGGCGGACCGCTGGCGGGCGCGCAACCGGTATTCACCCAGTCCGACCTCGAGGAAGTCGAGGACCTCGAGGAAGTCGACGCGGCCTACGGCTACGCGCAGATCCAGACGCAGGCGATCTCGAACGGCGAGGAGACGGTCGCCCAGGGGAACGGGCTGATCGCCGCGGGGCCGTCGTACATCCGCGACGACCAGTTGGCCGAGGGGAGACAGTTCCGAGTGGGCGAGCGCGAGGCGGTGATCAACCCCGCGGCGGCGGGCCAGTTCGAGGAGAACGTCACCGTCGGCGACACCCTCACGGTGACGTACCTCGGCGGCGAGCGGACGACGGTCGAAGTGGTCGGCATCACCGAGACCAGCGAGGGGCTGAGCCCGTTCGAGGGGTTCGAGTCCGCGCCGCGGATCTACGCGCCGACGGACCCCTACTACGTCGAGCAGGCGGCCAGAGTGGGGATCGGCGGTGACAACGCGAGCGACGGCGGGAACGAGAGCGACGGTGACGGCAGCCCCGCCCGCTTCCTCGCGATCGTCGTCGAGGCACCGTCCGACGACGCCGCCGCCATCGACGACGCTCGCCAGGCGGCGATCGACTACCTCGGGAGCGACCGCTCCGACGCGAGCGAACTGATGGGCGACGACCTCGAGGTACGGCTGCAGACGAGCACGGAACTGCTCCAGCAGCTAGAGGACGTGCTCGGGCTCCTGCGGAACTTCATCGTCGGGATCGCGGCCATCTCCCTGCTGGTCGGCTCGATCGGCATCGCCAACATCATGCTGGTCAGCGTCACCGAGCGGACCCGCGAGATCGGCATCATGAAAGCCGTCGGCGCACAGAACCGCGACGTCCTCGGGCTGTTCCTGACCGAGGCGGTGATCCTCGGCGTGATCGGCGCGATCTTCGGTACCGGCCTCGGACTGGTCGGCGGCTACGTCGGGGCCGAGTACGTCGATCTGCCGCTGGTCTACCCCCTCGAGTACGTCGCCCTCGCGGTCGTCGTCGGAATCCTCGTCGGGATCCTCGCGGGACTGTACCCGGCGTGGCGGGCCGCGCGGACGGACCCGATCGACGCGCTTCGCTACGAGTGATCAGAGCCGGTCGCGGTCCCGCTCGCGGTCGGCGTTCCGTTCGTCCGCGGTTCGATCGGCGTCGAACTCGCTCGAGCCTGCGGCGCTCGAATCGGGGTCGTACTCGCGGTCCCGCGTCGGCGCGCCGTCGGCGGGGGGAGACCCGCCCGACTCCGTCTCGTAGCCGATCGTGGCCCGCGTCCGGTGGTGTTGGTCGGGATACTCGCGAGCGAGATACGCCCCGAGATAGCCCCCGAGCAGGGACGGCCCGACCGTGTAGGCCAGCGCGAAGAAGCCGGCGACGACGATCACGATCGAGACCACCGCGAACCCCTCGAGCGGAACCCCGCCGGCGAGCCCGATGCCGAGGATCCCGAACAGGAGCAGTCCCATCCCCGCGATCGGGAGGAACGCGATCGCCCCGGCGATCGCGCCGACGATCGCGCCCTGGCGGCCGTCCGGCCCCTCGAGGAAGCCGGCGACGAGGCCGCCGAGGACGGTCGAGAACGGAATGAACGAGAGGACGACGCCGACGACGGCACCGATGACGGCGTTGAGAAGCGTCCGAGTGTTGACCATACCGAACGGACGACGGGGACGGTAAAAATTGTGGGGAAAGACGGAACGGACGGTAGTCCACCGTGACGATGTCGGTCACCGCGTCGCTCCGCGGCGGTGACGGCCCGGCCTCAGTCGTCGGCCGTCGGCGGACCCGACTCCTCGAAGGTCGTCTCGGTGTCCTCGGCGTCGGACTCGAGGTCGGCCTCGATGATCTCGCTGAACGTGGCGTCGGTGTTGACCTCATCGGCCAGCAGGTCGACGGCCTCGACGAAGACGGCGACCAGCAGCGGGCCGACGACGACGCCGATCGGCCCCAGCGTGAAGAGTCCGCCGGTGAAGCCGACGAAGTAGAGGCTGCCGGAGAGGCCGGCGGAGCGCCGAGCCAGCCGCGGGCGGACGACGACGTCGGGGAGCCACCCGACGAGGACGAGTCCGAGGACGCCGATCGAGGTCGCCGCGGCGATATCGCCGGTTGCGGCGTGATAGAGCGCGATCGGCGCGATCAGCAGGCTCGGTCCGATGATCGGCACGAACTGTAACACGGCCGCGACGATCGCCAGCGTCAGGGAGGCCTCGTATCCCAACAGCCAGAACAGCGGGTAGGCGACGGCGAACGTCGCGATCGAGGTCGCGACCTGCAGGACGTAGATCGCGTACAGCGTCTCTCGGGCCCGGGTCGCCAGCGCGTAGACGATACTGCGGTAGTCGTGTGGGATCGGCGCGACGGCGGCCCGGCCCGCCTCGTCGCCCTTGAGCAGCAGTCCGAAGAGGAGGACCAGAAACAGCGCGAACTTGATCGCGAGGACCGGCAAAGAGAGCGCGAGGGTGGTCGCGACGTCGCTCAGGTAGTCGACGGCCATCGACTGGACCTCGCCGGCTTCGACGGTGTAGGTCGCCCCCAGAGCCGTGATCGACAGCTCTCGCGGGAGCGACTCGACCGTCTCGACGACGTCCTCGATCCGGAAGTACAGCGTCACGACGATGGGCGCGAAGACGGCGGTCGCGCTCGCGAAGCCGATCACGGTCGCCGCGAGCGCGGCCGTCCACTCCGAGAGCCCGCGCCTGACGAGCCACCCCTGGACCGGCATGAGGACGTACGCGACCGTCAGCGCGAAGAGGATCGTCCCGAGGACCTCGAGCAGGATCCCGCCGGTTACGACCCCGAGCGCGACGACGACCCCCGCGAGAACGTAGCGGCGCTTTCGGCTCGAGCGATCTCCCTCTGTCGCGGTCCCCGTCACAGACGGCACTCTCACCGGAGCGGTAAAGTCTTTGTCCGATTGACGGGACGAGCGCCCGATCACGCCGTTTAAGACCACCCAGTGTAACCACCGAGTAATGGATCGACGAACGTTCATCGGCGCGGTCGGTTCGGGGGCGGTCGCCGGCGTCGCCGGGTGTCTGACTCGCGACGGCGGCAACGGCGGCGGGAGCCGCGACGACGGGACGCTCCGGGTCGCGACGTACGACTCGATGGTCAACGGCGAGAACCCGGCCGGACCGTGGCTCAAAGATGCCTTCGAAGAAGCGCACGACGCCGAGATCGAGTGGACGGTTCCCGATCAGGGGATCACCCGATACGTCAGGAGCGCGCGGGAGGGCGTGGGAATCGACGCCGACGTCTACTTCGGCGTCAACGTCGACGACCTCGTCCGGATTGACGACGAGCTCGGCGACGGCGAACTCTTGCGGGAACTCGAGGTCGATCGCCTCGACAACGCCGACCGGATCCGCGACGAACTCTCGATGGGCGACCCGCACGGTCGCGTCCTCCCGTACGACACGGGCTACATCGCGCTCGTCTACGACCAGACCATGGTCGACGAGCCCGAGACGCTCGAGGCCCTGACCGAGCCGGCCTACGAGGACGCCCTGCTGGCCCAGAACGCCCAGCACTCGGACCCGGGGCGGGCGTTCCTGCTGTGGACGATCGACGCCGCCGGCGCGGACGGCTACCTCGACTACTGGCGCGACTTAGAGGACAACGGCGTGCGCGTCCTCGACGACTGGAGCGAGTCCTACAGCGGCGCGTACATGGAGGGCGAGCGCTCGATGGTCGTCTCCTACTCGACCGATCAGGTGTACGCCAACGCCTACGACTACGACATGAGCCGCCACCAGGTCGCGTTCCCGAACGGACAGGGGTACGCCAACCCCGAGGGGATGGGGATCCTCGAGGGGGCGACCGACGTCGACGTCGCCTACGATTTCTTCGAGTTCGTCCTCTCGAGCGAGCCCCAGGCCGAGATCGCCCGGCGCAACGTCCAGTTCCCGGCCGTGGGCGACGACCACGTCGAACTCGACCCGGAGTTCGACGAGTACGCCCACGAACCGCCCGAACCGGTCTCGTTCGGCTACGAGGCGCTCCGGGGCAGTCTCGGCGGCTGGGTCGACGACTGGGCGAGGGAGATCGTCGGTCGATAGGCCCGTGTCCCCACCGGAACGCCGTCGGCTCCGCGCCGGCCTCGCGACCGTCCGGACGCGCCTCGAGCGCCGCGCCCTCTCGCTTTCGGCGCTCGCGACGGCCGCGGTGCTTTCGATCATGCTCTACCTGCCGGTCGGCGTCGTCTTCCTCGAGGCCATCCTCGAGGCGGGCCGGCCGACGCTCGCCCACGTCCGCGCGGTCCTGACCGACCCCTTCTATTTCGGGGCGCTCGCGAACGTCCTCGCGGAGCCGCTCGCCGTCCGGACGCACCTCGAGGGGGTCGCCGGCTGGCTCGGGGCCGTCTCGGCGTCCGCTACCGTCGTCCGCCCGATCCCCGGCCTCGACCTGCCGGTGCCGTGGCTCGCGCTCGAGACGCCGGGCGTCCGGTTGGGACTGTTCGGCTTCACCGCCTATCAGGCGGCGCTGTCGACGGTCGCCAGCGTCGCGCTGGGGCTGCCCGCCGCGTACGTCCTGGCGACCTACGAGTTCCGGGGTCGGCGGACGCTGCGCTCGCTGACGATCCTGCCGTTCGTGCTGCCGGGGATCATGGTCGCGGTCGGCTTCTACGCGATGTTCGGCCGTGCGGGGACGCTCAACGGCCTGCTCGGAGCGGTCGGGCTCGGCCCCTATCCGTTCGTCGAGTGGAACCCGCTGGCGATCGTGATCGTCGCCCACGCCTTCTACAACGCGCCGCTCGTGGCCCGCGTCACCGTCGCCGCCTGGGAATCGGTCGACCGCCGGGCCGTCGAGACCGCCCGCAGCCTCGGGGCGAGCCCGCGGCGGGCGTTTCGCGACGTGGTCGTCCCGCAACTGCTCCCCGCGGTGCTGACCGGCGCGCTGCTGACGTTCATCTTCACGTTCATGACCTTCCCCATCGTCCTCGCGCTGGGCGGGCTCCAGTTGGCGACCGTCGAGGTCTGGATCTACGACCGGGTGCGCCGACTGGCCTACGGCGAGGCCGCGACGCTGGCCGTCCTCGAGACGCTGTGCTCGCTCTCCCTGACCTACGCCTACCTCCGGTACGAGTCCGCCCAGTCCGGGCTGGCGCGTTCGGCCGGCGCGCCCGCGAGGCGACCGCTCTTTCCCGACCTGTGGACGGCGCTGTCGCCGCGCCGGCTGGCGATCGTCGCCTACGGGCTGGTCGCGCTGATAGTCTTCGTCGGACCGATGGCGAGTCTGGTGGTCGGCAGCGTCACCGACGGGGGCGGGCTCACGCTGCGACACTACGCCTTCCTGCTCGAGCGCCAGCTCGAGGGGGCCGACTACCAGACGCTGCCGTGGGTCGCGATCCGGAACTCGCTGCTGTTCGGGGTCGCGACGCTGACCGTGGCGGTGCCGATGGGCGTGGTTATCTCGGTCGTGACCGCCCGTGCGGGCCGCGCGGGGGCCGTCGTCGACGCGCTGGCAATGTTGCCCCTGGCGGTCAGCGGCGTCGTCTTCGGGATCGGGCTGCTGCGGGGGCTGGTGTTCGGGATTCCGCTGCCCGGCGGCTGGCGGTTCCGGGCGACCGGCGCGGTCGCGATCGTGGCGGCCCACGCGGTCGCGGCCTACCCCTTCGTCACGCGCAACGTCTCGCCGCTGCTCGCGAACCTGGATCGGGCGATGGTCGAGTCCGCCCGCGCACTGGGCGCCTCCCGGTACCGCGCGCTCGTCGACGTCGAGTTGCCGCTGGTGGCCAGCGGGGTCGTCGCCGGCGCGGCCTTCGCCTTCGCCATCTCGATCGGCGAGTTCTCTTCGACGGTGATTTTGGCGGGCGGGGCCGACACCTACACGATGCCGGTCGCCGTCGAGCGCTACCTCGGTCGCCGCTCCGGCCCCGCGATCGCCATGGGGACGGTCCTGCTGTTCGTCACGGCCGCCAGCTTCGTCGTCGTCGACCGCGTCGGCGGGAGGTTCGAGCGATGACCGACCTCGAGCTCGCGGGCGTCGCGAAACGCTACGACGGGACCGCGGCGCTCGAGGGGATCGACCTGACGGTCCGGGACGGCGAGTTCTTCACCCTCGTCGGCCCCTCCGGCTGCGGGAAGACGACGACGCTGCGGACGATCGCCGGCTTCGAGGAACCGACCGAGGGGAGCGTCCGCTTCGACGGCCGTGCGATGGACGGCGTCCCGCCCGAAGAACGGGACGTCGGCGTCGTCTTCCAGAGCTACGCCCTCTTTCCGCACATGAGCGTCGCCGAGAACGTCGGCTACGGCCTCCGTTTTCGGGAGCCGCCGGACGGACGGAGCGTCGCCGAGCGCGTCCGGGAACTGCTCGAACTGGTCGATCTCGAGGGGATGGGCGAGCGCGACCCCACCGAACTGTCGGGCGGGCAGCGCCAGCGGGTCGCGCTGGCCCGGGCGCTCGCGCCGGCGCCGGCGCTGCTCCTGCTCGACGAGCCGATGAGCGCGCTCGACGCGCGGCTCCGGGAGTCGCTGCGCCGACAGGTCAGACGGATCCAGTCGGAACTCGAGATCACGACGGTCTACGTCACCCACGACCAGGCCGAGGCGCTGGCGATCTCCGACCGGGTGGCGGTGATGAACGGCGGCCGGGTCGAACAGGTCGGCCGGCCGCAAGCGATCTACCGCGAACCCGCGACGCGGTTCGTCGCCGAGTTCGTCGGGGACAACAACGTCTTCGAGGGCGCGGTTCGAGAGCGAAACGGCGACCGGGCGCGGATCGACGTCGGCGGCGAAACCCTCGCGGTGTCGACGACGTCGATTCCGCCGAAAGCGGACCGGGTCACCGTCTGCGTGCGACCGGGCGCGCTCTCCCGGAGCGCCGGGACCAACCGGCTGCCGGTGACCGTCGAGACCAGCGAGTTCCTCGGCGAGACCGTCCGCGTCCACGGCCGCTGGAACGGGACCGAGATGGTCCTCCAGCTGCCCGCGGTGCCCGAGGCCGACGAACTGACCGTCGGCTTCGACCCCGAGGACGCCCACGTCGTCGCGACCGACTGAGCCGGCAGGGGGTGACGCGGCGTCTCGCCTCCGCGGCCGGAATACACAGGGCGGGCGCTTTTCGATTGTTCCGTGCTACCCTACCGAATGAAGGTCACTCGCCGGCTCCGGGTCGACCTCGAGCGCCGCGAGGTGGCCGTCGGGACCGAATTCACCGTCCGCGTCCGCGACGATCGGCGACGCCCGGTCGAGGGAGCGGTCGTCGAGGCGGGGCGGAAATCGGCCCGTACGGACGATCGGGGACTGTGTCGGCTGCGGCTCGATGCGCCGGGCTTCTGGAAGCTCGTCGCCGCGAAGTCCCCCACCGACCGCGTGGCCTACGAGCCGGGATCAGCGCTCGTTCGGGTCGTCTCGTCGGCCTCGAGGCGTCGCCCGCGCCGCCTCGTGGGGTCCCGGTGACCGGCGGCCCGCGGCGGCGCTGAACCGGCATGGCGCAACGTTATTCCCGTCGGCGACGTGTGCCACATCATGGCAGATACCAAGGACGGGCGCGAGAATCAGGCCGACGACGCCGAGGAGCGCCAGCGCGAGCGGGAACTCGAGGAGGCCCTCGAGCGCGACGACGAGGACGAGCCGCCGGCCGACGAGGCGGCGGACGACGGGGACAGCGAAGAACCGGCCTCGAGCGACGAGTAGCGGCTACGCTACACTCGAGGGCTACAGCCCCCAGAAGAACGCGATGCCGAGGACGGTGACGACCGACAGAATCAGCTGCAGCGGCGCGCCGACCCGGACGAAGTCCGTGAACTTGTAGCCGCCGGGGCCGTAGACGAACAGGTTCGTCTGGTAGCCGACGGGCGTGAGAAACGCCGTCGAGGCTGCGAAGGTCACCGCCAGGACGAACGCGAACGGGTTCGCGCCGATCTGGGAGGCAGTCTCGACGGCTACCGGAAGCATCAACACGACGCTGGCGTTGTTCGAGATCACGCCCGTGATGAGCCCGGTCGCGAGGTAGAACACCCAGAGGACGCCGAGAACCGGGAGATAGGACCCAGTCGCGGCGACGAGACTCCCCAGCAGGTCCGCGCCGCCGGTCTGTTCGAGGGCCATTCCCAGCGGGATGATCCCCGCCAGCAGGAAGATCACGTCCCACTCGACGGCGTCGTAGATCTCGGTCGGCTTGAGGACGCCCGTCGCGACCATCGCGACGACGCCGGCCAGCGCGGTGACCATGATCGGCAGGGACAGCGCGGACATCGACTCGAGGGCGGCGACGCCGGTCGCGCCGGCGAGTGCGGTCCCGACGGCCCCCCACGGGACGGCGACGAAGCCGACGACGCCGGCCATGATCGCCGCCGCGTGGGGGATCTTCTCCGTGCGGTAATCGGGCTCGTCGGGCTCGTGGGCCACGATGAAGTCGTCGTTCTGGGAGAGCCGATCGATGCTGTCGGGCGCCGCCTGAACCAGCAGCGTGTCGCCGACCCGAATGCGGCGTTCGTCCATGTCCGTGCGGACCGTTTCCCCCCGACTGCGGAAGGCGAGTACCGTCGCGTCGTAGCGCTGGCGGAACGTCGACGTCTCGAGCGACTCGCCGACGAGGAAGGAGCCCCGGGGGACGACGACCTCGACCAGCGTGCGGTCGGGCACCTCCTCGGGCTCGAGGTCGGCGTCGGTCTCCGGCCCCCCGTCGATCGTGAGCGTCTCGCGTTCGACGAGTTGCTGGACGGTCGGCCTGTCGGCCCGCAGCCGGAGCGTGTCGCCGGCTCGGATCGTCTTCTGGCCGATGGGCTCGATGAACTCCTCGTCGTCGCGGACGACCTGCAGGATGTCGGCGTCGAACGCGACGCGGTCGATGGCGTCGGCGACGGTCGAGCCGACGACCGGGGAGTCCTCGTCGACGATCACCTCGGTCAGGTACTCCTCGATGGCGTAGTCCTGTACGTAATCGTCCTCGACCGGAACCCGCTCGGGGAGCAGTCGGTGGCCGACGGTCATGAGATAGAGGCTGCCGACGAGGAGGACGATGATCCCCAGTTGGGTGAACTCGAACATCGAGAACGGCTGTCCCAGCAGGCGCTCGGAGACGTCGCTCGCGAGGATGTTCGTCGAGGTGCCGATCAGCGTGAGCATCCCGCCGAACATCGAGGCGTAGGAGAGCGGAATGAGGAGTTTCGATGGCGAGGTCTTGCCCTTGTGGGCGATGTCGGAGACGACGGGTACGAGGATGGCGACGACCGGCGTGTTGTTGATGAAGCCGGAGATGGGGCCGCTGACGCCGATCGTGGCGAGCAGCTGTTTGTCGAGATCGTCGCCGGCGAACGCGGACATCTTCCGGCCGACGATCTGGACGACGCCGGTCCGACTGATCCCGGAGCTGAGGATGAGCATCGCCAGCACGGTGATCGTCGCCGAGTTCGAGAACCCGGAGGTCCCCTCCGTGGTCGATATCTCGGTGAAGTTCACGACCCCGTCCGCGCCCAGCACCATCAGCAGGACCATCACGAGGATGGCCGTCACGTCGATCGGCAGCCACTCGGTCACGAAAAGCACCAGCGCGAGGAGGATGATCGCGAACACCACGAGCATCTGGGGCGTCACCGCGGGCCCGCCGGCCTCGGCTGCCAGCGGTGCGACGCCGCCCTCGAGGAGTGGACGTCCGATCACGGTTGACAGTACGGATTCCCTGACGATCCGGCTTGAAGCCCCCGGTTCGCCGACGCCGTCGCT
>SDGW01000053.1_pt1 | contig 41993 bp, 47 predicted proteins | sample 2873831 | NCBI WGS metagenome assembly SDGW01 (sample SAMN08132700, study PRJNA421101) | hypersaline lake metagenome | isolation source: celular fraction 0.22 microns magnesium sulfate-rich crust from ephemeral... | place: Spain: Penahueca Lagoon, Toledo | collected 2011-07 | reverse complement strand
CCCGGCGAGTCCACTCGAGTGTCGCCACCGTAGACAGGGTCGCGGTCTACTGATCTCTTTTCTCGAGCAGATAGAACGATCCCGATACCGCCGCCGGTCGGAAGTGGCGATCGAACACGGTACCCTGCACGCGATTACGGCTGATCCGTTTCCGGTTAGTTATCGAGAAGCGAGAGAATCCGCAACACGAGTTAGAGGATGTGGATGAAGGCGCCCATTACGGCGATGTAGATACCGATCGCGTTTCGGAGCGTGCGCGCGTACTCGTTTATCCTTGACGGCCCAGATTTCGTAGGTGAGGTCCGTGACGAATCCGAGGAAAAACAGGACTGACGCGAGGAGCACGAGCGTCGGGTTGACGAACACCCCAACGCTGCCCGCGACGAAGCCAGCGACGAACAACCCTCTCGAGTAGAGTTGCCAGCGGTCGAACGATCGATCGGTACGGTAGACGAGGACGACGACGCCGGCCGTGAGCAGCCCCGTTATGGCCGTCGTAACGGCGAGGGCCGGAACGGCGAGTTCGGGCGACACGCCGCCGAGGATCGCAGAGCCGAGCAACGTGTAGCCAAACTGGATCAACGCGACACCAGCACCTGCGAGCGGTAAGGCATCCGCTTCGATCCCTCTGTTCGAAATCCAGAAACCGCCACCGATAGTGACGACGAACGTCCCGATTCCGATGAAGTAGTTCGCGAAGAGGAGCCCCGAGGGCTGCAAGCGGTGTGTAACTCCCGACGGGTATAAGTAGAACGTTCACTGCGACGAGCGTGGTCGCGATTCCTGCGACTTTCGGGACGTCAGTTGTCGAAATCCGCTGGTCGGTCTGCACACTCTCGTGAACTGATGACATATCCGTCCACACGGCTATAGAATCCCATAATAAATGCTATTATCAAACTTGTATTTGGGCGGTGTGAAGCGAGGAGAACGGTGCCCCGAAACGGCGACGCCGCCGAGTGGCGAGAGTGGACACAGCGTAACTACTTCAGGAGACTCGAGCAGCCCGGTTCGAGGAGAACCAAGGGGAGAGGACGTGCTCGAATCGACTGGCCCCTCGAGAGGGAGAAGACGGGTTCGGGGTTCGATCGCTACGTTCAGAGGCGGAACACGAACCGCGTCGGTAGGAGACGGGGGCTGTCTTCTATCGTCTGGGGACGATCGTTAGAACAGGCCTTTGAGTAACACCAGTGCGACCCCAGAGAGGATGATGAAGCTGAGGAAGCTAGCGAAGATGATTCCCGCCTGTCGTCCGGTGAGCGACTCGCCATCGAGGAACTCGTCTGAAGGCATGATCGTTGCCTTCACAGTTCACTCGCTTAACTATGCTGGTCTCGGGAAAGCCACTGTCACGGTCCGAGAACGAAACGGCCGGCGAGACGAGTCAGTCAGAGACTCTAGTCGTTCGCAGCAGAAACGACGAACGCAGCCTGACGGAATTGGTTCAGCGCCGCGACTACTGGCGACGTGCGCCGACTAGCGTCAGTGCGAGGAGTGCGACCAGTGCGGTTACCGGACCGAACCCGGACGTCCCGTCGCTCGAGCGGTCGGCGGCCGCCGTCTCTTCTTTGGACTCGTCCGCTTCGGACGTATTGCCGTCCGATTCGCTGTCGGTCGGCCCGTCGTGATCGTCGGTCGTCGAATTCACGTCGCCGGTCGATTCGTCGTCCGTCGTGTTTTCGGCGGTCGAATTGTCCTCGGTCGTGTTTCCGTCGTCTAAACCATCGTCGTCGTCCGGTCCGTCGGAGCCGTCCGACCCGTCGCTCGTATCGGAACTCGGGGTCAATTCGACGGTACCAGTGGAGTAGTGAATCGGGATGTCGACGTAGATCCCGCCGGAAACGGAGTCGGCGGTGATCGACGTCGCGTTGTTCTGGTAGGCCGCCTCGAGCGTACTCGGGTCAGAGACGCCCCACGAATCGAGGAGACTGGTGGGCAGGAACGCTTCGTAGTAGCCGTCGTTGACAGTGACGCCGTCGGGTTTGTAGTGTAGGCCCGCGACGCGAAGGGAGAGGCTCGGATCCGTCGAGTCGCCGCCGGGAGTGAACTGGAGCGTCCCGAACGTCTGTGCGTCCGTGGCGATGACGGTCCCGTTCATCGTCTCCTTGCGCTCGGGCTGGCCGTCGTAGTACGTCATCGGATCGAACGCCAGACTGACAGTCGCGTTCCGATGGAAGGTCGCGGTATCGTTTTCCCCCGTCGGCCACGAGCCGAGCTGTGCCCCGTTCAGGTGATCGTACTCCGAGGCCGTGACGTCGACCACGTACCGCGTGTGCGTCTCGTTCAGCTGCGTCCGGTCCCACGTGACGTTGTTGCCGGTCGCGATGAGAACCGGTGCCGAGAAGTTCTGGACGGTCACGTTCAGGCGGAATCGCGTCTCCGTCGTCGCGTTCGTATACTCGAGGTGCGTGCCGTTCTCCTGTCGGAGCTCGCCCTGGAGCATGTTCGCGTCCAGTCCGAGATTCGCGGTGACGTTGGCATCGGGACAGGGGCCGCTCAGACAGGTAACGTCGGAGTCGACCACGACGCGTTCGCGGACGGTCAGGTTGTACTCTTGCTTGCCAACGAGGACAGTTCCGTTCCCTTTCTCCGTGAACGTCGCCTGAAAGCTCACGTCCGTCTTGTTCGTGCTATCGATCGAGACGTTCTCTGTCGTGGATTCGTCCCATATAAAGTCTGATGGCCAATTAAAGGAAGTGATACTTTCGGGCCAGAGAGAACGAAACGGCCGGGAAAGGTCGCAGGGAGATATCGTTCGGCCGAGCAGCCGGACGAATGAGGGTGGCCCGGTGTCGAAATCAGGTCCGGCGAGACGGCGGCGACCCCGACTACCATCCGAGACAACGGGACGACCGATCACACGTAGGACAACCGGCTGACGATAGCCTCGGCTACGTGGACAGACAGTGACGGCGTCTCGCTCGGTTGCCGGCCAGTCGATCAGCGATGATCGCTTACCCTTCGTCTGTTCCCCCCTCCGATTCATCCGCGGAATCGTCGACGAGTTCGAAGTCAGCCGAGCCACAAGCGCACCCGTCCTGACCGATAATTCGGATCTCACCATCCGGCCACTGTCGCGCCGCATAGACGGAGCCACATGCGGTACACGATGCGAGTAGCCGCGTTACGTCGTCTTTGTGTGCCATCCCCAGCAGACAGATGGAAGAACTATGGAAAGAAGGTTTCCAATCTAATGATTTGCGCTGAAAAAACATATCGTATGGGTCACGACGGGACGCAGCGGGTTACTCACTCACGGTGAACGATGTATCCCCGCGTCTTGAGCGCCTCGAGTACCGCGTCGGGGACCGTCGCCTCCGGAGCGCTCGTGGCAGCGTACTCGAGGTCGTCGGTCCCTTGGTAGTCGACCACGGCTCGCGCGTTTTCGATCGTGAGTACCATCGGAATCGGAGTCCCGACGCCGGCGGCTCGGATACATCTGCGTGGGGAGATGGCGGGGTGAGTCCTCGTTCCGCCGGCTAAACGACGGGCCGGGACAGCCAGCGGGACGGCGACCGAAAGCCGATGACCGCCGCTACGCGGCAGGATACCGATGGATTACTCGTTGAGGTGGCCGCGGTAGCCTTTCGGCTCGAAACCGCGCCGGCAGATCACGCGTTTGCGGCCGACGGTGATCGCGCTGATCTGGTCTTCGTCTTCCATGTGATCGATGACTTCCTCGAGGTGCTCTTTCGGCCAGCCGGTTTCCTCGCGGATGGTCGACTGGTCGACGCGGCCGCCGCGTTTGACGAGCATCCGAAGGATTTTGTCTTCGTCCGGCAGCTCGCGTTCGTCGACGCCGTACTCGATCTCTTCGGCGTAGCTTAACGTTTCGTCCTCCGATTCCTCGTCCGGTTCCTCGGCCGCTGTCGTCGTGGATTCGTCCGATGGGGATTCGTCGGCCGAACTGCGCCAGAGAGACGAAATGCGGGTCCAGAGTGTACTGAATACCATCTGTTGATCACGCTCCGTTGGGACTACCACAGCTTGAACGCCCACCTACCTTGATTTTATGTTCCATATATTATACATCCGGTTGGTCCGGTTACGTTGTACATATCGTGACGGCATCGCCGTCGAATAGCGACCGCCTTGCGGGTCGCAAGTCAGTTATCAGTTTGAGCGACCGACAGGCTCGCCGACCAACCCGAGCGGCGCCGAGCGGAAACACGTACCAGTTCACCGATACTGCCGGTAGCCGCCGCCTTCCTGGCTCGAGCGGTAGTTTAGACGTGGCGTGGCTCGAGCGAGGCGGGGCTGAGGAACCGTCAGCGGTCGGCCGTCCCGACCGTCTCGGCGTAGGCGTCGGCGAGCGCATCGAGCGCCTCGTGGTGTTCCGTCGTGTGGGGCGCGGTCAGCGGCGAGACGCTGATCCGGCCCTCGACGATGGCGCGGCGATCGGTCCCTTCGGGGTCGGGGAGCGTGTCGGGATCCATGTCTTCCCAGACGCGGTCGTGGAGGGTGACGTGGGCACCATCTCGTTCGGCGTCCATCTCGTAGCGCTTCGACGGGCGCGTGACCTCGATCGGTGCGGGCTCGTCCCCGGGCAGCGGCACGTTGATGTTGAGATAGGCCGCGTGATCGAAAACGCCCGCCTCGAGCGCGCGCTCGGCGAGATACGTCGTTACGCGCGTCGCTTCGGCGTACTGGTCGGTCGTCACCGCCATCTGGTCGAACGGGGTGTCCTCGGCGGGGACGTACAGCGAAGTCGCGATCGCCGGCACGTCGAAGAAGGCGGCCTCGACGGCTGCACTGATCGTTCCCGAGCGCCCGAGGACGTACTCACCGAGGTTCGCGCCCTTGTTACAGCCCGCGACGACGAGGTCGGGGAAGGGGCCGAGCTCGGCGAGCCCGGCGACGACGCAGTCGGCGGGCGTCCCGTGGACGGCGTAGCCGAGTTCGTGGTCGTCGACCTCGACTTCGTGAGAGAGCGAGCGGCCGCAGGCGCTCCGATCGCCGGCGGGTGCGACGACGGTCACGTTCGCGTGCTCGGAGAGGGCGTCGTACAGCGCCCGGATGCCAGTGCTGTCGATCCCGTCGTCGTTGGTCAGCAGGATCTCGAGGTCGTCGCTCATGTCACGCCGGTCGGCCGACGGCGCGAAAAGCCCACCGCTTCCGGCATCCCGTCAGGCGACTCGATCGACGATCGTCTCTTCGTCGACGACGAGGTTGTAGGCCTCCTCGTCGTCGTTCCAGAGCGCGAGGGCACCCTCGAACGAACAGACGTCGCCGTAGTCGGCCTCGAGCAGCGGTCGGTTGAGCGCGGTCTCCGTCGTGACGACGGCGTAGTGGTCGACGGCCTCGCTGCCGTCGCTGATCTTGAACAGCGGATTCGTTCCGCCGCCACTGCGGCCGCCGTGGCTGCCTCCGCTCCCGTCGTCTCCGCTCAGCGAGCGGCTGAGTTTCGCTGCAACGAGGTCGATCCGGTTCGTGACGTGGCGGTCCATCTCGGCCATCTTCGCCCACTCGCTGGTCTCGAGTGCCATCTCGATCCGCCGACGGCCGTCGAGGCGGAGCAGCGAGTAGGAGAACTGCACGTCGACGTTGACGAACTCGCCGGGCGCGTGTTTCTCGTCGTCGGCCGGCGCGGCCTCGTCGAGTCGGCGCTGGAATCCCGGCACGTCGAGGTCGGGTCGCACGTCGAACGACCAGCCGCGATCCGACGGGGTTTCGCCGGGCCAGAGCCGGACCGCGGGGCCGTAGACGGTCACCTCGCCGCGTCGGTGAGCGGCCGGATCGTCGTCCTCGTCCGCCGCCTCGACCGGCAACGCGTCGCGGTCCCACAGCCGCTCGCCCTCGAGGCTCCGTTCGACCTCGCGGAGTTCGATGCTCGTATTCTTGTCCGCGGGCGCCATCGCGAGGAAGGTTCCCGCTGGCGCGAGCGTCTCGAGGAACGACCGCGCGACGGCGGCGGGATCGTCGAGCTCGCTTAGCACGTTACAGGCGAGCACGAGGTCGAAGCCGTCGTCCGGCGCGGTGGGATCGAACTCGTCGCCGGGACCGTCCCCGTCAGCGCCGACGGCCGCGCTCGGATCGAACGCCTCCGCGGTCGTCCGGTGGACCGTCGGATGGACGTTCCGTCCCGTCGCCCCGAGCAGGTCCTCGAGTACGTCCGCAGCTGCACTCGGCTCGATCGCGTGGTACTCGAGCAGAGCGTCGTCGGGCAGGTAGTCACAGAGGCCGAGCGCGGGGCCGCCGACTCCCGCGCCGATATCGAGCACGCGGAGATTGCGACCGAGCAGTCCCCGATCCGCGAGATCGTCGAGCGCGTACTGGATCGCCGCATAGTAGCCCGGCAGGTGGTAGATCGCGTACCCCGCGGCCACGTCCTCGTCGTACTCGACTGGCCGACCCTCGAGGTAGTCGGCCTTGAACCGGCGGATCGTCGACCGGAGGAGATCGCCGGAGGCACCGTCCTCCCAGTTCGGCCCGTAACGATCGGCGAGCGCGTCCTCGAGCCGGCGTTCGTACTCCGCCGGGAACCGCTCGACGGGTCCCCGAAGCGGCCGTACCGGCTCGTCGCCGACGGGGACGAAGGTGCCGTCGTCGCGCTCGATCAGGCCGAGGAGGGCGGCGTCCTCGCGGAGGTGCTGGCGGACGACCGCGGGGTGGGGGGAGCCCTCGACGTACTCACAGATCTCCTCGGGATCGATCGGCCGGACGTTGCGCAGGTACTTCGCGTTCGAGCGGATCGCCTCGCGCTGATCGCTCACGCCGCATCACCGCCGGATTCGTCCCGGTCCGTCTCTCCGTCAGCAGCATCGCGCTCGTCGGCGTCGCTCCCGCCGTGCCAGTTCGCCGCCGCGTCCCGGTACAGCGCCTCGAGTTCCTCGGAATCGGCTGCGGCGATGTCGGCAGCGGCGTCGGCGACCGCGTCGGCGCCGTCGAACGTCGCCTGAATGTCGGCGTAAACTCGCGGCGTGCCGGCGGTCACCTGTCTTGCGAGCCGCCGTAGCTCCTCGTAGATCGGCGTCTCGAACCCGTCCGGAACCGATTCGGCTGCGAGCGCGAAGGAGAGCACCGCGGCGTGGGTCGCCGCCTGCACCGTCTCCATGGCTTCGTCGTGGTCCGCGGCCGTCGTCTCGAGTAACTCGTTCCCGCGGGCCGCCAGCGACGCGAGGAGGTCGTCCGTCGCCGGACCCGACCGATCGCGGACGACGGCGATCGAACCGGGCGCGCGCTCGGGCGCGAAAAGAGGATGCAGGCTCACCCGCTCCAGGTCCGGGGCGTGGCGTTCCATGGCCTCGAGCGCGGGTTCCATCACGCCCGAGACGTCGACGATCGCCCGCTCGGCACGATCGGCCTGCTCGGCGATCGCACCCGTGACGTGGGCCATCGGCACTGCGAGACAGACGACGTCGTACGTCCGCCCGCCCTCGAGGTCGGCGACCGAACCGTCCACTCGCTCGGCTGCGGCCGCCGCGGCGTCGCCGTCGACGTCGGCGAACGAGACTCGGGCGTCGATCGCGTCCCCGAACCACGTCCCCATCGACCCCGCGCCGACGATCAGTACGTCCATCGCCCGCTCCTACCTGCCGACGTTGCAAAAGCCGTTCGATCGACCGGCTCCCGTGACTGTCGGCTCGCTCGAGGGATGCTGCGAAACTCGGTCGAGCCGCTCGGATCGGTCCACCGTGGCTCACGCCCGCTGTAGCCGAGAAGCGATGTATCGTTTAGAGACATATTTATTTAAATCAATATAGATACGATAGCCACGCTCGCTCACAGGGCGGCAGGGAGGGGTTCAGAACGGAGCGACACAGCACGTATGCACGGAATCATCTTTACGGGATTGAAGCGTTTCGTCGTCGAGACGTACGACAAGGCGACCTGGAACCGGATCCGAGAGAAAGCCGGCGTAGGCGGGGTCCATTACACGCCCGTCTCCGCGTACCCGGACGAAGACCTCGTCGCGCTCGTCGAAGCGGCCGTCGAGCTATCGGGCATCGAGCAGTCGGAACTCCTCCGAACGTTCGGCCGCCACGTCGTCCCGACGCTCGTCGATATGTACGGCGTGTACATCGAGGACGACTGGGACGCGCTCGAGCTCGTCGAGAACGTCGAGGGGACGATCCATCAGGCGCTTCGAAACAGCGACACGCTCGAGTACGAACCGCCCGCGATCTCCGCGACCCGGCTCGACGAGGGCGTCGTCGTCGTCACGTACGGCTCACGGCGGGGTCTGTGTCAGGTCGCGATGGGGCTGTTAGAAGGGATCGGTGACCACTACGACCAGCGGCTCGAGGTCTACGAACGTCGCTGTCGTCACGACGGCGCGTCGCAGTGTGAGCTCGTCGCCGTCGGCGGCACGACGCCGCGCCGGCGGGCCGAACGGCTGATCGAGCGGGAGTTCGAATCGACGACGTAGGGCGATCCGCCGCTCGTTTCTCGACGACGGCCCTCCGCTGTTTGGGCCGGACTACTTGGGGCCTCGAGACCACCTCAGACTATGACGCGAATCGGAATCGTCGGTGCGGGGGCGGCCGCCGCGGCCGCAGCCCACGCACTCGAGGAGGCGCCGGCCGAGACGGATATCACGGTGTTCGAGAAATCCCGCGGCCTCTGCGGGCGAGCCGCGACGAGGCGGCGCGACGACGCCGTCTACGACTACGGCGCGAACTACATCAAGTCCGACGACGAGGGGGTCGTCGACCTGCTCACGGAAACGCTGGACACCGAGGGGCTCGTCGAGATCACCGACCCGGTCTGGACGTTCGACGCCGAGGGAACGATCGCCGAAGGGGACGGTCGCGACGACCACAAGTGGACCTACCGGCAGGGGCTGACGCAAGTGGCGAAGCGGCTGTTCGCCCGGACTGGCGCGACCATCCATCGCGGGACGCGGGTAGAGACGCTGATTCGGGAAGACGACGGCGATAGCGGAACGTGGCGGCTCGAGGACGCCGACGATCGGCGGTGGGGCCCCTTCGACGCGCTGCTCCTGAGTCCGCCGGCGCCCCAGACCGCCGAACTGGTGCGGTCGGCTGACTGGGAGGGCGAGATTCGCCAGTCGCTGGCCGACGCCGCCGAGGCCGTCCCCTACCGGACGATCTGGACCGGGGTCTTCCACTACCCGTTCGAACTCGAGCGGCCCTACTACGCGCTCGTCAACAGCGACAAGGACCACGAAGTCGGTTGGGTCAGCCGCGAGGAGTGCAAGCCCGGTCACGTCCCCGACGGCGAGTCGCTGCTGATCGTCCAGGCGAATCCGGAGTGGTCGGTCGACCGCTACGACGAGCCGGCCGAGGGCAATCTCGAGCGGCTCGCCGAACTGACCGCCGATCTGCTGGACGACGACCGGCTGCGCGAGCCCGACTGGACCGACCACCAGGGCTGGCGGTACGCGCTGCCGGACGAGGGTGTGGACCTCGAACCCCTCGAGCGCGCCGAGCGCGAGGGCCTGTACTGTCTCGGCGACTGGGTCGCCGGCGAGGGACGGCTGCACGCGGCGCTTCGCAACGGGCTCGAGGTCGGTTCGCGGGTCGCCGACAGGTAGTGGGGCCTACAGCGCCGAGGTAACCTCGTCTAACACGTCGGTATCGACGAAGACGACCACGTGATCGCCGCCCTCGACCACGGTGTCGCCCCGCGGCGTGATCAACGTCTCGTCGCGAGTGATCGCGCCGATGACGACCCCGTTCGGCAGCCGAGCCATCGTGTCCCCGATCCGGTTCTCGAACAGCAGGCTGTCGCGGTCGATCTCGATCTCGAGGACCTCCGCGCGATCGGACTCGAGCATGGCGACGTTCTCGGTCTCCCGTTCGCGCGTGAAGCGGGTGATCTCCTCGGCGGTCACGAGTCGCGGGTTGACCGCCACGTCGATCCCGACCGTCTCGAAGAGGTCGACGTACTCGCCGGCCTCCACGACGCCGATGGTGCGCTCGACGCCGATCCGTTTGGCGAGCAGGGAGACGAGCAGGTTCTTCTCGTCGCTCTCGAGGGCGGCGACGACGAGATCGGACTCGTCGACGTGCTCTCGGACGAGGAAGTCGATGTCCGTCGCATCGCTCTGCAGGACCAGCGTCCCCGGTAGCTCCTCGGCCAACTGCCGAGCTCGCTGGGGGTCGCGCTCGACGAGTCGCGGGTCGATCCCCTCCGCCTCGAAGGTCCGAGCGGTCTGGTAGCCGATCTCGCCGCCGCCGACGATGACGATTTCGTCGACGTCATCGAGCGACGGGTCGGGGGTCAGCGACCCTGCAAACGCGCGGACGCTCTCTCCGGAGCCGATGACGACGACCTCGTCGTCCTCCTCGATGACCGTGTCGCCGGTCGGGATGACGACGTCGTCGTCCCGCAGGAGGGCGGCGAAGGTGAGCGACTCGTGGCGGTCGGCCTCCGAGACGGTCTCGCCGGCGATGGGACTCGCCTGGACCACCTCGAATTCGGCCATCCGAACGAGCCCCCCGGCGAACGTTTCGACGTCGTGCGCGCCGGGGAGGTCGGCGATGCGAACGATCGTCTCCGCGGTCTGGAGGTCCGTACAGACCATGAAGTCGACGCCGAACGCGCCCGCCGAGTGCTCCCAGGTCCGCAGGAGGTTCGTCTTCTTGACCCGGGCGATCGTGAACGGCGAGCCGACGGCCTTCGCCGCCCCGCAGATGACGATGTTCGTCTCGTCGATATCGGTGCTCGCGATAACGAGATCAGCGCGCTCGATACCGGCCTCCTCGAGCGTCTCGATCGACGTGCCGTCGCCCTCGAGGGCCAGCACGTCGTGGGAGTAGGTGATCGAGTCGATCTTGTCGGGGTTCGTGTCGACGACGACCACGTCGTGTTCGTCGGCGAGGCTCTCGGCGATGTTCGAGCCGACCTGTCCCGCGCCGACGACGATTACGCGCATTCGCGTCTCACCCGCCGCCACTGTGGCCGCGAGTCGATACGGACGGCACTCATGTCAGGTGTGTTTCCCCCGACGGGTAAGTGGGTTGGGCCTGCGGGGTCCACAGCGCTCTCGATCCTGTGCTGGGTGCACCCGCCACTGCCGATACTGTGTTTGGTGCACCTGCCGCTGTCGATCCCGTTGACGGTTTCGACCGGACGTTCTCTCGAGATCGACACGGGTAGTAACTTGTATATGAAGTGTGTGATTAGAAACCTGTATGCGACCTGCCTTCGTCCCCGGTGGCATGGGCCCGCCCGAGTTGCTCATACTCGTCGTGGTGCTCCTGTCTTTCCTCGCGGTTCCGATCGTCATCATCGTCGCCATCTGGAAGTACGTGATTCGCCACAGCAGGGACGAACAGCGGATGGCGGCGCTCGAGCAGCGAATCGAGGAACTCGAAAACGAGGAGCAGTAGCTCCCGCTTTCGGCGTCACGAACCGCCGCGTCACCCGACTACGGCATCTCGTGGATCGTCAACTCGACGTCGCGCCGGCGACCTTCGATGTCGGCGACCAGCCGCTCGACGACGGTTTCGGCCTCGTCGAGCAGTTTGGGTTCGACCTTTCGGACGACCCAGTCCAGCGAAACGAACCGCGGCAGCGAGATCGCGTTCTCGTCGGCCGAGTGGGGGTCGTAAACGGCCTCGAAGTAGATCCGACTCGCCGTCTCCGCGTCCGCCGGCGCGGAGTCGGGTTCGGGTTCGACGCGCCACTCGCCGCGGGCGTCGATATCGTTGACGAGTTGCCACCGAAGGGACTCCGGCGCGGAAATCTCGGTGACCTTCGAGCGAGCCGTATAGGCCAGCTTCCACCACGCCAGTCGAAGGTCGTACACGGAGCCGACGCCGCCGTCGCCGTTGATTCGGACCTCCTTCAGATGGTCGGTGTACCGCGGATAGTCGGCGAACGACCGCACGTACGGAAAGACCTCCTCGGGTGAGCGATGGGCGAGCGTGCTGAGGAGAATTCTGTCCACGCTCGTTGTACGGCAGGTTCGAAGGTAAGGATTACCCTTCGACCGGTCGAAATCGGCGCGGGGTACACGAGCGAGCGCGGCTCTCGCGCGGCGACGCCGCCGTCAGTCACTCGGCGTCGCACGCGACCGCTCGCCGTCGGCGTCGTCCCACACCGCGTCGATACGGTCCCCGATCGGCGGATGGTGGGTCGCGAGACTGTAGAGCAGTCCCGCCTCGCGCCGAGTGTCGTTCGCGTCCGCGAGCGTCTCGAGTGCGGCGACGGTCGCCTCGCGACCGGCTTCGCGGGCCGCGTAGGCGTCGGCGCGAAACTCCTGCCAGCGCGCGAGGCCGCCGAGGAAGCCGACGTGATACACCGCGTAGAGTGCCACGAAGGGCAGGAAGAAGCCGAGGAAGCCGAACCGTTCCTCGAGCCCACCCATGCCGAACTGCTGGACGCCGACGATCCAGCCACCGAAGACGGCGACGGTGAGGAGGCCGCGCTGCCAGAGGTGTCGGCCGGCGACGTGGCCGAACTCGTGGGCGACGATCGCACGCAGTTCGTCGTCGTCACACTCGGAGAGCAGGTAATCCGTGAGGAAGACGTACCGAAAGCCGGGGACGGTGCCCGCGACGAGCGCGTTCGCGGTCTTGGTGGACTCGCCCTCGAGCAGGAAGAGGCCGCGCGGCCTGTAGCCGAGGTCCGCACAGAGTCGCTCGACGCGCTCGCGGCGCGCCCCCTCGAGCGGGACGCGGTCCTGCGCGATCAGGACGAGGTACGGCGAGAGGCCGAAGGAGACGAAGACGATCAGTCCGAGGGCACCGACGAGCACGGGCAGCGACGAACCGACGACGGACGTGATCGCGAAGAAGCCGACGAGGGCGACTGCCACCGAGACGGCGCTCGCCACCATCACGAGGACGACCCCCTTCGCGACGTTCCACATCGAGGCCGACGTGTCGCGGAGCGACCGCACCGTCGGATACGTGCCAAGCGCCATCGAGACCAGCGGGAGCGCGGCGATTCCGAACGTGACGACGATGATCGCGCCGAACTCGAGGACGGCGAGGCCGAACAGTTCGGGGCCGGCCGTGCCGACGAGCGCCGTCGTTCGATCCATCAGATCCAGCGCGTAGAGGCCGACGATGCCGGCGATCGGGAGTGCGAATCCGCACACCTGCTGGACCCGGTTCAACCGGTGCAGTCGATCCTCGATGGGTGCGTCCATCGACTCGACGCGGCGGGCGTAGGCGCGGAAGCCCAGGAACGGACCGACCGCGAGCGCGACGACGAGTGCGAGAGCCGCCAGCATTACTCGAACGTCTTCCGCCGCGGATCAAAATGCTGTCGGTAGTGCTACACGAACGCGGCGGTCGCCGTCTCGTGGGCCACAATCGGCGTCGGAGACGGCAACCTTCTATACTCGAGCGGGCCAATCGGGGGCCATGCGAGACGTCTGTATCGTCGGCGGAGGCGTCGCCGGCCTCGCCGCCTCGATCTTCACCGCCCGCGCGGGACTGGACACCCTCGTCGTCGACGGGGGAGAGTCGATCCTCGCGCGCAACGCCAGCCTCGAGAACTACCCCGGCTTCCCAGACGGAGTCGACGCTCGCCGGTACCTCCGGCTGAGCCGCGAGCAAGCCGGCAACGCGGGCGCTGAGTTCGAACTCGGGCGCGTGACCCACGCCGAGCCGATCACCGAGGGGGCACTCGAAGATGGGTTCGTCCTCGAGTCCGAGGGCGGCGACCCGCTCGAGGCCCGACGGGTGATCGCGGCCTCGTGGCCCAACAGCGACTACCTCGAGCCGCTGGACGTCGGCCGGATGCAGCGGGGCAACAAACACTTCGTGAGCGTCGACGAGGGCGGTCGGACGGCCGTCGACGGCGTCTACGCCGCGGGTCGGATCGCGGACGAGCCCCACCAGACGGTCGTCGCGGCGGGCCACGGCGCGAAGGTCGCCCTCGCGGTCGTCTACGACGCCGACGTCGCGTTCTATCAGGACTGGGTCGTCCCCGAGGGCTACTTCACCGGCCGCGATCGCGACGTGCCGCCGGGCTGCGAGGAGATCGACGACGCGGAACGCCGCGAACGCGACGAGCGAGCCAGGGAGACGATCCGCGAGGCCTTCGCCGAACCCCTCGACGAAGAACCGACGATGCATCCGAGCGTCGAGGAGGAGTAACCGACGCCGATTCACACTCGCTGCACTACCCCGGGTGAATTAACACGGCCCGCGTCGAAGCCCGTCCCGACGATTTCTACGTATGACGGGGACGAACGGACGTGATCGCTCCGAGGGCGGTCTCGTCACGGCAGCCGAACGGGACGCGCTCGGCGCTGCGACCCGGTACGCGCGAGCGCACGACCTCTCGACGCCCGCCGAGGCCGCCTACCTCGAGGCGCTGGCGGATGCCCGCCGCGACGTCTGCCACCGGTTCGTCCACGGGCTGCTCCGCGGCGATCCGGCGGGGCTTCCCACCGCGCGGTTCGTGGCCCTCGAGTCGTCGAGTCCGTCGCCTCCGGCAGTTCCCGGCGGTTCCGCGCCGCTGTCGGCCCTCGAGGGGGAGGAGCTGCGATCGATCGCCGCGGAGTTCCCCGATCGCTGTCGCCGGCTCGCGCTCGTCCCGCTGCCGGCCGCCGAGAGCGTCCTGTTCGCCGGGATCGCGGCGAGCGGCGGCTACGACCGCTTCCGGCTCGTCGGACCGGTCAACCGCTGGTCGGCGGCGGACGGCACGGCCGAGCGCGTCTCGCACCCGGTCGATCTCGTTCCGCCACTCGAGTGCGAGGGCGCGTTCAGCGACGCCGCTCAGGCCGAACGAATCCGCGCGGAGGTGGCCGAGAGCGTCGCCAACCTCGCGCTGGCGCGCCTCGCCGCGGCCGTGCAGTCGCGAGCCGCGGCCGGGACCGACCCGCCGCGACCGCTCGAGAGCGTCGCGACCAGCGTCCCGGCCGCCGATTCCGCCGCTGCCTTCGAACGGATCGTCACCGACGGCCACCCCTTCCATCCCGGCGGCAAGCTCCGGCGGGGGATGACCCCCGCCGAGGGGCTGGCGTACGCCCCCGAGTTCACCGACCGGATCGACCTCCGGTTCGTCGCGATCGACCGCGAGTACGCACTGGAGACGAGCGCGGCCGGGAGCGACCGCCTGACCGATCGGCTCTGCGATGCGTTCGACGGGCTCGCGGCCGCGCTCGAGCGGTCGCTTCCCGCGGGCCGCGATCCCGGCGAGTACGCCGTCGTCCCCGTCCATCCCCTGCAGTACCACTGCACGGTACCGGATCGGTACGCGAGCCAGCGCGCCGACGGCCGCGTGGTTCCGATCCCGGAGTACGCGCGGCCGGCGACGCCGCAGCTCAACCTCCGGACCGTGGTCCCGTTCGATACCGGAGGCACCGCAGACGGGCCGCTCCCGCGCTGTAAGCTGGCGATCCCGGTCCAGACGACGAACGTCGTCCGCACGCTGTCGCCCCACGCGGTGGCCAACGGGCCGCGGGTGACCGACGTCGTCCGTGGGATCGAACGGCGGGAACCGCTCGAGACGCTGGGGCTGCTGGGTGAGCCCGCGGCGACCTGCTACCACCCGCCCGGCGGCCCGCATCCGAGCGGGGAGGGATACGACGACGCCCGTCACCTCTCGGGGCTGGTGCGGACGCCGCCCGACGCCCACCCGCTCGTTCCCGACGACGCGCAGCCGGTGGTCGCCGCGAGCCTCGTCGCCGAGTCGCCAGCGACGGGGCGGCCGCTCGTCCGCGACCTGATCGAGCGGTACGCGGCGGCGACGGACGCCTCGAGCGCCGCGGACGCGGCGCCGTCGTTCCTCGAGCGCTACGCCGGCGTCGTCGTACCCGACCAGCTCCTGCTGTGTTGCAAGCACGGCGTCGCCCTCGAGAGCCACCTCCAGAACAGCCTCGTCGTCTTCGACGGGGAGGCACGGCCGACGGCGACGCTGGTGCGGGACCTCGGCGGAATCCGGGTCCACCGCGGCCGACTCGCCGAGCGCGGGTACTCGCTCGAGCCGTATCCCGACTCCGACCTCGAGGCCGACGGCGAGGCAGACCTCCACCGGAAGCTGTACTACGCGCTCTTCCAGAACCACCTCGCGGAACTCGTCGCGACGATCGGTCGGGCGCTGTCCGTCGACGAGCGGGCCTGCTGGGAACGGGTCCGCGAGCAGTGCGAGCGCGGGTTCGATCGGCTCCGCACCGATCCCGCGGTCCCCGACGACCGAATCCGGCGCGACGAGCGCGCGCTGTTCGCGGAGCCGGCGGTCCACAAGGCGCTGACCGCGATGCGCCTTCGGGGCAAGCGCCACGAGTACGTGACCAGCGAGGTGTCGAACCCGCTCTCGCCGGCGGGCCGGCGGCGGATCGACCCGCCCGGGGGTGAGCGCTGAGCCGCCGGGCCGTCCGCTCGAGGCGGCCGGTCGCCGCGGCGTCGCGGTCGACCGTACGCTTTTGTCCGCCGCGCGCGTCGGATCCGCCGATGGAGGTCGCCATCCTCACCGTCGGCGACGAAGTGCTCGCCGGAGACATCGCGAACGCGAACGCGCAGTGGCTCGCGACCCGGCTGACCGACAGCGGCGCGACCGTCGATCGAATCCTGACGATCCCGGACGACCGCGAGCGCATCGCGGCGACGGTCAGCGAGTGGACGACCGCCGTCGACGCCGCGATCGTGACCGGCGGGCTCGGCGGCACCCACGACGACGTCACCGCCGACGCGCTCGCGGACGCGTTCGACCGCGCGTTGGTCGTCGACGAGTCCGTCCGTCGAGACGTCCTCGAGACCGTCGCTGATTACCGGGGCCTCGACCCGGAGACGGTCACGGCCGAGGAACTGGAGTTCGACGTCGACGCCTGGGCGGCGCTGCCCGAGGGCAGTCGGCCGGTGCGCAACCCCGAGGGGCTCTGTCCCGGCTGCGTGCTCGAGAACGTGTACGCGTTCCCGGGCGTGCCCGCCGAGATGCGGGCGCTGTACGAGCGGGTCGCCGCGGAGTTCAGCGGCGACGCGGTCTCGCGGGTGGCGTACACGCCCCAGCCGGAAGGATCGATGGCAGCGGCCATCGACGGCGTTCGCGAGCGGTTCGACGTGACGATCGGCAGCTATCCGGACACGGAGCGGCGAAACCGGCTGAAGGTGACCGGGACCGATCCCGAGACGGTCGATCGGGCCCTCGAGTGGCTCGCCGAACGGGTCGACCTCGCGGCCGAGGAGTAAGCCGTCGCGGCGAGGAGCGGGGCGCGCGTTCCGGCGACGCCTCGCTACGCTTAACACACCCCGGGAGGGAATGGCAGACGAATGCTCGAGGGAGTCAACGTCGCGCTCGGGGTGACGGGGTCGATCGCGGCCGTCAAGACGGTCGAACTGGCCCACGAGTTGCGACGGCAGGGTGCCGAGGTCCGGGGCGTGATGACCGGCAGCGCGCAGGGGATCATCCACCCGTGGGCGCTCGAGTTCGCCACCGAGAACGAGGTCGTCACCGAGATCACCGGCAGCGTCGAACACGTCGAGCTCTGCGGCTACGACGGCTGGGCCGACGTGCTCCTGATCGCACCGGCGACGGCCAACACCGTCGGCAAGATCGCCGGCGCCGTCGACGACACGCCCGTCACGACGTGCGCGACGACCGCGCTCGGCGCCGATACGCCGGTCGTCATCGCGCCCGCGATGCACGAGCCGATGTACGACCACCCCGGCGTGCTCGAGGCCATCGACACCGTCTCGGAGTGGGGCGTCGAGTTCGTCGACCCGCGCATCGAGGAGGGGAAGGCGAAGATCGCGAGCGAGGAGGCGATCGTCTGCGACGTGGCCCGCGCGGCCGGCGAGCGGCCGCTCGCGGGCGAGCGCGTCGTGATCACGAGCGGGGCGACCAGCGAGTCGATCGATCCCGTCCGCGTCATCACGAACCGTTCGTCGGGCAAGATGGGGCGGGCCGTCGCGAAGGCCTGCTACGTCCGCGGGGCGGAGGTGACGCTCGTCCACGACGGCCCCGACGTGCCCTACGCCGACGTTCGGGCGGTCGAGAGCGCTCGCGAGATGCTCGCGGCCGCGCGCGAGGCCTGCGACGACGCCGACGCGATGGTCTCGGTGGCCGCGATCGGCGACTACACCGTCGAGACGAGCGACGAGAAGATCCGCTCGGGGCAGGAATTGACCCTCGAGCTGGAGCCGACGCCGAAGCTCATCGACGAGATCCGAGCCGACTATCCCGAGCTGCCGATCGTCGGCTTCAAAACCGAAACCTCGGGCGACGAAGCGGCGATGATCGAACAGGCTCGAAAAACCCTCGAGCGGGCCGATCTCGCCTTCGTGGTCGCCAACGACGCGAGCGTAATGGGGGCCGACGAGACGAAAGCGCTGCTGGTCCACGCGACCGACGCCGCCCGCTACGAGGGGACGAAAGCCGGTCTCGGCGACGAGATCGCGGACTCGATCGCCGCGGTGCTGGGCGGCGATTCGGGTGCGGACTGATCGATCGGTGAGTCCGTCAGGGGAACTATATGGGTGCAGTTCATTCGAGCGAACTAATGGGTCTTCGAACAGGTTCGAGCGAGAAAGAATCACCGGCATCGGCCGGCACCCCGAGGTGAACGACGTGGCGCAACAACAGCGCGCGCCCGACGGGGAATCGGACGCGGACGCCGACACTGTCGACGGTGATACCGGTACGGATGCCGGCCCCGACGCGCCCGACCCCCTCACCAAGGGCGAAATCTTCGAGGTGCTACGCAACCAGCGGCGTCGCTACGTGCTCCAGTTTCTCAAGCAGGACGACCGGCCCGTCGAACTCGGCGATCTGGCACAACAGGTCGCCGCCTGGGAGTACGAAACGAGCCTCGAGGGGGTCACGCCCGAACAGCGAAAGCGGGTCTACACGACGCTCCAGCAGACGCACCTTCCGAAGATGGACACGGCCGGCATCCTCTCGTTCGACTCCGACCGGGGCGTCATCGAGGCGACCGAGCGAACGCGGGACATCAGCGTCTACCTCGAGATCGTTCCCGGTCGGGAGTTTGCCTGGCGCGAGCTCTACCTCTCGCTCGGCGCGATCAGCTGCGCGCTGGTCGCCGCGCTCTGGCTGAAGATCTATCCGTTGACGCTGCTGGCGGACCTGACCTGGACGGCAATTATCGCGGGCACGTTCACGCTCACCGCAGCCGCCCACATCTACCACGAGCGAAACATGCGACTGGGGCACGGCGATCAGCCGCCGGAACTCAGTTACGGCGTCGACGAGTGAGACGGTCAGCCGTACCGATTCATCGGTGCATCCGCGAGACGGTTCGCGGGTACTCGGAAACTGACCTACAGCGGTCCGTCCGAGCGCTCCGCGGATCGCCAACTTTTACTCCACTTCCGTCCGATCCACGACATGGATCAACTCAAGCAGTCGCTCCTCGAAGCGCCGATCATCGAGAAGAACGGCTATCACTACTTCGTCCACCCGATCAGCGACGGGCTCCCCAAGCTCGACCCGACGCTGTTGCGCGAGATCGTCATCCGGATCATCCGGAAGGCCGAACTCGAGGAAGTCGACCGGATCGTCACCCCCGCGGCGATGGGCATCCACATCTCGACGGCCGTCTCGCTGATGACCGACATTCCGCTGACGGTCATCCGAAAGCGCGAGTACGGCCTCGAGGACGAGGTCGCGATCTCCCAGAAGACGGGCTACTCCGAGAACGAGATGTACATCAACGACGTCCGCGAGGGCGAGCGCGTCCTCGTCCTCGACGACGTGCTCTCGACGGGCGGGACGCTCGCGTCGGTCCTCACGGCGCTCGACGAGATCGGCGCGGAGGTCGTGGACACGGTCGCGGTCATCAAGAAAGTCGGCGGCGAGAACAAGGTCGACGACGCCGGCTACGACGTCAAGACGCTGATCAACGTCGACGTCGTCGACGGAGAGGTCGTCATCGTCGACGAAGAAGGCGATCAGTAACTACAGTCGATCGCCACACCACGCCGTCTACCACCGGTAAAATTGGAAGTTGGTAATTCTTTTCCGAGTTCTAGACCACATATGTGGTTGGTAATGGGGTTATAGTCTGTTTTTTCGAACGGATCGGGGTCGGCTCATCACAAGGAATATGGTGGCGGGATCTGAATTCCACGGCTATGACAGGGGATAGTGTTGGAAACGGTGAGCGCGATCGGCTACGGCGGCGTTCACTCCTGAAGGGGGCGGGGGCGGCCGGGATTGCCAGCCTCGCGGGCTGTGTCGAATTCAACAGCGTGACGGCCGACGGCCCGGCCGAGGAACTGATTCAGGAGGGGTTCGAGTCAACGGGGATCGAGCCACCGTTCGAGACGGCTATCGCGATCACCGAGGACGAAGAGCGGGGAAAATTCGCGCAACTCCTCCGGAACGAACTCAACGACACGGGCTTTTTCGACGTCTCTATCGAACGCCGTGAGTTCGGCTCCCACGTCGACCTCATGGTCGGTGCGGCCGAAAACGACGAGAACGCCATGTTCGTCGCGAGCTGGACGGGCGGCTGGGATCCCAGCGATTACGTCGACATGCTGTTTCACTCGGACAACTGGACGCCGAACGGGTTCAACGTCGGCCACTACGAAGACGAGGCCGTCGACCAGTACATCGACGCGGGACTCACGGAAACCGACCTCGAGGAACGGATCGAGATCTATCGGAACCTGCAGGAACGGCTCGTCGCCGACTCGCCCGCGTCGTTCGTCCGGTTTCGCGAGGCGACCCACGTCTGGGACGGCGACGTCGTCACCGGCTGGGAGACGTACCCGCTCCGGCCGGGATCCTACTACGCGATCTACGCCCCCTGGGCCGGCGTCTACACCGACCTCGAGGGGACGACCGAATTCATCGGCGACCTCGGGAGCGACGTGACGAACTACGATCCGGTCGCGATAAACGGAACCGTCTCGAGCCAGGCGACGGCGTTGATCTACGAGGAACTCGTCGGTATCGACTTCGGAGGCGAGGTCCAGCCGATGCTCGCCACCGACTGGGAACGCCGCGACGACACGACCTACCGGTTTTTCCTGCGCGACGGCGTCCGCTTTCACAACGGCGAGGAGCTCACCGCCGACCACGTCAGGAAGTCGTTCGAGCGATACGAGGGGACGACCCGAGAAGCCGACGTCTACGACTGGTACGAAAGCAGCGAGGTCGTCGACGACGGCACTATCGACATCACCTGTCAGCAAGCGTACGGTCCGTTCGAACAGGCGTTGTTCAACGTTCCCATCGTCCCGATGGCGGCGATCGAGGACGAGCACGACCTCCAGTCGGAGCCGATCGGGACCGGTCCCTACCGATTCGCCGAACACGACAGCGGCAACCACTGGCGGATGACGCGGTTCGACGACCACTGGTTCGAGGGCGACAAATCCGTCCCGGGAACGGCACCGATCGAAACCGTCCGACTCGAGATCATTACGGAGAAATCCGCGCGACAGGGCGCGCTCGAGGCCGGCAACGTTCACTTCAGTTACGGCGTTCCCTCGGCGAGCATCGCCGACTTCGAAGAACGCGACGGCTACGGCGTCGGTCGCCGCGTCGGCGGCAGCTACGACGTGGTGTTCTATCCGGCCTACCTCCCGCCGTTTTCCGAACCCTCGGTCCGCCGCGGATGCAATATGCTGATCCCGCGCGAACGCATCCTCGAGAACGTCTACTACGGGATCGGGCAGGTAGGATACACGCCGATCTCGCCGCTGCTCGAGGAATACGTCAGCGAGTCGTTTCGAGAACGGATCGCCGACGAGTACGTCCGGCCGACCTAACGCCCACCGATGTCGCTCGGTCGTTACGTCGTCAGGCGGCTGTCGGTCGCGGTGCCAGTCCTGCTGGGCGTCACCGCGCTGACGTTCTCGTTCGTCCATCTGCTTCCGGGCGACGCGGTCGACGTGCTCACCGGCTACCGTGACGTCAGTCCGGCGGTCGAGGCGTCGATCCGGGCCGAGTACCATCTCGACCGGCCCGTCTGGGAACAGTATCTGCTCTGGTTGCGGGACGCGGTCGCGCTCGAGTTCGGCGAGTCGGTGATCTCCGGCCGGAACGTCGCGGCGACGATCGCAGATCGGCTCCCGGCGACGGTCGCGCTGGGCGTGGCGGCGTGGCTGCTCGCACTCGCGATCGGGATTCCAGCGGGAATCGTGGCGGCGGTCAACCGCGGCGAACCGGCCGACGAACTCAGTCGGGTCGCTGCACTGGCCGGGATCGCGACGCCGAACTTCTGGCTCGGGCTCGTCCTACTGCTCGTCTTCAGCGTCCGACTGGGCTGGTTCCGGGTCATCCCGCCCGACGCACCGCTCGCGAGCCTCGCGATGGCGAAGTTCATGCTGTTGCCGACCGTCACGCTCGGAACCGCTTCGGCGGCGCTCGTCACCCGCCTGCTGCGGTCGTCGATGCTCGGGGAACTCGAGGCCGACTACGTCCGGGCCGCGCGTGCGAAGGGGCTTCGCGAGCGGACGGTGATCCTGAAACACGTCCTGCGGAACGCCTTGCTCCCGGTCGTCACCGTCGCCGGCCTGCAACTGGCGTTTCTGGTCGACGGTGCCGTGGTCGTCGAACAGATCTTCTCCTGGCCAGGGCTGGGACGGCTGCTGGTCCGCTCGATCCTCCGGCGGGACTACCCGGTCATCCAGGCGGCCGTCCTGCTCGTCGGCGTCGCGATCGTCCTCGCGAACCTGCTCGTCGATATCGTCTACGCGATCCTCGATCCACGCATCCGGTACTGACCATGAGCGACCGACGTCCCACCACCGAGCGCGGTCGGGTTCGCGTCGTCGGCTTCGACGAGGCCGTCGACGACCGGCGGGACGAATTCGACTCGAGTTCGACGGCGACGACGCCCGAGTCGGCGACCGAATCGCAGCCCGACCGATCGGGACGGCGGCGGCTCCGGAGTGCGTGGCGTCGGTTTCGGCGGAATCGCTCGGCGACCATCGGGCTGGGAATCATCGCGGCGATGGCCGTCCTGGCGGTCTTCGCTCGGCCGATCGAGGTGTCGACGGCGCAGGTGACGGTCACGTTGCAACCGTTCTCGCTGGCCCCCTACGGTCCCGGCGAGACGTTCGTCGGCCCGGCGAACGCCGCGCCCTCCCCGGCGCATCCGTTCGGCACCGACTGGGCGGGCCGCGACCTGTTCTCGCGGGTCCTCGTCGGCGGCCGGTACACGCTGAGCATCGGGCTCGTCGCCGTCGTCCTGGCGCTCGGCGTCGGCGTCCCGCTCGGGGCAATCGCGGGATATTTCGGCGGCTGGACCGACGAGATAATCATGCGCATCGTCGACGTCCTCTACGCCTTCCCGTTCCTGGTGCTGGCGATCGCGCTCGTCCCGATCCTCGAGCCGGTGCCGTTCCTCGGCAGCGGGTTCTGGACGGTAGTGGTGGCGCTGGTACTCACGGGCTGGATCGGTTACGCCAGGCTGTTGCGCGGCGAGGTGCTCTCGATCCGGGAACGCGAGTACGTCACCGCAGCCAGGGCCCTCGGCGTCCCCGATCGGACGATCGTTCGCAGACACGTCGTGCCCAACGCCGTCGCGCCCGTCGTCGTCCAGGCGACGCTCAACGTCGGCACAGTCGTCCTCACCGCGGCGGCGCTCGGCTTCCTCGGCCTCGGCCTCGAGCCCGGCAGCGCCGAGTGGGGCGCGATGCTCTCGCAGGGCCGGAGCTCGCTGATTCGGGGCGACTGGCACGTGACGGTCTTCCCCGGGCTCGCGATCTTCCTGTTCGTGCTGTCGATCAACCTCGTCGGCGACGGGCTCAACGACGCGCTCGACCCCGGCCGGGATGTGGCCGACGAACGGAGGCGGCTGCGCTGATGGCGCTGCTCGAGGTCGAGGACCTCGCCGTCCGCTACTACACCGAGGACGGCCCGGTCCGCGCCGTCGACGGGATCAGCTACGAGATTCGCGCCGGCGAGACGGTCGGCCTGGTCGGCGAAAGCGGGGCCGGCAAGAGCGCCGCCAGCCTCGCGCTCCTGCGTCTGCTCGAGGGGGCCGGCGAGATCGTCGGCGGCGAGATTCGCTATCGAGGGGAGAACGTCCTCGAACTGTCGACCGACGAGCTCCGCACGATCCGGGGCACCGAGATCGCGATGGTGTTCCAGGACGCCGGAGCGGCGCTCGACCCCGTCTACACCGTCGGCGAGCAGCTCGCCGAGGGGATCCGTGCCCACGAGGCCGCCGCCGACGACGAGGCCCGCGATCGGGCCATCGCCCTCCTCGAGCGGGTCGGCATTCCGGAGCCCGCTGCGCGCTATTCGGACTACCCCCACGAGTTCTCCGGCGGGATGCAACAACGAGCCGTCATCGCGATGGCGTTGGCCGGCGATCCCGACCTGCTGATCTGCGACGAGCCGACGAGCGGACTCGACGTCACGGTCCAGGCTGGCATCCTCGAGCTCCTCGCGGATCTGGCGAGCGAATCCGGGACGGCGATCCAGCTGGTCACCCACGATCTCGGCGTCGTCGCCGAACTGTGCGAACGGGTGCTGGTCCAGTACGCCGGCGAGATCGTCGAACGAGCGCCGGTCGAGGAACTGTACTACGACCCGAAACACCCCTACGCCGTCGGCCTGCTGGCCGCGACGCCCCGACTCGGCGACGACCGCGAGCGCCTCGCGACGATTCCGGGGACCGCCCCCGACCTCGTGGACCCGCCGACCGGCTGCCGGTTCCACCCGCGCTGTCCCTACGCCGAGGACATCTGTGCCCGCCGCGCCCCACCGCTAGTCGAGACGGCATCCGGGACTCCAGACGAGGGCGATCCCGAGGCTCACGTCGCCGCCTGCCTCGAGTACACCGGCGACTTGGAGGGCGGACTCGATTACGAAGTTCAGGTGCGAGACGAACCTGACGGAGGGACCGAAGCGAACGACAATCGTCCCGAACGACGACAGTCTGGTGAGTCGAAATGACGGCGAGCGACCGCGACGACGAGGTGCTGCTTCGGGCCGAGGGCCTCGAGAAGCACTTCACCACCGCCGACGGCCTCCTCGAGCGGCTGCTCGGCCGCGGCGAGGCCGTTCGGGCGGTCGACGGCGTCGACCTCGAGCTTCGCGCCGGCGAGACGCTCGGGCTGGTCGGCGAGAGCGGCTGCGGCAAGACCACGCTGGGCCGGACGCTCGTCCGCTTGCTCGAGCCCACTGCCGGCTCGGTCACATACCGCGGCAGGGAACTGACCGAGTGCTCGCGCACCGAACTCCGGGAGTTGCGGACCGAGATCCAGTACGTCTTCCAGGATCCCCTCGCCAGCCTGAACCCGCAACTGACCGTCGGCGACATCGTGGGCGAAGGTCTCGACGTTCACGACGTCGTCCCGCCCGAACGTCGCGACGAGCGCATCCGGGAGTTGCTCGAGACGGTCGGACTACAGGCCGACCACGCCGCCCGCTATCCCCGCGAGTTCTCCGGCGGCCAGCGCCAGCGGATCGGCATCGCGCGTGCGCTCGCGGTCGAACCCGATCTCGTCGTCTGCGACGAGCCCGTCTCCGCGCTCGACGTGTCGGTGCAGGCGGGGATCTGCAACCTGCTCGCCGACCTCCAGGAGGAGTTCGGACTCTCCTACCTCTTCATCACACACGATCTCTCGGTCGTCGAACACGTTGCCGACCGGGTGGCCGTAATGTACCTCGGCACCCTCGTCGAAACCGGGACCACCCCGGCGGTCTTCGATGCACCGTCCCATCCCTACACCGAGGCGCTGCTGTCGGCGATCCCCGAACCCGACCCCTGCTGGGAGGGCGACCGGATCGTTCTCGAGGGTGACGTGCCGTCGCCAACCGATCCGCCCGCCGGCTGTCGGTTCCACACCCGCTGCCCGAAAGTCATCTCGCCCGCGGCGTACGACCTCGAGACGAACGCGTTTCGGTCGGTGATGACGCTTCGGACCCGCCTCGACGATGCGCTGGAGACGGGCGCAGGGCTCGAGGCGCTGCTTCCACGATCAGCGGAGCGCGAGGACGTGCCGGCGGCGATCCGGGATGCCCACGGACTTCCCCGGCGGCTCTCCGATTCCGACGCCGACGCCGCCCTCTCGGAGGCGCTCGAGACCGCGGCCGCGGGCGACCTCGAGAGTGCGCGGGATCGGCTCGCGTCGGCGTTCGAGACGCCCTGCGAGACGACGGCGCCGGCGCTGGCACCGGGGACGGCCGACCATCCGATCGCCTGTCACCGGTTCGACGAGCGGTTCGAGGCCACCCAGGAATCGAACCGCTCGGACACTGCACTCGAGGGAGCGACCGATGAAACGACGTGACGGCTCCGGAACGCTCGAGCGTTCCGACGAGAGCCCGTTGGAACCCGGAACGGGAGACGAACACGAACGCGGCAGTCGATCGATCGACTGGGCGGCGCTCAGCCACGCGCTCACGCCGACAGCGCTACGGCATCGGGCGATCGACGTCAGCGTCTCGACCGACAAACGGCGATACGGGCGCGGCGACCCGGTCACGATCACCGTCGAGTTTCACAACCGGCTCCCCGTCCCGATCCGGCTTCGGACCGACTCGCCGACCCGCTGGACCTGGGCCGTCGACGGCTATCGCGAGGCCTCACAGGTACCGCCGGCGACGCCCGACCGCCCGACCGCATTTTCTTTCTCCCGGCGCGAGCGCAAACGCTTCCGACGACAGTGGCCCCAGCGGATCCGGGTCGCCGACGACGAGTGGGAACCCGTCGACGCCGGCACGTATGCGATCACCGTCCGTCTCGCTCGCGGGGATGCCGCCGAGCAGGGGCTCGTCGATCGCACCGAAATCGTCATCCAGGGGTGAACGGCGCGTCTCGTTCAGCTATCGCAACCGCCCATCTTCGTGCGGTCAGCCAGCACTCGGTCAGCAGTCGTCGTCCGTCGTCGACGATCCGCACTCGTCGAAACAGATCCGAATGACCCGTTCGTCGGTGACGCGGACAGTGTATTCGTCGACCGTGAACTCGACCAGCACGGAGCCGTCACGTCCGTTTGCGTGCCGGATCATCCGGTCCAGTGCGTCGATCTCGATTCGGTGATACAACGGCTCGAGTTCGGTTTCGGAAACGCCTTTCACGGCAGCGATGCTTCGTGAGATCGCACACACCGCCGATTCGTCGGCATCGAACTCCGTGACGAAGGTCGACCCGCCGTCGGTAACGAAGCGACCCCTACCCAGTTCTGGCATCATGCGATACGCTAACTGATGCGCCTTCTCCAACGGCGACCCTGCTTGTGTTGGAAGTGAGGACGAGGAGACCGACATCGACCAACTGACGCGTGGTCTACCTACCGTACGGCGCCGAGGCCGCTGGCGAAACCCGTTCGAAAGCGTGCGAGTAGGCGACTCGAGACACGGCGAGACGACCATCGGACGGGGAAACGCTCTCGGGTTTCGGATGTCGCTCGCTATGCTCGTCGTTGTCGTCGAATTTGGAAAGCAGCGGGAGGTGGATTTGAACTACGTCCACTTCGCTCTCGCTGGTCGCTCGTGGCCTTCTTCGATCTACTCGTCGTACCTTCGACGTTCACGGCACTCGTCACTCCGTTCCTCGTTATTGTTCACGTCGAAAAGTAGCGGGAGGTAGATTTGAACTACCGGTCTGCGGGTTATGAGCCCGCCGGAATCTCCTGGCTATCCCATCCCGCTACCAGTTTATACCCGAGTGGCCTAGTTAAGGGTTGTGATTCGGTTGCCGTATGCGGGTTTCTGTCGCTACTCCTTGTGAACCTTCCACGTGTAGAGGCTCTCGCAGGTGTAGTTGACGAAGAACCCGACACCGATCCCGATCACGTTGGCCGTCACGTACCAGACGTCGAACTGCCACACTAGCACGGCCAGCACGGTCAACGTGACTAGAAACCCCCCTAATCGGACCAGGTTCGAGCGCAGGAATCGCCCCCATAGCGCTCGCAGGCCGCCATTGCCGTAGTTCGCGAACGTCCACCGTTCGTTGACCGCGAAGATGACCGCGATACCGAGTTCCCAGGAGAGCAACTTCGCGACGACCGGCCCGAGGAACGTCGCCTCGACCAGCAACACGAGGACGACGTTGTCGACGGCCGCACCGACGAAGCCGACCCCGACGAACTGACCAAACCGGGCCGGTGAGAGCAACGCGCGGGCCCGCATTCGGACCGCCTCTACCAGGGAATCAGTCATGTCGGTCTCGAACGTATTCATCTGTTCGACGCCGCCGATTTCCCTTTTGCGGTTACTACGCGTATCGGCCGCCGAAAAGTGATTTTTCGGAATCATTTCCGGCCGGTCAGTCACAGCCAGTCGTGGCCGACCGAAACACTCCGGTACCGACGCAGGTTCGTCGAAACTGCGCCGCCGGAGTCACTCGAGGGGAGCTACGAATACTACCGAGTGAACGACACGAGACCGCCAGCGACGACGGTTCAGATCGCGAGATCGCTTTTTTCGCGGACGACCTCGACGTCCTCGGCGTCGACGCGGTCGACGTCGAGAAAGTGCGGCGTGAAGTTCCGTTTCTCGTAATCCTCGTACTCGTTTTCCTCGCCGACGGTACACCAGAGCTGGACTCGATCGGGGCCGTGATACTCGCCGTTTCGATTGATGCCGAAACAGACGACCTCGGATTCCCCGTCGTCCCCCTCGTACCGAACGATCGCCCCGTTACGGATCCCGGGATCGCCGTGAATGATGAGCTGCTTCATGCCCGAGCGTTCACAGGAGAGACGATTAAACGCTTCGGAGGGGCGGACGAACCGCTCCGCCATCGGACGGATCCGATCGAGGGGCGGCGATTCACGCCGACGAACCAAACGGGTTTTAAACGGCGCTGCCATAGCTCACAGCAAGTGAGATAACCATGCAGATGCCACGCCGCTTCAATACGTACTGCCCGTTCTGTAACGAACACCACGAACACGAAGTCGAGAAGTCCCGAACCGGCCGCTCCTCGGGAATGAAGTGGGACGCTCGCCGAACTCGGCGCAACTCCTCGTCGATCGGGAACTCCGGTCGCTTCTCGAAGGTGCCCGCTGGCGAAAAGCCCACCAAGAAGACCGACCTCAAGTACCGCTGCAGCGAGTGCGGCAAGGCTCACCTCCGCGAAGGATGGCGCGCCGGCCGACTCGAGTTCCAGGAGTGATTTCAATGGCAGGAAATTTCTACAGCGTCCGATGCAGTGACTGCGAGAACGAACAGACCGTCTTCGGCAAGGCCTCCACGGAGGTCGCCTGCGCCGTCTGCGGGACGACGCTCGCGCGACCGACCGGCGGCAACGCCGAGATCGACCACGAAGTCCTCGAGACCGTAGAGTCACGATGAAGTACAGCGGCTGGCCCGACCCCGGCGAACTCGTCGTCGGCAAGATCGACGAAATCGAGGACTTCGGCGTCTTCGTCGATCTCGAGGAGTACAGGGACAAGCGCGGGCTCATCCACATCTCGGAGGTCGCCAGCGGCTGGATCAAGAACGTCCGCGATCACGTCCGCGAGGGTCAGATCGTCGTCTGCAAGGTCTTAGACGTCGACGAGGGGTCCCAACAGATCGACCTCTCGCTGAAAGACGTCAACGATCACCAGCGCTCCGACAAGATTCAGGAGTGGAAAAACGAGCAGAAGGCCGACAACTGGATGGAACTGGCCTTCGGCGACGAGATCGACGACGAGGACTACACCGCGATCGCCAACGAACTGATCGGCGTCCACGGTAGCCTCTACGACGGCTTCAAGCAGGCCGCGATCCACGGCGAAGAGGCGCTTTCGGACACCGACCTCGACGACGATGAGATCGAATCGATCGTCGAGACGGCCCGCGAGAACGTCTCGGTGCCGTACGTCAACGTCACCGGCTACGTCGACCTCGAGAACCCCTCGCCCACCGGCGTCGACGGCATCCGCGAAGCGCTCGAGGCCGCCGCCGGCAACGGCGAGATCCCCGACGAGGTCGACCTCGAGGTGAGTTACGTCGGCGCGCCCGAGTACCGGATCGAAGTGCAAGCGCCGAACTACAAGACCGCCGAATCCCAGCTCGAAGAGAGCGCACAGCGTGCGATCACCGCGATCGAGGGCCACGGCGGCAGCGGCGAGTACCACCGCGAGCGCCGGACCGACGACGAGTAATGAAATCCGATATCCGGGTGTGTTCGGCGTGGCGCGAGGCCCACGATCGCCCGGTGTATACCCTTTCTGACACCTGTCCCGACTGTGGCGAGCCGGCGGAAAACAGTGCGCCGGCTCCGTTCGATCCGAACGACCCGTACGGCGAGTACCGACGCGCTCTTAAACGTCGCCGTCGCTGATACGGTATGGACGAACTCGAGATCGACGCAGTCGCCGAGGTCGAACTGGACGACCCCGTCCTCGTCGAGGGGTTGCCGGGGGTCGGACACGTCGGCACCCTCGCCGTCGAACACCTCCTCGAGGAACTCGAGGGCGAGAGTACGCTCGTCCGCCGGATCTACTCCCGCGAGTTCCCGCCGCAGGTGAGCGTCGAGGACGGCGTCTCCGAGTTGACCTGTGCCGAGATCTACGCCGTCGACGTCCCCGAAGGTCGCGACCTCCTCTTGCTGACGGGCGATCACCAGGCCCAGACCAACGAGGGCCACTACGTGCTGACCGACGCCTTCCTCGACATCGCCGAGGCGTTCGGCGCGACGGAAGTCTACGCGCTGGGCGGCGTTCCGACGGGCGAACTCATCGAGGAGTACGCCGTCGTCGGTGCCGTCAACGACGAGTCGCTCCTCGACGAACTCGAGGAGGCTGGCGTCGAGTTCCGCGAAGACGAACCCGCCGGCGGCATCGTCGGCGTCTCCGGGCTCTTGCTCGGCCTCGGCGAACGCCGTGGCTTCGACGCGACGTGCCTGATGGGCGAGACCAGCGGCTACCTCGTCGATCCCAAGAGCGCCCGCGCCGTTCTCGAGGTACTCGAGACGGTGCTCGGCTTCGAACTCGACTACGAGTCTCTGGACGAGCGGGCCGACGAGATGGAGGAGGTCATCGGCAAGATCCAGGAGATGGAGCAGCAACAGCAGATGGACGTTCCGACCGACGACGATCTGCGGTATATCGGCTGAGGGCGAACGGTCGCCATCGGCTCGCGATTCTTTTCAATCGGAGACGGTCCACGTCAGTGATCGGAAGCGACGGGCTCGAGATCAGAAGCGAACGGAGAGCGGCCAGCTGCGGCTTCGGGGGCAACTGGTCGGGTTCCGCGACACTCTCGAGCAAGAGGTCGATCTCCGCGTCGGAGACGTTTCCGAGCGTCGTCCGCTGTCGCCGGACAGCAACGGTCCGTGACAGGGTCTCGACGGTACTCGTGCCATCCCGTTCGACGAGTATACTGGTCTCTACGTGAAGCGTGCGTCTTCGCTGGCGAAGGGGCCGTGCCTAACCGTATTGGAAGAGTCGCCTTCGGCGTGGGGCTCAGCCCTCGAGGACTTCGTAAGAGACGTCCGCGTCCCGAAGCGCGTCGGTGACCCGGCCGACGGCGTCGGTCGTGGCGACGGCGGTCACCGCGAGGCCGTGATTAGCGGCGTCGGCGGCGACGTCGCCGACCGCGAACGTGACGGCGGGGTCGGCACCGGCCTGTCGGCAGGCGACGACGGCTTCCACGCCGGCCGCGACGACGAGCTCGGCGTCCTCGCAGGCAGCGGTGACGGTCTCGTCGTCGATCGCACGGCTTCCACCGGTGCGGATCGAGGGCACCTGCAGGACGGTGACGGAGCCCGGCTCGAGTTCCATGACGCCTTCGAAGCTGGTGATGCCGACGTCGGTGCCGGCCGCGGCGTCGGTCGTCGCGATGCCGGTCGCGGGGCCCTCGCCGCCGGGCGTCGCGTGGAGCAGTCCGTCCTGGACCGAGAGGGAGACGGTATCGCCCTCCTCGATATCGTCGGTCGCGATGTAGGCGTCCTCGCTCATCGCGCCGAGCACGTCGCCGGTGACGTGATCCGCGAATCGGCGGACGTCGTCGGCCGCGCGAAAGAGCCAGTCGACGCCCTCGCGGGTGACCCGATAGCGCGACCGGCCTTCCTTCTCGACGAGGCCGTCGTCGACGAGTTCGCGGATGTACTCGCTGACGGCCTGGCTCGTCACGCCGACCTCCTCTGCGATCTCCCCCTGACTGACCGCGGGCTGGCGCTCGGCGATTTGGACGAGGATGCGAAACCGCGTCGCGGCCCGCTTGTTGTCGAGGACGTCGACCATGCGGCTAGCCTTTTCGGCAGGATGGCAAAAAGGTACACGGTCCCTCGATCGGCCGAGATCGTCGACGGCTCGGCCGACCATCCGGAGGCGTCAAGTTGATAGCGGGAGAGTCCATCTGGTTAGCCTGAGTATGCCGGCCCTACCAGCGACGACCGCCCTCTCCAGTACGGTCGCCGATGCCGTGGTGGCGGGACCCACGACGCTCGTGGCCGTGAGCATCGGTTCGATCCCGCTGTCGGACTCGATCATCTGGATCGCGATCGCCGCGTTCGTCGTCACGATGGCCCTCGAGTGGTCCGGAAACGCCGACCTCGCGCGATACGTCGCGGCCGGGGCCTGGGTCGTCTTCGGCGTCTTCTGGCTGACGATGGTCCCCCACTACTATCTCGAGGTCAAGAGCCCGATCGAGACCATGCTGACGCTCGCGGCGCTGCCGCTGTGTGCCTACACTGGCTATCTGCTCATTCAGGGCCGCGAATCGCTGCTGTTGCTCTCGAAAGCCGTCGCGTTCATGGGACTGATCTATCTGCCGGTCGAGACGATCCCGTTCGTCAAGACCTGGCTGATCGAGACGACCGCCGCCCAGACCCACTTCGGGATGGAACTGCTCGGTCACAGCCCCGGTATCGAGGAGGGCGCGAACGGGTACCAGAGCCAATTCGCCTTCGACCCCGACGCGACGGTGACCGGCCGGACGACCTACATCGTCGTGTCCTGTACGGGAATCGGCAGTATGGCGATCTTCGGCGGCCTCATCGCCGCGGTCAAAGCGCCGCTGAAGCGGAAGGCCGCCGCCTTCGCGCTCGCCATCGGCGTCATCTGGTTTCTCAACCTCGCTCGGAACGTCTTCATCGGACTGGCCTCGCCGTGGGGCTGGTTCCAGCAGGACATCTTCGTCTACATCGTTACGGAGTATATGGGCGCGCCGGCCAACCGGACCTCGTACCTCGTCTCGCACAACTTCATCGCCCAGTCGCTGTCGATCGTCGCCCTACTGGGCATCACCTACCTCGTCCTCCGCATCCTCCCCGAGGTCGTCGAACCCCTCGAGGACGTCCTCTACATCCTGACCGGCTCGGAGTACGACCTCGCCGACGCGCTCGGCCAGGAGGTCCGAGCCGACGGCGGTGAGCGAACCCCCGACGCCGAGCGATGACGGCCTCCGACATCGCCGTCGACGTCCCGTTTTCCGTGCGCGACCGCGCCGTCTGGTTCCCCGCCATCGAAACGCTCGTCATCGCTGACGTCCACCTCGGCAAAGCGGCCGCCTCGAGCGTCGACGCTCCGATCGACGACGGAACCGACGTCGTCGAGCGCCTCCGTGAGCTCCTCGAGGAGACCGAGCCGAACGAGGTCGTCGTGGCGGGCGACCTGCTCCACTCGTTTTCCCGACTCCCGCTCGGCGTCGAACGCGACGTGTCGCGGTTCGCCGACGCCGTCGACGCGGCCGGCGCGGAGCTGGTCGTCACGCCCGGGAATCACGATACGATGCTCGAGTCGGCCTTCGACGGCGAGACGGCGGCGGAGTATCGACTGTCCGACGGAGAGACGGTCGTCTGTCACGGACACGAACGGCCGGAATCTACTGGCGAGCGGTACGTCGTCGGCCACGACCACCCGGCGCTGTCGATCGACGGGCGCAAACGTCCCTGCGTCCTCTACGGCCCCGAGGCCTACGAGGGGGCCGCCGTGCTCGTCCTCCCGGCATTTACCCGCCTCGCGGCGGGCGCGACGATCAACGGCATGCGCGGCCGGGACTTCCAGACGCCGCTCGTCCGAAACCCCGACGGGTTTCATCCAGCGGTGCGGGACGACTCGAGCGGCGAGACGCTCTGGTTCCCGCAACTGGGAGAGTTGCGCCGATTGCTGTGACGTGCCGGTGAACGGACGCACGCCTGGCGCCTGCAGCGTTAGAGCCCGGCTCCGGCGACGAGCGTCGAGCCGCCGACTCGAGCGCCGGTCGGATCGACGAACATCACCAGATTTCTGAAGAAGTCACTGAACGTGATGAGGAGCAGCCCCGCGAGGATGATCAGGGCGAGGAACGTGAAGAAGATGATCGCCGCCTGTCGCCCGGTCAACGACGTTCCCTCGAGGATGTCATCCATAGCCATAGACGATCTGCTCTGTGCTCCGTTTGGGCAGGAGCGGGGATCAGTTCCGTTGTTGCAAATGCAACATCATAATGACGGCGTCGATTTCCCAGCAAATCGACCGGTCGAGCGCCGTGCGGAGCGAACTCGACCGGCCGGTGGCCGCCCGAACCGTCTCACCGCGACAGGTCGTCGATCACGGCCTTCGCCGCCCGGCGTCCGCTCTCCATCGCGCCCTGAATCGACGACCACTGCGTGTAGTCGCCGGCCAGATAGACCGGTCCAGCGGGATCCCGAGTATCCGGCAACCGCCGGCGAAAGCCCGGCGGTTGGGCGAACTGAGCGAACGGAACGCGTTCGGTGTGGACCGGCTCGAGCCCGTCGAACCGCCGATCGGGGTACCACGACGCGAGCGTCGACCGCGTTCGCTCGGCCAGTTCGGCGTCGCTCTCTGGGCGGTCGCCCAGATACGTCGCGCTGACGAGCGTCCGGTCGTCGGGTGCGTACTCCGGCGCGACCGCGCTGTACGGGACGACGTGATTGGGACCTCGCTCGCTCGCGTTCAACAGGAGCCGTCGGCCCGTCTCGAGGTCGACCTCGACCGGGAGCGCGTAGTACTGGGTGACGCAGGCCCGCGCCTCGGTGGGGATCGTATCGACACCGGTCAGTTCGCGAGCGGTCGGCGGATCGGTCGCGACGACGACCGCGTCGGCCTCGGTGGTTCCGTCGGCCGTGTCGACCGTGACGCCCTCGACAGAGGCACTCGAGCCGCCGGCCGCCGAAATCGATTCGACCGCGGTCTCCGTTTCGATCGTCCCGCCGACCTCGCGAACGCGGTCGGCGAGTTGGGCCGGAATCGCGCCCATACCGGCGGCCGGGACGGCGATGTCGCCGGCCGCGAGGGTCCGGAACGTGTACTCGAAGACGCGACTCGAGGTCGACAGCGAGCGATCGAGGGTGATCCCGCCGTAGAAGGGCGCGAGGAAGTCCTCGACGAATCGATCCGAGAAGCCGCGCTCGCGCAGATACGACGCGATACTGGTGTCGTCGCCGTCCGCGAGTATCGCGTCCGGATCGGTTCGGCGAAGGTCCCACCAAAGCCGGACGATCCGCAGTGCGTCGCCGACGGAGACGTGAGGATTGGACAACGTCGCCGGCACGGTCGCCGGCTCTCGCAGCGGATCGGCGAGGGTCGACCTGACCGCGTCTCGCGGGTCGCTGCGCTTCCCGCTCGACGATGCCGAGGCGCGTAGCGCCTCGCCGTCCGGACCGGCTATAGTAGCACCCGGTGCGAATCGACGGAGGTCGAGCGCCTCGAGGTCGAGTTCGGACCGAACCGCCGGATAGGCGGTGAACAGCACCTGAAAGCCGCGATCGAACCGGTAGCCGTCGCGCTCGACGGTGCGAACGCGGCCGCCGACCGTCCGGCGGCGCTCGAGTAGCGTGACGTCGACACCGCCGCCGGCGAGATGGCGGGCGGCGACGAGGCCGGCGAGTCCGCCGCCGACGACGAGAACGCGTGGGGACGAAGCCATACGGGATCGTCACACGCCGATCAATAAAACCGTGAACCTAACGATGCAGGCCTCGAACGGGCGAGCGGACTCGATCCGACGAGACGACTGCCCGATCAGTGATCCGTCAGGATCCGAAGGGCAGCACCGACGAGGATCACGATGGCGCCGAGGATCGTTGCCACGGGCGGAACGGGGACGAACAGCAGTCCGACGCCGATGACGAGAATCACCGTCGAAGCTCTGACCATGTGATACCGTCGACACGACGGTCGGTAGAAGTACGGCAGGCATTGACAGCGAGAGCGGACCGTTCACCGAATCGGTGTGACGAGCGATCGAACGCGTCACCGATTCCCACAGTCATAAGCACCAGTCGGTCGTGGGTCGCGTATGGTCGACGCGACGCTCACGCCGATCGATCGCGGGACGGTCACCAGCGACGTCAACAACGCCATCGAGGGATACGTTCGAGGGACGGCCGACGAACCGAACCCCGAGACGATGATGGGTGACGGTCCGGTTTACAACGTCGTCATCGATCACCCCGAAGGGACGATCCTCTGGGACACCGGTTCCCACCCCGAGGCCGCCGACGGCCACTGGCCAGACGATCTGTACGCCACCTTCGAACACACCGATCTCCGGCCGCTCGAGGACGACCTGGCCGACGCCGGCTACGCCGTCGACGATATCGATGCCGTGATCCAGACCCACCTTCACCTCGATCACGCCGGTGGCCTCTACGCGTTCGAGGGCACGGAGACCCCGATCTTCGTCCACGAGGAGGAGCTGAAACACGCCTACTACAGCGTCACGACCGACGAAGGCGACGACGCGTACGTTCGCGGCGACTTCGACCGCGACCTCGAGTGGAACGTCGTCCACCGCGACCGCCGCCGACTCTTCGATGGCGTCGAGCTGCTCCGGCTACCGGGGCACACGCCCGGCCTACTGGGCGTGAAACTCGAGCTCGACGACGCCGGAACGGTGATCCTCGCGGGCGATCAGGCCTACACGCGGGCGAACTACGAGTACGAACTCCCCATGGGCGGCTACCTCCTCTGGAGCAAGCGCCACTGGCTCGAGAGCCTGCGGACGCTCAAGGAGCTCGAGCGCCGCCACGACGCCCGAGTGATCTGCGGCCACGCGATGGAAGACCTCGAGGCGATGCGAGAGGGGCTGTAACGGGCGGTTCCAGCGCGACGTCTCGGCACCGACGGCCGGCGACCGATTGCCGTGGCCGGTACGGTTTTGCTCTTTGCGGCGGCGTTGCCGGTATGGGAGACCGAGATACGAGCGATCCGAACCGCGACTCCGACGGGCCCACGTTCCAGCCCGTCTTCGAGAACCGCGTCCGTTTCGCCGAAACCGACCAGCAGGGCATCGTCTTCTACGGCGAGTACTTCACGTTTCAGGACGAGGCCGTCTCCGCCTTCTTTCGCGCGATCGACTACGGGTACGACCGCATGGTCGAGAACGGCTGGCAGATCCACGTCGTCAATACGGAACTGAACTACTACACCGGGGCCGAATTCGAGGACGAAATCGTCAACGAACTCCGGGTCGCCGACATCGGAACGGCGAGTCTCGAGTACGAGCACCGGGCGAAACGAAAGCGCGACGACGAAATTCTGGCCGAGGGAACCGTCACGCAGGTCGCGGTCGACCTCGAGACCGAAGAGCCGACCAGAATTCCCGACGACTTCCGCGACGCCGTCGCGGCGTTCCAGGGCGGCCTCGAGTCGGCCGAGTAACGCCGTCGCTCTCCGTTCGGTGCGCCCGAAAAATGAACGTGGCCGCCGTCAGTGGACGCCGACGTACGCCTCGCGGACGTACTCGTTGTCGGTGAACTCCGCGTGTGCACCGGACAACTCGATCTCGCCAGTTTCGATCAGCGAGAGCCGCTCGGCGTGGTTCAGGGCGAACGTCGAGTTCTGTTCGGCGAGCAGGATGGTCAGCCCCGTCTCGTCCTGGAGCGTCTCGAGCGCGTCGCCGATGTCCTCGATGATGACCGGTGCGAGCCCGAGCGTCGGTTCGTCGAGCATCAGCACCTCGGGGTCGCTCATCAGCGCTCGGCCGACGGCGAGCATCTGCTGTTCGCCGCCGCTCATGGTCTCGGCCTCCTGCTCCCGGCGTTCGTCCAGCCGCGGGAAGAGGTCGTAGACCATCGCGAGATCGTCTTTGACCGCGTCGCGGTCGTTCCGGAACTGCGCGCCCATCAGCAGGTTCTCGTGGACCGAGAAGTACGGGAACAGGTCCCGATCCTCGGTACAGTAGATCAGGCCGTTCCTGACGCGCCGTTGTGGACTCACGGTCGCGAGATCCGTCCCATCGTACCGGATAGTGCCCTCGTAGTCGACGAAGCCGGCGATGGCGTTGAGCATCGTCGTCTTGCCGGCCCCGTTCGGGCCGATAACGCCGTAGATTTCTCCGCCCTCAATCGACAACGAGACACCTTTCAGCGCGTGCGACTTTCCGTAGTAGACGTCGAGGTCTTCGACCTCGAGTATCGGATCGGTCATTACAGTCCCTCCCCAGCGAGGTATGCTTCCTGAACCCGCTGGTTCGCAGCGATCTCTTCGGGCGTTCCCTCCGCGAGGAAGTCGCCGTTGTTGAGCACGACGACCCGATCGACGAGCTCCATCAGCCCGCCCATGTTGTGGTCGACGACGACCATCGTCATCCCCTCCTCGCGGAAGCGTTCGATCTGGGCGGCCAGTTCACCGATCTCCGCCTGGTTCATCCCGGCGAACGGTTCGTCGAGCAGCAGCATTTCGGGCTCGGTCGCTAGCGCTTTCGCGATCTCGAGCCGGCGGACGTCCGCGTGGGGCAGTTCGTCCGGCATCTCGTGGAGATCGTCCTCGATGTCGATGCGGGCGGCGTAGTCGTAGATCTCAGCCTCGCTGGCACCGCCGCGCAGCGAGAGGATGCTGTTCGGGAGCGTGAACAGCTTGATGTTGCCGGCGACCGACATCGAGTCGATCGGGTTCGATTCCTGGGAGACTCGCGAGAGCCCCCTGTTGACGACTTCGTGGGTCGAATCGTCGGTGATGTCGTCGCCGTCGAATCGGATCGATCCGTCGGTGACGTCGTAGATGCCCATGATGCAGTTGAACACCGTGGACTTGCCCGAGCCGTTCGGGCCGATCAGGCCGACGATCTCGCCCTCCTCGACCTCGAACGAGAAGTCGTCGACGGCGACGAGTCCGCCGAACTTCTTCGTGAGCTCGTCGACCTCGAGGACGCTCATCGGCGATCACCTCCGAGCCGGTCGAGCCCGTGCCAGAGCTTCCGGAACAGGCCGTCGCGGGCGAACACGAGGATCGCCAGGACGATCGCCCAGAGGATCGCCCACCGAAGCTCGGCTTCGAGCCCGAACGCGTGCAGGACGATGTCCTCCAGCAAGATAATGAGGAACGCACCGCCGAGCGGGCCGAGTATCGAACTCATTCCGCCGACGACGGCCATCGCGATCATCTCGATGCTGTTGTCGACGATGATGAACGTTCCGGGATCGACGTTTCCGAATCGGTGTGCGAGCAGGACGCCACCGATACCCATCGGGATCGAGCTCAGGACGAACGACCAGATCTTGAACTTGGTCGCGTTGATCCCGGCGGCTTCAACCGCCGACTCGTTCTCGCGGATCGCCACGAGGATGAGCCCGATATTCGACCGCGCGACGATCAGCAGCGCCGCCGCGATCGCGAGCATCGGAAGCAAAAAGAGGTAATAACTCTCGGCGGGAGCGGTGACGTCGAAGATCTTCTCGAGTCCGGAGAGGCCGGTTTCACCGCCCGTGTACTCGCTGAACGGGTTCATCATCCGGTAGAAGATCAATACGGCGACGAACGTGATCAGCGAGAAATACGGGCCGCTGAGCCGGAGCGACGGCAGTGCGATGAGAAGTCCGATACCCAGCGCGGCGAGCACCGACACGGGTATCGTCACCAGCAGCGGCAGCTCCGGATTGACGTTGTGGATCAGCATCGCGGTCGTGTACGCCGCGCCGCCGGACAGTACGGAGTGTCCGAAACTGATGTAACCGGTGTAGCCGCTCTGGATGTCCCACCCCATCGCGAGGATGGCCCAGATGCTGGCCGCGACCATCGCCTGAATGAGGGCGTAGTTCCCCCAGAACGGCGCGGTTAGCAGGCCAACGAGCGTGCCGACGATCAGCACGAACTGGAGCCCGTTCATCTCGCCGAAGTACCCGCCGAGTAGGCGGTTGTACGCGTTTGCGAGCGGCTGTAGCATCCGGTTGATCGGGCCAGTGACGGTGCTGAGCCGATCGAGGACCGCCTCGTTCGATCGTCCGGTTTCGCTACTCATGGCCGAACTCCCTCCCGTAGAGACCCTCCGGTAGGAGGAGCAAGACCGCCACGAGTACGATCAGCGACGGAATGCCGACGTAGCCCTGACCGACGAACTCGATCGTGAACTGCTGGAGATAGCCGATGAGGTAGGCGGCGACGACTGAACCCTTGATGCTGCCGATGCCGCCGATCACGACGATGATGAACGCGTTCGCGAGCGGATTGAGCCACATCGCCGGCGTCGTCGGTTCGACCGTTCCCAGAATGACGCCGGCGATCCCGGCGAACGCACCGGCGATCAGCCACGTTCTCGATTTCACGGACGTGAGATCGACGCCGGTCAGCTGTGCGCCGCGTTCGCTCATCGACGTTGCGAGTATCGATCGACCTTCGTCGGTTTGCGTGACGTAGTACCATAGTAATCCGATCGTGATCCACGAGAGGACGAATCCGAGGAGGTACATGTACCCGATCCGGGTACCGACTCCTTCCAGATGGAGACTGCCGGAGAGGACCGCCGGCGCTCCCTGGGGACTCGCGCCGAACTCGTGGTGGATGAGTTCCGTCAACAGGAGCGCGACCATCACGGTCGAGAGGAACGTGATGATGACGTTGTCCTCGATGTATTTGACGAGACCCGCGTACAACAGGTACGAGGCGAGAGCAGTGATCAGGACTGCGCCGGCGAACCCCGCGACCGGCGGAACCGTGATTCCTCCGAACACAGAGGGCGACGTGAGGACCACGTAGGCGTACGCACCGACCATGATCAATCCGCCGTGAGCGAGGTTCAGAACGCCCCCCACACCGAAGATCATCGTAAACCCGATCGCTACGAGCGCGTAGATGGCGCTGACCACCGCACCGAGGAGTAAGACCGAGAGAATTTGATCGAGCATGTCTTATGACATCCAGTGGGGCATCATGTGATCGGCAGTCTCGTTGGCCGGTGGGTAGACAATTTCGTGTTCGCCGCCGTTTTCGGTCGGCTGCCACTGCGTAACCGGGAAGTTCGAGATTTTGCCGTCGGTCCGCGATTCCTTCGCGTCGTTTGGATACTTCGAGTCCTCGCCGTACAGTGAGATCTCGGCGGCGGCACCGGTGTACTCGACGGAGTGCATCGCCTCGACGATGTCGTCGAGATTGTCGTTGTAGTTGACGGTTCCAGCCTCTTCGGCAACCTCGCTGTAGAAGTGAATCGCGTCGTAGGTGTTGAAGCCCATATACATGGGTTTGCTCGGCGGTTCCTGCCCTTCGCCGGCGTACTCTTCCTCGTACTTCTCGACGAAGTCCATCGTCTTGCCCGTCAGTTCGCCCACTCCGCCACCACCGGACTGGGACGTCGTCTCGTAGACGCACGCACCGCTGGACTGCTGCCAGAACTCGGGTGACATCGATGCGACGTGGGTTCCCTCGACGGCGAAGGGGTACTCGTTTTGAATCCACGGCTTGAGCAGTTTCCCCCGACCGCCGGCCGCGAAGAATCGGATGACGGCGTCCGCACCTGCCGCTTCGATGTCGTCCAGAATGGGCGTATAGTTGTCAGTGCTCAGACTGACGGTATCGTCGTAGACGACGTCGAGACCGCGATCTTCGAGGTAGCCGGGGAGTAACTCCCGGAACGGTTCGGTCCAAGCGGCCTCCTCGGGGAGGTGGGCGAAGGAGTTCCAGCCGTGCGTGTCCGAGAGGTACTCGGCGTAATCGACCATCGCCTCGGCCTGCAGTTCGGAGTTGATCGGCCCCGTCCGGAAGATGTTCTTGTACTCCTCGTAATTCTGACCTGTCGTCTCCGTCAGTGTACTCGAGTCAGCCGAGCCGGTGATGAGGAACGGCACGTCGCTGTCGGCGATCGTGTCCGTGATCCCCTGGGTCACCTCGCTGGAGAACGTTCCGACGATCAGGTCGACGTTGTCCTTCGCGATAAACTGTTCGACGATCTCGCTCGTCGTACTGACGTCGCGCTCGGTGTTCTCGTTGATCAGATCGATCTCCTGATCACGGACACTCCCGATCTCGTCGACGGCGATCTTGGCGCTTCGCTCCGACCCGAGTCCCATCGACATGCCGGTGGGGGCAAGGTGCCCGATCGTGAAC
>SDGW01000052.1_pt1 | contig 42121 bp, 46 predicted proteins | sample 2873831 | NCBI WGS metagenome assembly SDGW01 (sample SAMN08132700, study PRJNA421101) | hypersaline lake metagenome | isolation source: celular fraction 0.22 microns magnesium sulfate-rich crust from ephemeral... | place: Spain: Penahueca Lagoon, Toledo | collected 2011-07 | reverse complement strand
CGCGTGGAGCGAGGATGCCAATGCAGGGATGAAGACTATCCTCGTCGTCGCACCAGATAGTATTGTGAGACGGTTCCAATGGTGAGCCAGATTTCACCCGAGCGACTCGCCGAGATGATCGACGCAAACAAGTCGTTCACGCTCGTCGATACGCGTCCCGAAGACAGCTACGAGGGCTGGCGGATCCACGGCGCGGAGAACGTCCCGTTCGGCCCAGGCGAGGACCTGAGCGACGAGCAACTCGAGCAACTCGAGGACGCCCGCGGCGGCGACTCGATCGTCGCCATCTGCGGAAAGGGGCTCACGTCGACTCCGTTTAGCTTCGAACTCGAGCAGCGCGGCTACGACGACGTGGCCGTCGTGAAAGGCGGGATGGAAGACTGGAGCAAGGTCTACGAGGTCGTTCCGGTAAAGACCGAGCACGACGACCTCGTCGTACTCCAGCTGCAACGCCGGGCGAAAGGCTGTCTCGGCTACGTCGTCGGCTCGAGGGCGGCGGAATCGGCCGTGGTCGTCGATCCGACTCGACAGACGGACCAGTTCAAAATCGTCGCCGAGGAGACGGGGCTGACGATCGAGGGCGTCCTCGACACCCACGTCCACGCTGACCACATCTCGGGTGGTCCGACGCTGGCGGCCGAACTCGAGGTTCCCTACTACCTCGGAGAACACGCGAGCGAGCGGGACGTCGAATACGATTACGAACCGATCGCCGACGGCGAGACGATCGAACTCGGCGAGATCGAGATCGAAGCGCTGCACACGCCGGGACACACGACCGAGATGGTCAACTACCTCGTCGACGGCGAGTCGCTGCTGACCGGCGACACGCTGTTCGTCGAATCCGTCGGCCGAACGGAGCTACAGTTCGGCGACGAAGACGCGGCGAAGGGTGCCGAGCTACTCTACGGATCGCTTCACGAGACGATCCTCGAATTACCGGACGAGACGCGAATCCTTCCGGGCCACGTGTCGGTCACGGCGGACAACCGGTACGAGGTCGGATCGCCCGGCGAACTGATCGGCGCTCCAGTGGGCGACCTTCGCGACGAACTCGATCTGCTTGGACTGGACGAGGACGAGTTCGTGAACCGGCTGATCGAGAACGCGCCCGAAAAACCGCCGAACTACGAGCGGGTGATCGAAATCAACACGGGTTCGGAGCCGCCCGAAGACGAGTCCGAAGCGACGGAACTCGAGCTCGGGCCGAACAACTGCGCGGCCTGATATACGCGTGGTCGTTCTTCGGAGTGATTCGATCGTCGCGTCCGACGTCCAGACGAGGACCGATAGTAACGGCCTGTAACCCATTTCGATCACGGTCGAATACTGGTGAGTACGATGGATCACGAATCGAGCCCCGACGACGATCTGACCGACGACGAGTACAGCGAGATCGGCCGCGGATTGCTCGAGGCGGAGATGGGGCCGAGTTCGAGCCTGGCGCACCTGTATCGCGGCGAGATCCACCGGATGAAGTTCTGGCGCGAACGACTCGATCAGACGACCTACTGGGCGATCGTCGTGATGAGCGCGATCCTGACGTGGGCGTTCTCGAGTCGGAACAACCCCCACTACGTCGTGTTGCTCGGTGGGGCCGCGGTGACCGCGTTCCTGATCATCGAGGCCCGTCGCTACCGAGGCTACGACGTCTGGCGCGGGCGCGTCCGAACGCTCCAGCGGAACGTCTTCGCGTACGGACTCGACCCGTCGGCCGGCCTCGAGGACCCGTCGTGGCGCGAGAAACTGAGCCGGGACTACCGACGCCCGAGGATCAAGATATCCCACGAAGAGGCGATCGCCCACCGTCTCCGGCGGATCTACTTGCTCCTGTACACGATCATCCTCGGTGCGTGGATCATCCGCGTCGCCGCGTTCGCCCGTCGGCCGTGGCCCGAAAGCGCCGCCGTGGGCGATATTCCCGGCCTCGTCGTTACCGCGTCGGTCGCCGCGGGCTACCTCCTCGCCCTGATGGTTGCGGTCCGCCCGCGGACGTGGCAAGCCGAGGACGAACTCCACGAATCGGACGTCGGCCGAGGACGCTGACCTGGGACGTAGCCGCCGAGCACGGCACGCTCGTAGGCACCCAGTCGGCGGTGAACGGTCTCGAGGATCCAATTGTAGCGCCCGAATTCGGACGGACGGTGCGATCGACAACGAATGCAGCCGACCCCGATCGAGGCCATCCGAGTCGCTGCGGGAACGGCAGACCGTCGTCCGTTTGCGGCGAACCCATCCCCGTGTCGCCCGACAATTATCAGGTGCACGCTTTCCAGGGGATAACTGCAGCGCCAGAGAGCGCTATCCAGTCGAGTCACGAAACAGCGCGCCAGACCGGCGGCGGAATCGTCTCGATCGATTGCGTCATGTGTCCGATTCCCAACAGTTTTCGGTCCAATACTCAGTCGCCCTTCGACGACTCCTCGACGGACGTTGCAGCCTGCGTTCGGCCGTCCTCGGTGGTTGGCGAGAGAGACACCCGAAAAAACGCCGTCGGTTCGGTCGGGGGAAATCGCGATTCGATCGTGCGAATCCCGCGATCGCCGACTGGTGTCGACCGGCGTGGATCGACGCCCCGACGAGGACCGCGTCGTACTCGTGGAGTTCGAGATCCGGCGAGCGGTGGTCAACGTCGATCGTCGTCGCATCGCGGTCTTCGAACACGACACCGATGCGCTCGGCGATGGTCGCCGTCTGCCCCTCGCCGGTCGCGTATATCACGAGAATCGAAGCCACAGGACGTGCATGTCATCCCTCGAACATGTACTTAAATCACGCACGTAAACAGTGGGGAGAGGAGCACTCGACCTCGCCCGTAGAGTTGCGTGATCCGTACTTCGGGTTCGAAGGGGTAGCAGCGTCGTAAGTATCAAAACTACTAGTTATAGGTCCCTTTTTCTCGCCTCGCGTTGGAACGGCCAGTGATGTCCGAGCGAATTCTCGTTCCCGTCGACGGGTCACCGCTGTCGACGCGTGCACTCGAGGTAGCGTGCGACGAGTACGGGACGGCCGAGATTACGGCGCTGCACGTAATCGATCCGAGCGAACCGGGGTACAGTATCTTCGGTGTCGAGTACGATCCCACGACGGCACCGCGACACGGATCCGACGAGTGGTACGAACGAGCCGAGGAACTCGCCGACGAACTGTTCGAGGACGTGAACGCGCTGGCGGACGAGTACGGCGTTTCGCTTCGAACCGAGACGGTCATCGGTCGACCCGATCGAGAGATCATTTCGTACGCGACGGACGAGAACGTCGACCAGATCATCGTCGGCAGTCACGGCCGGAGCGAAGAATCGCGGCTCCTGCTCGGAAGCGTCACCGAAGCAGTCGCGTTCCGCGCCCCGGTTCGCGTTTCGTTGATCCGCTGAGGCGAACGTGGCGTCGAACGGTTCGAATGAGTAGCGAGTCTCTACCGAGCACTCGCCAGCGACGGCCGTCGCATCTCGCCGCCGACCGCCGTCCTTACTCGAGGTTTCGCCCGAGACCCGGTGGGAAGGCCGAGCACGCCCGTCCGCTGGTTCGACGGGAAGACGTCTTCGGTAACCACACGGACGGCAGTCACTCGGTCACCGATGTCGACCGGTGAGAGAAAGGATAGATCTGCCGAGACGTAAATCGTTACTGAAATCAAGGAGACAGCCCCGCTCTTCAGGGCGGGGAGGGTGTCAAGTTCGTCGACTGGGGATGGATCACGATCGGGTTCGCCGTATTCTACCTTCTCAAGGTTCTCGTTTCCGCATTGAATGCACAAACATTCGAATCGAAAAAGTCGGACCGACGATGGAGCGACTGTATCCGATGTCATCGACATTACGAGTGGGAGGACCATCTTACCGGATGACTGACACCCGTGTCCTATAACTCACCGTTCGTCGTCGCGCCAGATATGGGAGAACTCGAAACCGAAGAACAGCGATCGCGGACCGAAATCGCCAGCTACCTCCGAGACCTCGCCGATCAACTCGACGGCGACGGCGACGTGACGCTCGCGCTCGGCGGGAACGAAGTACTGCTGAATCCGTCCGACCCCGTTACCTTCAAACTGGAAGGCGAGTCCGATTGGTCCGAAGGTGACGCCGAGGCGAAACAAAGCATCGAATTCGAGCTGGTCTGGTGGCGCGAGGCGCGAACCGCTGAGGAGGGTACCCTGGACGTCAGCGAAGAGGGTGCCGAATCTTCGAGGCGAACCTGACGACGACGCCAGCCTTCAGGTTCGGTTCCCGGAACTCCGGTCAAGGTTGCGAAACCAGTGCAGACGGCGCTCTCGAGCCCGACATTGTCTCGTATCGCCGTAAACGAGTCGTCCCCACGTATCCGTCGCTATCGGATGCAAACGTTGTCGAATGTCTGATAGTACTCGGTTTCGGGATGTACCCTCGATGTTTATTTCGGTTCCGATGCATCGCATTGGTATGGGAACGCTCGAGTCGGGGCGGCGACGATCGCGGACCGACCGGCGATCGGATCGACCCGCAAAGAAGACGAAAGCAAACCGTCACCGCGAGAGAGCCCGGTTGGCGGAGGCCCGTACCGCTACGGGGAAGCCGTTGGCTGGCCGGGTGTAACCGTCTCGAGAACGAGTCATGTACGATCACCTCCTCTTTCCCACGGACGGTAGCCAGGGTGCGTCGGTCGTCTTCGACCACGTTCTGGATATCGCCGCCGAACACGACGCGACGGTTCACGTCCTCCACGTCGCGGATCCGACGCGCGTTTTCCAGCGCAAGGGGTCCGTCATCGACGCGATCGAGCAGGAAGGCGAGACGCTCGTTCGTGATACGGCAGCCCGCGCAGGGCAACGCGGCGTGGAGACGGTTACCGACGTTCGGACTGGCGATCCCTACAGCACGATCGTCGACTACGCGGCGTCGCAGGATCTCGACCTCGTCGTCATGCCGACCCACGGACGTCGGGGGCTCGAGCGGTTCCTGCTCGGTAGCACTACCGAACGCGTCCTTCGGCGATCGGACGTCCCCGTGCTCACGATTCGGCCGGAGGACGATGACGACGGCACGATCGCCTATCCGTATCAGCGCGTGTTGGCGCCGACCGACGGGAGCACCTGCGCCCGCGAAGCGGTCGAGATGGCCGTCGACGTCGCGACCGTCACGGGAGCGGCGCTTCACCTCCTCACCGTCATCGACGTCGCGAGCGTCGGCGTCGACATCCGTTCGGATCTCCAGATAACGCAGTTAGAGGAGGCTGCGGACACGATCCTCGAAGACGCCGCGGCGTTTGCGGAGACCGCCGGCGTCGAACCCGCGGTTGAAACGGTATACGGTTCGTCGATCCACGAGGCGATCCGCTCCTACATCGAGGATCACGACGTCGACCTCGTCGTCGTCGGAACCCACGGACGGACGGGCTTCGATCGACACCTGTTGGGTAGCGTCACCGAACACCTCGTTCGAACGTCGCCGATTCCGGTACTGACGGTTCGGGAACCTCCATCGAGTGCGTGAACCGCCGTGAGGTCGTTCGGAAGTCCGCCGGTCCCTCGTGGTGACGAGACGTCGACGACGTCTCGAACCGGTTGCCCTCGCGGTACTCGGCCGGCTTATAGACAGTGCGTCCGCTATCGCGACGGGGACAGTAGCCGGGGCCCCAGCGGATCTACGATGCGTGATGGACCGTAATCGAGGCGGAATCCCCCCCAACGAGCGTCGGCCGTGTCGAGTTCGCGGACGTATTCCTGTGCGATCGCCGTCGCTTCCTCGAGGATCTCTGCGCCCCGCTCGCGGTCCCGTTTCGGATCGATTTCCGCCGGCCGTGCCGAAGGCTTGCCGGTAGCCTTCGGGGACCTGGACGACGTACAGCGCCGTAACAGCTGCATCGGGAATCGTCTCGAACGCGTACCCAGCGCCACTTTGGCCGGATCGGAACCGTCGAACGGCACCAGACCACACGAGCGCGGCCAACGGCGACGCTCGAGCGACTCGGCATCGAACGAGAGCGGAGCGTCCCCGTTACCGGGAACTGACGACTTCGTCGGCATCGCGTCACTGCCTCGAGATCTCCTCCGTTCCGCCCGCGTTCTGCACGGTAATTACGTCGTCCCTGACCGTGCCAGTTAGATCGGTAGAACCCGACATACGGCGGTTCGTACTTATACCCCATTACGCGAATATGTGTGTAAACGTTCGACCGGTTACCAGCGGCTGTCAACTACAGAGCCAAGCGGCGGCGGAGTGTCGGCCCTCGAGAATACTGCCGGTCTCGAGGCCGCGCGCGTTCGTTTCGATGACCGAGAGTCCGTCGGTCGTTGCACCCCGAACCGGCCACCGGACGACCGATTCTGCCGGGAACCGCCGACCGAGGAAGCCTCGCTGCGAGCGGCAACGCCGTCGCATCGTCGGCCGTCCGCCGTCAGCGCCGGCCCTGTTCAATTCTCACTCGGAACACCCGTCGATGGCTATCGATTCGAGTAGACCCGAGGCGTCCATCCGGTTACGAGCGTTCTCCGACGTACCGATTTCGCGATTGCATCAGTCGTCGAACGACGGGCTTTCGTCTAAAGAACCAGATTAGTCTTTTTACTCGGTTCCCAAGGTGATCTATGGACCGCCACAAGGCCCCTCGAACACGCCAGTCGAACGCCGAACCGACCCGACGAACTGTCCTCACCGGCGCTGCACTGACCGGCCTCGGCGCGCTCGCCGGCTGTCTCGGCGGCGGTTCCGGATCCGAGCAGTCAGTGGCCGATCCGGTCACGATCGAGTCGGATATGCGATGTGATAACTGCACCATGGTGATCGGGGATTATCCCGGCCCCGCCGGACAATCGTTCTACGAGGATCCCGAGGCCGTCCTCGGCAGCGGCTCGGAGGGCAGCGAGGGTGACGAGCAGGACCGCCCCGCCCAGTTTTGTAGTACGCGGTGTACGTACTCCTTCACGTTCGAGAACGAATCCGAGCAGGAACCGGAGGGCAGCTACCTGACCGATTACTCGGCGGTCGACTACGACATCGACACCGGCGGGGAGAAACCCGAGATCAGCAGACACCTCGACGCCGACAGCTTCGCACCACTTACCGACCTCACGTTCGTCGTCGACAGCGATGTTCAGGGAGCGATGGGAGCGTCGTTGATCGGCTTTTCTGACGGCGACGACGCCGACTCGTTCCAGGAGGAGCACGGCGGTGACCGCTACGAACCGGACGAGGTCAATCGGGAACTGCTTCAGTCGCTGAAAAACTAACGCCCCGCCGAGGGACGTCACGCTGATTCTCACGTTCGGGTCCGAGGCTCACGTTGTCACCGGTTCGACGGGAAGCGAGCGTGAACGCGAACGGTGGTCAGCGGCTCACCGGTTCACTGCCCAGGTCGCGACGCCGAGAGAGCCGACCGTCCAGATAACGAGACTACCGATGCTGGCGATCGGCGACGCACTTTTCGGACCGGTCCCGGCTGCCGTGGAGATGACCGTTTCGAAGACCAGTCCCCGGTAGGCGCTGAGGGGACTGACGGCGATCGCCTCGACGAGCGCGGAGTCGGGGATAATCGAGCCGGCGAAGCCGAAGACGAGCGCGAGGTCGAGGCCGACTAACAGGACGACGAGGGCGACGATCGCGAGTGCGAGCGCACTTCGGGTCGCGCTCGTAAGCGCCGAGATGGCGAGCGCGACCGCGAGGACGACCAGTGCGAAGACGATCGTGAGCACGACGAACCGGGCGAACAGGATCGGCGAGTCCGCCCCGGCGTGGGTCGCGTAGATCTCGGACGGTTCTTCGCGCAAGAACGCAACCGACGCACCGACGAGGAGCAGCGGCGTGGCGATGGCGACCAGTATACCGACGGCTCTGCCGACGTATAGTCCCAGGACGAGTTCGCGAGTGGAGATCGGATACGTAACGAGCACGTCGAGTTCCCCGCGTTCCCGGTCGGCCACGATCGCCCGATATCCGAACGCGATCGCGACGATGGGGACGAGGAGTTCGAGCGGCGTGATGAGATTTGCGACGGTCGGTACGTAGCCGGCGCTGGCACTCCCGAGTACCGCAACGGTTACCAGCACGATCGCCAGCGCCACGGAGAGGACGTGGAAGGTTCGGGTTCGGGCGAGGGTCCTGACTTCGCGCAAGACGATGCGGTCGATGCGTCGAAGCGAACCTGGTGCCCGCCGATCGTCTCTCAACTCGTCAGCCGTAGATTCAACGTCGCTCATTGCGATTCACCCTGGACACGGACGCGACGCAAGTCACCCGCGACCGACGCTTCGTAGGCGGCCTGCAACGTGTCGACGCCCAGTCTGTCGAGGATGTCCGTCGGATGACCGCGTTCAGCGACGACGCCGTCGTCGAGCAAGAATACCTCGTCGGCGTTGCGCTCGACCAACTCGAGATCGTGTGACGTTACCACCACCGCCGTACCCGCGTCGGCGAACTCGCCGGCGACGTCGAACACGTGCGTGCTCATGCCGGGATCGAGCCCCGATCCGGGTTCGTCGAGGACGACGATCGGCGGATCCCCGATCGTCGCCTGGGCGATTCCGAGCAGCCGCGTCATGCCGCCCGAGAGTGCATCGACACGCCTGTTGGCTGCGTCAGCGAGCCCCACCCGTTCGAGTCGTTCGACGGCGTCTTCGCGGCTCTCCCCGACCAGCGATGCGTAAAATTCGAGCGTTTCGATGACGCTAAAGCCCGGTCTGAACGAGGGTTGCTGTGGAAGGTATCCGATTTCTCGAGGAACGTCGGGGCCGCGGTACTCGATCGATCCCGACGTCGGTGCTTGCAACCCGGCAAGGGTCCGAAGCAGGGTCGTTTTCCCGGTCCCGTTCGGTCCGATCAGCGCCGTGACCGTACCTGCGTCGACGGTGATCGAAATCTCGCGCAGGATCGTCACGTCACCGTAGGAAAACGCCAGGTTCGACGCCTCGAGGAGCGTTTCGTCGGCCGCTGCTGCTGGCTCCCGTCTCGAGGAACCGTCATCGACCGGGGCGTTTGACGGCTCCGAGCCGCTTCCGCCGGTACGTGGGTCGCTCGATTCTGGATCCGTTCGCGATCGATCGGTCGCTCTCGTCATTGTGGGTTCGTCTTGCTGGTTCGTCACGAGTCTGTCACCACCGTTCCGTTGCACGAGTAGGCCTCCTCGGCCCACTCCGTTCGTTCGAGCAGTTCCGGATTGTTCGGTCCGCAGGTGGGCGAGAGGTCCGTGATGCTCCTGGTTTGCATCCCCGAGACGGACTGCTCGAGCCCCGAGAGCGCGTCGAGCGCCGGAGCGCGCGCGATCGTCTCTGCGCCGTCGACTTCGTGTAATCGGCCGTCGACGGGATCGGTCGGGGAGTAGGGACGGTCTGGTGGAGCACCGTCCGCCATGCTGGTCCCGCCTTGCCAGTAGTTGCCGTCGCCATCGTGGGACCAGATCCGTAGCGGACCGGGCCCGGCGGTCGCGTGATCGTCGTTCCCGACGAAGTCGTTCCCGACGACCCGATTGGTCGGGAGGACTGCGGCATCTTCAGCGCCGATGTCGTTTCCGGCGAAGACGTTGTGCTCGTAGATCGACGCGCTCGCTTCCATCTGGAGGCCGAGGGTGTTTTCTTCGAACACGTTCCCGGCGACGTACGACTTCGACCCGCCGACGTACGCGCCGCTGTCGGAGTTCGAAATCTCGTTCCCGACGATGGCGTTTCCGACTGGCCCGGTCATGACGTATATCCCAGTGTTCTCGATGTCTCGAATCCGATTGTCGGCGATCAGCGTTTCGTCGTTGTGCATCAGGTGAACGCCGAGGTCGCTCTCGCCGATTTCGTTGTTCCGAACGACCATTCCCGGTGACCGATAGAGGTAGATCGTGTCACGACCGTCGGTGATCGTCGAGTTTTCGACGACACCCGGCGATTGAAACGCCATCACTCCCGCGTATCCTTCCGTTCCGTTGACTGTAACGACGGTCGTGACGTTCTTGACGACCGCACCCGGACTCTCGCGCAGGATCACCCCGTTCGCGGGCGTCTCCACGTGGACATCCTCGACCGACACGTTGTCGGCTACGTGTGCGGAAACCCCGGCGTCAGCGCCGGCGTAGTTCACCTGAAACTGATGGTCGACCGACACGTTGTCGCCCATCCAGTCGTCGCTCTCGTCACCCGGGAGCTCCTCCGCGCCGGTCGCCAGCGTTCCGACGCCGGTGATCGAGAGGTCGCGGACGCCGACGTCGGGTTCGGTGATCGTCACGACCGATCCGTTCCCGTCACCGCGGATCGTCACGTTGCCGTCGCCGGCCAGCGTCACCGGTCGATCGATCTCCAGCGTCTCGTCGTAGGTACCCTCCGGAACGAGGACGGTGGTGTTCTCGGGGGCCTCGTCGATCCCCTCCTGCACGCTGTCGACGTCCTCGCCGACCACCACCGAGACCGGGCGCTCGTCGTGAGCGTCGGCGTCGTCGACGAGCGCATCGGCGGCGGCGTCCTGTCGATCGACTCGTTCGCGGGCGCTCGCGGCGTCGTCTTTCTCGAACTGGGTGTCCACGATTTCCTCCCACGATCGCACCTCGCCGCCGTGGGACTCGACGAACGACTCCGCGTCCGATCGATCCCCGAACGACGGGATCGTTTCCGCCGAGGGCGTCCGGGCGTCGCTACCGACGACGTACCACGCCGCTTCGGCGTCGATCCACCCGGGGGAGCGCTCGACGGTCGGATAGTCGTCCTCGTTCAGGTCGATCCCCGTGTCGCTGTAATCCGTCGCGTAGATGCTGACCGGGTAGCCAAAGCGCTGGTCGTGGCCCTCCTGGCGTTGAGCGTCGACGTACGTGTCGACGCCGTAGTACCCGACGACGTACTCGTACTGTGAGTAGAACGTTTGGACGCGTGGAAGCACCACTTCGGATTTTCCGTGCAGCGAACTTTCGTCCTCGAGCGTGAGGCCGATCTGGACGGTCTCGTCGAACGAAACCGGCTCCGGCGATTCCGCACCCGTTTCGACGCCGAAGACGACTCCGACACAGAGGACGGTAACGAGCACCGCTGCTACGAGTAACCAGAGTCGCAGTCGTTCGTTCACACACTGAGTTGGGCAGATACCGATAAAGGCGGTCTGGTTCATCCATTGAACGCGTGAGACGCGACAGTGACTCACCGCTCACAGGGGCGACTCCCTCGAGGCGACCGAACCCGCCTGCGATTGCCCGCTCCGAGCGATCGAATCGAACAGCACGGTATAGTTACGACCGTCCTCGTCACGATGGACGGGAGTTGCGCCCGTAGCTGGCGGGTTCCGGGCGGGCAGTCTACAGCCACTACCACGGCCGGTGGATTCGTCCGCGCCGCTGGATCCGGTACGACGGCGCCCCCGCGGACCTCGGGCTATCGGGGGTCGCAGCAGCGCCGCTCGTCGTCGCGGCTGACGGACCGGCGACCGTCGTCACGCTTGCACTCCTCGCGGTGTCGGCCGTCTGCGTCCGATCGCGAAAACCGCTCGCGACCGTCGCCGAGCGACTCGCCCGGGCGGTCCGTCCCCCGGTCCGTCCTCGAGCGGTACCGTGACGTCCGACCGACGGTGCGGCCGCGAGGAAAGCGCCGGTACGGAGTCGCTCGGATCGTTCAGTACTCCGGCCGCTGCGCGCGGATGACGTCCGCGAGTTGCTGTTCTTCGTCGGCGATGAGTTCCGTCAGATCGTCGGCAGTGATGATCCCGACGAGTTCGTCGCCGTCGCAGACGGGCACCCGGCGGATACCGTGGTCGGCCATCAGGTTCGTCGCCTGGTAGAATCCGGCGTCCGCCTCGAGCGTCTCGGGGTCCTCGGTCATCACGTCCGCGGCGGTTTGGTCGGTCGGATCGGTTTCCTCGGCGAGCACCCGCACGGTCAGATCGCGATCGGTGACGATGCCGACCGGGCGTCCGTTCTCGGTGATCACGACGCTACCGACGCCTTCGTCGTCCATCTTCGACGCGAGGTCCGCGACTGCTGCATCCGGGCCGGTCGTTACGACGTCGCTCCGTGAGAGGTCATCGATTGGCATTGTGTTTCTCCGAACGAGGCTACGACGGCGAACTAATTAAACTGCTGTCACGTCTATCACTGGGTCGAAACGTTGGCCGGGGATAACGGAACTGTTCGTTGAAACAATCGGGCGCCGATGCAGTCGTAGTACGTAGCGTCGTTCGCCGTCAACGCAGTCCGTGACCGACGGATCGATAGTAGCCACTGAAATCCATTGTACACCTGATCGCATGACGGCGTTGCGATCAGCGTGTGAGTCGTTTCGGTGGCTACTATAGTCGGTCCGACCGTCTTCCGACTTCCCATACGAGTTAGTATCCCAGCGGGGAATTCGTCGAGCACGGTCGCGACGCTGAACGCGTCCACCGCGAGCGCGATACCGTAATCGGCGGGAACGATCCCCCGATGCTATTGGGTTGGCACCGAAAGGATCGATATGGACCGAACGGTTCTCGTTCCCGTCGACGGATCGCCGCTGTCCTCGCGTGCGCTCCGACACGCACTGCGCGAGTTTCCCGACGCGGAGATTACGGCCTTTCACGCGGTTGACCCGTTCACCCCGGACGCGGTCGGCGTCGATTCGACGTACGAACCGATGATCGGTTCGAACGCGTGGGACCGCGCCGTCGCCGAGGCGACGGATCGTATCTTCGACGACGCGGCCGAGGTGGCCGCCGAGTACGACCGCTCGGTCGCGACCGAATCAGATATCGGCGATCCGAAACGCCTCGTGGTCGAGTACGTCGTCGACGAAGGCGTCGATCACGTCGTTATGGGGTCGCACGGGCGACTTGACGCCGAGCGACCGCTGTACGGCAGCGTTACGGAGGCCGTCGTCCGCCGGGCGCCGGTCCCGGTGACCGTCATCCGATGAGAGCAGCAGCGTACTGATCGGTATGCGGATCCAGTAGCCGATCCGCACTTCGAGAGATCGCCGTGATCCGTAGCACTCGGTGGCCGACGAACTGTTCTTCGGGACCGCGTCGCCGAACATCGATCGAGACGTTCCGCCGGCCGAGCCGTGAGCTGGGTACCAAATCGTGAGTCGGTCACCGAACTATCGAGTCGCTACCGAGTTATCGTCTCCACAGCTGCCGCCACGGAGCCGTCACTCGGGCCGGCAATCGGTCGTGCTCGTTTCGACCGCCGTGTGGACCTTCGAGACGAGTTCGCAGTGGTAGTATCGAACCGACTCGCTTGCGGCGTCGTATTCGATCACTCCGCAGTCCTCGAGCTGCGGGAGGTGTACGTGGTGGAGTTCCATCGCCACCGTTTCGGGACTCGTGTTCGTCCGCTTTCCCACCCGCCTACACAGGTCGTCGACGCTGCACCAGTCGTCTTCGGCGTCCTCGAAAACGGCGACGACGGCGCGTCGCCGTTCGTTCGCTAGTAGCCCGAGGATGTCGTTCACCTCACACGTACAGCGTTCGACGCCGTCGTGGTCCACGATCTGACACCTGCTCATGGTCGTACTCGACCATATGCCAGATTGGTATAAGTGACTGCGCCATGTTCCCATTCTGTGATATGAATTAGATGGGACGAACGTATCTTCCGTTGACCGGTCTGTCCGAAACGCGATCCGGCCCGACATCGATGTGGTACTATTCGACTCGAATATCGCCGATCATCGTGTTCGGGTGAACCTCACAGATGTACGTGACCATCTCGCTGGCGGCCTCGAACTCGAGCCACTGATCTTCGGGTTCGGTGACGATCTCCGTCTCGAGATCGTCGACGACCTCGTCGTTTTCGTTACGGATTTCGATATTGTGCTGGGCGCCGTCGCCTTGCGTCCAGCCCATTTCGTACGTCTCTCCCTCTTGAAGAACGAGCGTCGGGTTTTCCGCGTCCGCGATCGAGTCGGGAGCGAGACCGAGCCAGCCGGCCGTCTGTCCGTCGAACTCGATCTGCGTTCCAGGCTCGATTTCGACCCCGTCGCCGTTGTCACCGGTTACCGCCATTGTCGCCGTTACCACCGCCGCCACCGCAGCCGGCGACGAACGCCGTCGACGTCGCGATACCTGTTAGTTTGACCATTCGCCGTCGTGATATGCGTCCGTCTCGACTCGCTCGCTCTACTCTTCTTCGAACACGAATGGCTGTATCCGCGGCCAGTGCAAGTTGTAATTCGGACGAGAACACGGGTGAACTGAATCGTTCACTCGACGATCAACACCGGGACCGACGCCGCCTCGGAGACGCGCTTCGAGACGCTCCCGCGAACGAGGTGGTCGAGTTCGCGGTGCCGACCGATGACGATGAGATCGATGTCGTTATCGTGGGCGTACGTCAGCGTCGCGCGGTGTCGGAGTCCGTGCGTAACGGTCCCGTTGATGCGGTCGATTCCGGCGTCTGCCGCGCGAGTGCGGACGTGTTCGACCGCCTGCTGACCGATCTCCTCGAGGTCGGCGAACTCGATCCCGGGTGCGATTGCGGCCGAATTGATCACGTACAGCGTATGGAGCGTCGCCTCGTGCTCGGCGGCGAGGCTGATCGCTTCGTCGATCGCGCGTTCCGTGCTCTCGCGTCCGTCGGTCGGGACGAGAATGTGATCGTACATACTACGCGTTCGTCCACGCGCCCAAAATCACTTGGCCTCGAGGAAACCCACCACCGAATAGATCGCGGGGGCGGACGGATCATCGACGTCTCGAGTATCGCCGGCGTCGTCGGCAACGTAGCTACGTCGCCTACTGCGTTTCCAAGGGAGCGGCCGGTTGTTGACGTACGCGACGGTTCACCGCCTCGGTCCGGACGGAATCCGCGTGAACGCGATCTACCCGGGCGGAATCGAAACCGCAACGATGGAAGACGCGCATATGGGGCCCGAAGCGCTCGAAGAGTTCACGCGGGCGATTCCGACGCGGCGGATCGGCGACGGCGGGTGCACTCACACCGGATGGGCGGCTCCGGTCGAGAGACGCGTTCCCGAGTCCGATCGGATTCGACCGGAGGACTCACGGCGAACGACGAGACGGAACCGAGCGGTTGGGGAGCCGAGACCGGCGTCCCTCCACGGTATCGAAAACCCCCTTTCTCCCTTCGAATCCGGGTGAGGGGTATATACCGACGGGACGAATCCGTTCGTCATGGCCGACCGAATCCTCGTGGCATACGATGGCTCGCCACAAGCGACGGACGCGCTCGAATTCGCCTTCGAAACGTTTCCGGATGCAACTGTCATAGCGCTGTACGTCATCGAGATTCCAACCGGGCGCTGGGCACAGATCGTGGGCCCCGAACTGCAAATACCAGTTACCGAACGAGCGCACGAATACGCGGATGACGTCCTCGAGTCAGCGACCGAAATCGCGACCGAGCACGGCCGCAGTCTCGAAACGGAGGTCGTCACCGGCGAACCGGACCACCGCATCGTCGCGCAAGCGGGGGAGAAATCGGTCGACCTGATCGTCATCGGCAGTCACAGTCAGGAGGGGGTTTCGCGCGTCCTGCTCGGGGGCGTCGCGGAAAACGTCGTCCGCCGATCTCCGGTTCCCGTTCTCGTGGTCAGGTAGATAGCGAACCGCCTGACCGTTCGAATTCGATTTCCGACGAGACGATCGGAAGGGAACTGAACTACAGCGACTCGAGAACCGTTGGAAGCGCTCGGACGCGTCTTCACCGATCGGGTCGAGGGCGTCGATGTTTCCGCGGCGCGTGCGCCGGTTCGGGGAAGACTGTAGTCCGTCCGCAGTGAAGGTGCTCCCATGGTATCTCGTCGTCCCTCGCGAACGGTCGCCACTCTGCTCTGGCTCGTGCTGCTCGCCGGACTCGGATACGCCCTTCGGTGGCGGTCGAACCCGTCACCGTGCCCGTACGCCCAGCGCCACGCGATCGACCTCCCGCGTCCGGTCATCACTCGCTCCCAGTTGCACGACGTTCTCGATCCCCGGCCCGGTGAACGGCTTCTCGAGGTCGGACCGGGAACCGGCTACTACACGGGGACGGTCGCGCGGGCGATCGCACCGTCGGGAACGCTGCACGCCGTGGACGTCCAATCGGAGATGGTCGAGCATCTCCGAACGCGAATGCGACAGGAGGGCGAGTCGTACGTCGAACCGATCCGCGGCGACGCGCGCTCGCTTCCGTACCCGGACGACGCGTTCGACGCCGCGTATCTGGTCTTGGTCCTCGGCGAAGTTCCCGACCAGGAACGAGCGCTCGACGAACTCGAGCGGGTCCTCAAGCCCGGCGGTCGACTCGTCGTCGGCGAATCGCTCCCCGACCCGCACTTCGTCAGGTTCGAGCCGCTGCGACGCCGCGTCGAACGGCGGGGACTGGCGTTCGAAGCGCGCGTCGGAACGCGAGCCGGGTATTTCGCCCGCTTCGACGTGGGTGCCTCGACGGAGTCGGTCGACTCCGACGAATGACTGGTTGTTACGTTACTGTGCAAAACCATTCGGAGCAGTTCGACCGACGAAAGCGTCGTCACGTCTCTTCGATGCTTCAATTCGAACCCTCACGTAGTTAAGGCCACGGCTCGGTTCGTTCATCGTAGTGTAGAGTAACTGGCCGGGCCCAACTATCGCCCCCATATTGTACAATCCTCACAAAACCTTTAAACGCTATCAGTCCATACGGAGTGGTGATGGCAACTGATGCACGCGATGCCTCCGAAGAATCGCTCGACGAACCGATCTACATCGACGGCAGAAGTCACCTCGAGGACGTTACGGCGGAACACGACGTCGTTCTCGTGGACTTCTACGCCGACTGGTGCGGGCCCTGTCAGATGCTCAATCCCGTCCTCGAGGGGCTGGCGAGTACGACCGAGGCCGTGATCGCCAAGGTCGACGTCGACGAACACCAGCAACTCGCGGGTGCGTTCGGCGTTCGCGGCGTGCCGACGCTCGTCCTCTTCGCGGACGGCGAGCAGGTCGAACAGCAGTCCGGCGTGCTGCCGGAAGACCGACTCCGTGCCCTGATCGAGGGATACACCGAATGAACGAGGAAACAGACACGATCGCGGACGTTCGCGACGTCGTGATCGTCGGCTCCGGCGTCGCCGGCCTCTCCGCGGCCGTCTACGCCGCGCGAGCCGACCTCGAGCCGCTGGTACTCGAGGGTCCCGAACCGGGCGGCCAGCTGACGCTGACGACCGACGTCGAGAACTACCTCGGCTTCCCCGAGGGCGTCGGCGGGATGGAGCTGATCCAAAACGGCAAGGATCAGGCCGAGCGCTTCGGCGCCGAGTTCGCTCACGGCACCGTCGAGAACGCGACGCTCGAGGAGCGCCCGTTCGCGCTCGAACTCTCGAACGGCGAGACGCTGCGAACGCGTGCGCTGATCGTCGCGAGCGGCGCGAGCGCTCGCTGGGTCGGCGCCGACAACGAAGACGAACTGATGGGGTACGGCCTCTCGACGTGTGCGACCTGCGACGGCGCGTTCCACCGCGGGGACGACGTCCTCGTCATCGGCGGCGGCGATTCGGCGATGGAGGAGGCCCTCTTCCTCGCGAAGTTCGCCGACAGCGTCACGGTCGTCCACCGCCGCGAGCAACTGCGCGCTTCCGAGATCATGGCCGACCGCGCCCGCGATCACGAGGACATCGAGTTCCGCTGGAACACCGAACTCGAGGCGCTCCACGGCTCGCAGGAGGAGGGCGTCACTGGCGCGACGCTCGTCTCGCATCCCGACGGCTATCCCGCGGAGAAGGCCGCAACCGGCGCCGATGTCGACCGAGAGACCGTCGACGTCGGCGGCGTGTTCTACGCAATCGGCCACACGCCGAACACCGAGTTCCTCGAGGGAACCGCCGTCGGTCGCGATGCGAGTGGCTACCTCGACACTCGAACCGACGAGGCCGGCCGCGCGACGACCGAGACGGCGGTCGAGGGCGTCTTCGCCGCCGGCGACGTCGCCGATCCGAACTATCAGCAGGCGATCACCGCCGCCGGAACCGGCAGCATGGCGGCGCTCGACGCCGAAGCGTATCTCGACGCGCTCGAGCGGACCGACGAGACCGCGCTCGTAGTCTCTCCGTAAGCAACGATATTGTACTGTATTGTATTGAATGCAAAAGGCCCATATGAGACAATTCCCAAATCCGATTTGAGTGCGGAACGGTAGAAACCGAATACACCGCACTCTGTCAGAGGCACACCCCTCCCGATTCGGTCCGGGATCACACGCGGTCGCTTCGGTCACCGCACTCGGAAACGGTGATCAACGTTCCGTGGCTGGAACGTGGAACTGGTGGGTAGGAGCAACGAATTGTTTTGGCAGGACACCACGTGACGACAGGATCGATTATTCCCAGGGACAGACAGCCTCTCCGTCCGATGGGTCTTTTGCTATAGATACGGAAAATGGTGATTCCCCTTCGTCATTTTCACTAACATCTAACAACATAACGCCAATACTAGAACCGAGCGTCGATTTCTCAGTCACCGTCTCCCAGTCTTCGACCGTAACCTCGACCACGTACGTCCCAAACTCGCTGGCGACCGGTATCTCTGGATCACTAGTTCGATCTTCGATAGTGAGTTCCGTCTTTTCAATAACTGTCCCCTCTGTCTCTTTGATAACAATCGAGACATTTAGCGGTACTTCAGGCACGCGGTCCACAGTAAGATATTTTGTCGAATCATACTGGGGCGTCGTCTCCTCGAACTGGAGGACGTGAACGCCATCGTCCACGTCCACCTGTGGAGTATAGAACGTCCGTTCCTGCCGCGGCTCATACCCGTCCGGTCCCTTCTCAAAGACCCTCCCTCCCCGCTGGAGTGCCTGCACGTCCGGCCCAGCAACCTGCTGCCACAGCAACTCCTCGTCGCTCTCGTATCGGCCCTCATCGAACGCCGTATCAACCTCTGCCTCGACATCCTCCGGCAAAATCCAGTACTCGAGGACCATCTGGTTACACTCCTCGTACTCCCTCCCGGTTTCGTCGTTCTCGTCCGCCCCAGCACAGCCAGCGGCTGTAGCAGCGCCCACGGAGATCGAAGTGAGAAGTGTTGCCGGTTCATGAACCCGCTTTCCGATACAACTGGTAAGTGCTGTCGGGCGTTGAAACGTTCAGTTCACAGACGTAGTAGCGCTGTGTCAAAGAGGTTCACCGGAGTCGGACAGGAGAAGCAGTTATCGAAGGCGTTTCTCACAGCGGATATTGGTGGTCAGTTCTCAAACGGAAGACTTCCAAGGAACTCGTCACTCTGGTAATCGAGATGGTCTAATCGAGGACCGAGGAGTTCACGGACAAGAACCACCAAGGGATTCGTCGTTCCTTCTCCGACCATTGCGATTTCCGTTTTCGCCCCATTAGCATCCTCGTCCCACAGACCAACAACGACTTTCGACCGATCAGCGACGATCAGCCGACTCACTTTGGGGTAGCTCGAGTGTTCATACATCCAGTCCATCTGGGGGTCCCACATCATGGCTTCCGGAAGACGATCTCGGAAAAATTCCCGTGCCTCTCGGCTTTTCGTCCCGGCATGGAGATCGACTCCTCGCTCGATTGCTCTCTCCGCATGAGGGAGACACTCCTCGTCGAGGAGTTCGTCAGAGGCGTAAATCAGAAACAGTTCATCCTCGGCTCTATCAGCCAACTCCCGGCAGTAGTCGTACACGTCTTCGCGCCCTTCCAGTCGTCCAACGGTGCCTTCATCTGTTCTGTGGCTCGGTGTGAACCGTGAGAGCAACTCGTTGAGTACGTCTATATCCATCCACTCGGCGTCACTTGTCGTGTAGTTCTCGCCGGTGACGATGTTTTCATCGCGGTCGTACGTGATCAGCCCCGCTTCGTCAAGCCGAGGTAGATAGTTGTGATGGAGCGAGATAACCGACTGGTCAATATCTCCGTCGTCCTCTGAAGCGAGTTGTTCGGCGATCTCGGTCACAGAAAGTCCGTGAGAGGCATCAGTGAGAACGGTTAAAATTGCCCGATTAGTACCGTCTGTAAGTAGTCGGATGAGTTCTTCGTCATGTGAATCCATTACCAGAGAATATTCTTAGTGGATGATAAAGTGATTCATCAGTTACCATATACAATTGTCGAATTTTAACACACAAATATCTTCTGAGAATCAATATCCCTCTATGATCGACACGCGTACGTGGTTATCGCGAGAGTCGTGTCCGAGGAACCAGACGGAGTCGGACGGAATCGGCCCGGTCTTCCCCTCGATGACCACCGAAAGGACTAGATTGCTGGCGGCTTTCGTCCGGAGTGCGTATAACCTGGAGGCATAAATCTGCAAGAGCACGAGAACCGCGACGACATGGAGGTCTGGCTTAGCCAGAACGAAGTCGGACAGTTTCTCGGCTTTCTGTTGCGCAGAGACAGCGTTAATCGTTCGTGCTCCGAGAGTCGACGTACGCTGTGGATTCCTCACGATCTCCTGATCATGCTCACACCGACGGTTGTCACGGTGTTCGATGGCCAAGCACCGGTAGCCACGAAGACGGCGACGTTCGGTCTGGGTCCCGACGCTCCGTTCGGTGCAGTTGACGGTATCGTGTGGCCTCGAGTCGACTACGCTGGTGGGTCGAAATCCGATTCGACCGATGAGTTCCTCGGCGACCACACGGAAGTCGTTCAGGTCGAATACGATCCCGAGGCGTCGTTTCACTCGAGCGGATTGCTAGCCGCGAGTGAGAACGATCGGATTCGGTCCGGCCCGCCGATCGAGCGCCGCTGAGGGTACCTTTTTGGCGCTCGACACCGTCGTATCACCCGACATGTCCGCCGAACATCCCCTCGCAGACGCCGTCGACAACCTCGTCTACGAACCGGTACAGGTCGACGACCGCGGGATCGATCTGACGGTCAGCGCCGTCTACGAGGTGGCCGCGCCGGGCCGGATCGACTTCGGCGGCGACGAACTCGCCGACGCCGACCTCGAGCCCGTCCCCACGGAACTCGAGCACCCCCACGACGAGTTCGGCTGGTGGCACCTCGAGGGCGGCCAGTACGTGATCCAGCACAACGAGTTCCTGACCGACCTCGCGGAGCCGGTACAGCTACAGCCGCGCAACGAACTGCTCGCCCGGGGCGGCTCGCATCCGTCGATGCAGGTCCGGGACCACCTGCCGCTGATCCCGCTGACGGTGGCCGACGGCGGCCTCCGGATCAAGGAGAACGCGCGGGTGTCGACGCTGGTCCCGCTCGGGACCGACTCGCGGTAGTCTTCGCCGACTGGGGAGACGACGCGAAAAAGGGAAACTGCGTTCGCTACCGGCCCTCGAACTCGGGCTCGCGATCCTCGAGGAAGGCGTTGACCCCCTCCTCGTGGTCCTCGGTGTCGAAGACGATCCCCTGTGCGACGGCCTCGTCGGTCAGCGCCTGTCCGAGGGACTTCTCGAGGCCCTCGCCGACGAGTCGGTTGGCGTGGCGCAGCGCGATCGGCGGCCCGGAGACGATCTTCTCGACGAAGGCGTCGACTTCCTCGTCGAACTCCTCGGCGTCGTAGACGTGGTTGACCAGTCCGAGCTCCTTCGCGCGGTCGGCACCGAAGATGTCGCCGGTCAGGACGAGCTCCTTGGCGACGTTCTCGCCGACGATCCGGGGCAGCAGGTAGGAGGTTCCGGCGTCGACGCTCAGGCCGACCCCTCGGAAGACGAAGCCGAAGACGGATCGATCGCTCGCCAACTGGACGTCACAGCCGATCGCGAGGTTCGCGCCCGCGCCGACCGCCGGGCCGTCGATCGCCGCGATCGTCGGGATCGGGAATTCGACGAGCGTGGTCATCATCTCCTTCGTCCGCTGCTCGAGGCTGCTCGCTCGGTCGTCGGCCGGAACGTCTTCCTCGAGGGCGTTTACCATTCGTTCCACGTCGCCGCCGGCGGAGAACGCGCCGCCCGCGCCTTCGACGACGACACACCGGGCGTCGCTCCCCTCGACCTCTTCTAGGGCCGCGACGAACCCGTCGTGGATCTCGGCGGAGAACGCGTTCCGTCGGTCGGGCTGGTTGAGCGTGATCGTCGCGGCCCCGTCGTCTTCGATATCGAGGAGGACTGCGTCGCCGAGTGCCATTATTCGTCACCTTCTTCCTGTTCGCGAAGCTTGAATTTTTGAACCTTCCCGGTCGTCGTCCGCGGGAGTTCCTCAACGAACTCGACCTCGCGGGGGTGTTTGTACTCCGCGAGGTTGGTCAGGCAGTACTCCTTGATCTCCTCCTCGGTGACGTCGCCGTCGGGTGTGCGGACGATGAACGCTTTCACCGTCTCGCCGCGCCGTTCGTCGGGGATGCCGGCGACGGCGGCGTCGGCGACGTCCTCGTGTTCGAAGAGGAGTTCCTCGACTTCCCGCGGGTAGACGTTGTAGCCGCCCGTGACGATCATGTGCTTCTCGCGGTCGACGACGTAGAAGAAGCCGTCCTCGTCGTGGTAGCCGATGTCGCCGGTGTGGAACCACGTGCGACCGCCCTCCTCGGTAAAGGCCTCCTCGTTGGCCTCGGGCAGGCCGTAGTATCCCTTCATGACGTTCGGCCCGGCGACGACGATCTCGCCGGTGATCTCGCGGAGGTCGGCCTCCTCCTCGTCGATCGGCCCCTCCTCGATCGGCGGGATCTCCTCGAAGTCCTCGTCGACGACCTTCGAGTCGACGCCGGGGACGGTCTTCCCGATGCTGCCGACGCGCCGGCCGTCGATCGGGCTGTTGAAGTGAGTGATCGGGCTGGTCTCGGTCAGGCCGTACCCCTCGTAGATCTTCGGCTCGTACATCTCCTCGAACTGGCGCAGGACCTCGACCGGGATGCCCGAGCCGCCGACGCCACAGAGCCGCAGCGACGACAGGTCGAACTCCTCGGCGTTGGGCTGGTTGATGACGTCGTTGTACATCGCCGGCACGCCGTGCATGATCGTCAGCTCCTCTTCTTCGATCAGCGAGACGGCGTCCTGTGCGTCCCACTCCGGCATCGGGTAGTAGGCGCCGCCGTTGAACAGCGACGCGTTCATCGTGACGGTCATCCCGTAGATGTGGAACAGCGGGAGGACGCCGAGGCCCTTGTCGTCCGACCGGATCCCGTCGGGAATCAGCTGGGCCGCCGCGTCGGCGTTCGACGCGAGGTTGCCGTGGGTGAGCTGGACCCCCTTCGGCTGGCCCGTCGTCCCCGAGGTGTAGGGCTGGACCGCGACGTCGTCGTCGTCGCGGTCCGCGATCTCGGGGTCGCCCGGCTCGAGAAACTCCTCGAGCGTGACCGCGCCCTCGGCCTCGCCGCCGATGCTGACGACGTGTTCGACGTCGGTCTCGTCCTGTACCTCCGTGACGAAGGGCACGAGGTCCGCCAGGGCGACGACGACCTTGGCCCCGCTGTCGCCGAGCAGGTGACCGATCTCGCGGGCCTTGTACTGCGGGTTCATCGGGACGACGACCCCGCCGGCTCGCAGCGTCCCGTGGAAGGCGATCAGGAACGGCGGCACGTTCGGCAGATAGAGCGCGACGCGATCGTCCTCGCCGAGCCCTCGCTCCTCGAGCGCGGTGGCGAAGGCACCCGTCTGCCCCCAGAACTCGTCGTAGCTCGTCTCCGTCCCCTGGAAACCGATCGCGGTGTTGTCGCCGTGTTCCTCGACGGCGGCCGCGAGATTAGTGACAAGATTTGTCATAGTCCGTGCGGTACGTTCGCGCGTATCGTAAAAAAGATTCTCAAACCCGCCACGGCTGCCCGCTTCGTTCTCGAGCGTGGGCGGGAGTACGATCCGGACGGGGACCCCGGGCGCAGTGGTTCCCCGTCCGCTGTCGAACGCGTCGACACGGAGCGGCTCCGACCGAGGGCCGGCGTGCCGGTCACTCCGAGAAGATGTCGTCCGGCGCGAAGCCCTCGAGCGGGCCGACCGGCTCGCCGGTGGTCGCGTACCGGTAGAGGGCGGTGCGAACGATCATTCCGAGGACCTGCGTGAGGACGATCGTCGCGACGAGGAGCAGGCCGCCGATCGCACCCGCGACGTACGCGGCGACGCCCGTCGCCGAGAGGTACGCGACGGCGAGGAGACAGCAGCCGACGAGCGCCGCCGGTAGCAGCGCCAGCCCGATGCCGAAGGTCACGGTCACGCTCTCGCCCCACGTTCGGGCGAAGGCGTCCCCGCTCCGTCGCAGGTCCGTCCGGAGCCCGTCGGTGCGATCCGTGACGATCACCGGGACGACGAAGAACGTCACGAGTCCCCACGCCAGATCGAGGACCGACTTGGTGAGCGTCCCGACGCCGGGGATAGCGTCTTCCGCGACGGCGAGGGCGGTGCCGACGGTCGCGGACACCAGCCCCCACTTCGCGATCCGCCCGCGAACCGCCCACGCGGCGGCCAGCCCGTCGCGAACCGTCGGCTCCTCGCCGGCGAACTGTCGGGCGGCGCAGTGGACCACCGCGGCGTTGAAGAAGATTCCCACGCTCGAGGAGACGGCGAGCCCGGCGAAGATAACGCCGTACTTGACGAGCCGGTTCGTGAACACCGCGTCGACGAGCCCGTAGTGGAGTACCGCGACGCCGACGACCGCGTACGCGCTTCCGACGACCACCAGGCTCAACAGCGGCAGGACCGCGAGCCGGGGCCGTTCCCGGAACACGTCGAGGCTGGCGTCGGTTACCCTGACCGCGCGCCGGAACCGTCCTGACATATTCGCAACGACTCCGCCGGAACGTATATTCCTGTCGTTCAGTTGAACACCGACGGATCGAGTCCTCGAGACCGGACGGGAAACGACTCGAGGGTATTTAGGGCCGCGTTCCCAACCTCCGGACAGCGATGTATCAGGACATCCTCGTCCCGACGGACGGGAGCGACGGGACTCGCCGGTCGATCACTCACGGGCTGGCGATCGCCGACCGGTTCGACTCGACGGTCCACGCGCTGTCGATCGTCCCCGAGGGGCCCCTCGGCACGCTCCAGACCGACGAGGCGATCCCCGCGGCCGAGCGCGCGGTCGAGCGCGTCGAATCCGAGGCCGAACGCGAGGGGGTCGCGGCCGTCACGGCCGTCGAACAGGGGGTCCCCCACGAGACGATCCTGGAGTACGCCGACGAGTACGATATCGATATGATCGTGATGGGGACGCAGGGCCGGACCGGACTCGATCGGGTGCTGGTCGGCAGCGTCACCGAACGGATCGTCCGGATGGCCGACGTGCCCGTCGTGACCGTCCGGCTGACCGACGACATCCGCATCGACGACGCCGAGGAGGCCGAAGAAATCGCCCGCAAGACCGCCGCGAACGAGGGGTACGACGACCTCGCGCTGGCCGACCAGCCCCACCGCACCAGCGCCTCCTGGATCGTCCCCCTCGAGACCGACGCCGGGCCGGTCCACGTCCACGTCGACGCCGTCTCCGGCGAGGCCCGCGTCGCGAAGGGGCCGGCCGGCGAGTAGCGCCGTCGTGGCGTGTGGGTCGTCAGTCCTGAACGAACGCGCCGTCGCAGTCGTACTCTCGCAGTTTGATGCTGGTGACCGGTTCGGTCTCGTTGTACGGCTGTGACTCCTGGGCCATGTAGTAGAGTTCGAGGCGCTCGATGTCCGTCCGGTGGTCGTCGTTCCACCGCTCACAGAGGTAGTTCGACACGTACGACTGGTGGTTCTCGTTGTCCGCGCGCTCTACGTTCGCGAGGTATTTCCGCCACCGCGTGGTCGGGTAGACGTCCTCGTGGTTCGGTGGGGGGTTCCAGTTGACTGCAGACCGGTGCATGGCGTCGATCCGAGAGCCGTTCTCCAGGTCGGCCGGCGCGTGGAACCAGCCGTCGGTCCGAAGCGGTTCCGGGGCGAACATCTGCCACGACTGGTCGGTTTCGGTGGCCTCGAGGGCCGTTTCGCCGGCGTCGGGAACCTGCGTGTATCCAAGCGCCTGGGCGTTCGCGAGTATCACGAGGACGAGAAAGACCGCCGGGACGGCCGTCGACAGCAGCGCCCGGCCGCGGGCGATGCCGACGGTGAGGAGCCGTCGCGACGGCACGACAGCGGTACCGAACACGCCGGCTATCGATTCTCCGGGACGGAGTCGCCGGAGCCGATCCGCCGCGTTTCGGAGCGGCTCGGCGAGACCGACCCGGGCGACCGCGACTGCCAGCCCATCCCAGACGAACGGCGGGAAGAAGGGCACGAGCGCGGCGACGACGATCAGGGGGAACAGCCCGATCCGCATCGTCGCGAGCATCCCGAGGTGCATTCCGGCGAACGCGCCGGCCAGCGCCGCTCGCGGCCGTCCGGTCAGGAGGAGCAACAGCGGCGCACAGACGAGCAGCGCAACCCACAGATACGTCATGAGCCCCAACAGCCCGGGATACGCCGCGAGGACGTCGCCGAGCAGGTACGTGAACATGTAGTCGAGGCTGAAGACGTAGGCGACCGCTTCCCCGTCGAACCACAGCTCTCCACGACTCTTGTGGACGGCGTTCGAGACGTACACGACGACGACCTGGAGTAACAGCGCCATCGTCGCAACGTTCGCGACGGTCGCCCGGGCCGTCTCGGGACGGCGCGCGTCGACGGCCCACCGCTCGCTCAGCGGGAGGAACATCGCCCAGAACACGAGGAGCCGAAGCAGCGTATCCCCGCCGTTGAGGACCATCGGATTCCGAACGTGCAGGGAGACGAGCAACAGCCACGAGCAGACTGTCGCGAGCCGCGTCCGGTAGCCGACGGTCATCGCGAGGGCGAAGCCCCCTGCCAGGACGAACAACAGCGCGATCGCCCACGCCTCGCCGGAGAGGGCGTGCAGCGAGTACACCTGCGAGTAGTCCGAGAACAGGGCCCGCCGCGGGAGGACGCCGGCGTCCGTGTAGAACGCCTCGAGGTTTCGGGCCCGGAGCGCGAGGTCGGTGAGCAATAGAAGTCCGATCGAGATCCGAAACGCCGCCAGCGCTCGCGCGTCGATCGCGAACCGACGCTCGATTCCGGCGGCCACTCGATCGGCGCCGCTCGAGAGTCGCCGGCGGACGTCGGTGATAGAGGGTCGTCGGGACATCGTCGTGGAGAGACGTGCTGGCGTCCTGACCAATCCGGCATAAGCTTCGTGTAAACTGAAACATTCGTTTGTGCTATCGGTTTCGGCTCGAAGACGGGTGCGATCGGAACGCTGAACTGGCCCCGCCGCCTACCGCGTGCCGTCCGATGAGTACCGAGGTCCCGGACGAGAGTCCGATCGTCCTGTTCGATGGGGTCTGTAACCTCTGTAATGGGTTCGTCCAGTTCATCGTCCCCCGGGATCCGGCGGGGAAGATCCACTTCGCGTCCCTCCAGTCCGACATCGGTCAGGACCTGCTCGCGGCTCACGACCTCCCGACGGACGCGCTGGAATCGATCGTCCTGATCGAGGGCGACGACTGTTACGTCAAGTCCGCGGCCGTGGCTCGGATCGCGGCCCACCTTGGCGGCGTCTACGCCCTCCTGTCGGCACTGCGGTATCTCCCGCGCCCGATCCGGGACCGCGCCTACGACTTCGTCGCGGCCCGTCGCTATCGCTGGTTCGGGCGGAAAGAGCAGTGTCTGATGCCGACCGGTGACGTCCGAACCCGATTCCTCGAGTAGTCCGTCGTGGCGTCGCTGACCACCGCGCCCCGCGGACAGCTTTTAGTCGTCCCCTCCCGTACCCGCGCGCGTGTCTCCCGACGAGAGGGCCGATTGGCGCCTCGACCGGACGACCGGTCGTCCGACTCGAGTCGCTCGAGCCCTGACCACCACTGTCTCGGTGGAAGCGCTGGTTTTGATCCTGCTCGGACTGGCGATGTTCGCGGTCCTCGCGATCGGTCGCGCACTTGGACTGTGGTAGTTTCCCGACGGCCGAGCAGCCGCGAGACGGCCGTCTCTCGGCCTCGAGAGGTACTGCTCGGTCGCGTCTCGAGCGCGTGAGTTTCGACGGCAGCCGACAGAAATCGACGGTCCAAACGGTCGGTGGGGGGCTTTGAACCCGGGGAGTCAAGCCAGGGCGGGGATTTGAACCCCGGAAGTCTCGATTACAAGTCGAGTGCATGAACCGCCCATGCTCCCCTGGCGCAGGCCGTGGGTTAGCCGTCCTCCTTTGAGTGTGTATCGTTTTCGTCGCGATCGGCGAGCGAGCGCGTCATCGACACGCGGAACGGGTCGTAGCCGTGCCGGCGGTAGAACCGGCGGGCGGCCTCGTTGTCGGCCATCACCTCGAGCAGCAGTTCGTCGACGCCGCGGTCGGAAAGCGACGCCTCGGCGGCCTCGAGCAGGGCGGTACCGATCCCCCGCCCCCGGTAGGCCGGCCGGACGTAGATGTTCGAGAGCAGGCCGCGCGTGGCGTCGAGTTCGAGGGTGCCGGTTTCGATCGTCACCGAGGCGAAGCCGACGATCGCGCCCTCGAGGCGGGCGACGAACAGGCCGTCGTTGACCAGGTAGGCCCCGAGCGTCTCGCGCATCGCCTCGCGGTTCGCCTCGGGACGGACGGCCGACTCGTACCGGCGCTGGTCGCGGGCGAGGTCGACCCAGAGGTCCGCGAGGGTATCGAGGTCGTCCCGCGTGGCGAGTTCAATCGTCGGCGGCTGGTTGCTCGGGGGCATTCTCGAGTGCGGTCACGGCGGGCAGCGATTCGGCGGTGAGCATCCGGAGGGCCGCGCCGCCGCCGGTGCTGACGTGCGAGAAGCCTTCGACGCCGAGCTGGCGAAGCGCCGAGGCGGTGTCGCCGCCGCCGACGATGCTCGTGGGGATGTCGGTCGCGGCGTCGTAGAGCCGTCGCGTCCCTTCCTCGAAGCGGTCGTCCTCGAAGACGCCGGCGGGGCCGTTGAGGATGACCGTCTCCGCGTCTTCGAGGACGCGCCGGTAGTACTCCAGCGTCGACCCGCCGATGTCCATGGCGGACTCGCCGTCGCCCGGCGGGAGGGCGTTGACGCCGAGTTCGTGACGCTCCCCGTTCCGGCCGACGGCGACGTCGCGGGGCAGCGCGATCCGGTCGCCGTGGGCGTCGAGCAGATCGGCGGCGCGGTCGATCTCGTCCCAGTAGCCCTGCTCGTAGATGAAATCCGAGCTGGCGTCGCCCAGATCGACGCCGTCGGCGATGAGAAAGACGTTGCCGACGACGCCGGCCGTGAGGACGTGATCGGCCAGCCCCTTCTCGAGGACCGACCAGGCGACGTCGATGGAGTCGGAGACCTTCGCCCCGCCGAGGACGTAGACGCGGGGTTCGCCCGTCTCCTCGATCGAGCCGAGCACGTCGAGTTCGGACTCCATGACCCGGCCGGCGTAGCTCGGCAGGACCGTCGGCAGCCCGACCAGCGAGGGCTGGGAGCGATGGGCCGCCGCGAAGGCGTCGTTGACGTAGGCGTCGAGCACCGGCTCGAGGCCCTCGACGAGGTGAGTCCGGGCGGCCCGTTCCGGCTCGAACTCCATGTACTCCTCGCTGTAGAAGCGGGTGTTCTCGAGGACGAGGCAGTCGCCGTCCTCGAGGTCTCCGACGGCCTCGCGGGCGGCGTCGGTGAAGGTGGCGTCCACGTACTCGACCGGCTGGCCCAGCAGTTCCGAGAGCCGATCGGCGTGAGATTCGAGGGAGACGAACTCGTCGCCGCCGGGTCGACCCTGGTGGGCGAGGACGGCGACCCGACCGCCGCGATCCGTGAGTTCCGCGAGGGTATCGACGTGTGCGCGCAGGCGGGCGTCGTCCGCGAGCGTGTCGTCGTCGTCGATCGGACTATTGACGTCGACGCGAACACCGACGGTAGTCCCTTCGACGTCCAGGTCGTCGAGGGTCGCGATCATTACCGGTCAGTCCACTGCGGCACCCGAAAGGTCTTTCTATCGGAGGGATCGGTCGCGATGCCCGATACCACACCGCACGCAGTTGCGGGTTCCCAGAGCGGCCTAGACCGTCCGACAGTCCGAACAGACCAGCTGGCCGTTGGCGTCCCACAGCGCGTCCGCGAGCGAGCCGCAGGCCTCGCAGACGCCCTGCGTGGTGTACTCGTCGCCGCCGTTGGGGAGGACGCCGGCCTCGCCCTCTGCGGCGAGGGGCGCGGTCGCGGGCTCGGCGACGCCGCGGTCGCGATCGATCGGCGGCTCGCTCGAGCGGGCGGGGGTCATCGTCGCCTGGAAGGAACTGGCGGCCGCGATGACGTCGCGCTGGGTGACGAGCCCGACGATCCCGTCCGGACCGTCGACGACGACGTTACGGATGTTCTGGCGGGCCATCGTCGTGGCGACGTCGGTCAGCGACCGGTCGGGATCGACCGCGATGACCGGCGTGGTCATCACTTCGTCGACGGCCGTCGCGGCCGGATCGCCCTCCTCGGCGATCAGCTCTAGCACGTCCCACTCGGTCACGATGCCGACGGGTTCGGAGCCCCGGACGACCAGCGCACAGCTAGTCCGTTCCTCCCGCATGAGCCGCACCACGTCGAGGACGGTGTCCGATTCGCTGACGCCGACGTACTCGCTCGTCAGCACGTCCCTGACGGACAGTTCCGATTCCATACGCGTACGGATCACACGGACGGGCTAAAAGCTACCTCCGCTACACTTAAGAAAACCGGGAGCGAAGTTTCCTAACTCCCGTTATCAGGCGTTTTCCCACTCGAGTTCGACCCGCGTCCCGTCGGCGCGGCAGGTCTCGAGGGCGTGTTTGGCGTCGTAGCCGGCCTCGTGGGCGCTCTTCCCGCGGCCGACGCCGACCTGCATCTCGACGTCGACGCTCTCCGCGACGTGGGCGATGGCCTCCTCGTAGTCGGCTTCGCCGAGGTCGGGGCAGACGACGATGACGTTGTCGCCGCCGACGAAAAACGAGAGGCTGTCGTGGGCGTGGCGCATGTGCCGCATGAGTTCCGCGTAGCCCTGTTCGATCTCGATGAAGGTGTCGAAGGCGTTGAGTTCGTCCGTGTAGTTGCCGGTCGCGTTGACGACGTCGAAGTGGGCGATCTGGACGTCGTCGTCGGCCCGGAACGCCTCGTCGATGGCCCGGCCCTCGAGACACTCCCGGCGGTCCTCGTCCTGTGCGCTGCCGGCGTCCTGCAGCCGCGTCGTCGCGTCCGACAGCGCCTGCACCGGGCTCTGACCGGTCGCGACGCCGAGGCTGAGCGTCACGGGATACCGGTTGCCGACCGACTCCTGGAGGAGCGCGTGGTCCTCCATCGAGCAACCGTTCGTGACGGCGATGATGTTGTCGAAGCGGGTGAAGAAGGTGTAGCCGTCGCGGTTGCCGACGAACTGGGAGATGTCGGCGTACAGTCGGGACTGCATCGTCTGGAGGTCCGCTTCCCGGCGGGGCTCCGGGGTCACGGTCCAGGGGCCGTAGTTGTCGATCTGAACGAGCGTTACCTGCGTGTTGGTCACTGTGCGCGTTCCTTTCGAACGGCGTCGTATAAGTGATACGTAATCCAGATTCGTGACGCGCCGCGACCCCGATCAGACGGTCCCCCGTCCGTCATCGCCGGTGGGACCGCGACCGCCCCGCGTTCTCGCCGGCAAATCGGTACGGCGACCCGTCTCAGGCGTGGACCTTCTCCGGGTCCTTGCCCTGGGGGTGGTACGTCCAGAAGCCGCCCTCGCGCATCGCCGCGCCGACGGCCTTGTGCATGTCGACCATCGTCTCGAACTCCTCGGGTTCGACGTACTCGAAGATGTCGCTGAGCGCGACGACCGTCTCGTGGTTGATCCGCACGGGGTAGTCGCCGTACTCCTCGACGAATTCGTCGCGCACCATCGGGAAGTCCTCCTCCTCGTCGACCTTGTCCGCGATGATCCGCATGTCGTACTTGCGCATCCCCTCGCTGCCCTCTTCGCCGTCGGGGTCGACCGGCCAATCGTTGCTCATACCTCGACGTGCGTATGGGTCCCGCAAAAGGATTTCTCCTCGTCGCCGTCACCCGTCGGCCGAGTCGACGCCGGCCAGCTCGAACCGCGCGCCGCCGGCCGCGCTCTCGGTCGCCGTCGCCGTCCAGCCGTGGGCCGTCGCGATCCGCTCGACGATCGCGAGCCCGAGACCGGTCCCGTCCCCGTCGCTCGAGTAGCCGCTCTCGAAGACCCGCTCGCGCTCGTCGGGCGGGATCCCCGGGCCGTCGTCCGCGACGTAGAAGCCGTCCCCGCCCTCGAGGTCGCCGACCGTGACCGCGACGCCGGAACGGTCGCCGTCGCCGCCGTTCGCTCGCGCGCGGTCGTCGTCGCTGTGGTCCACGGCGTTGCGGAGCAGGTTCTCGAGCAACTGCGTGAGCCGCGCCCGATCGGCCCGGACGACCGCGTCGGTCTCGACTCGCAACGCGGCCGTCCCGGTGTCGACGTGGTCCCAGCAGCTCTCGACGAGCGCCGCGAGGTCGATCGGCTCCGGGTCGGGCTGGGGATCCCGCTCGCGCGCGACCGTCAGGATGTTCTCGATCAACACGCCCATCCGGTCGTGGGCCCACGCGACCTCTTCGAGGTGGGCCTCGTCGCAGTCGCAGGTCCGGCGGGCCTCCTCGAGGTGGCCTTCGGCGACGTTCAGGGGGTTCCGGAGGTCGTGGGAAACGATGCTGGCGAAGCGCTCGAGGCGCTCGTTCTGGGCCCGCAGTTCGCGCTCGCGTTCCTTGCGGTCGGCGACGTCCCGCAGAACGCCGACGGTCCCCTGAAAGCGGCCGTCCTCGTCGGGCGGCAGGATCGCGACGTGGTTCTCGTTGGGGCGTCGCTCGCCCGCCTTCGTGATCGTCTCCATCTCGAAGGAGGCGTGGTCGCGGTCCGGATCCCCCAGCAGGGCCCTGATCTCCGCTTCGGCGGCGGCGATGTCGTCCTCGTCCATGATCAGCGAGACGTGTTCGCCGACCAGCTCCTCCGGGGCGTAGCCGGTCGTCGTCACCTCGGCGTTGCCCGGTGGGACGACCTTCGTGAGATACCCCTCGGCGTCCAGCGTGTAGACCTCGTCGGGGATCGTCTCGAGGATCGTCTCGTACTCCTCGAGTTCGCGCTTGCGCTCGGTTCGCTCGGTGATGTCGCGGACGACGCCCGCGACGCCGCGGTACTCGCCGTCCTCGAGGGGCAACAGCGAGAGGTTGTCCTCACACCGGATCCGCTCGCCGTCGCTCGTCTCGACGGTGATCTCGTAGGTACACTGGCGTTCGCCGTCGTTCAAGAGCAGGTCCGCGATACGCGCTTCGCCGCGCTCGACCGAGTCGTCGTCGAGCAGGAAGGAAACGTGTTTACCGACGATCTCGTCCTTCTCGTACCCCGTCATCGCGGCGTAGGCGTCGTTGACGTACTCGTACCGCGCGTCGGCGCCGACCGTGTAGACCGGATCGCCCAGCGCCTCGATGATCGTCTCGTAGCGCTCGAGGTCGCGCTCGCGTTCCTTACGGTCGCTGACGTCCTGGACCGTACAGATGAGATCGCCGTTACCGGTCGTCGACAGCGAGTGGGCCTCGACGAAGGTGGTGCCGTCGGCACGGAGCCCGGTCGTCTCCCCGCGCCAGTCGCCCTCGGCCATCACCGTCGGGACGACCTCCTCGCGAACGGCTGCGACCTCGTCGTTCGGGTAGATCACCTCCCAGTGTTCGCCGATCAGCGCCGCGGGCTCGTAGCCGTACAGGTCCGCGTAGGCCCGGTTCACGTAGACGAACCGGCCGTCGGGATCGAGGATGCTGATCCCCTCCTGTGCGGTCTCGACGGCGTGGAGTTTGCGCTCGCGCTCGCGGCGCTCGCGGGCCGCCGCGACGGCGTCGACGATCGCGTCGACGAGGGCCGCGTCCGGCTCGTCGCGCTTTCGGACGTAGTCGGTGACGCCGGCCGAGATCGCCTCGCTCGCGATCGCCTCCGAGCCCGAGTCCGTGACCAGCAGAAAGGGGATCGAGTCGACGGCCGAGCGGGCGGCCTCGAGCAGCGCCAGCCCGTCGCCGTCCGGCAGGTCGTACTCGGAGACGACGCAGTCGATCTCGCGTTCGTCCAGGTACTCGCGGGCCTCGTCGGCGGTGGTCGCACTGAGCGTGTCGATGGCGGCGTCACGTCGGTCCAGCAACTCGGCCGTTCTCGCGGCCCACTCCGGTTCGTCGTCCACGTAGAGCACGCGGATCGCGTCCATCGAGACGCTCCCGGTTCGGGATCCGTCTCGAGCGTTCATCTCCTGTCTCTGGGACGACGACTCGGATATAGATTCTGGTAGATTCGGTCGCGCCGGACGACGGGGGCCGGCTTACGAGCGGTAAAACGAGGGCTTCGACCCGGCCGAGTTCGCGGGGTCGGGCGCGTCCTCGGAGTCGGGATCGGTCCCGTCGCCCTCGACGCCGCCCGCCGCGCTCCCGGCGGTCGCCGCGTCGGATCGGACCCGTCTCGACCGCCCCAGGATCCGCGGCTCCGCGCGGACCTTCACGGCGGCCGCACCGAGCACGAACGAGCTGTTCACGACGATCGCGAACCCGAGCGCGCTGTCGGCGTAGACCGTCGGCAGCTGCAACAGCGTGACGACGACCGCCGTCGTCAGCGGCAGCAAGAACAGGGTACTGTCGCGGTAGCCCGTCGGCGCGTGGCGAACGAGGCGGACGTACCGGTACGGCAAGTGAACGAACGTGTACAGCCAGTAGAGGATGGCCATCGTCCAGGCGGCGTAGAACAGCCAGGAGCCGACGACGGGGTGGTCGGACGCTCGAATCGTCATCCGAAAGTCGATCAGGAGCCCGTAGACGTACAGGTTGAGAAACGCGACCAGCAGCGCCGCCTTCACGTAGAAGACCGCGGACCGCCCGTTCGGGGCGAGGATCGACTCGGCGGTGTCCGGGTCGTATTTCGGGAGTCGGGCGACCGTCGCGGCGATCGCCAGCCCCGCGAACGCGGACACGATAGTCGGCTCGAGCATGAAGATCGGCCGGACGTACGCGAAGATCGCGTCGACGATGCTCGTGACCACGAAATTCAGCACCAGCAGGCCGCCCAGTAACGCGCCGAAGAGGAGGGCCAGGACGGCGAGCCCACCGCCACCGCCGCCGCCCGGATCGCCCGCCGACAGCCACCGATACGCGGCGTACTTTCCGAGTAGTCCCATTCGTGATTCTCCGTTTACGTAGCGACCGCAACCTATCATAAGTTCGACGGCCGATCGGACTCGAGCCCCGTCGGCGCTCGCGCCCGCTCGAGCCCCTCTCTTTCAGCCACCCAACAGTAGATATAAGTCCGAACAGGTCGACGGACAAACTGGAAGTCGGTCTCCGAAACAGGGGTGCACGAAACGCCCCGGGTGTGTGGGCACCCGAGACTGGCTTCCAAAACCCGCAAGGGTTCGAAGCCATGATTACGTTACTACTTCCGGGATATAAACGTCCCGCACGACCCGAGAACCGCCCGACACGACGAGCCTCAGCCACGCGGTCCGCACGCGGTGGTCGCGATGGCTAGGGACCGCTCGAACGAGTCGGACGGCGACGAGGGCGAGAGCGACGACGACTGGTCCCTGCCGGACTGTCCCCGCTGTGGCGAGCCGGTGACGGTGTCGGTCGTCACCGGCCCCGACACGAGCCACCTCCAGCCGTGTGGCTGTACGGTGCCGCCGGCGACGTTCGTGGGCCTCGAGTAGCCGGGGCCCGCTCGAGTCCCGGCGGTCAGCCGGCCGGTCGACGCTCGCGGTCGGATCCACCATTCGACACACCACCTCTCCGTCGGCATCGTCAGTCGGCCGGTCGGTCCGTAAGCGGGGCTCGAGACGCGGTGTCGGATCGAACTGAACAAAGATGTTGAATAGCCACACGTATTCAGTATGGAACATGCCGATCAGCGAGACGGAATGGGAGTGGGGTGAGGCCGGAGAGTACCACACCGCAGACCCGCTCTCTTCGATCGAGGACACGATAAAGGAAGATATCATTCGATTCTTGAGGCAAGGACAGTCGGAGGCCCACGATGCCACTGAGGTCGCTACTGGAATCGGTGTGCTGCCAGAGACCGTATCGGAATCGGATGGTCTGTTGGACGTTGGGAAGAAGCTGTTCTCGGGAACCAAGGAAATTTCTCGAGTGAGAAACACCCTCAACGAGCTAGTCGCTCGGGGCCTGGTCGAGTCCAAGGTGATCTACGAAGAAGACGGCGAGACACTGTACTACCGAACTCCGCGATAGCCGTCAGGCGAACACCGTGGGTCTGGTAGAGGTGTCTGCGTGCTGGGCTATTCGCCGACGGCTTCTTCGACGATCGCGATTTCCTCGTCGGTCAGCCCGTACAGTTCGTAGACGATCTCGTCGATCAACTCGTCGGTCTTCTCGATCTTGGCCTCGAGTTCTTCCGCGCGTGCTTTCGTCTCGAGGGAACTCTCGAGCGTGTCTCAGATGTCGTTAGCATAAAAAGAGCCGAAACCAAGAGAAGGCCTCGTGATGCTGCAACAGGATTTATACGTGGATACTGTCTCGATTTAGAGAACAATGGGTGCGGGACTATCAGCGGATGCGGATAATAACGGATCACCGACCGTCTATCAGGTTCCGGTGAAAACGGAGTCCGACGAGCCGATCCGGATCAATTTCGAACGAACCGTCGTCGACGGGGTTCGTCGGGACCGACTCGCGGACGTTTGTGAGATCCCCCTCGAGTACGAGACGCTTCGGGTCTGGGGGAATCGAGAAGACGTCGCGGCGGACACCGGGGACTACCTCCTGTTCGCGGACCGAGATGGGCGTCGCGGCGGCGAGTACACGCTGCTGGCACGTATCGATCACGCGACGATTCTGGACGCGGAGACGGCAGCGACGTTTACCGACGCGATCGGGTGGGGCGAAGTGTCGGATGACTCGTATCAGCACGTCATGTTTCTGGATCCCGTCTACGAGACCACCCTCGAGCGGGAGGACTTCTGGGAGACGCTCGGTTTCCGAGGGTGGCCGAACGACACGTTCAGTTCGATCGACTTCGAACGCGACGGGTCGACGTTCTTCGAGGAGTACGATTCGATCCCGGATTTCGTCGAGCAGATTCGGGGTCGCAAGCTCTATCCGATCGAACCGACCGAATCGGCCGACGACTACGAGACGCTCGAAGCGGCAATGACCGATATCCGAGCTCGGCTCGACGAATCCGACCGAGACGTGTCGTGGCTCGAGACCCGCCTCGGACGGGCGCTCATCGCCGAGTGGTCGGCTGCCCTTTCCGGATTCAAACCCTCCGGCACCGTCTCGGCGAGTACGGCGGCGACGTTCGATCAACTCAGACGGATCTACGAATCGCTCGAGCCCGAACTCGAGGAGATCGCCGACGAACTCGGCGTCGGCTCCCACTACTCGTTCGCACCGGCAAAGACGCTCTTTCTCTGCTGGGTCCGTCTCCTTCAAGCAGAGATCGATCACGCTGGCGGCGTCCTAAGCCAACCTCGGCTGAACAGCATTCTCCGGGATACCTACTCGGTAACGGCAGACGAGGGATCGAAGTCCAAGCCGTCGGACAGTAGCCATTCGGTTCTTTCACACCTCCGGACGGCATCGCCGACGGTCTACAAATTCACTGCGCCGCCCGACTACTGGCTCACGACCGTCGAATACGGTGCGGTCTCGTTCGAGGCGGACCATCGGGACCGGTGGGAAGGCGTCTCGGAAGGCGACGTTGCGATCCTCCATTCCCGTGCCGAGCCATCGAACGAGACACTCAGTCGACAACAGAACGGGATCATCGGCGTTGGAATCCTCGGGGAGCGGTTCGAGAAAGACGATCCATGGTGGCGCGACGAACACGAGACGGGAGCGCAGTATCCGTTTATCGCGACGTTCGATCGGCTATTCCTCACGGGGTCGATCGACGATATCGATACGTCTCGGTCGATCGTCGATAAGTCGACGGAAGAAATCGATCGCGAGGCGACTGCACTGACGACGGATTCGCTTTCGATCGATCGAGCCAACGGCCTCTGTGGAGAGGCTTCCGGCAAGGGGTTTCCCGTCCAGTCCGAATACGCGACGTTTCGGAACGATGACGGCACGGTCGACTACGACAGGCCCGTCGCGCTGCTCGAAGCAGTCGCGCCGGAACTGCGTGAAGTCTCGCCGGTCAACGTTCACAAACCGTATCGGGGCTCGGTACCCGCCGAGACGCTCGACGGACTCTACTTCCCCGACGAACAGGGCGAGCAGATTCTCGAGCAGATTACGACCGCCCTCCGATCCGGGAAACACGTCCTCTTGACCGGGCCGCCGGGAACCGGAAAGACGGAGATCGCTCGCCGGGTCTGCTCCGCGCTTACGGAAACGCATCCGCACCTGTACTCGGACTTCGAGACCACGACCGCTACCGCCGACTGGTCGACGTTCGATACGGTCGGCGGGTACATGCCGAACGAATCCGACGAGAGCGGTAGCGACGAACTCGCGTTCACGCCGGGGGTCGTCCTCAATCGCCTCAAGAACAGCCGGACGGAAACGCAATCGAACGATCTGGTCGTCATCGACGAGTTGAACCGCGCCGACATCGACAAGGCGTTCGGCCAACTCTTCACGCTCCTCTCCGGCCAGTCGGTGCAGTTGCCGTATACCAAGGACGGTCGCGAGATCGAACTCACGACGGCCGACGAACTGACCGGGCTTCCGGCAGATCACCAGTACGTCGTTCCGGACTCGTGGCGGATCTTCGCGACGATGAACACCTACGACAAGACGTCGCTCTACGAGATGAGCTACGCGTTCATGCGACGGTTCGCGTTCATTCGCGTGTCGGCCCCTGATCTTCCGTCGGACGACGGTCAGTTAGAGGACCTCCTCTACGAGTATGCGGACGCGTGGGGACTCAATCCGGACCGGAACGTCGCGATGGCGATCGGACGCGTCTGGCGGGAGACGAACGACGCCGTCGAAGAGCGAGCGATCGGGCCGGCGATCGTCGAGGACGTGCTTCGCTACGTGGACCAGCATCCCGAGTCGGACCTCGAGTACCACCTCACCCAAGCGGTCATCAGCTACGTCTTCCCGCAACTCGAGGGCGTGCCGAAGCGACGGCAGATCGTCCGGAAAATCGCGGCCGTTAGGGAGATCGACGACCCGCTTCTCGAGCGGGCCGCTCGAGAGATGCTGCAGGTGACCCTCGCCGAGAATGAATAGGGACGAACTCCTCGATCAACTGACCGAGGACATCCTCGCGCACGTCATGCGAGGTTCGTTTCCCGAACGCGAGTTAGCGGCCTCGATCAAACCCGAACAGTTGGACGAGCGGTTCGAAGAGTACGAACTCCTTCTCGATCTCCACTTCGTTCTCAAGTCCGATGTCGTCGACTTCGTGCGCGACCTCCGGAGCCACCTGCGGAGCATCCGAACCGAAACGCGAACGACATCGCGAACTCGACGCGGGACGGTCGATGGGCGAATCAACTGGAACGAAACGATCAAAAAGCGGTATTCCGAGCATCCTCGAGACCGGTCCATCTTCGTCTGTGACGACCGAACGATAGACTACGACATCCCCGAGAACATCGTCCTCAAACGGCTGATCTCGATCGTCCATACGACGATTCGGGAAGCCGAAGAGTACCTCCGCGGCGATTACGACTGGGTGCAGGAGACGTGGAAGGGAAGCGAGGATCTGATCGACGAACTCCAGCGGATCGTCGAGCGAAACGTCCACGTCCGGCGGATTCGCGATCCGGACAGCTACGAGCCGACGGAGCGAATGCTCACGACGGCGGCGAACTCACGCCACGCCGTGTACCGCGAGGCGGCGTCGCTCCTGCGGACTCGAGAGCGACTGTTCGATGGTGACACCGACGCAATCCGGGCATTACTCGATGAGACGGCGATCGCCCCCGACGATCAGGACTCGCTGTTCGAACTGTTCGTCCTCTTTCGGTTCGTCGCGACGCTCGAGCGACTTCAGGAGAGCCAGCCGACGTACAAGACGATCGCGACGGGACGACAGGAGGTTGCGCGGTTCGAGGACGAGACGGAGGTCGTCCTCTACCACGACAACTCGGCGAGCGATCGGAACCTGTCGTTCGTCGCCGAACCCGACGAAGACGCGGAGACGCTCTCGCGGACGGACAAGGTCCAGCTCGAGGCACAGGAAATCGCGAGCGACTACTTCGATCGTGAGTTCAGGAACCACACCGGTCGCCCCGACGTGATCGTCCTCGAGGTCGTCTCCGAGGACGACGACCAGCACGAGTACCTGATCGTCGAGGTCAAGAACAGTATGAACGTCGACACGATCCGACGCGGAATCAAGGAGACGCTCGAGTACCTCGCCTTCCTCCGAGTCAACGAGGAGTTCGTCTTCGGCCCCGACGAGGAGGAGTACTTCGGCTCGGGGTGGAACGGCCTGCTGGTGACGCAGGACCTCGAGGACGAGACGGCCTCGCTCGAGGACCAGTCGGAGAATCCGGTGACGATTCTGCAGGCGTCGGAGTTGGAACGGGACCTCGAGCGTGTCCTCCGCCAGATCCTGTGAGCCTCGCTACCTCGACCGCTCCCGTCGTCACTCGAGCGCCGCGTACTCGAGGCTGAACGTCGCCGCTTCCTCGGGCTGGTCGGCCAGCAACGCTGCCGCTCGAGCCGGCGTCCGAGCGGTCGCCCGACCGGCGTACGGCATCGCGTAGGCCGCGTCCACGGACGCGTCCCCGTCGTCGGCCAGCTCGAGCCCGCCGTTCTCGAGGAACCGGTCGCGAGCGAGTCCGTAACAGAGCGCGACCGCCTCGCTCGAGGCGACGACGCCGGCGTCCGGCAGCGCCCGCTCGCTCCCGTCGGCGGCCACGAGCGACGGCAGCGCGGCCGCGTCCGCGAGTCCGGCCCCGCGCAGCCAGAGGTCGAACCGGGCGGCGGGATCGACGTCCGCGCGGGCCTCGAACGCCGCCAGCCGCTCCCGCAGGTCGCGGTAGGCATCGCTGCGCAGCGCCGCGAGCGATCCGCCGTTGCCGTCCGCGGGAACGTCGATCCGCCGCCGTTCGCCCGGCGTCAACGCGACGGCGTCGGTCGTTCGGCCCAGGCACGCGTCCGCGAGCGGTGCGTCCCCCTCGGCGAGGGTCACGGCCTCGTGCTCGCTGATATACGTCTCTGGGTCACAGGGCATCGCCAGCGCCGCCCGCAGCTCGGCCCCGCCGCTCCCGTCGGCCGTCTCGAGGCGACACTCGAGCGCGCCGCCCGACAGCAACCGATCGCGGTTCAGCCCGCGGAAGACGGTCGCTCGGTCGGTGACCGCGCTGGCGTCGGGGTAGTCGCCGTCCGCGGAGCCGCCGACGTCGCCGACGTACTCCCAGTCGCCGTCGGCGGTGCGGACCGACAGCCGGTGATCGCGGAAGCCGAACCCGCCCTCGCCGGCCAGCAACCAGCAGTCGAACGCCTCGTCGGCGTCGAAGCCGTCGCCCGACTCGAGGGTCGAGAGCCACGGATAGCAGAACCGATCGCGGGCGATCGTCAGCGTGGAGATCGATTCGCCCTCGGGGTCGGCGCCGGGCACGTTCGGGACGAACGGATCGAAGCCGGCCTCGGTCGGCACGTAGCCGCCCCGGACGTACCAGCCCAGTCCGGCCGCGCCGGCGTCGATCGAGGCCCGGAGGTTCATTCGCAGCGCCTGCTTGCTCGGCGTGTGGTTCGGGTTGATCGTGTGGCACTGCCCGAGGTAGTAGACGGGCGCGTTCTCGAGGGCCGCCCGCGCGTTCGTCACGAGGCTGCGGACGGCCGCGTTCGCCGGCTCCGGACCGACGTCCTTCTCGTACCAGCCCCGGTAGAAGTCGACGAAGCCGAAATCGGGGTCGACGCCCCGCTCGCGGAACCCGTCGGCGAGGTTCCGAAACACCGCGGGGCGCTTCGAGTCGACGATGTACGGGAAGTGGACGAAGGGGCCGACCTCGAGCGAGCCGTTCGCCTCCTCGACGGCCCGCTTCTGGGCGTCGAAGATGGCCGGGCCGTACGCGAGCAGGTTGTCGACCGCGGCCTCGTTCCACTCGCCGCCTCGGGACCAGTCGCCCATCACCGGGGCCTCCTGCCAGCAGACGATCCGGCCGCTCTCGAACAGGTCGCCGTGGAGTCGCGCCACCGCCCGGAGGCGCTCGAGGTGGCGCTCGCGGGCCCGCCCGTCCGTGACGAACTGCTCGGCGTGGAGGTCGTGCAGCAGTCCCGCGTTGAGCCACACCTCGAGTCCGAACTCGCCGGCCGCGCGCAGCGTCGAACGGAGCCCCGCCGGCAACTCGCCGTCGTCAGATTCCGGGATCACGAGCACGACCGCGAGGTCGTGGCGGCGCGCGAACGCGAACAGGGTTCGGCGGGTCCCGTCGTCCCGCCAGAGACCGGACCCCAGCCAGACGAAGTCCGATCGACTGTCGGGCGGATCGCCGAGGGCCTCGCGGCCCGGCGCCGGGTCGTCGTTCGATCGCGCCCGGCGGAACCGGGGGACGCCG